>Ga0268299_1002126_pt1 | contig 26171 bp, 11 predicted proteins | sample NOBtaG_FD_193484 | JGI IMG/M metagenome (GOLD analysis project Ga0268299, IMG submission 193484) | Activated sludge microbial communities from bioreactor in Nijmegen, Gelderland, Netherland - NOB reactor | ecosystem: Engineered > Bioreactor > Aerobic > Activated sludge | place: Netherlands...
TCACGCCCGGGCAGTTGTCCGAGGATGGCGGAAGCGCAAACGTCACCACCGCGCTGCACAGGCCGGGGGCGTTGTTTTGGAACAGCGGGGGCGGGCAGGAGGCAACCGGTGCTTGCGTATCGTTCACCGTCACCGTTTGTTCGCAGGTCGCCGTGTTGGCGGCGCCGTCCGAGACCGTCCAGGTCACCGTGGTGCTGCCGATAGAAAAAGGTGGTACCGCATCGTTCACCGCACTGGTGAACGTGCAGTTGTCGCTCGTCGTCGGAAGGCCGAGGGAAACGCCACTCGCCGTGCACAAACCGGGATCGGTGCCCACGGTTACGTCAATTGGGCAAGTGATCGTCGGCAGTTCGGTGTCGCGCACCGTCACCGTGAAGGTGCAAGTGTGCGTGTTGCTGGAGGCGTCCGTGGCGGTCACCGTCACGATCGTCGGGCCTACCGGGAAGGTGCTGCCGCTGGCAGGAACGGCGGCGCTGCTCGCGCCGGGGCAGTTGTCTGTTGGGGCCGGGAGCATGAAGGTCACCGCTGCGCTGCAAAGACCCATGTCGTTGGACTGGGTGACGTCCGCCGGGCAGATGGCCACGGGCGGGATCGGGTCGTTCACCGTCACGGTGGCCGTGCAGGTGGCCGTGTTCGAGCAGTTGTCCGTGACGGTCAGCGTCACGACGTTGCCGCCCACGTTGGCACAGGTGAACGCGCTCGGCGAAACGCCCAGCGTCACCGGATTGCCGCAGTTGTCGGTGGAGTTGTTGTTCACCTGGGCGGCCGTGATTGAAGCGTTGCCCGTGCCGTCGAGCGACACGGTCAAGTCCTGGCAAAGTGCCGTCGGCGGCACGTTGTCGTTGATGGAAATGCTCTGCGTGATGTCGGCGGTGTTGCCGCACACGTCCGTCAGGCGGTACGTGCGGACCACAGTGCCCGTGCAGCCGGGGTTCGGGCCGTCGCTCACGTGCGTCACGGTCACCATGCCGCCGCAGTTGTCAATCGCATCGGTCACGTCGCCAATGTCGGCGGCCGGAATGTCGGCGTAGCAGGGATATGGCCCGAGCGGCGCGAGCGGGTCGGCCGTCGGGGCCACGTTGTCGTTGATGGTGATGACCTGCGTGATGTCGGCGGTGTTGCCGCAGGCATCCTCCAGGCGGTAGGTGCGGAGCACCGTGCCCGTGCAGCCGGGGTTCGGGCCGTCGCCGACGTGGGTAATGGCCACCGCTCCGCCGCAGTTGTCGGACTCGCCGGTCACGTCGTTCACGTTCGCAGCAGGAATGTTGAAATAGCAGTCAAACGGACCGATGGCCGAAAGCGGGTTTGCCGTCGGGGCCACGTTGTCGTTGATGGCAATGGTCTGGGTGATGTCGGCGGTGTTGTTGCACTCGTCCGTCAGGCGGTAGGTACGGAGCACCGTGCCCGTACAGCCGGGGTTCGGGCTGTCGCCGATGTACGTCACCGTCACTATGCTGCTACAGTTGTCGGCCTCGCCCGTCACATCGTTGGCATTGGCCGCAGGCCGGTCGGCGTAGCAGGCGAACGGCCCGAGCGCTGGCAATGGGTCGGCAGTTGGAGCCGTGCGGTCTAAAATGGCAATCGCCTGAACGCAGGTGGTGGCGTTGCCGCAATCATCCATGGCTGTCCAGGTACGGAACACGTTTACCGCTTGCGGGCAACCGCCGGAGAAGTCCTGGTCGCCGTAGGTAACCGCCGGTGCATTGTCACAATTGTCCGATGCCGTAGCAAGGAACAGGGCAGGGTTTGTGCCCGGAACGCGGCTGTCGCTGCACTCAATGGTGACGGCAGCCGGGCAGAAAGTGATTGTGGGCGGCGTGCTGTCGTCCACCGTGATCGTCTGTGTGCAGGTGGTGGTATTTCCGCAATCGTCGAAAACGCCCCAGGTGCGGATGATCACAAATTCCTGCGGGCAAAGGCCAGGTATGGGTGTTGCATCACTATAACCGGGCGTGACCGAGGCGTCGCAGGCATCGGAAGCGCCTGCGGTACCGGTCGTGGCCGGTAGCGTGCTCGACGTGCATTCCACCGTGATGTTTATCGGACAAGCCAGCGCGGGCGGCGTATTGTCCTCCACCGTGATGGTCTGGCCGCAGGTGGCAGTATTGCCCACGCCATCTTGTGCCCTCCAGGTGCGGAAAATGGTGTATTCCTGCGGGCAAAGTCCGGGAGCGATACTGTTGGTACGGGTGATCGTCGGCATGGGCGGGCAGTTGTCCGTGGCCGTGGCAAAACCCGTGCTGGTGGCAGATGTGTCTGCCGTACACGAAATGGTCAGGGACGACGGGCACGTGATCACCGGAGGCTCGTTGTCGTTCACCGTCACGACGAACGTGCAGGTGTGCGTGTTCATCGAAGCGTCCGTGGCGGTCACCGTCACCGTGGTCGGGCCGACCGGGAAGGTGCTGCCGCTGGCGGGCGATGCCGCGCTCGTCACGCCCGGGCAGTTGTCCGAGGATGGCGGAAGCGCAAACGTCACCACCGCGCTGCACAGGCCGGGGGCGTTGTTTTGGAACAGCGGGGGCGGGCAGGCAGCCACGGGGTTTTGGGTGTCGTTCACCGTCACCAATTGAACGCAAGTATTGGTGTTGCCCGAGCCGTCCGTCACCGTCCAGGTTACGGACGTGTTGCCCAAGGTGTATGGCTCTGTGCCATTGTTGGTGACACTTGCCACAGTACAGTTGTCGCTTGTGATCGGCGTGCCCAAGGCCACGCCGGAGGCGCTACATTGGTTGTTATCCGTACCGATTGTCACATTCATAGGGCAGGTGATCGTCGGCAGTTCGTTGTCCTCCACCGTCACCATTTGTTCACAAGTGGCCGTATTGCCAGAGCCGTCCGTCACCGTCCAGGTTACGGGCGTATCGCCCAAAGCATAGGGCTCTACGGCATCGTTGATCGTACCGGATACGGAGCAGTTGTCGCTGGTAATTGGTGTTCCGAGCGCAACGCCGCTTGCAGTGCATATGCCGGCATCCGTGTCCACGATCACATCTGCCGGGCAGGTGATTGTCGGGTTTTCGTTGTCATCCACCGTCACCATTTGTTCGCAAGTGGCTGTATTGCCAGAGCCGTCCGTCACCGTCCAGGTTACAGGCGTGTCGCCCAAAGCATACGGCTCTATAGCATCGTTGATCGTACCGGATACGGAGCAGTTGTCGCCCGTCGTAGGTGTTCCGAGCGCAACGCCACTTGCCGTGCATATGCCGGTATCCGTATCCACGATCACATCTGCCGGGCAAGTGATTGTCGGGCTTTCGTTGTCGGTCACTGTCACCGTTTGTACACAAATGGCCGTGTTGCCAGAGCCGTCCGTCACCGTCCAGGTTACGGGCGTGTCGCCCAAAGCATAGGGCTCTACGGCATCGTTGTTCGAACTGGATACGGAGCAGTTGTCGCCCGTCGTAGGTGTTCCGAGCGCAACGCCGCTTGCCGTGCATATGCCGGCATCCGTGTCCACGTTCACATCTGCCGGGCAGGTGATTGTCGGGTTTTCGTTGTCTTCCACCGTCACCATTTGTTCGCAAGTGGCTGTATTGCCAGAGCCGTCCGTCACCGTCCAGGTTACGGGCGTATCGCCCAGAGCATACGGCTCTACGGCATCGTTGATCGTACCGGATACGGAGCAGTTGTCGCTGGTAATTGGTGTTCCGAGAGCAACGCCGCTTGCAGTACATATGCCGGCATCCGTGTCCACGATCACATCTGCCGGGCAGGTGATTGTCGGGTCAATATCGTCCACAACCGTCACCGTGGTGGCACAGGTCTCGAAGTTTCCGCAATCGTCCGTCACGGTCAACGTCACTATGTTCGGGCCGAGGTTGGCACAGGTGAACGAATTGGGGGCAACAGACAACGAAACTGATGCATCGCAGAGATCCGATGAACTATTGTCCACTTGGCCGGCCGCTAACGACGCGTTGCCGGCATTATCCAAAAATACGGTTGCCGGCTGGCACAGTGCGGTTGGATTGGTGTTGTCCGTCACTGTAATTACCTGGGTAAACGTCGTGCTCGTATTGCCGCAATCATCCGTCACCGTCCAGGTATTGGTGTAGGTGCCTTCCTGCGGGCAGAGCATGCCTGCCACAAACATCCCCGCGCTTTTCACCAATTGGGTATTGATGTTGGGGTCGCAATTGTCCAGGGCTACCGGTGTCAGCGTTTGTGCCGAAGTCAACCCGGCTGCATCGCTGCATTCCACCACGCGGTCGAGCGTACCGGCGACAGTTGTCCAGGTCGGGATTTGCGAATCGCGGATTGTAATGACTTGCGTGTACACTACGCTGGTGTTTCCGCAGTCGTCCGTCACCGTCCAGGTGTTGGTTATGGTCTCAAACTGAATACACGGCGGGGCGCCCTGCACAGGTGAACCTGGTATTTTGACAGGTGCCAGAGTCATGTCGCAGTTGTCGGAGGCCACCGGGGCTAATGCCTGCGCTGTAGCCAGAGCGGCTCCGTCGCTGCATTCCACCGTGCGATCCAAATTTCCCCCAACGGTCGTCCATGTGGGTGCCTGGGTGTCAGTAATCGTGATGATTTGAGTAAATGTCGTGCTGGTGTTTCCACAGTCATCTGTTACCGTCCACACGTTGGTGTAGGTGCCGGCTTGTGCGCATGGCGTTCCGGGCTGGAATACTCCGGCGCTTTTCACCGGGAGTTGGAGCAACAGGTCGCAATTGTCGTTGGCCACCGGTTCCAGTGTTTGTGCAGCGGCCAATCCGGTGGCATTACTACATTCCACGGTGCGGTCGAGCGTGCCAGGCATGGTGACCCAGGTCGGTGCTTGAATGTCCTGCACGGTGATGACCTGCGTAAACGTCGAACTGGTGTTGCCACAGTCATCCGTCACCGTCCAGGTGTTGGTGTAGGTGCCGGCCTGGGCACAACCCATGCTGGGTATAAAGGTGCCCGAGGTCTTATTCAAGGCGCTCACCGTAAGGTCGCAATTGTCGGAGGCGACGGGGAAAAGCGTTTGGGCGTTCGACAGCGCAGTGGCATTGCTGCATTCCACCGTGCGGTCGAGGTTGCCGGCGGGTGTTGTCCAGGTCGGCGGCGTGTTATCCGTAATGGTGATTATTTGGGTGAATACCGTGCTCTGATTGCCGCAATCGTCGGCCACGATCCAAGTATTGGTGTAGGTGCCTTCTTGTGCGCAACCCGTGCTTTGGGCAAAACTCCCGGCAGTTTTTGCCGGTGTCAGTGTCATATCGCAGACATCGGAGGCGGTCGGAGCCAGCGCTTGGGCAGCGCTGATACCTGCCATGTCGCTGCATTCCACGGTCACATCCAACGCATTGGCACTTTGGTTCCAAGTCGGAGCGACAGTATCGTCCACGTTGATCGTTTGGGTGCATATGGTCGAGTTTCCACACGCATCGGATACCGTCCAGGTGCGGGAAACTACTGTCGGGCAGGTTCCCGTGGCCACGTCCACATAGGTGACCGCAGTGATGCCACAAACGTCGGAGGCAACGCCGAGGTTCGTGGCATCCTCGAATTCCGCTTCGGAGGACGAAGCCGTCGTTGCCGAGAATGCCGGGCCAGTGATGGCGGCCGTGGTGCAGCCTTCGATGTTCCGGGTCACCGGACAGGTGGTGATGACGGGGTTGGCCGTGTCGTCCACGTTGATCGTTTGCACACAGGAAGTCGAGTTGCCGCAGGCGTCGGTTATGGTCCAGGTCCGGGAAACCACTATTGGGCAAGTTCCCGTGGCTACGTCCACATACGTCACGGAAACGATCCCACAAGCATCGGAGATGTTGCCCAGATTGGTGCCATTTTCAAATTCCGCTTCCGAAGAACTTGCCGGTATAGTGGAAAACACCGGGCCGGTAATCGCTGCGGTGCTGCAGCCTTCGATGTCCCGGGTTACGGCACAGGTGGATATCACCGGCAACTGGGTGTCGCGCAGATACACCTTCTGCACACAGGTTTTGGTGTTCATGCACGAGTCGGTGGCGGTAAAGGTCACCGTTAGCGAGTCGCACAGCGCCGGCACGGTCATGTCATCCCAGTCGTTCTCCACCGGCACGGAGCCAGCACAGGCATCAGTAGCCATGTCCGGTGTGGCATCTACCCAAGCCTGAATGGCGGCCACATAGTCCGTGGGTGTTATGCACTCGAGGGAGAGATTTGCCGGACAAGTAAAGTCCGGGGCCGTATCATCCTCAATATCTACCTCGACCGTGCTGAGGGGAGTGATCGTGATCGGATTGAAAGCGCAATCGTACGCCTCCAGCACCAACGGGTCATTCGTTATACTCAAACCCGCTTCGATGGTATTGCAGCCCAAAGCCTTGAACTGGAGGGTGAGCAGGGTGGTCCCATCCAACAACACGGTGTTGCAGGGGCCGTCAGCATCCAGCCAAGTATAACTCAGTTTCCCCATGGAACTCTGACCCGTTCCGATCAATGGCATTTGACCGTCAATATTCACCGGGGTATTGCCCGTGTACATAAATTGCTTCGGATCCCAGTTGACAGAAAATTGAAGGGCTAAAATTTCACAGGGGCTGTTGCTTATGTTAAAAGTTACATCCACCAGGTTGCCACATTGTGCTGAAGTGGTACTGGATTCAGCTGTGAGGGTGAGGGCACCGGCTGCATAAAAAGTGGCGGAGTAAATAGCCGTTGCGTCCGAACAGCCGAGACCGGCTGCAGAGGTGGCGTTTTGGAAATCCACCTGATACTGGCCACAGGCATTTGATGGGAACAGGTTGATGTTTACTACCGAATCTTTAAAAAACGCGTCCGGAGGTGTACACACGCCTATGTCCGTTGCACCGCCGGTAAGGCGAAGAATCGTGAATGCCGGCGGCAAATCGCCCACCTTGTATACCCGATAAAGCAGGCTATCCGCCGTAATGGTAGAACAGGAAACAGACCGGTTGATGTCGTGCCGGGCAAAGCCGAGGTTTAGGGCTGTCAGCACCCCAAGGTCGGGTACATCGATACCGAGGCGTAGTGCTCCGGGAAAAACCTCTGATCCGGGAGAAACTTCCAGGTTATAATTTGTAGCGTTTAGCGTCACGCCTGAGGCGCAAATCGTCCGTTGTGCCAACAAGGTGGTCAGCGACGAACAAAGAAAAAGAAAGATATGGGAGTATTGATATATCTTATTCATAATCAAGTTTTGGCTGGATGATATGATTGTAACAAGGAGTTTTTTGCGTATCAATACGTATTGATCATGCGCCGGGCCACCTGGCCGAACGGCGTGGTCAGTTCGTAGTACAAAATGCCGGTAGCGGCAGCGTCCAAGCGGACGGTCTCCTCGGAGTAGCCCGCCGGGTATGCCTTGTTCAATCGGAGCAGTTCGCGGCCAGTGGCATCGAACACGCGCAGTTGCGTGTCGCAGGCTTGCGGCAGCACAAAGCCGATGGTGGTGGCGCCGGAGAACGGGTTCGGGCGGTTTTGCAACAGGTGTACGCCTGCCGCAATAGCCGGGTTGGTCACGTCGGTCGTTTGCGCGTCGGTAAACACGAGTTGTACCTCGGCGCGGCCTTGCTCGGTGGTGTACGCTTCGGGGGCGAGGATGTTGGCATCGAGCCGCAGCACCTCGCTGAGCAGCATGCCGCTCTTCAGCGCCCGGAAGCGCAGGGCGAACACGGGCGTGCCCTCCGGCAATGATTCTCCGGCAGGATCGAGCCAAAGGCTGCGGATATGGCCCTCGGCAATCTGGTACAGGCCGAAGTGCTCTTCCGCGCTCAGGTTCAGCGCCGTTTTGGTTGTTTCCACATCGAGCAATTGCAAACCAGCGGTCTCAAATTTCAAGGCAAACTGGTAGGCGGCAAGCGCATCGAAATGCGAGGCCCGGAAGGCCACGCTGTATTCCTGTCCGGCCGTCAGCAGCTGATCTCGGGCCAGCCACACCAGCGGCGTTTCGTTCGCGGGCTTGAGCGTCGGGTTGGCCGTATAGTCCAGGTCGCCGAGTTTCATGCCGAAGAAATCCTGACCCGACACGCCGCCCATCACACCCATCAGCGGACGGTTTTCGGGAATGGGCAGGGTAAACGGATTGGGAAGCGGCGTGTAGCCGGGGAAACCGGGGCCGGGGTCGGGCGTGGGCACAAAGCGCCAGGGCTTGGCGTTGAAAAACGCCAGCGAGGTGGGGCTGCCCAGCACCGCCCGGCGGATGTTGGACCAGTCGTTTATGTCCACCACGTTGTTCAGGTCAATATCCGCTGCGATCAGGAGGTAGGGGTCGGTGATCGCCGGGTTGTTGTTCAGGTGGTTCTGCAAAACAATGGCGTCTGCCGCCGTCACGCCGTTCATGGGGTTTGCCGGGGGCGCCGTCTTGGTGGGCGTAATGGTCACGTTGCCGCCACCGCCGAGGGTGTACAGGCCGTCGGGCGTGGTGGGGCCATACAGGTCGGTGGCATCGCCGGAGAGCGCGACCATCGCCTGAGCCACCCCGGAAGTGTTGTCCCCTTTCCAGATCAGTTTGCCGTTGATGCCGGAGCACTCGTTGACGGTGAGCGTGAAGGAACAGATGGCGGTGTTGCCGTTGGCATCGGTGGCCGTCCAGGTCACGACGGTAGGCCCGACACCGAACATGACGCCGTTCAGCGTGCCGGAACCGCTGCCGTTGGTGGCGCCGCTCAGGACATACGAAATGGAGGAAACGCCGCAGTTGTCCGACACGATGGGGTCGTAGTTCGTGTTGGTGGGCGCAAACTCGCACTCGCCGCCGGTACCCGACACGGTCACGTTGTTCGGGCAACTGATCGTCGGGGGTATCAGGTCGAGCACCGTAATCACTTGTATTTGGCCGGAAGCCGTATTGCCGCACTCGTCGGTCACGGTCCAGGTGCGCACCAGGGTACCTTGGCCGCCCGAGGAGGGATCGAAGTCGTCGGAGAAAGCAATGATCAGGTTTTGCGATGCGGAGCAGTTGTCGGTGGCGTTGGTCACCCTGCCAGTGATGGAGGTATCCGCATCGAACTGGCAATTTTCGTTCAGGGAAATCGTCAAGTCGGCCGGCGCCGTGAAGGTCGGGGCGGTGGTGTCGTTCACTATGATCAACTGCGAGGTTGTCGCGGTATTACCGCAGGCATCTTCTGCCTGCCAAGTGCGGGTCAGCAAGTATTTGTGCGGGCAGGTGCTTGGCAAAACGGTTTGGCCGAGGTATTCCACTTCGGGATCGTCGTCGCAGTCGTCGGTGGCCGTCGGGTCTGCCACGGCGGGCACGTTTTCGCAGGAAACCGTGGCATTGGCGGGCACATCCACGAAGGTGGGCGGCTGCGAGTCCTCCACCGTGATGTCGGCCATGCCGAGCAGCACGACGGGCACCACGTTGTAGTTCAGGTCGGACGCTTCGATGACACGCGGTGCATTGACAATGGAGACCGTGCCGCTGGAGCCGCAATTTTCGGCGAGCAGGCGCAGGCGCAGCAGCAGGGAGCCGTCGGGCAGCGAGGCGCCGTACATGCCCGACGAGTCGAGCCAGGAGTAGATCAGCACGTCGTTGATGAAGCCGGTAAGCGGTATGCTGCCGTCCACGGTTTGCGGTTCGATGGCGACCGTCGTGAACACGTTGGGGTCCCAGGCCACGCTGAACTGCAGGGTGCCGAGGTCGGTAAAATTGGCTGCCGCCACGATGTCCACCACGAACTCCTCGCCGCACTCGGCGTTGTCGGGCGCGTCAATGAACAGGTTCAGGCCGGGGGCTGCGGTAACCGTGAAAATATCGGTGGCGGTGTTGGAACAGCCGTTGTTGTCGGTGACGGTGTACGAGATGACATGCGCGCCGAGGCCGGCGATCATGGGGTTGATGGTGTTGCCGGAAACGCCGGGACCGCTGTACGTTCCGCCGGAGGGCGATCCGCCGGTGAGCGGCACGCTGGTTTCGGCGGCGGTGGCACTATCGTCGCCGAGCGTGAGGGAAACCGACGGCAGCGGGTTGATGGACACGGCTACCGAGCCCATCATGTTTTTTTCGCAAAGGGTTGTGGTGCGGGTGCCGACCACCGTGTAGGTGCCCACGCCGGTTTGTGGTCCGAAACTGATCGGGCCGCCCGTACCGGCCACCGGAGCGCCGACGGGGTTTCCGTTCAGGAAAAGTTGGTACAACACGCTGAACTCGGAGCCGTCCAGTCCGACCTGAACGCCCTCGCCGCCGTCGCAGTAGGCGCCGCCGCCGACCACGTTGAACATTTGGAGCACGTCAATGGTCACGGTGGCCGAGCCGCTGAGGTCGTTGGGCTGTGCCGTGCAGGCAGCATCCTGAAGGGTGGCAATGGTGTAGGTGATGTCGGCCACGGGGCTTACGACGACCAGAATCGGGCTGGTGATGCCGTTGAAAGGAGTGCCGTTGCTCAGGGTGCCGCTCCAGGGCGCCGAGCCGGTGACGGCGATGCTGAGCGTGGCGGAGCCGCCCGGACAGATCAGGGCGGAGCCGCTCAGGGCGCCCGTCGGGCGATTTTGAACGGTCACCTGTTTGGAGCAGGTGGATTTGCACCCGTTGCCGTCGGTGACGGTGAGCGTCAGGGTGAAGGTGCCGGGAGCGCCGGCATTTACAGACACGGTTTGGGCATTGAGCGCGCCGGGAACGGTGCCGTTGCCGCTGATGCCCCAAACATAACTGCTCATGCCTCCCGGAGCCGAGTATTGGTGGCCGTTCGTGTTGGCGCATACCGGCATCGGGCCGGAAATGTTACAAGTAGGGTTCGGGTTCACCGTTACCGGTACGGCTGTGGACGTTAAACTGCACCCGTATTTGGTCAGGGTGAGCAGGTAGTTGCCGGAGTTGACGGGCTGCGCGTTGGGGATGCCGGCATTTGGCCCGGCGGGCGGGAAGAAGCCGCCGCTTTGCTTGGACCACTGGTAGGTGGCCCCGGGAACTTCCGTCGAAGTGCGGGACAGGCTGAGATCGGAGCCGGCACACAGAGGGCTGTTGCTCGTTCCGGAGGGTGCGGTCAGGTTGACTTGGGCGGTATTGTCCAGCACGCCAAAGGTGCCGTCGAAGATGCCGCCGGGCAGCACGCGATTACGCTGGTAGGGGTCGGAGCCGGTAGCGGCGCCAGGCACGACGGTTTCCCAGTTGCCGCCTGTGTAGCGCACCACGCCACAGGAAGCCCGGGTAAACGACGAGCCTTCGTTGAACTCATTCCACTGTGGGGTCATGCTGAGCAGGGTAGCCACGCCGGCTTCCCGGGTCACGATCCACATTTTTTTCACGGCATCGTCGGTCACGAAACCTGTGCAGCCGCTGGATTCGGCCAAGAGGCCGTCCACCACCCGAACGCCGAAGGCGGAGGACGCCACGGAGGGGAACAGGCTGATCGGGGTATAGTCGGGGTTGCCCACGGGGAAGTTCGTGCCCGGGTTGGTCTGGGCGAAGATGAGTTTGCCGGTACCGTTGGTGACCACGTAGCCTTGCTCTACGGAGGCATTGGTGATGGTAGCCAAGGCCGCCATGGTCAGGTTGAAATTTCCGACCTGAATGCGCCCGTTGATGAAGTTCAGGTTTTTGGAAATGTTGAGGTGTTGCGTCAGGATGGCTACTGCGCTGCCGGTTTTTTGCATAGTCACATATTGTAGCGGCACTGCGGCGGCACCCGTCACGGTGGAGTTGCCGGTGCCGTCGAACAGCACGCGGAACACGCCGGAGCCGGGGCTGGTGAGGGTGCCGTTTTGGGTCAGGTTGCCGGCGAGGTTTATGGTCAGGCCGCCCGTGGAGGCACAAGCCTTGAGGGTGGCGCCTGGTGCTATGGTCAGGTTGCCGTCCACGTCCAGAATGACGTTGGCCGCGCCGTTGGTTCCCACGACGGTGCCGGCGCTCACGGTGAGCGAACCGGCAACGTTGTGGTTGTGGTTGATCGTGTTTCCAAAACGGGTTTCTCCGGTGCCGGAGTTGTTGAAGGTCAGGTTTCCGTTCACATTGAGGTTGACATCCAACACGCCGCTGAGGGCCGACGTGGATGCATAGGTCAAGTTGCCGTAGGCCGGGTGCACACCGGTGAACCCGGTCTGGTTGCCGGTATAGGAGTAGGTGCTGGCCGCGTTCAGGTTCACCGACGTGCCGCGCAAGTTGGCTTGTTGGGCCAATCCCGTGCTGGTGTTTTGGATGACCGTGCCGGTGGCAGACACCGCATTGGATACCACCCGGCAAATAAAGGTTCCCATGTTCAGGGTACCGTTGGTTGTCAGGGTGGAGCCTACCGCCAGAAAAGTGATGTCGGCGGTGAGCGCCACGGTATGGCCGGCCGAGATGGTGATCTGGTCGCCGTCGGCGGGCACGCCATTGTTCCAGGTACCCGCGGAACTCCAGTTTCCGGATGCCACGCTGACGGTCACCTTGGCCAAGGCCGGGAAGGCGAACAGTACGGAAAGAAATAGTGCGGTGAGGAGGAAACGGATGCGCGCGTCCGATGGGACAAGCGGAAAAGATGGATGAGTGTCGTGGAAGGTACGTTGGCGCCGATTCATGCTCGAAGCGTTTTGTTGGATAAAATTTTATGGTGCAAAAAGGCAGGAAACCCGGCCAAAGCGGCCCTCAACACGGGATTAAACAAAAACGGCAAAGCCCCCTTAGGCCAAAGCCAGGAGGTACGGCGGGTAGCGCAGAAAGAACGGCAGGAAACGTGTTTGCCGAAGAAGGGCCAAACACAGCAGATGTCTCGGTGGGGAAGGACGCGCGCAGAGTAGCGACAAAGCCGGCAGGCCGGTACCTTTCCCCCTGTAACGGTTTGGGTAAAATGTTGTCATAGGATTACTCGTGTTGTATGCCTTGAATCAGCGAGACCGCAAAGAAGAGCATGAAGCCCCGTGCGATTCCCTGAAAACCGGTTCAGGTTCGATTAAAACAACAGCGTATTTCCCTCAAAAGCCCCTTCGTTCGGAAATACGCCGGCAAAGGTAGAGACAAAAAACCATCGGCCATATACCCACGGGAAGAGCGATCCGATTCTCTACCGACAATCCGGTAAAACCACGGTTTCACCTACACAAATCGGGCCAATTTTACCGAAAAACGGGTAGTGCCCCAAAAACCCGGGCATGCATCTTTGTTTTATATCTTCAAGCCCAAGGGACGCGCACTTTTTTCGGGCAAGCGAACAACTTTTCCCCCATATTTGGCGCTTGAACCAGCACTCAAACGAACACATATCGGCATGAAAAAGAAATTTGGATTTACCCTGCTCACCCCGAACGAGTTTGACACCTGGATCGGTCAGCAAAATGTGGCCCGCACGGTATTGTACATTCAGGAACACCATACCTGGTCGCCAAGTTATGTGCATTTTACGGGCGACAACCACTTCGACCTTCAGCGGAACATGCAAAATTTTCACAAAAACGTGAACGGCTGGATGGACATCGGGCAGCATTTCAGCATTTTTCCTGATGGCATGGTCGCCACAGGCCGCAACCTCGAGATTTCGCCGGCCTGCATCTACGGCTTCAATGCCAATGCGATCTGCATCGAGAGCATCGGCAATTTCGATACGGACGGCGATGTCATGACGCTTCCCCAGCGCGAAGCGATCGTGCGCGTCACGGCCGCCCTCTGCAAGCGGTTTGTCGTCCCCGCAAACGCCGCCCGCGTGGTGTACCACCACTGGTTCGACCTGCGCAACGGCACCCGCACCAACGGCGGCGGTTCCACCAAAAGTTGTCCGGGCACTGCTTTTTTCGGGGGGAACAAGGTTGCCGACGCTGAAAAAAACTTTTTTCCCCTGGTGGAGGCCGTGCTGCACGGCAAGCCCGTGCCCCCGCCCGTAGTGCCTGTCCTGAAGTACGGGTATGTGACAACGGACTGGCTCAACATCCGAAACCAGCCAAATACCCTCGGGAGAAAGTTGAACGCCACGCCGTATGGGTCGGTGCTCCGGATTTACGAAGAAAAGTTAGGCTGGTACCGTATCTCGGCAAGCAAGCAGGAGTGGGTGTCCGGCAAACATGTACAAGACGTAAAACGGGCCACGGTCAAGGCGCCCGCACTCAACGTACGCAGCGGACCAAGCGCCAATTTTGGCAAAGTGAGCGCACTCAGCAAGGACGAGGAAGTGTTCATTTACGCGGAAAGCGGAAACTGGGCGAAGATCAGCACCGAGGAGCGGTGGGTGTCCAAGACCTACCTGACAATAGGTTGATGCCTTTGTATTGTTGCTGGAGAAAGACTCGAGGCGATGTATCGGTACATCGCCTCGTTTTGCTTTCTGGAGTAGATGAAATAAAAAAAGCCGCCAGAACACTTACGTGTCCAGCGGCTAATAAACCCCAAAAAACCAAATGAAAACTATTCTTAAAAGCGGATCATTTTCCGCTGATTTTGCATTTCGTAGAGCAAAGGTGAACTTAAAAAAACTATTGAACAAGATATCTGTCAATTATTTTTTTCCTTTCCTCTTTTTTCCTCCCCTTGAACGGCACAAATGTAGAGTGTTGCTACATTTATATGCAAGCAAAAAAACGAAAAAATTTTTCCAACCACACATGCCCCTCAAAAACAAGAACTTATAATTTTCCGACTTGCCTGTACGGATTGCCTGCATCAATATTTTTGAAACGTTCTCGTCTCGGTTTGTCGGTCAGCCACCAATCTCAAAAAGTATGTGCCGGGAAAAAAATCATGAAGCGGCACGCTGATCTCCCGTATCCCAGCGGCTAAAATCCCTTGAACGAGTACCCGACCTGTCGCATCGAAAACCTGCCAAGCTGCATCGTAGTCGTACGGTTCGGCGCATTTCACCTGAAGCAACTCGCGGGCGGGTGAGGGAAAAATCTGTACGCTCGCCATTCCCGGCATCTCGACTATGCGGACCGGACTGTAACCAAAAGCGCCGTCCAAGTCCACTTGGCGGAGGCGGTAGTAATTGGCGCCGGGCGCCGGGCGTTCGTCCAAGAACGTGTAGCGCTGCACGGCTCTGGTTGTGCCACCGCCGATTACCCGACCGATCTCATCAAACAAGCGCCCATCCCGGCTGTGTTCGATGGCAAAGTAGTCGTTTGTTGTCTCGGAGGCAGTAGTCCAATCAAGCCGGACATGCCGACCGTGCGCACGCGCCTCGAAACCGGCCAGTTCCACGGGCAAGGAGAAGTTTTCCCCGACGGCGAAGTCGTCAATCCGGAAGTTGGGGGGGGCGGTACAGTTCATGGTTTCAGAAGTGACATAAGTAAACCTGAACCGTAGATTGGAATGGCCTTCGGCAGCAGGATCGAGGTCGTGAGTAAACACACTCCAAGTTTCGGGAGCAGCGGGAGAAAGGTCTGTGGAGATCAGGTTCCAACTCGTACCGTTCGAACTCCACTCCAATGAAACCGTGTTGTTCCAAGCATTGGATTTCCGTCTGCCAAACCCGACACGAAGATTGGTTTTATTTACTGTGCTGATTCCTGCATTCACAATCAGGCGCACCATGTTGCTTACGGGCGCACAATCATCAAACCGGACATTAAAGCCTGCCGAAGCGGGGGGGGGTGAATACCCGGTACTGTTTGATGCGTTCGAAAGTAATATCCGCGAGTCCGTCGGCGACCAGCCGGACGGAAATGAACCGCTATTGAAATTTGCCAGATAAAAAATCTGCGCCTCGGCGGAAGCGGCCAGGCAGAGTGTCAGCGCAAACAAAAGTGTTTTTTTCATGCAGGGACGACGGAACGGGTTTTTGAACGTGCAAAACTACTCAACCCGAGTTGCTGGTCGTTCAATGCATTTTGTCATTTTGAAAAAAATCTGTCCGTGCTACGGCGGCACTGTGTCCTTAGGGCGCCCGTAGGTTGGACGGATTTTTTCAAAATGACAAAAACCTCACTTGCTCCCTCCCCGCACCAGTTCGATATACCCGCTCAGGATGTCCGCGCGCAGGGCAATTCCCTCCACGCGGTTTTCGTACACCTTGCAGACATAAAAATAGGTGCCCTCGGCCACGTCGTTGCCGGAGGCGTTCCGGCCCGTCCAGTTGATCCTCGGGTCGGTGGTCGCGAACACGAGATTGCCCCAGCGGTTGAAAATCTGCATGTCCACCCGGGCAATGAAACGCCAGTTGGGGAACGGCTTGAACAGGTCGTTGTGCCCGTCGCCATTGGGCGTGAACGCGTTCGGAAGTTCGTAGCGGGGGCAATTGTCCACGCACAGCACGGGGCTTTTGGCACTCTCGTTTCCGACGGAGTCCACGGCGGATATGGCATAACAACCGGCAAGCCCATCCCCTACCTCATGCACGAAAGAGGTGTTTGTGGCCCCGTCCACGACAGCCAGCAGCACCAGCGGGTCGCCTTCGAATGGAGCGAACCACAAGCGATACTGCACCGCATCATCCGTGCCGGGACAGGTCGTGTTGGGGTTGTTCCACACCAGGGTGTTTTCGAATGGCGGATCGGGCGCTGCTCCCCCGTCGTCGTTGCAGATGTTGTCCACTATCAGCGTGGGCACGCACGGGGGTATGGTGTCAATCGGCACCCCGCAGATCGTTTGCGAATTGTTGAAAATCGGGTCCACCACGCCGCCAATGCTGTATGTGCCCTCGCTGCGCACATAGTAGCAATATTCCTTGCCGTTCGTCAGTCCGCGGTCAAAGTAGGTTGTGGTGTTCGACGTACCGATGGCCTCGAACAAACCCGTGGCGTCGTTTTGCCTGAATATCGTGTACGCATAATTTGTCCACGCCACGTCTTCTTGCCAGGAAAGCACGTTGGTTTCGTCGGTAGACAAAATTCCGAGAAACACCGAGGAGGCTTCGTTGGTCGAGCCAAGCGGTGTTGCGAAGTCGCCGCGGGCATAAAAAGCCACTTCGTAGTGATATGGTTGCCCGCTCGTACTCAGGAGTTGATCCGTGAAGCAGGTGTCGTTGGCCTCCCAAAAGTTGTTTGCCGTGAACGTACCGCCCGGCACCGGCTGCATGGCGCCTCCCCCCAGCCCCGGCGCTCGCAAGAGCTGGTACCGGTACGGCCCGGGGTTTAGGTTGGTGTCGAGGTCGGCGGCAACAGGTTTCGACCAGCAGATCTCCATTTGGCCGTTCGCCGGATCGGTCTGCAACACCGATACATTGGTGATGAGCGGCAGGTCCCTCGGCAGTTGCACGCAAACCTCTTCCGAAGGCAGGCCCTCCACGATGTTGTACGGGTACCCACCTGCCGACGTGCGCGCAAATTTTGCCAGAATTCGGTAGCAATAGGTTCGGCCGCGTTCCACCTTGGTATCCTTGAAATAGTACCGGCCGTCCTTCTCTTGTTTGGTGACAAAGATTTGTTCCGTGTAGCCCTTGCCCTGCAACCCGGGAGCGCAACTGTCCGGCGGAAACGGATTGGTGCCTTCGCGCCGCCAAACCGAAAAGCCGTAGAAGTAGTCTTGAGCGGCATTTTCGCAGAAATACGGCTTTCCCCAGGAAATCTCGACTTCCCCGAATCCCGCATCGGCCTGGACATCTTCCGGGGGAGGCCCCACCACCTTTATGGACACCGTCTTCAGGTCGGCCAATTGCGGCGTATTTTTATTGAGCGAATCCACCGCTTTGAAAATCACGGTGTACGGGTATCGGGAAATATGCTCGCAAGCAGTCTGCCATCGAAAGGTGCCCGAAACCGGTGGAGCCTGGAAGGTACCGGGCACCGCGAAGGTGGCTGGGCTGATCGGGTTGCTGATGGGTCCGCCCGCCGCAGACAGTTTCACAAAATCCCCGATATCGGGATCGGTAGCGGACACCGGAAACTCCAGAATCTGGCCCGCTACGACACAAAATTCGTCTTTCGAAGCGACGGACGGGGGGCGGTTCTGACAATTGGCCACCTGAATCTGCATGTCGCGAATCGTCGTGTCTATGGGCACGCCGTTTCGCCACGAAATCACAATAAAAGCCAGGTTGTACTTCCCCACCACCTGTGGGGAGAGCCACAGGATGTCGCCGGTTCGTTCGTCCATCTGCAGCAAGTTGTTCGGGCCAGGGCCGATCTCGTTGGGGTAACTGTAATTTGGCACCTCAGACCCAACGCCCTCCCTCGGCACGATCAGCCGATAGGACAAACTGTCCAGGTCGGGGTCGTAGGCATTGGGGTTGTGCTTGAACGGCCTTCCGATGCAGGCATTGTCAATGGGTTCCTGTAGCAGGTACGGCGTGGTGTTCGAGCCGCCGAACTGCGGATCGAGAAAGGTGTACATCGTTTCCACATAAAACGGGATGTTCTCCGATTGCGGTGGATTAACATTGATGATCTTAGCGATCCGGTTGGGGTCGGTCATCGAGATGCGGTAACGGGCTGGAGCTGCGTAGGTGTGCTCTGCCACATACCGGTTGTATTTCAACGAGTCGTTGAGCACCACGCCCTTGCCGTTGCCGTTCACTCGACCTGCCTGTTGGCAGAACCCGTCGCCCCAGCATATCGTCAGGGTGTCGCGGTCGGCAGCGGTGCTGCGCTCGTCCGTCCAGGTGATGATCGTGGCCCGAATGGTAAGCGGCCCGATTTGTTCGATATGGATTTCTCCCGCCCGGTTGTGCGTAGCGTGCAACAGGGAAGGGGCAAGGACAAGGATGAAAAGCGTGGTGCGTAGCAATATGTTCATGTCTTGGGTGTGTTTGTCGGTTGTGCAGGAACGACCCACAAGTGTACGTTATTTTGATCGGTGAACCGTCAGACCATACAGAATGCAGCATTTGGCAAAATGGCTGCCCGGAACAAGGAAAAAAACAGCCAATTCAAGCAGTCCAAGCATTTTTCAAAACCCCCGCACCGCTGCCGCCAACTCCCGTATGCGTCCGGGGTCTTCCTCCACGGCAGTACCTACCACCAGCAGGTCGGCGCCGGCGCGCAAATCCGCCAGCGCTTTCTCCGGCGTCCGGATACCACCACCCACGATCAACGGCACACCGACAACACCGGCTACCGCCTCGATCATGGCCTCAGGCACGGGGTTCAGCGCCCCGGAACCGGCATCGAGGTAGAGCATTTTCAGCCCCAACATTTCGCCCGCAAGGGCGGTGCATACGGCAATATCGGTCTTGTTGGCCGGAATGGGGTATGTGTTGGACATGTACTGCACCGAGGTCTGTACGCCACCGTCCACGAGCATGTACCCGGTGGAAATGACTTCCAAGGGGGACAACCTTAAAAATGGGGCCGCCACGACGTGCTGCCCGATCAGCAGCTCCGGATTTCGCCCACTGATGAGCGACAGAAACAGGATGGCATCGGCGCGATAACTGAGCTGGAAGGAATTTCCCGGAAACAATACGAGCGGAATGGAGCACCGTTCGCGTATGCCCGCGAGCACGGAGTCGAGCATGTCGTTTACCACGAGGCTGCCGCCGATGAAAAAATAATGTACCCCGCCTTCCGAAGCCGCATCCACGATCCTGTCCACGTGCCGGGTGCGGGTTTTGTCGGGGTCAATGAGCACGGCAAGGCGTTTCTCTCCGTTTTTTTTGGCTTCAAGCAGCCCTTGATACAGTTGACGATCGGCCATATTCTACGGGTCGAGTTCTTTGCAGGCGTGGTACAGGTCTTGCCAACCTTCCCGCTTCCTGACGATAGTTTCCAGATATTCCCGCCAAACGGCCCGGTCCGTGCCGGGGTCTTTCACCACGGCGCCGGACAAACCCGCCGCAAGGTCTTGCGCGCTGAGCGTGCCGCCGCCGAAATGCACCGCAAGCGATTGCCCCTGGTGTACCACCGAAATCGCCTCGGCGCTGCTGAGCGTGGCCGTCGGGCTTTTGATTTTTTCCCGCCCGTCTTCGGTTTTTCCGCTGCGCAGTTCGCGGAAAATGGTGACCAAGCGGCGGATTTCCTGCAAGGGCGCGGACTCGGGCGGCAGTTCGAGCGCCTTGCCGAGGGCAGCCACTCGGTGCTGCACAATATGCACTTCCTCGTCGAGCGAGGCGGGCAGGGGCAGCACCACGGTATTGAAGCGCCGGCGCAGGGCAGCCGAAAGTTCGTTCACGCCCTTGTCGCGGTCGTTGGCTGTGGCGATGAGGTTGAACCCGCGCAATGCCTGCACCTCGGTGTTGAGTTCCGGCACGGGCAGCGATTTTTCGGACAGCAGGGTGATGAGCGCGTCCTGCACGTCGGCGGGAATGCGGGTGAGTTCTTCCACCCGCGCGATCTTGCCCGCCCGCATGGCCGTGAGCACGGGGCTGGGCACCAGCGCCTTGTCCGACGGCCCTTCTGCGATGAGGCGGGCGTAGTTCCAGCCGTAGCGCAGCGCCTCCTCGCCGATGCCCGCAGTGCCCTGCACGAGCAGGGTGCTGTCGCCGCTGATGGCGGCGGCAAGGTGTTCGCTGACCCAGGTTTTGGCGGTGCCCGGCACACCGAGCAGCAGCAGGGCACGGTCGGTGGCCAAGGTGGCCACGGCGATTTCCATCAGCCGGCGGCTGCCGAAATATTTGGTCTCGATGTCCCGCTTGCCCGCTTTGCCCCCGACCAGATACGTCACCACCGCCCAGGGCGACAGGCGCCAGCCCGGCGGGCGGGGGCGCTCGTCGGTTTTGGCCAAGGCATCGAGCTCCTCGGCATATTCGACTTCGGCGTGCGGGCGGATGATGGGCGTGGTGGTCATGGCGGGACAAAAGTACGTCGGGCCGTCCAGTTTCGAAGCCTGCCGGGGCGACATGGCCTGCAGCCGTTTGTTCGCACAAAAGTCTTACAAAAAAATTATTCGAAAATATTCGGCCTGTTTTTACTTTCGCCGAACAATTCACATTCGTTCACATCTAAAATCGGAACAAAATGAACAACCGTGTTTTACTTGCAGCGTTGGCGGGGGGCATCGCCTTTTTCTTGATGGGTTGGCTCGTGTGGGGCATCCTGCTCATGGACACGATGCGCGAAATGTGCCCTGGAATGGCATCAATGGAGAAAAATCCGCCGGACATGGTGCCCCTCTTTCTCGGAAATCTCGTGGGGGGACTATTGATGGCCTTGCTGTTCAGCCGTTGGGCGGGCATCACCACGTTCATGGGCGGCCTGATGGGCGGCGCCTGGGTCTCCGGCTTGTTTGCCCTGAGCATGGACTTGACGTTCATGGGAACCACCACCATGATGACCCCGGGCGGCGTGGCGCTGGACGTGGTCGCCAATATCGTCGTGGGTGCCGTGGTCGGCGGCGTGATTGGCTGGGTGCTGGGGTATAAGCGGGCATAGAATTGAACATTGAAAATTGGTCCTTGTACATTGGACATTTTTTAAATTCTTAATTATCAATTTTTTAAATTAAAATGTCCAATGTACAAGGACCAATTTTCAATGTTCAATGCGTTTTGAGGTAAAGGTAAACACCCACCACCCTACCACCGCCCCGATCGCATTGGCCAGCATATCGTCGTACTCAAAGTGGCGGTCGGGGAAAAACCGGAACTGCACCCATTCCATCAAGGCGCCAAAGGCCGTGGCAAACAGCACGATTGCCAAACCATACGACCAGCGATTATGGCCAGCATGCTGCCGCTGCCGGATCATGCCCCACCACAGCAGCCATACCAATAGTGCATACGCCGCAGCATGCGCGAGTTTGTCGGTCTGCAACAGGTCGAATGACGGCACCGATACCCCACCCTTCGTGGACAAAAAAACAATAGCGACCAGCCATATACCGGCCGGCATGTAATATCTGACCATGTACTTAGTGATGAATGATGAGCGATGAGCGATGAGTTTTTACCGCTTGCGGCATCGAAATACGTGTCTTGTTCATCGCACTTCGTTACTCAAGCACGCCTTTGCGCTTGGTTTTGTAATAATGTACGCCGGCGCCAAACACCCAGCCTTCCTTGCCGGATTTGGTGCGCACCTTGACCCAGTAGTCGGTCACTTTTTCCAGCCCGAGGTTGATCTCTTCCGGCTTTTCACTTTTTTTGTTCAAAAAATACACCTGCTCGTACAGGTCGAGCCGCGTGACGAGGGCGCTTTTTTTGTTCGGTTCCTTGCGCATGTTCAGGCCGTCAATCGTGACGAACAGCGTGGGGTATTTTTGCGATTCCACCTCGGCGGTCTTTGCCGGCGGAGGGTCGTTGGTGAGCACCGGGCGGGGGGCGGGCGCCGCTTCGGCAGGCGTGTTTTCCAGTTTGGGCAAACCGCTCCGGGGCGTAGTGGGCGTGGAATGCGCCTGCGGCTGTACCACCGGTTGAGGTTCCGGCTGAGGTTGGGGCACGAACACCGTGTCGCGATGTGGCGGGCGTTCCACATCATCTTCCTCCAGGGCAGCGCGGTCCGAACGGGCCAGTTGGGTCCGCTTGGACGAGCATTTCGAGATTGCCCAAAGGGCTACGCACAGGAAAAACACGGCAATGACCAATGATTCGACCTTGGAAAACTTCATGTGGCAAAATTTTTAAACTAAAAGTTTTAAGTCGGGGGCAAAATTCGCACAAGCGCCCTACATTTACCCAACAAAAAACACACCGCAAATTCGTGTAACCCATGCCGGATCGCCTGCTCCACCAAATCGCGCTCACCCTGCTGCCCCAGGTCGGGGCCATCACCGCCAAAACCCTGGTCAGTTACTGCGGCAGCGCCGAGGCCGTTTTCCGGGCCTCGCGGCGCGAACTGCTGAAAATTCCCGGCGTCGGGCCTGGGATTGCCGCCGGTATCGCCATGTCCACCGCCCTCGCAAAAGCCGAGGAGGAACTGCGCTTTCTGGAGCAGTACGGCGTGGAAGCGCTTTTTTACACCGACGAAAAATACCCGGCCCGTCTGCGCCAAAACGCCGATTGCCCGGCCTTGTTGTATTTCAAAGGCTCGTCGGTGGATTTGCTCGGCGCCCGGCGCATCGTGGCCGTGGTGGGCACCCGCCAGCCGACGGAATACGGGCGTGCCGTGTGCGAAGAACTCCTGGAGGGGCTGCGGGCCTACGATGTCGTGGTTGTGAGCGGCCTGGCGTTCGGCATTGACGTGACGGCGCACCGCAAGGCCACGGCGCTGGGCATACCCAACATCGCCGTGCTGGGCCACGGCCTCGGCAAGGTGTACCCCGCCGAACACCGCAGCGTAGCCCTGAAACTGACCGAAAACGGTGGCCTGCTCAGCGAGTACACCCACCACACCGGCCCCGACCGCGAGCACTTCCCGATGCGCAACCGCATCATCGCCGGCCTGTGCGATGCCCTGCTGGTGGTGGAAACCGCCAATTCCGGCGGCTCCATGATCACCGCCGAACTGGCCGGGCAGTACGAGCGCGACATCTTCGCCGTGCCGGGCCGCCTGCGCGACCCCAAAAGCGCCGGCTGCAACCAGCTCATCCGCACCAACCGCGCCCGGCTCGTCGAATCCGCCTCCGACCTCGCCGCCGCGCTCGGCTGGGATGAAACCGGGAAAGGCCGGCCCAAGCAGCCCCAACTTTTCCTCGACCTCACGCCCGCCGAAACCGCCCTGATCGAACTGATCCGGCAGCGCCCGCAAATCCCCATTGACGAGCTCACGCCAGCCGCCGGTCACGCCCCGGGCGAACTCGCCCGCCTGCTGCTGGGGCTGGAGTTTAAGGGCGTGGTGCGGACGTTGCCGGGCAAGCGGTATGAGATCGTGGGCTGAGAGGACCAGTTTCACCGTCTTTTTGTGCGCGGGGGCAAGGGCAAAAAATACCGCTGTACATTGCTCTCACGCACTAGTGCCCGGGCAAGATCAAAAGCCCGATTGACGATCTGGACATTTGAAAAATTTTCTTTGTGCGTTGCTTTGCCAGGCAAAACAGACATTTTACCTTTCGCACGCCAAAACAAATGCCAATGGGACAAAACCCGCCAACATGATGATGACCCACGCCCCCGCTTCCGGCCTTGCTGCCGGAAGCGGGGGCGTGTGCGTCGGTAGCGGGCTTACACGCAACGGACGGATAAGTAAAAGCCCGCATTGCGGGATAAGTACCGCAGGAGCATGAAAGGCGCAATGCGTGTAAGCAAAAGTTCTGCGAAAGAAAATAAAACAAAATGAATAAAAATACAAAAGATAAAATAAAAAACTTTGTTGCATCTGGCAGGACAGGTCAAGCCATTGAGGTGTTGCTTCAATATCGTTCGAGCGATAAAGACATCTCAAATGAAATCATATCACTTTCGGCTCGATATAAAGCCTATTTGAGAGAGAAGCACGGGAATTTACAAGACTCTCAAACGCTCGGTATAGAACTAAACAAAATCAACAACTCAATCTTACATATTATTGAAGATGAGACAGAGTTAAAGATAATTTTTTTCAACGCCTACACGAAAATGTTTACAGGTGTGTCTTTCTTAATTGCTGCGACAATTTTTCTCTACCCTCAACTAAATAATAAAAAAGGCGTAATTGAGGATAAATTTGAGCAAACTGATACGCTAGAATTTCAGCCTGCTACTCCACTTTTTGACAGTTCATATTTGTTGCCACAGAGTGAAAAAGTAAAAATTGGATTGTTTACTCATCCGGCATTAAAGCGCATAAATCAAGCTCCAAATAAATTAATTGTTGATAACATCAAAGTGATACACCTGACAAACGAAATAAATAGCGGGTTCCCGATTTATTATTTCACGATAAAAAATTATACGAAGCAGTCTTGTGTACTCAACAAGTTTAGTGTGTCAATAAATAGCCATATCCCCAAAAAGCCATTTGGTGGGCCAAAAGAGTTAACGCCTCTCGCAATTTGGGATGTGTCTTTACCGAGAGCGGAAGGAGATTTTTCCTACAAACCCAATAGACCAATCGAAATTCCAGGTGATAATTCTTGTGTGATTGGAATTAGGTTCGCTTGTTTGTCATCATTGAACGGCAAGTATTTTCCGCCTCAAAAAATGGCTGAATATAAATTTAAAGTTAATTTCTTTGATGATAGAGGTAATAAGGCACAATCTGAACAAATAAAATTCTAAGAATATGAAATTAAAAGTCTTCATCCGAAACTTTATATCACTAATACTATTTTTCGTTTATCCATTTTGTCTGTATTCACAGATAGACACCCGCCTTGCCTTGATAATTGGGAATAAGGACTACTCTGAAAGCGATATGACCTTAAAAAACCCAATAAACGATGCCAATGCAATGGAAACGGTATTAAAAGAATGTAATTTTAAAGTTATAAAGGTAGTAAATGGAACAAAAGAAGCGATAGAAAAAGCCGTGGAAAATTTTACTGAAAGCCTCCAAAACTATGATGTCGGACTTTTTTACTATTCAGGACACGGGGTTGAAGTAATTTCCAAAGGTAACAGAATGAACTTTATAGTTCCAGTCAACGTATCGTCACAGATTACAGAAGCAGATGTTGAATACAAATGTGTTAGTAGCGAATGGATTCAAGCAAAAATGGCAGAAGCCGGAGCATATAATAAAACTAACATTTTAATTTTTGATGCTTGTCGAGACAATCCGTTCCGAAGGTTAAGACGGAGCATGGAGAGAGAAGTATGGTCCCCACCATTCCTCATACCAACTGGCGTAATCACATGTTTTTCAGCCTCTCCTAATGAATTTTCACTTGACGGTAAGGGCCAAAATGGTCTATATACCTCAATACTCCTAAAACACATCAGAACACCAAACATAATGGTTGAGGAGGTTTTCAAAAGGGTTAGGATTGACATTAAAGGGCTTGGACAACAAGAACCTGTTGAAATTTCAAAATTGACAACAAGTTTCTACTTTTTCAGAAAAGGAAATACTCTTGATACTGATGAAGACGGAATACCAGATGACATTGATCAATGCAAATATGAGAAAGGGCTTGCCGAACTAAATGGTTGTCCATATGACAATACAATATTAGTTGAAGGGGGCGTTTTTAATATGGGTAGTCCTGATGCAAAAGATAATGCCCCAATTCATTCTGTCTCCTTGAAGACCTTTTATATTAGCAAATACGAAGTAACTTTTGAAGAGTATGATGCATTTTGCGATGCAACGAGTAGAAAAAAACCACATGATGAAAATTATGGTAGAGGTAAGCGACCAGTATTCAACGTTAATTGGTATGATGCAATAGAATATTGTAATTGGCTTAGCAAAAAATATGGTTTTGATGAATGTTACAGAATAGACAAAACAAAAAAAGACCCTAACAATCTTAACGATGCAGACAATTTGAAATGGATTGTAACCTGTGATTTCAATGCAACGGGTTATCGATTGCCTTCGGAAGCCGAATGGGAATTTGCAGCAAGAGGAGGTAATCTAAGTAAGAATACTCTTTATTCAGGAGGAGACCAATCTGAAAGGATTGCTTGGTTCTCTGGAGATAATACGAAAAAGACTATGCCTGTTGG
>Ga0268299_1002127_pt1 | contig 26170 bp, 7 predicted proteins | sample NOBtaG_FD_193484 | JGI IMG/M metagenome (GOLD analysis project Ga0268299, IMG submission 193484) | Activated sludge microbial communities from bioreactor in Nijmegen, Gelderland, Netherland - NOB reactor | ecosystem: Engineered > Bioreactor > Aerobic > Activated sludge | place: Netherlands...
CAGGTGCATCCGCAGGTCATTCGCAACATGGGCCTGGATCCGGAGCGCTACATCGGATTTGCATTCGGTTCGGGGATCGATCGCCTCGCGATGCTGCGCTACGGTGTCGGTGACCTGCGGCTGTTCTTCGATGGCGACCTGCGCTTCCTGAGCCAGTTCAAGTAATCGCGACGAGACCGACGATGCAGTTTCCCGAATCCTGGTTGCGAGAGTTCTGCAACCCGCCGATCACCACCGCCGAGCTGGCGGACACGCTGACCATGGCCGGCCTCGAGGTCGAGGCCCTGCGCCCGGTGGCGCCTGCGTTCACGCAGGTGGTGGTCGGCCACGTCCTGGCCGTCGACAAGCACCCCAACGCCGATCGCCTGAACGTCTGCCGGGTCGATGCCGGCACCGGGCAACCGCTTTCCATCGTGTGCGGTGCACCGAACGTCCGGCCCGGGATCAAGGTGCCTTGTGCCCTGGTCGGGGCCGAGCTGCCGCCGGCCGAGGAGGGCGGCGCCCCGTTCGTGATCCGGCTCGGCCAACTGCGCGGCGTCGAGAGCCAGGGCATGCTGTGCTCGGCGCGCGAACTCAAGCTGTCCGAGGATCACGGCGGCCTGCTCGTCCTCGACGACGACGCGCCGATCGGCCGAAGCCTGCGCGATCACCTGCGGCTCGACGACACGCTGTTCACGCTCAAGCTCACGCCCAACCTGGCGCACGCACTGAGCGTCTACGGCATCGCTCGCGAAGTCAGCGCGCTGACCGGCGCGCCGCTCGCGACCCCCGACTTTGCGGCCGCGCCGGTTGCGCACACGACCCGACTGCCCGTCCGCATCGAGGCGCCGGACCTGTGCGGCCGCTTCTCCGGTCGCGTTGTCCACGGCGTGAACCCGAAGGCTCGCACGCCCTCCTGGATGGTCGAGCGCCTGGCGCGCTGCGGCCAGCGCCCGGTGAGCCCGCTGGTCGACATCTCCAACTACGTGATGTTCGAGTTCGGCCGGCCGTCGCACATCTTCGACCTCGACAAGATCCGCGGCGGCCTGGTCGTGCGCTGGGGACGCGCCGGCGAGTCGCTGGAGCTCCTCAACGGCAGCGTCATCACGGTCGACGCCGCCGTCGGCGTGATTGCCGACGACCACCAGGTCGAGTCGCTGGCCGGCATCATGGGCGGCCAGGCCACCGCGGTGTCCGACGAGACGCGCAACATCTATGTCGAGGCCGCGTTCTGGTGGCCGGATGCCGTGGCGGGCCGGTCGCGCCGCTACAACTTCAGCACCGATGCCGGGCATCGGTTCGAGCGTGGCGTCGATCCGGCCGGGACCGTGCCTCACATCGAGCGCATCACGCGCCTGATCCAGGACATCTGCGGCGGCGAGGCGGGTCCCATGGATGACCAGACCGTGCGGCTGCCCGAGCGGCCGCCGGTCACCTTGCGCGTCGCCCGCGCGGCCAAGGTCATCGGCATGCCGGTCACCCAGGCCCAGTGCACGGAGGTGTTCCGGCGGCTCGGCCTGCCCTTCGTCGAAGGGCCGGGCACGGTCACCGTCACGCCGCCGAGCTGGCGCTTCGACCTGACCCTCGAGGAAGACCTGATCGAGGAGGTGATCCGCATCGTCGGCTACGGCCAGTTGCCCGACACGCCGCCGGTCGCGCCGGTCACGCCGCGCGTGCCGCCCGAGTCGCGGCGCGGCCCGCACGCACTGCGCCGGGCGATGGCGGCGCTCGATTACCAGGAGACGGTCAACTTCAGCTTCGTCGAGGCGCGCTGGGAGCAGGATCTGGCCGGCAATGCCGATCCGATCCGCCTGCTCAATCCCATCGCGGCGCCGCTGGCGGTGATGCGCAGCAGCCTGCTGGGCAGCCTGATCGGCGTGCTGCAGCACAACCTGGCGCGCAGGGCCGCGCGCGTCCGCGTGTTCGAACTGGGCCGCGTGTTCCTGCGTCATCCGGAGGCGCCAGACGGCGAAGCCAGCGTCGCAGGACTGCGCCAGCCGCTGCGGCTCGCCGGCCTGACGTATGGCAGCGCCGATGACTTGCAATGGGGCGCACCCGAGCGACCGGTCGACTTCTTCGACGTCAAGGGCGATGTCGAAGCGCTGCTCGTGCCGCGGCGGGCCCGTTTCGTGGCCGCCGAACATCCGGCCCTGCATCCGGGTCGCAGTGCCCGGATCGAACTCGACGGTCGCCCCATCGGCTGGGTCGGCGAGCTCCATCCGCGCTGGCGCCAGGGCTACGAGTTGCCGCAGGCGCCGGTCGTCTTCGAACTGGACGCCGATGCGCTGTTCGCGGGCGTCTTGCCCGAGTTCACCCCCATCGCCAAGCAGCAGGCGGTGGTTCGCGATCTGGCCGTCATCGTCGGCGACCGCGTGACGCATGACGCGCTGATGCAAGCCATCGAGTCGGCCCCGGCCGATGGCATCGTGCGCGGCGCCCGGCTCTTCGACGTCTACCGCCCCAAGGCGTCGGGCGGCGATCCGGCCCCGGCGGAACGCAGCCTCGCAGTCCGCCTGGAGTTGTTGGACGCCGAAGCCCCCCTGACCGACGAGCGCATCGACGTCGCCGTCCGGGCTGTGGTCGACGCGCTGTCGACCCGCCTCGGCGCCCGCCTGCGCGGCTGACCCTCCCATCTAGGACATAGCCATGGACCGCGCGATCCTCCCCAGCCTGGAAACGCCGACCCTGACCAAGGCCGAACTGGCCGATCTGCTGTTCGAGCGCCTGGGCCTGAACAAGCGGGAATCCAAGGACATGGTCGAAGCCTTCTTCGAGCTGATCCACGGCCAGCTGGTCGAAGGCCAGGACGTCAAGCTGTCGGGTTTCGGCAATTTCCAGATCCGGCGCAAGGCGCCCCGGCCCGGGCGCAATCCCCGAACCGGCGAAGCCATCCCGATCAAGGCCCGCAACGTGGTGACGTTTCATGCGAGCCACAAACTCAAGGGCATCGTGCAAGGCGACATACCTGCTGGAGAGGACTTCGAGTAAAGTCTGAGGTAATACGTCATAGGGCCTTGATTTCCAATGGAAAAAGCGCTCCCGCCGATCCCAGCCAAGCGCTACTTCACGATCGGCGAGGTCAGTGAGCTCTGCGGGGTCAAGCCCTACGTGCTGCGCTACTGGGAGCAGGAGTTCACCCAGCTCAAGCCCATGAAGCGCCGGGGCAACCGGCGCTACTACCAGCACCACGAGGTGCTGCTGATCCGACGGATCCGCGAACTGCTCTACGAGCAGGGCTTCACCATCAGTGGCGCGCGCAACCGCTTGTCCGAAGCGGGCGTGCGCGCGGCCCTGGCCGCCGAGGCGGCTCAGCAAGTCGGTGACGATGGCGTGCCGGCGGATGCTCCGGAAGAAGCCGCGATGGAGGCTGCAGCGGCCGTGCCGAATGCCGCGGCCGTGGCGCTCGTGCGGGTCAGCGTGCCGCCGACCCTGGCCGCGATGCGCGACGAACTCGTGTCGATCCGCCAGTTGCTGACGCCCTGACGCGTCGGCGGTCATCGAGGCACAAGGCAGAAGGCCCGACCGCGCGAGCGGCCGGGCCTTCGTTCATCGATGGTCGGGACGGCGGGATTCGAACTCGCGACCCCTTGCACCCCATGCAAGTGCGCTACCAGGCTGCGCTACGCCCCGACAAGCCGCGCAGTATATCGCAGTGACCCTGCGAGACCGCCTGCTGGGTCTCAGCGTGACGGCGTTGCCGGCGGCGTCGGTGCGGCCTGCACGCGGCTTGCCGACAAGGCCTTGGCGCGCGCGTCGAGCTCGCTCATCGGCGTGGCGGACGGGACCACGTCGGCCACCGGACAGCGGCCGGCGGCGTCCTCGCCCGCCTGGAAATCAGACTCGATCGAGGTGGCACCGGTCTCGATGCGCGACAGCCCGAGTGCCGCCGTCAGCCGGCTGGTGGCCGCATGGGTGCGCGCGTAGGCGATGCGCAGGTCGTGCTCGGCGTTCGCGTAGGCTCGGCGCGAGGTGTAGACCTCGTTCTCGGCGTTCAGCAGGTCGAGCAGGCTGCGCTGGCCGATGTCGAACTGCTGGCGGTAGGCATCGCGCGCCCGCTCGATCGCGCTGACGTTGCGCTGCAGGTAGCCCAGCTGGTCGGCCAGCTTGCCGGTGTCGTTGTAGGCGATCGACGCGGTCTGGCGCGCATCGCGGCAGGCGCGGTCCCGCTGGTCGGCTGCCTGGGTCACGAGATCGGCGAACTGGCGAACCCGCGCCCGGTCCGAACCGCCGCGAAACAGGTTCCAGCTGAGCACGATCTCGGCCGCCGTGTCGCGCGACTGGTCGAATTGGCCGTTGAGGTTGCGGCCGTCGCTCGTGCGGGCGCGCGCCTCGACGCGCGGCTGGAAGGCGCTGCGTTGCACGTCCGCTTGCGAGCGCACGGCGCGCAGGTTCTCGATCGCCGCGGTGATGGCCGCGTTGCGCGCCGTCGCCTGCCGTTGCGCATCGGACGCGCTGGGCGGCAGCCCGTCCTTCAGCCCGGCGTCGATCCGGGCCTGGACCGGCGGCGCCTCGCCGATAATCCGCTGGTAGCGCGCCGTGACGTCATGCAGGTTGGCGATCTCGGTGGCTAGGTTGGACTCGGCCAGGGCCAGCCGCGCGCCGGCCTGCTCGGTGTCGACGCCGCGTCCGACGCCGGCCTTGAAGCGGCTCTGGATCTGGTCGTACGAGGCCTTGTGCTGGACGTAGTTGTCCTCGGCCAGCTGCACCAGCCGGCGGTAGCGCAGCACGTCGTAGTAGGCACGCGCCGCCTCGAGGGCGACCTGCTCGGTGGCCTCGACGAACTCGAAGTAGCGGCTGCTGCGGGCGTGATCGAGCCGGCTGACGTCGTTGCGGGTCGCCCAGCCATCCCACAGCAGCTGGGTCACGCTGACGCCGACGCCGTGCCGCGACAAGCTCTGCTCGGGCGGCACGCGCGTGTCGAACCGGTCGCGCGAGCGGCCGACATCGGCGTTCAGGTCGACACGCGGGTAGTAGGCCCCGCGCGCCACGTCGATCTCGTTCTCGGCAGCCCGGAAAGAGTTGAACCGCGCCGTCACCTCCGGATTGGTCTGGATCGCCTTCTGAACGGCGGCCTTCAGCGGATCGGCGGCGGGTTGCGCCTGGAGACCGGCCGTGCCGAGCATCAGGGTCATCGTCAGCACACGAAGCTTCATCATCACCAAGCGTTGAGAGTGAATGAACGGGACACCCGGCATTGTCATGCTGAGGAGGCCCGGGACGGCGCGTAGAAACCGACATGCGCCCCTCGTCTGCGTGTAGGGCATCCCTGATCGCTGCCATCCAGCCGACGATCGCGTGACTTCTGCAACGACCGGTCGTTGCCGTGCCGTGGCAACGAGTCGACGCCGATGTCGCGTTGAAGAGCCGGGCCGATCTGCCGATAAGGCTCCGATGGTACCGAGCGTGGCCGCTGCCCCCCTTTTGCCGCTGACGTGGCCCGCCGCACCACCGGCCGGTGGCGCGGCCCGGCGCCTGGCACCGCTCCTGGCCCTGTGCTTGCTGCTGCAGACGGCCCTGCCGTGGTCCTGGGACCGCGACCGCATGCTGGCCGCCGGCCAGCGGCTGGGCGGACAGGGCCTGGCCGGTGTCACGGCCTTGCAGGCGTCGATCGCGTCGGCGCAGGGACGCCCCGAGGCCTCGCGCCTGCAAATGATCAACCGGCTCTTCAACGAGCGCATCGTGTTCGCCGAGGACGTCGACACGACCGGCCAGGTCGACCACTGGAGCAGCCCGATCGAGCTGCTGGCGCGCGGCGCCGGCGACTGCGAGGACTACGCCATTGCCAAGTACTTCTCGCTGATCGCCGCCGGCGTGCCATCGGCCCGGCTGCGCATGGTCTACGTCAAGGCCGACCTCGGCGGCAGCTTTCGGGCCCACATGGTGCTGGCCTACTACCCGCAGCCGAACGCCGAGCCGCTGATCCTCGACAACCTCGATCCCGAGATCCGACCGGCGTCGGCGCGCCGCGACCTGATCCCGGTCTTCAGCTTCAACGCCGAGGGCCTGTGGCAGGGCACAGGCGCCCAGGCCGCCGGTGATCCGGTGGCGCGACTGTCCCGCTGGCGCGACGTGCTCGCCAAGGCGCGGGCGGAAGGATTCGTATGAGCCGTTACCCTGTGAACGGACGGCGCAAGGAGTGCCCATGTCCCTGATCCGACAACTCTGGCTCCTGCTGCTGGCGACCGTGGTCGTCGGCGTGCTGGGGAGCGCGCTCGTCACGGTGGGGGCCGCCCGCGGCTACATCGAAACCGAGCTGCGCCTGAAGAACAGCGACAACGCGCAGGCGCTGGCGCTGACGATCTCGCAGCAGGGCGGCGACCTGGCCCTGGCCGAACTCGCCGTCGCGGCGCAGTTCGACACCGGCTACTACGAGCGCATCCGGCTGGTCTCGCCGGAAGGCAAGGCGCTGATCGAGCGGCAGGCCGAGCCTCAGGCCCACAGCGCGCCGGCCTGGTTCGTGCGGCTCGCGCCGATCGCCTCGCAGCCCGGCGTGGCGCAGGTGTCGAGCGGCTGGCGCACGCTCGGCACGCTCGAGGTCGTCAGCGCCTCCAGCTTCGCCTACGCCGACCTGTGGCGCGGCAGCCTGCGTTCGGCCGGCTGGCTGGCCCTGGTGGGCCTGCTGGCCGCGGCGATCGCGACCCTGGTCCTGCGGCGCATCCGCACGCCGCTGGACGCCACGGTCGAGCAGGCCCAGGCCCTGGTCGATCGCCGCTTCGTCACCGTCGACGAGCCCCGTGTGCCCGAGCTTCGGCAGCTCAGCCGCGCCATGAACACGATGGTGCAGCGCCTGCGCGCCGTCTTCGCGGAGCAGGGCGCTCAGCTGGAGTCGCTGCGCCGCCAGGCCCAGACCGATCCGCTCACAGGCATGAGCCACCGGGCGCACTTCATGGCCCAGCTGGGCTCGTTGCAGGATCGCGACGATGCGCCGGCGGCAGCCAGCCTGCTGTTGTTGCGCGCCCAGCCGCTCGCCGCACTGAACCTCCGGCAGGGCCACGCCGAGACCGACGCGATGCTGCGTCGCCTGGCCGACACGCTCGGCGCCCAGGCGGCGCGCCACGGCCTCGGCCTGGGCGGACGGCTCAACGGCGCCGACTTCGCGCTGCTGCTGTCCGATGCGGACGGGCCCGCCTGCGCACGTGACGTCCAGGCCGCGGTGCGGGAGGCGCTCGCGCCCTGGCCCGAGGCCAGTGTCGCGATCGGTGTCGTGCCCTGGCGGACCGGCACGTCGCCGGGTGCGCTGATGCAGGCGGCCGATGCTGCGCTGGCGCGCGCCGAGGCGCAGGGCGGCTTCGGCCTGGCGGCCGACGCCCCGGGGCCGGCCGAAGCCGCCGCGGTGCCTTCGATGGGCGAGGCCGCGTGGCGGCGCGTGCTGCAGTCGTCTCTGGACAGCGGGGCGGCCGAACTCGGCGCCTTTCCGGTGGTCGATCGCGATGGCCGTCTGATCCACCTCGAATGCCCGCTGCGACTGCGACTGCAGACCGGCGGGCCGCTCGAGCCGGCGGCGCGCTGGCTGCCCTGGGCGCTGCGCGGCCAGCTCAGCGCCCAGGCCGATCTGGTCGCCGTGGGCCTGGCCCTGGACCAGATCGACGCCGACGGCCGAGCGCGCGGTGTCAATCTCGCCGTCCATTCCCTGGGCAACAGCGCCTTCGTCGTCGCGCTGCTGACGCTGCTGGCCGGCCAGGCCGCCGCCGCACGGCAGCTGTGGCTCGAGGTCGGCGAGCGGGCCGCCGTCGAGCAGCTCGACGTGCTGCGGGCGCTGGCCCAGCAGCTGCGCCCGCAGGGTGTGAAGCTGGGCCTCGAGCATGCCGGGGAGCGCCTGGCACGCATCGACCGCCTCTACGAAGCCGGGCTCGACTACATCAAGCTCGATGCATCGCTGGCCGCCGGGCTGGGCAGCGACGCCAGCCGCGGCGAGTTCGTCCGCGGCCTGGTCTGGACCCTGCATGGCCTGGGCATGCAGGTCTACGCCGAGGGCGTGCGCAGCGCAGCCGACGCCGAGGCGCTGTGGGCCCGCGGCGTGGATGGCGTGACGGGTCCCTGGGTCGGCAGCCGCTGATCCGCCGGCGCACCGCGGGCCTGGGGCCCGCGGTGCGGGTACCGGTCAGGGTCCGCCGTCGGTGATCAGCTTGCCCTGCTGGAGCAGGTTCGTGATGATCTGGTTGTCGGTCGCGCCGCTGCCCAGGCCCAGGGCCGAGCGCAAGTCCACGCCGCTCAGCACGATGCGCTGATCCTCGCTGCCGGCCTGACCGGCCGACCAGCCGCTGCCCGGCGTGAAGCCCCCGTTGGTGCTGACGTGGATGATGGTGCTGCCCGGCGTGCTGGTGGTGTCGAAGTCCAGGTAGCGCTCCAGGTTGCCCGGGTCGGTGCCGGCGTGGGTCTCTCCCTGCAGCAGATCGCGCAGGTCGAGCAGGTCGCCGCCCGAGGCCGGCGCGGCCACGCTGAAGTCGGAGATCGTGTCGACCGCCGGCGTGCCCGCGGCGCCCCGATCGGCGAAGTTCCAGGCGAACACGTCGGCACCCGTGCCGCCGTTCAACGTGTCGTTGCCGGTCCCGCCGACCAGCACGTCGTTGCCGGCGCCGCCGCTCAGCGTGTCGTTGCCCGCCCCGCCGAACAGCCGGTCGTTGCCGTTGTTGCCGTTCAGCGTGTCGTTGCCGTCCATGCCGTTCAGCACGTCGGCGTTGCCGCTGCCGTTCAGCGTGTTCGCTGCCGAGGTGCCGTTCAGGATGTTGGCGCCGCTGACGATGTTGACGTACTGCGTGTTCACGTCGTCGGCGGTCGCCCCGGTCGCGGTGACGGTCAGCATCGCCTGGCCGCTCGCGTTCATCCCGGTGACCGACAGCAGGCCATGGTTCCAGCCGGTGATGTCGGCGCTGGTGACGCTGCCGCTGAAGGTGACGCTGTTCGTGCCGTCGGTCAAGGTCGCGCCGCTCGGCACGCCGGTGACCGTGATGCCGGTGTAGTCGTTGGCGGCGATCGCGAACCGGACGGCGCCGCCGTCGTTGTCCAGCACGTCGACCGCACCCAGGTTCTGGTTCTCGACCTGGTACATCGCCGTGACCTGGGCCGACGTCAGCACCCGGTCGTAGATCCGGATGTCGTCCAGCGTGCCGTTCAGGTAGCGATCGGCCGTGGTGGCGCTGGTGTCGTTGGTGACGCCGAAGCCGAGGAAGTTGTTGGGAATGATGCTGCCCGGCAGCAGCGTGCCGGTCGCGTTGGACGCGCCGTCCACGAACACCTGGGTCGCGCCGCTGGTGAAGTTGTGCGAGATCACGACGTGGTGCCACTGGCCGTCGTTCACCGGGTTGGTGCTCATGACGCCGGCGCTGTCGCCCTTGCCGAAGCCGATGCGGCCGGTGCTGTCGATCCAGCCCCACTGCACGTCGCCGATGCCGCCGTTGGCCTCGATGCCGATCACGCTCGGCGAATCCCAGCCGATCGCGCCGCCCGTCTGCGTGGTGCGGATCCAGAAGGCCAGCGTCGCGCTGCCCGTGCTGGTGGTGCCGCCGCGCAGCGGATCGGTGACGGCGGTGGACAGCGCCATGTAGCCGCCGTCGCGTGCCGCGCCGGTGGTGCCGTTGAACTGGATCGCGCTGCCCTCGTGGCCCGAAGCCGTCCAGGTCGGGCGCAGGTCGGTGCCTCCGGTGTTGTCGGTGATCGTGCCGGTCTGCGCGGTGCCGCTGTAGGAGTTCTGCGTCGTCGTGCCGGAGCCTTCGTTGAAGGTCCAGTGCTGCACGTCGACCACGCTCAGGTCCACGCGCGGCGTGACCGAGATCGTCAGCGTGTTCGGCGCGCTGTCGAAGGCGCCGCTGCTGTCCTGCACGCTGAAGCTGAAGCCGGTCAGGTTCGTGCCGCGCACGTTGGCCGCCGGCGTGAACACCAGGTCGTCGAGGCTGGCCGCGGCGATCACCTGGCCGCCGCTCACGGCCACGCCATTCAGCGTCAGCGTGCCGTTGGTCGGCAGGCTGTCGATGCGCACGGCCGTCGGCACGACGTTGCTGCCGTCCTCGACGTCGTTCATGCGGAACTCGGTGCCGCTGAACCGGTAGGGGACGTCCTCGCCGGTGCGGACGCCGGCGTCGACGCCCAGCGGCAGGTCGTTGACCGCGGCGACCGTGATCGCCAGCGTCGACGTGCGCGTCGTGATGCCGTCGCTGACCGTGTAGGTCGCCACCGGAACGCTGCCGTTCCAGTTGGCCACCGGCACGAAGCTGTAGGCGCCGCTGGCGGCGATCAGCAGCGTGCCGACGCCGGCGATCGTGGCCGTCGATCCCGCGGCGAAGGTGCCGGTCACGCCGGCCACGGTGAACTGCGTGACGCTCAGCGTCGTGCCCAGGTCGACATCGGTGTCGTTGGCCAGCACGTTGCCGGTTGCGCTGTTGTCCTCGTTGACGCTGCGCGTGTCGGCGGTCGCCACCGGCGCATCGTTGCTGCCGTTGACGGTGACGACGACGCTGCGTGTCGTGCCATCGGCGGTGACGACCGTGAAGCTGTCGGTCACCGAGGTGCCGGCGGCCAGCGATTGCACGTTGGCGGCCGCGTTGTTCAGCGTGTAGGTCCAGGCGCCGGCGGTCGTGATCGAGAAGCTGCCGTAGGTCCCGGCGCTGCCGGTCTGCGCCACGAAGCTCGACTGGCCGGCGTCCGGGTCCACCACCGTCAGCGTGCCGCTCGAGCTGAGGGTCGTGTCCTCGGTCACGCTGCCGGTGGAGGTGCCGGTGATCGTCGGCGCGTCGTTGGCGCCGGTCACCGTGAAGGTGAGGGTGGCGGTCGAGGTGGCGCCGGCCGTGTCGCGCACGGTGTAGCTGAACTGCTCGGTGACGACCTGGCCGGCCACCAGCGCCTCGGCCGCCGGGCGACTGGCCACGTAGCTGTAGGAGCCGTCGGCGTTGAGGGTCAGCGTGCCGTAGGTCCCGTTCAGCGCCGTGCCGACCGTGCCGCCCGTGCCGCCGAAGCTCACCGCCGAGACGCTGCGTGCGTCGCCGCTGTCCACGTCGGTGTCGTTGGCCAGCACGCCGGTGGCGGCGGTGGTGGTCAGGGTGGCGTTCTCGGTCAGCGCGCCGGTGTCGACGACGGCCACCGGCGCATCGTTGGCGCCCTGGATGGTGACGGTCAGCGTGGCCGAGCTGGTCGCACCGGCGGCGTCGCGCACGGTGTAGGTGAAGGCCTCGGTCAGCGTGCTGGCGGTCGTCCGCAGGGCCTGGACCGCGGCACTCGCGTTGTTGACGACGTAGCTGTAGCTGCCGTCGGCGTTGAGCGTCAAGGTGCCGTAGGCACCGGCCAGGCCCGAGCCGACCGTGCCGCCGGTCGAGCCGAAGCTGATCGCCGAGACGCTGCGGGTGTCGCCGGCGTCCACATCGGTGTCGTTAGCCAGCACGTTGCCGCTGGGGTTGGTGCCGGCGGTGGCGTTGCCCACGCCACCTGCTTCCAAGGCCGTGGCGGTGTCGGCCACGGCGACGGGCGCGTCGTTGACCGGGGTGACGGTGACGTTGACGGTCGCGGTCTCAGCCACGCCACCGGAGGTGACCGTGTAGCTGAAGCTGGCGGCGCCGGTGTAGTTGGCGGCCGGCGTGAAGATCAGCTGGCCGCTGGCGTCGAGGCTGACGCTGCCGTTGGCGACCGCCACCGGCGCGCCGCCGGCCGTGATCGCCGTGCCGTTGACCGCGCTGATGCTGCGGCCGGCGTTCTCGAAGCTGTCGTTGGCCAGCACGCTGATCGTGATCGGGGTGTCCTCGCTGGTCGTCACGCTGTCGGCCGTGATGTCCACGACCGGGTTGACCGTGATCGCGACCGTGTCGGTGTCGCTCAGCGTGCCGTCGCTGGTGGTCAGCGTGAGGGTGGCGGGACCGTTGTAGTCGGCCGTGTTGGCATAGCTGCTGCCGGCCAGCGCAGCGTTGATCGCCGCGGCGCTGCCGACCAGCTGCACGCTGCCGCCGCCGTTGCCGGTCACGGTGACGCCGGCGGTCGAGCCGAGCGTGAACGTGCCGTTGGTGACGGCCACGGTGACCGTCAGGCTGCCGCCGTCGACATCGGCGACGCTCAGCGCATTGCCGTTGGCGCTGGAGAAGACCAGCGCCGAGTCCTCGGCCGTGGTCTGCGCCGCCGGCACCGTGTTGACCGGCGCGTCGTTGACCGCGACGACGGTGACGTTGACGGTCGCGGTCGAGGTGCCGCCGTTGCCGTCGCTGATGGTGTAGGTGAACGAGGCCGGCCCGTTGTAGTTGGCCGCCGGCGTGAAGACGACGTTGCCGCCGACCAGGGCGACCGTGCCGTTCACGGCGCCCTGGACCGACTGGATCGTCAAGGGGTTGCCGTCGGCGTCGGTGTCGTTGGCCAGCAGCGCGGCCGGGGCGATGGTGAGGGCCGTGTCCTCGTTGGTCGTCGCCGTATCCGCGGCGGCCACGGGGGCGTCGTTGACCGGGCTGACGGTGAGGGTGAGGGACCCGGTGGCGGTGGCCGTGCCGTCGCTGACGGTGTAGGTGGCGACGGGAACGCTGCCGTTGTAGTCGGCGGCCGGGGTGAAGGTGTAGGCGCCGCTGGCGGCGATGGTCAGGGTGCCGACGCCGGCGATGCTGGCGGTGGAGCCGGCGGTGAAGGTTCCGGCGACGCCGGCGACCGTGAACTGCGTGACCGCCAGGCTGGAGCCGGTATCGACGTCGGTGTCGTTGCCGAGCACGTTGCCCGACACCGGCGTGTCTTCGGGCGTCGAGCCGACGTCGGCGACGGCCACTGGCGCGTCGTTGGTGCCGGTGATCGTGAAGGTCAGCGTCGTGGTGCTGGTGGCGCCGGCCGCATCGCGGGCGGTATAGCTGAAGACCTCGGTGGCGGTCTGGCCGGCCGCCAGCGCTTGGCTGGCCGGGCGCGTGGCGACGTAGCTGTAGCTGCCGTCGGCGTTGAGGGTCAGCGTGCCGTAGGTGGCGACGAGCGCCGAGCCGACGGTGCCGGGTATGGCGCCGAAGCTGACCGCCGAGACGGTCCGCGTGTCGCCGGCGTCCACGTCGGTGTCGTTGGACAGCACGCCGGTGGCGGCGGTCGCGGTGAGGGTCGCGTCCTCGGAGACGGCGCGCGTGTCGGCCACGGCCACTGGGGCGTCGTTGACTGGCGTGACGGTGACGTTGACCGTCGCGGTCGAGCTGCCGCCGTTGCCGTCGCTGACGATGTAGGTGAACGAAGCCGGGCCGTTGTGGTTGGCCGCCGGCGTGAAGACCACGTTGCCGCCCACCAGGGCGACCGTGCCGTTGACGGCGCCCTGCACGCTGGTGATGGTCAGCGTCGTGCCGGCATCGACGTCGGTGTCGTTGGCCAGCAGTGTGGCCGGGGCAATGGTGAGCGCGTTGTCCTCGGCCGTCGCGGCGCTGTCGACCGCAGCCACCGGCGCGTCGTTGGTGCCGGTGACGGTGATGACGAGGTTGGCGGTGGAGGTGGCACCCTGGTCGTCGGTGACGCGATAGGGCACCGTGATGACCTGGGACTGGCCCACGCCCAGCGACTGGTAGGCGGCGTTGGACGGATCGAAGCTGTAGCTGCCGGTGCTGGCGAACACCAGGCCGGCCGGCGCCGAGCCGGTCAGCGCGAAGCTCAGCACCGCATTGGCGTCCACGTCGGTCGCAACGACCGAGCCGCTGATCGGGGCGGCGTCCTCGGCCACCGTGCGGGCAGCCGCCTGGGCGATCGGCGCATCGTTGCTGCCGGTGATGGTGAAGGTCAGCGTGGTGGTGCTGGTGGCGCCGGCCGCATCGCGGGCCGTGTAGCTGAAGACTTCGGTGGCGCTCTGGCCCACACCCAGCGACTGGGCGGCGGCGCCGTTCGCGACGTAGCTGTAGCTGCCGTCGGCGTTGAGGGTGAGCGTGCCGTAGGTGGCGACGAGCGCCGAGCCGACGGTGCCGGGCGTGGCGCCGAAGCTGACCGCCGAGACGGTCCGCGTGTCGCCGACATCCGCGTCGGTGTCGTTGGCCAGCACGCCGGTGCCGGCCGTCGCGGTGACGGTCGCGTCCTCGGCCACGCTGCGCGTGTCGGCGACTGCCAGCGGCGCATCGTTGACCGCGCCGACGCTGAGGCTCAGGGTGCCGGTGGTGGAGGCGCTGCCGTCGCTGACGGTGTAGGTGGCGACCGGGACGCTGCCGTTGTAGTTGGCGGCCGGGGTGAAGGTATAGGCCCCGCTAGCGGCGATGGTCAGCGTGCCGACGCCGGCGATGGTGGCCGTGCTGCCGGCGGTGAAGCTGCCGGCGGCACCGGCGACGGTGAACTGCGTGACCGCCAGCGTCGTGCCGGCGTCGATGTCGGTGTCGTTGCCCAGCACGTTGCCGCTGACGGGCGTGTCCTCCGGCGTCGTGCCGACGTCCGCCACCGCGACCGGCAGGTCGTTGGTGCCGGTGACGGTGATGACGAGGTTGGCGGTGGAGCTGGCGCCCTGGTCATCGATGACGCGATAGGGCACCGTGATGACCTGCGACTGGCCCGCGGCCAGCGACTGGTAGGCCGGGCTGGACGGGTCGAAGCTGTAGCTGCCGTCGGCGTTGAACGTCAGGCCGGCCGGGGCCGCGCCCACGAGCGCGAAGCTCAGCGCGGCGTTGGCATCGACGTCGGCCGCAACGACCGTGCCGCTGACCACCGGCGCATCCTCGGCCACGCTGAAGCTGGCCGCCTGGGCGACCGGCGCGTCATTGCTGCCGGTGACGGTGATGACGAGGTTGGCGGTGGAGCTGGCGCCCTGGTCGTCGGTGACGCGGTAGGGCACGGTGATGACCACCGACTGGCCGACGCCCAATGACTGGTAGGCCGGGTTGGCCGGATCGAAGCTGTAGGCGCCGGTGCTGGCGAAGCTCAGGCCGGCCGGCGCGCTGCCGACCAGCGCGTAGGTCTGCGAGGCATTGGCGTCGGCATCGGTGGCAACCACGTTGCCGGTGATCGCCGCGGCGTCTTCGGCCACGCTGAAGCTGGCGGCCTGGGCCACCGGAGCGTCGTTGCTGCCGGTCACGGTGATGACCAGGTTGGCGGTCGAACTCGTCCCCTGGTCGTCGGTGACCTGGTAGGGCACGGTCAGCACGGTCGACTGACCCACGCCCAGCGACTGGTAGGCGGCCTGGGCCGGATCGAACGAGTAGCTGCCGTCGGCGTTGAACGCCAGGCCCGCCGGAGCCGCGCCGACGAGCGTGAAGCTCAGCACCGCATTGGCATCGGCGTCGGTCGCGCTGACGGCGCCGGAGATCGCGGCCGCGTCTTCGGCGATCGTGAAGCTCGCGGCACTGGCCACCGGCGCGTCGTTGCTGCCGGTGACGGTGATGACGAGGTTGGCGGTGGAGGTGGCACCCTGGTCGTCGGTGACGCGATAGGGCACCGTGATGACCTGGGACTGGCCGACGCCCAGCGACTGGTAGGCGGCGTTGGCCGGGTCGAAGCTGTAGCTGCCGTCGGCGTTGAACGTCAAGCCGGCCGGCGCCGCGCCCACGAGGACGTAGCTCAGGGCCGCATTGGCGTCGATGTCGGTACCGACCACGTTGCCGCTGATCGGGGCGGCATCCTCGGCCACCGTGCGGCTGACCGCCTGGGCGACCGGGGCGTCGTTGCTGCCGGTGACGGTGATCACCAGGTTCGCCGTGGAACTCACGCCCTCGCCGTCGGTGGCGCGGTAGGGGACGGTCAACACCAGCGACTGGCCGACGCCGAGCGACTGGTAAGCGACATCGGACGGATCGAAGGCATAGCTGCCGTCGGCGTTGAAGACCAGGCCGGCCGGCGCGCTGCCGGTCAGGGCATAGGTCGGCACCGAGCCGCCGTCCGGATCCGTCGCGACGACGTTGCCGGTGACGACGGCAGCGTCCTCCGCCACCGTGAAGGCCGCAGGCTGGGCCACGGGTCCGTCGTTCGTGCCGGTGATCGTGATCACGAGATTGGCTGTCGACGTCGCGCCCTGATCGTCGGTGGCGCGGTAGGGCACGGTCAGGACCTGCGTCTGGCCTGCAGCCAGCGACTGGTAGGCCGGGCTGGACGGATCGAAGCTGTAGCTGCCGTCGCTGTTGAACACCAGGCCGGCCGGGGCGGCGCCCACCAGCGCGAAGCTGAGCGCCGCGTTGGCGTCGACGTCGGTCGCGATGACGGAGCCGGTCACGACCGACGCGTCCTCGGTGACCGCGAAGGCGGCGGCCTGGGCCACCGGCGCGTCGTTGCTGCCGGTGACGGTGATCACCAGATCGGCCGTCGAGCTTGCGCCTTGATCGTCGGTGACGGTGTAGGCCACGGTCAGCACGGCCGACTGCCCCACGCCCAGCGACTGGTAGGCGGCGTTGGCCGGGTCGAAGCTGTAGCTGCCGGCGTTGAACGTCAAGCCGGCCGGCGCCGTGCCGACGAGGGCGTAGCCCAGCACCGCGTTGCCATCGGCATCGGTCGCGCCGACGCTGCCGCTGACCACCGCCGCATCCTCGGCCACGCTGAAGCTGCTGGCCACGGCGACCGGCGCATCGTTGCTGCCGGTGACGGTGATGACGAGGTTGGCGGTCGAGCTGGCGCCCTGGTCGTCGGTCACCGTGTACGGCACGGTCAGCACGACCGACTGGCCCACACCCAGCGACTGGTAGGCGGCGTTCGACGGATCGAAGCTGTAGCTGCCGTCGGCGTTGAACACCAGGCCGGCCGGAGCCGCGCCGTTCAGCGCGAAGCTCGGCACGGCGTTGGCATCGACATCGGTCGCAACGACATTGCCGCTGACGACGGCGGCGTCCTCCGCCACCGAGAAGGTCGCGGCGGTGGCGATCGGCGCGTCGTTGGTGCCGGTGACGGTGATGACCAGGCTGGCCGTCGAGCTCGCGCCCTGGTCGTCGGTGGCCGTGTAGCTCAGGCTCAGCACCTGGGACTGGCCGACACCCAGCGACTGGTAGGCCGGATTGGCCGGGTTGAAGCTGTAGCTGCCGTCGGCGTTGAAGCTCAGGCCGGCCGGGGCGGCGCCCACCAGCGCATAGCTGACGCTGGCGTTGCCGTCGGCATCGCTGGCGATGACATTGCCGCTGACGATCGCGGCATCCTCGGCGACCGAGAAGGCGGCGGGTAGTGCCACCGGGCCATCGTTGCTGCCGGTGACGGTGATGACCAGGTTGGCGGTCGAGGTGGCGCCCTGGTCGTCGGTGACGGTGTAGGGCACGGTCAGCACGACCGACTGGCCGACGCCCAGCGACTGGTAGGCCGCGTTCGACGCGTCAAAGCTGTAGCTGCCGTCGCTGTTGAACACCAGGCCGGCCGGCACGGCGCCGTTCGGCGCGTAGCTCAGCACCGCGTTGGCATCGATATCGGTGGCCGTGACGGTGCCCGAGACCAGCGGCGCACCTTCGGCGACGCTGAACGCGGCCGCGCTGGCCACCGGCGCATCGTTGGTGCCCGTCACGGTGATGACGAGGTTGGCGGTCGAACTCGCGCCCTGGTCGTCGCGCACCGTGTAGGGCACGGTGATGATCTGGGACTGACCCACGCCCAGCGACTGGTAGGCCGCGTTGGCGGGGTCGAAGCTGTAGCTGCCGTCGGCGTTGAACACCAGGCCGGCCGGCGCGGCGCCGACCAGACCGAAGCTCAGCACGGCATTGGCGTCGACATCGCTGGCGCTGACCGCGCCGCTGATCGTCGCGGCGTCCTCGGCGACGGTGAAGCTCGCCGCCCCGGCGACCGGCGCGTCGTTGCTGCCGGTGACGGTGATGACGAGGTTGGCCGTGGAGGTGGCGCCCTGGTCGTCGGTGACGCGATACGGCACCGTGATGACTTGCGACTGACCCGCACCCAGCGACTGATAGGCCGGATTCGACGGATCGAAGCTGTAGCTGCCGTCGGCGGCGAAGCTCAGGCCGGCCGGCGCGGCGCCGACCAGCGCATAGGCCAGGCTGGCGTTGGCGTCCACGTCGGTCGCGACCACCGAGCCGCTGATCGGCGCGGCATCCTCGGCCACCGTGCGGCTGGCGGCCTGGGCCACCGGCGCGTCGTTGCTGCCGGTGACGGTGATGACGAGGTTGGCGGTCGAGCTTGCGCCCTGGTCGTCGGTCACCGTGTACGGCACGGTCAGCACGACCGACTGGCCCACACCCAGCGACTGGTAGGCCGCGTTGGACGGATCGAAGCTGTAGCTGCCGTTGCTGGCGAAGACCAGCCCGGCCGGCGCGGCGCCGTTCAGCGCGAAGCTCGGCGCGGCGTTGGCATCGGCGTCGGTGGCGACGACCGCACCGCTGATGACGGCCGCGTCCTCGGCCACGCTGACGCTCGCCGCCTGGGCAACCGGCGCATCGTTGCTGCCGGTGACGGTGATGACGAGGTTGGCGGTTGAGCTCGCGCCCTGGTCGTCGGTCACGGTGTACGGCACGGTCAGCACGACCGACTGGCCCACGCCCAGCGACTGATAGGCCGCGTCGGACGGATCGAAGCTGTAGCTGCCGTCGGCGTTGAACACCAGGCCGGCCGGAGCCGCGCCATTCAACGCGAAGCCCAGCGTCGCGTTGGCATCGATGTCGCTGGCGGCGACCGCGCCGCTGATCACGGTGCCGTCTTCGGCCACCGTCACGCTGGCTGCACCGGCCACCGGCGCGTCGTTGCTGCCCGTCACGGTGATGACGAGATTGGCCGTCGAGCTGGCACCCTGGTCGTCGGTGGCGGTGTAGGGCACGGTCAGCACGACCGACTGGCCCACACCCAGCGACTGGTAGGCGGCGTTGGACGGATCGAAGCTGTAGCTGCCGTCGGCGTTGAACACCAGGCCCGCGGGCGCGGCACCGTTCAGCGCATAGCCCAGCGTGGCGTTGGCGTCGATGTCCGTCGCGACGACTGCGCCGCTGATCGGGGCGGCGTCCTCGGCCACGCTGCGGCTGGCGGCCTGGGCCACGGGCGCGTCGTTGGTGCCGGTGACCGTGATGACGAGGGCGGCGCTCGAGCTGGCGCCCTGGTCGTCGGTCACCGTGTAAGGCACGGTGATGACCTGGGACTGGCCCACGCCGAGCGACTGGTAGGCGGCGTTGGAGGCGGCAAAGCTGTAGCTGCCGTCCGCGTTGAACGTCAGGCCGGCCGGCGCGGCACCGGTGAGCGCGAAGCTCAACGCGGCGTTGGCGTCGACGTCGGTCGCGACGACCGAGCCGCTGACGATCGGCGCGTCTTCCGCGACCGAAAGCGTTGCTGCCTGGGCCACCGGCACATCGTTGGTGCCGGTGACGGTGATGACGAGATTGGCGGTCGAGGTGGCGCCCTGGTCGTCGGTGACGCGGTAGGGCGCCGTGATGACTTGCGACTGGCCCACACCCAGCGACTGGTAGGCCGCGTTGGACGGATCGAAGATGTAGCTGCCGTCGCTGCCGAACACCAGTCCGGCCGGCGCGGGGCCGACCAGGGCGTAGCTCAGCGTCGCGCCCGCATCGGCGTCGGAGCCGACGACGGCGCCGGTCACGAGCGCCGCGTCCTCGGCCACGGCGAAGCTGGCCGCCTGCGCGATCGGCGCGTCGTTGCTGCCCGTGATCGTGATGACGAGGTTGGCCGTGGACGTTGCGCCCTGGTCGTCGGTGACGCGGTAGGGCACCGTGATGACGGTCGACTGACCCGCGCTCAGCGACTGGTAGGCCGCATCCGACGGATCGAAGCTGTAGCTGCCATCGGCGTTGAAGGACAGGCCGGCCGGCGCGGCGCCGACCAGCGCAAAGGCCAGGACGGCATTGGCGTCGACATCGCTGGCGCTGACCGCGCCGCTGATCGTCGCGGCGTCCTCGGCCACGCTGAAGCTGGCCGCCTGGGCGACCGGCGCATCGTTGGTCCCCGTGACGGTGATGACGAGATTGGCCGTCGAGCTGGCGCCCTGGTCGTCGGTGACCGTGTAGGGCACCGTGATGACCTGCGACTGGCCCGCTCCCAGCGACTGGTAGGCCGCGTTGGCCGGGTTGAAGCTGTAGCTGCCATCGCTGTTGAACACCAGGCCGGCCGGCGCTGCGCCATTGAGCACGAAGCCGAGCACCGCGTTGGCGTCGGCATCGGTGGCGACCACCGAGCCGCCGACGATAGCCGCATCCTCGGCTACGCTGAAGCTGGCCGCCTGCGCGACCGGCGCATCGTTGCTGCCGGTGATGGTGATGACGAGGTTGGCGGTCGAGCTCGCGCCCTGGTCGTCCGTGACCCGGTAAGGCACGGTGATGACCTGGGACTGGCCCGTTCCCAGCGATTCGTAGGCCGCGTTGGACGGATCGAAGCTGTAGCTGCCGTCGCTGCCGAACACCAGTCCGGCAGGCGCGCTGCCGATCAGCGCGTAGCTCAGGGCGGCGTTCGCGTCGGTGTCCGTCCCGACCACGGCGCCGTTCAGCACGGCCGCCCCTTCGCTGACCGGCACGCTCGCGGCTTGTGCCACCGGCGCGTCATTCGTGCCGGTCACCGTGATGACCAGATTGGCGGTCGAGGTGGCGCCCTGGTCGTCCGTGACGCGGTAGCTCACCGTCAGCACGGTCGCCTGGCCGACGCCCAGCGACTGGTAGGGCGCAGCAGACGCATCGAAGGCATAGCTGCCGTCGGCGTTGAACACGAGTCCTGCCGGTGCGGCGCCGACCAGCGCATAGCCCAGCGTCGCATTGCCGTCGCCGTCGGTCGCGGCGACCGAGCCGGTCACGACCGGCGCGTCCTCGGCCACGCTGAAGCTGGCCGCCTGGGCCACCGGCACGTCGTTGGTGCCCGTCACGGTGATGACGAGGTTGGCGGTCGAGCTCGCGCCCTGGTCGTCGCTCACCGTGTAGGGCACGGTGATGATCTGGGACTGACCGACGCCCAGCGACTGGTAGGCCGCGTTGGCGGGGTCGAAGCTGTAGCTGCCGTCGGCGTTGAACACCAAGCCGGCCGGCGCCACACCGTTGAGCGCGAAGCTCAGCACCGCACCGGCATCGACGTCGGTCGCGACGACGTTGCCGGTCAGCGGCGGCGCGTCCTCGGCCACGGTCGCCGCGGCGGGCTGGGCCACCGGCGCATCGTTGACCGGGGTGACGGCGACATGGACCGTGGCGGTGGAAGTGCCACCCTGGCCGTCGCTGATCGTGTAGCTGATCGTGGTCGGGCCGTTGAAGTCGGCGGCCGGCGTGAAGCTCAGCGTGCCGTCGGCGTTGATCGTCACGCTGCCGTTGGGCGAGGTCGCGGCGACGACCGCCAGCGGGTCGCCGTCGACGTCGGTGTCGTTGGCCAGCACGGTGATCGGCGCGGAGGCGCCCGAATCCTCGGCCACGCTCAGCAGCGGCGTGGCGACGCTGCCGTCGTTCACGGCCGCCGGCGCGTCGTTGGCCGGCGTGACCAGGACATGGACCGTGGCGGTCGAGCTGCCGCCCTCGTTGTCGGCGATCACGTAGCTGATCGTCGTCGGGCCGTTGAAGTTGGCGGCGGGCGTGAAGGACAGGCTGCCGTCGGCGTTGATCGTGACGCTGCCGTTGGGCGAGGTCGCGGCGATGACCCGTGGCACGTCGCCTTCGAGGTCATAGTCGTTCGCCAGCACCGTGATCGGCGACGAGGCGCCCGAATCCTCGGCCACCGTCAGCAAGGGCGCGGCGGGGCTGCCGTCGTCGGTGGCAATCGGGTTGTCGTTGATCGCGACGACCGTCAGCTGCGTGGTCGCGACGTTGCTGCTCGACGTGCCGTCGGTCACCACGATCGTGATGTCGCGGATGCCTCCCAGCGGGTTGTCGGTGGGGTTGGTGTACGAGACCGCCTGCAGCGCCGCCTGGTAGGCCGCCACCGAGGCGACGCCCGACAGCGTGACGACGTTGCCGACGATGCTGGCCGTGATGCCGGCCGGCAGGCTGCCGACCGTCAGCGTGTCGCCGAACTGCGGGCCGTCGAGCGTGATCGTGGCGCCGGTCAGCGTCGGGCTGTCGATGTCGGTGATGCTGACGTTGGGGCCGACGATCGCGACTGCGCTGCCGTTCTCGGTGAAGCTCGCGGCATAGCCGCTGCCCGCGGCGGCGCTGTCGAGGTCCAGCACCGGCGGCGCGTCGTTGTCGGTGATGCGACCGATCGCCTGGCCGTCGGTGATGCTGGCGTTGACGGCATTGCTCAGGTTGACGAGGACGGTCTCGGTCGGCTCGGTCAGCGCGTCGTTGGTGATCGGCACCGTGATCGTCAGGCTGGTCACGCCGGGCGCGAAGCTCAGCGTGCCGCTGCCGGTGGTGTAGTCGGCACCGGCCGTGGCGCTGCCATCCGCGGTCGCGTAGTCCACGCTGACCGTCGTGCCCGACGGATTGCTCAGGGTCACGGTGAAGGTGGCGGTGCCCGCGGCCTCGTCGACGCTGACGTCGCCGATCGACAGGCTGGGCGAACCGTCGTTGTCGACGATGGTCGCCGTGCCGGTCGCCGTCGTGTTGGCCGTCGGCGTGCCGGCGGTCCGCGTCGCCGTCAGCGTGAAGGTCTCGTCAAGCTCGTCGAGGGTGTCGTTGACGACGGGCGTGCGCACCAGCACGCTGGTCGTGCCCGCCGGGATCACCACCGAGGTGGCATTGGTCCAGGTCGTGCCGCCGTTCGTCGACACCTGCAGCCGGGCCGTGGTCGTGGCGCCGAAGTCGACGCCGTTGCCGGACGCGGTGCCGTTGGCCAGGCTCAGGCCGACGGTCGTGCTGGTCGAGCTCGGGTTGGACAGCGACACCGTGAACACCGCGAAGCCACCGGCCTCGGAGACCGTCGGGCTGGACACGGCCAGCGTCGGGTTGTCGTTGGCCGAGATCGTGGCCACGCCGCGCGTGTCGGCGATCGTGGCGTTGACCGCGCCGCTCAGGTCGACGTTGAAGCGCTCGAGCGCCTCGTAGACGCCGTCGTCGCCGATCGGCACCGTGATGGTCCGCGTCGTCGTGCCGGGTGCGAACGTCAGGCTGCCACTGGTGGCCGTGTAGTCGGACGGTGCGGTCGCGGTGCCGTTGCTGGTGGTGTAGTTGACCGTCACCGGCAGGTTGGAGGCAGCGCTCAGCGTGACCGTGAAGGTCGCGGTGCCGGCTGACTCGCTGACCGTCACGTCGTTGATGCGCAGCGACGGCGTCGGGTCGTTGTCGGTGATGGTCGCCGTGCCGGTGGCGGCCGGGTTGGCCGTGACGGTGCCCCCGGTGCGGGTCGCGGTCAGCGTGAAGGTCTCGTTGGTCTCGTCGCGCGTGTCGTTGACGATGGGCGTGCGGGCCTGGATCGTCGTGCTGCCGGCCGGGATCGTGGCCGTGCTGGCGTTGACCCAGGCGCCGCCGACGAAGACCTGGAGGTTGGTGGCGCCCGCGGCGCCATAGTCGACACCGCCGCCCGTGGCCGTGCCCGCGCCCAGGGCGAGCGAAACGGTGGTCGGCTGGGTGCTTGCGTTCGACAGGGAGATCGTGAAGACGGCGAAGCCGCCGTTCTCGGCCACCGTCGGACTGGAGACGACCAGGGTCGGCGCATCGTTGTCGACGATCGTGGCGACCGCGCTGCCGTCGGCGATCGTCGCGTTGACCGGCGTCGACAGGTTGACGTTGAAGGTCTCCGACAGCTCGGCCAGCACGTCGTCGGTCAGCGCGACGGTGATCGTCTGCGAGACGACCCCCGGGGCGAAGCTGAGGGTGCCGCCGGCGGCGGTGTAGTCGCTGCCGGCCGTCGCCGAGCCGTTGGCGGTGCTGTAGCCGACGCTGACGGTGGCGGTGGTCGGCTCGCTCAGCGACACGGTGAAGCTCACCGTGCCGGCCGCTTCGTTGACGACCACGTCGGCGATGCTGATGGCCGGATCGACCACCGGCAGCACGTCGACGTTGACCGTCGCGGTCGAGCTAGCGCCATTGCCGTCGCTGAGGGTGTAGGTGAACGAGGCCGGGCCGTTGTAGTCCGGCGCCGGCGTGAAGACGACATTGCCGCCGACCAGCGCGACCGTGCCGTTGACGGCGTCCTGCACGCTGACCAGCGTCAGCGGGTCGCCATCGACGTCGCTGTCGTTCGTGAGCAGCGCGGACGGCGCCAGCACCAGCGCCGTGTCCTCGGCGGTCGCCACGCCATCGGCAGCGGCCACCGGCGCATCGTTGACCGGGGTGACGGCGACATGGACCGCGGCGGTGGAAGTGCCACCCTGGCCGTCGCTGATCGTGTAGCTGATCGTGGTCGGGCCGTTGAAGTCGGCGGCCGGCGTGAAGCTCAGCGTGCCGTCCGGGTTGATCGTGACGCTGCCGTTGGGCGAGGTCGCGGCGACGACCGTCAGCGGGTCGCCGTCGACGTCGGTGTCGTTGGCCAGCACCGTGATCGGCGCGGAGGCGCCCGAATCCTCGGCCACGCTCAGCAGCGGCGTGGCGACGCTGCCGTCGTTCACGGCCGCCGGCGCATCGTTGACCGGGGTGACCGCCAGGTGAACCGTGGCGGTGGACGTGCCACCCTGGCCGTCGCTGACGGTGTAGGTGATCGTGGCCGGGCCGCTGTAGTTCGGCGCCGGCGTGAAGCTCAGCGTGCCGTCCGGGTTGATCGCGACGCTGCCGTTGGGCGAGGTGGCCGACACGACCGAGAGCGAGTCGCCGTCGGTGTCCGTGTCGTTGGTGAGCACCGTGATCGGCGCGGACGGGCCCGAATCCTCGGGCACGGTCAGCAGCGGCGCCGCCGTGCTGCCCTCGTTGATCGCGACCGGCTGGTCGTTCACCGCGGCCAGCGCGATGGTCGTGCGGCCTTGGGCCACGCTGCTGCCGTCGGTCGCGGTGTAGGCGAACTCGCCGACCGGGCTGCCGGCCAGGTAGTCAAGCGGCGGCACGTAGACCAGGCCCTGCAGCAGGCTGCCGCTGAGCACGTCGCCGACAGCCAGCACGGTGCCGGCCGAGGTGCGGATCTCGCCGACCGTCGGCAGCGCGGTCACGGTGATGGTGATCGCGCCGCCGCCGCTGCTGACCGGGGCAGGCAGCGCCAGGCCGACCGAGCCGCCTTCTTCCTGGGCACTGATCGCCGTGCTGCCGGCCGTGACGACCGAGTCCGCGGGGGGCGTGATGACGGTCGGCGGGTTGCCGGTCTCCGGCGTCCCGGGACCGGACAGGTCGACGATCGTGCCGGAGCTCGTGGCCACGCGCGGCACTGCCAGGCTGTCCAGCGGACCGCCGACGCCCTCGCTGACGCGGTCGACGCGCAGCGCGGGCGCGGCTTCGCCGCCGCCTTGCGGCGTGCCGGCGGCCGTGGCGGCGTCCGGATCGTCGGTGTTCAAGGCCTGGATGACACGATCGATCTCGGCCGGCAGCGGCTTCGCCGCCTGGCGCGGCGTGTCGGTCGTCTCCGGGATCCACTGGCCTTCGACGGTGTTCCAGACCTGGCCGTCGTCGTTGCGGATCTCGACAATGCTGTCCTGGCGGGTCAGAATCATTTCGCCCTGGCGGACGATGTCGCCGAGCTTCAAGGGCCGGGTGCTGCCGTCCGGCACGCGGACCAGGGCATTGCCCCAGATGGCAGTGACTTTTCCGACGGCGACCGATGCGATGACGGGCATGTTCGTGCTCTGACTTGGTAAGACCTGCGACCCCGGTACGAGGATATCGGCGGCTCGGCCGGCTCTAAAGTGCGCCCGAGGCCCCTGGGCGTGACAGGACGCACGCCAGGAGGCCGATTTCGGGACTTAAGGTTTGGCGCCCGCTGCGATCAGCGGCAGCCGGGATGCCGGCTCAACGCTCGGTGAAGGCGTAGGCCTTGCCGCGCAGCACCGGCTTGAGCAGGTAGGACAGTACCGACTTCTTGCCGGTCAGGATGTCCACCTCGGCCGTCATGCCCGGGATGATCGGCAATTGATCACCGAGTTGCGACTTCAGCGTCCGCACGCGGACGACGTAATAGGCGTTGCCCTTCTCGTCGATCACGGTGTCCGGGCTGATGTTCTCGACCTTCGCCTCGAGGCCGCCGAAGATCGAGAAGTCGTAGGCGGTGAACTTCACCATCGCCACCTGCTCCGGGTGGATGAAGCCGATGTCCTTGGGCAGCACGCGGGCCTCGAGGACCAGCGCATCGTCCAGCGGCACGACCTCGACGATGTCCTTGCCCGGCGACACGACGCCCCCGACGGTGTTGGCCAGCAGACGCTGCACGCGCCCTCGCACCGGCGACTTGACCTGCGCCTTGTCGACCTTGTCGGTCAGGGCGACGCGACCTTCCGTCAGCGCGTTGAGCTTGCCCATCACCTCGGCCAGGTCGCGGCGCGCCTCGTTGCGGAAGGTCAGCTCGGTCTCCTGGATCTTGCGCTGGGCTTCGCCGACCGCGGCCAGCACGC
>Ga0268299_1002128_pt1 | contig 26170 bp, 26 predicted proteins | sample NOBtaG_FD_193484 | JGI IMG/M metagenome (GOLD analysis project Ga0268299, IMG submission 193484) | Activated sludge microbial communities from bioreactor in Nijmegen, Gelderland, Netherland - NOB reactor | ecosystem: Engineered > Bioreactor > Aerobic > Activated sludge | place: Netherlands...
TAACCACTGTCAAAGCGGGACGACTGGGGTTTATGCCGCAGGATAAACATGCGCTGCTGGCGGACCTAAACCTGTCAGACAATTGGCGGATGGTCATCCAGAAGTTCCCACCCAATATGGTTGTTTACATTCATATGGAGCGAGGGCGGCTGACTTACCTCAGTGGACGCAGCATTGAAGGCAAAAAACATTATAACCCGCCCCGCGAAAACATTGGGGAACGTCAACCATACTACAATCATCTCTACAGTCCGCAGGCGGAACAAGTCGTCATTGTCGAAGGTCAGGCAGATGCGATCACCTTTGGCGAATGGGGTATTGCAGCGGTTGCTATCAACGGAATGCAAGCAGCGGATGAACTGCTTAAGCGCCTGAAAGCCCATCCCCGTCTGTTTGTGACGTTGGACAATACCGAGGAAGCCCGCGCCAAAAGCCGCAGTATTGCCCTGACGCTGAAGGGTGAAACCTACCTGCCTAATTTGCCCAGTGATGTAAAAGATGTGAATGAGTGGCTGCAAAAAGGGGCAACAGCCGAGGATGCACTGGCGCTGCTCAACAAGGCGGAAAGCTGGCTGGCAGTCGAAGTGAATCATGCAGCCACTCTCGAAGGTCTGGAACGACAGGATGCGATCCGTGACTTATTCACCTGTGCCAGCGGACTGGATGATTTCGCACTGGCGGAGTTCAAGAGCCTGATGGCAAGAATAGGCATCAAAGGACGCGCCTTTGCGGAGATGTATAAATCGGCTCAATCGGAGAAGGAAAAGACAGAAGGAGCAGACATGCCCGAAGTGTTAAGCGACAGCATCCCGATTTTGTCCCCGGCGCTGGGTTTCCGACGCGAGGTGGCAATGGTTACGGTGTCCGTGATCGAACGCACCAAAGGGAACAAGCTCAATACCCAACCCTATCTCGTCACCAGTACCCGCGAACTACGCCGCCTGTCCGACGAGCAGATTATCACCATCAGCGATCAAGAAGTCGCTCTGAAAGTGATTCCTGATGGCTCGGAATTTCTGATGCGCTGGCGTTACAGTGATATTCGACGTTATCTCGATGGCGAAACGATTCAGCCTGGTGCAGTGTTTGCTGCCATCCATGACTTATTCAAAACCTATGTCGATTTTCGCTCGGATATCGAGAGCCGCCTGCTGACGCTGTGGACGATTGGCACATACTTTTACACTATGTTTCCCGCCTATCCCTATCTGGCACTCAACGGACCGAAGAACAGCGGTAAAAGCACGGTGATGCGGGTATTGCAACCGCTGGCGTTCAACATGATTACCACCTCTGACCCAACGGGCCCGAGCATGTTTCGCTTAATCCACCAGACCAGTTGTACCGTCGGGATTGATGAAGCCGAACGCTATCACAATCCCAAAGACCCCGGAATGCAGCAGATCCGCCAGTTACTCAACAGCGGCTACAAACAGGGGATGCCCGCGATCCGTGTCACGGGTGATGACCTGAAACCGCAGGCGTTTGATGTTTATTCACCCAAGATTCTGGCAGCGATCATGGGACTGGAAGACATCCTCGCCAGCCGCTGCATTGCGATCCCAATGAGGCGTACCACGCGCAAAATGCCATCCTTCCCTCCAGATTTCGACGGTGCGCCCCTGCGCCATCAGCTTTACACGCTGGCACTAACTCATTTTCAGGCGGTGTATCGCAATTACTTCGAGCGTCCTGAATTGCACAAACTCCACAACCGCTCTGGCGAATTATGGTCGCCGCTGGTGGCACTGGCGGCGTTTTTTGAAGAGCAGGGTGATATGGTCGGACTGTTGGATGCTATTTCCGATGCTGCAGAATGGGACGAGCAGATCAGTGAAGGCAAGTCGCTCAGTGAACGCGAAGAAGCGGTCTTGCAGGCATTGGAATTGCTCACACGCAGTGCGGATGAGATCGTCTGGGTGAAGGGGACGGATTTACGTGAGAAGATTCGCAGCCTGCTGGGGCAATCCGCTGACGAGATGGGCAATGCTCAGTGGATAGGGCATATCCTGAAGCGGCTGCAATTGATTGACCAGTCACGGCGTAAACACCACGTCGGCGGCAAGCTCTATGCCATCGAACGACGTGAAGTGCTGGACATGATGCAGCGTTACGATGTCCCGCCGATTGAAAATGGAACAGCGAAATAACCGATCAAAGTAGTCAAACCGGTCAACCAGTCAGTATCCTTGATCGGTTTGACTGGTTTGACTGGTTTTTCAGCGGGTCAATACTGAAGGCTAAACGCTATTCTGTCACATTAATGATGAGAGTTAAACCGCCTGGCTCCGCCCCATCGTTGGTGACATGGTGTAGGATATGGCAATGAAATGCCCATGTTCCGGGTTCCGTAGCTACAAATTCGATGTCATAACGTTCTCCTGGCGCAACACTCAGCGTGTCGCGGGTCTGACGCGATCCTTCTGGCACAGGATAACCATCTATCGCCACCACATCAAAGGGCATTCCGTGCAGGTGCATGGGATGGATGAACTGTCCAATTCCGATCAAGCGTAGACGAACTCGTTGTCCCTGTTGAACGGTGATCGTCTCCGTTGAGGGAAATGCATGACCATTGATGGTGAAATAGTTGGGTTCAGCGCCGCTCATAGGCATGGCAGGAAAGGTTTGTCCGTTGATGACACGCCACTCCGACAGCATAAGGGTCATATCCACATCGGGCGCAGGTTCAGCGCTTTGTGCTGGATCAATGATAAACGGGGCATACAAGCCGATCCCAACCTGAACATCGCTGTCGAAGTGGGAGTGATACATAAACGTACCGGCAGGGCGGGCTTCAAATTCATAGGTGAAGGTTTCACCCGGCTGGATTGCCTCTTGTGTTACGCCTGGCACACCGTCCATTGCGTTTGGGACCATAATACCGTGCCAGTGAATGGTGGTTGGCTCTGGCAGATTATTGGTGAAGTTGATGCGAACACGATCCCCTTCCGTAACCCGAATCATGGGGCCGGGAACGGTGCCGTTGTACGTCCACGCTGTCACAGTCACATCGTCAAGGATGTTCCACAGGATTGGTTGAGCGGTGAGATCGAAAACCTTCGCGCCATCTTCCAGCCGGTATTCAAGGGGTTGTCCGCCAACCGTTTCTGTTGCAGGCGCTACCCCCACGCTGCTGATAGGTTCCATCGAATGACCGCCACCCATGTCCATGCCTGACATTGGGTCAGGAGTGGCTGTGTCGTTCATCATCCCCATGCCGGACATCATCATGTCCATCATACTTTGCATTTGTTCCATTTGGGCACGCATTTCGTCGGACATTTCCATGCCCATCATCGTGTCCATCATGTCGCTCATTTGCCCCATCATCGACATCATATCCATACCCGGCATCATTTCACCGGACATCATATCCATCATACTTTGCATTTGTTCCATTTGGGCACGCATTTCGTCGGACATTTCCATGCTCATCATCGCGTCGATCATGTCGCTCATTTGCCCCATCATCGACATCATATCCATACCGCCCATTTGCCCCATATCCATCCCTGAATCTACGCTTGTATCGGGTAAGGGTGTGGGGGTAGATTCCGTCTCTGGATGGTGTGCCGCATGGTCGTCGTCAGCAGGTTCGGCAGATTCCGTATGTGTCGTAAGCACAATTTCTAGGGCGGGGGCAGGAGATGCGGGAAGTGGTGAAAAGCTAATGCCATTCGGACCTGAGCCAGTAGGAACATTGGCAATAACTTGCTGGTTGGTCAAATCCAGTACGGATACACTATTTCCATAGAGGTTAGTGATGTAGGCATACCGCCCTGACGGTTCGATGACCACGCCATGCGCGCCGTCCCCTGTTTCAATAGTGTTGACCACTGCAAATGTAGCGGTATCCACTACCGATACCGTCGTACTGGGATTGTCTTCAGTCCCCTGATTGGCAACAAGCAGGGTGCTGTTATCTGGGGTCACAAACACCTGTACCGGACCAACACCCACCTCAATCGTGTCCACTAGCGTTTGGGTTGCAACATCCACTTTAGCAACGGCATTTTCAGCGTTCAGCGAGGCATAGACAAACGCACCGTCGGATGAGAAAGCCACCTGTACCGGACGCTGTCCAACCTCAACCTCTGCCACGACGGTATTTGTTGAGGTCTCAATGACGCTCAAGGTGGTGCCATTGGCGTTCGCCACGTAAACCCAACGCCCATCCGGGCTGGGACGCAAACCGTGTGGATATTCTCCCACCGGGATTGTTGCCATTGCTGTCATGCTGGCAGAGTCAATGGCCGTAACGCTGTTATCTTCGCTATTGGTCACATAAGCGGTATTGCTATCGAGAGTCAAGATGATATGTGCCGGATGCGCTCCGGTAGGAACAGTTCCCAACAGTTCGAAACTTTGGACATCAATCGCTATCGCAGTCGAGTCATGTCCACTCACTGCCCATACCGTTGCACCATCAGGCGAGACCTGAAGATTGTGGGGGCCTTCGATGCCGGTGAGGGTCGTAATCACCTCATTGGTGCTGGCATCGATGACGGTGATGCTGTTGCCGAATTCGTCGGCGACCCAGATTGTACCCTGAATATGGTGTTGTTCGTGTTGGGCTGAAACAACGGGAACGTTAGAGAGAAATTGTCCTCCGGTCAGGAGGAAGAGTCCTAAGAGTACCATTAACTGGATGATTCTTGGGGATAGTTTGCGGTGCTTCACAGTTTGACTCCTTCGATTGGCGCTGTGCAAGAATAGGTAAGGGTGTGCCTTACGCTCATACATGATCTCATTCAAGCATAGGTTGGATTCGAGGCGATCACATGCGCTCTTTGACGCGCTGTGAAGTAGGCAATTTAGCGGGGTCAATCAGGGGATAATACAGACACTGTGAAGATAACGGTTGTCCCTTTACCGGGTGAGGAAAGCACATTCAGCCGCCCATCCACAAGCTGCGACCTTTCGCGCATACCCATCAAGCCAAAATGCCCGGTTCGCGTCAGATCGTTTAGCTGTGGCGGGGGAGCAAAACCACTACCATCGTCTTGAATGTGGAGAGATGCCTGATGTCGCTCGAATGCAATCTTTACCTGAATGCTGTTCGCACTGGCATGACGACGTGCATTGTTCAGAGCTTCCTGAGCGATACGGTAGATGGCTAATTCTGTATCGGTTTTCATAGGGTAAGGCGAGCCTATAATCGAGAACTGTGCCCCAACCTCGCGGGCAAGTGTTTCGAGCGCCATCACTAATCCCAACTCTTCAAGATAATGCGGATGCAGCGCACGGCTGAAACGTCTCACTTCGTCTATGACTTGAGCAACCATCTCTCGAAGTTCGCTGATATGCTGACTGGTTTGAGGTGATGAACGATCAAAATTCCGTTGCACCATTTGCGCCTTATGCCCCAGCGCAATCAACGTCTGCACCGTCTCATCGTGCAGTTCACGTCCGAGCCGCGCTCGTTCATCTTCCTGAGCTTGCGTCACGGCTTTCAGGTAATCGTGGAGGGCTGCCTGATAACCTTGCAACTGTTGCGCCATATCATTCAGTGTGATCCGCAAATCTTCAATCTCTTTGACACCACCAATCGGTTTAGCAACGGCATCAAACTGTCCCTGACCGATTTTGTTCGCCCGGACCCCCAGTTCGCTTAGGGGACGCACCACATAACGTAGACCGAAGAACAACGTCAATAGAGAAATCACCGTAGCTGTAAACAAGATGAATGGCGTGACTTGCTCGAATCGAATAAGAGGATCGGTCAGCGAATGCCATGCTTCACGGATGATGAGCGACCAGCCCGTATTCGGTATGGGTGTGTAGGCGACGACATCACCATGCTGGTCGTCTGATGTAAACAGCGCGCCGCTCTCTCCTGCCAAAACTTCTGTCACGCCGGGCCAGTCATGAATAGCATCGATAGGAGGTAATACACCCCGGCTGAACAAAATCGTTCCATCATCATCAATAAGAGCTACTGTTCCTGTCGAATGCGGGTGTTCGACAGCCAACAGGGTATTGAGGTCTAAATCGCTTGCCTGTACCTGATCGACAGATATTGCGTTTCGCAGGGCGTAGGTTTCGACCTGTGAAGCGATGAGCCTGGACAGGGCACCGACCAACCGTGTGTTTTCGTCTACCGCTAATGCACGCATCGAACTCTGATGACTGTTGACACCGCTAAAGGCAAAGATAATCAGCAGGATGGTCAGTGGCAAGACAGTCCAAAGCAATACCTGTGCCCGCAAGCCATGTAAACTGAATGAAAAGGTAGGGAATTTCATCCGGGTTGCTCTGGTAGATGAATCAACCTAAGCTGCAAGGCTTTGGTCACAGCTTCAGTTCGGCTGTTCACTTGCAGCTTAGCGTAAATGCTGGCAAGATGTCCCTGTACAGTACGGTCACTAATCGAAAGTTCCAAACCAATACCTCGATTGGTTAGCCCAGAAGCGGCTAATTGCAAGACTTCGCGTTCACGGTCTGTTATCGGTTCCAGAACCGCAGGTGGCTCTGGAGTTCCAGTCATCTGTGTAATGAGTTTCTGGGCAATATCGGGGGCAAGCGCGGGTTCCCCTCGATGCACAGCACGCACCGCAGCGGTGATTTCTTCTGCTTCGGCATTTTTCAACACATAACCGTTTGCACCTGCCTTCAATGCCGCAACAATAAACGGATCATCGTCAAATGCCGTCAGAATGAGTATATGCACCGGTAAAGATTGTTGGTGTATCCAGCGCGCGACATCAATACCTGTGGCAAGTGGCATCCGAATATCAAGGACTGCCACATCAGGTCGTAAAGCGAGGATAAGTTCCTTCACTTTCTCGCCATCGCCTGCTTCGGCAACTACCTCAATATCGCCATCCTCTTCAAGAAAATCGCGTATCCCTTTACGAACTACTGCGTGATCGTCTGCCAATACTACTCGAATAGAGGACATAGTTATCTTCCTGAATCGTCTCCTAAACGATATTTACTTTAACAATTATTTGTTTATTTTATTATCTTTGGTATAAGGTGACTTAAGAAGTGCAGTCCTTAAACATAAAGCGGACGGGAATTGTCAGTTCCCGTCCCATCAACGTATTTTTTATTGTACTCAGTGTTATTATGCAGACAGATCGGTGATGAGTAATTCCATCGCTTCGATTTCAGCACTTTGGTCATCAATAATCTGCTGCGCCATCTCCCGCAGTTCAGCGTGACCTTCGCCTTCGGGAATCCGTTCCAGCAGGCGTTCGGACATATGAATGGCATCATCGTGATGGTCAATCATCGCCTCTAACCAAGCGATTTCGTATTCCACACCCTCAAGCCGATTGAGGCCAGCCATCATCCCCATCATCATCGCCGGGTCAGTCGCAGGCATTCCTTCCATGCCGCTGTGATCCATGCCACCCATGTCGTCACCCATCATTCCCATCATGTCATTCATCGACATCGGGCTGTAATCCACGTTATACCATGCTAGCAGCCAGCCCTGCATAGTGGTGATCTCGGCAGTTTGCGCGTCAATGATGTTTTGGCAATTCGTCAGCACACTTTCGGAAGTGGCTTTTGCCAGACAATCATTCGCCATGTCCAGCGCCATCTGGTGGTGGTCGATCATACCTTCCAGAAAACGTAGTTCAGCCCGTCCCGCCCGTCCTTCAATCGGTGCATCGGCCAGAGCCACAGGCGCAGCGACAACAGTCAATAACAGCATTGCCAAACTCAGTACAATCCACAGCTTTTTCATGGTAATCTCCTGTCTTTCCATATCATACGACTAACGGTTAGTGATCCATACCGGACATAGTATCGGGCATTTGCGTGGAGGACATTTCGTTTGAACTTTGATCCATGCCGGGCATGGATCCAGAATTTGACTCGACAACATAGCTTTGCGATGCGGTATATATCACCCAGATAATCAGCAAGGCAAAGATAATTGCAAGTGCCCAGCTTGCTCTTACATTCCTTCCTCCTCCAGATTTCTCAATTGATGGTTGTGACATGTTTTTACCTCAAGCAGACTAGATTGACTGACTATTTCTTTCAAAGCCGTTGCAGAGACAGTGTTGGTTCAGCTTACATGCTAGAAATGCAGATATGCGTTTCATTTCGTGGTTTACGAAAGTAACGCCAACAATTTGTAATTAAGGCATCAAATAATCCATGTGCTGTTGAAATGCCTCAGTATTAGGATTGTATCGTCACCGCGATGATGCCTTAACCCGCCAAATTGCCTGTTTTTTAGCAATATAAAACCCGCCATTTGGCGTATGACTTATCCACTACACCTCCTGTTATCCTTTAACCCTCGAACATCAAATAACTGGAAAACCAAATACCAAGGAAATAAGTGTGGGATATTCTCGATACCCTTCTAACGTACATTCACGGAACAACGGTTGGAAATTTGTGGTGTTTGGTATAGCAATGCTGGGCATTGGCGCGGTTTTTGGTGGTGTTGCTGGTGTATTTCTCTTTATTCGCATAACTGGAGGAACATCCGCTCCAAGCGCACCAATCAGTGCTCCAACGTTGTCAATTGAGATGCTTGGAACACCTATAGGTACATCCAATCTTGGCTTGTCTGGTGAGGAGCCAACACAAATTATCGGTGCGACACCCCCAGTTACGTCATCATCTACAAACGTCGTATCTCCTCAAGCAGTGATAGCAAGTACATCCACTGCGTTAGCTCCTCAGTTGTTCCGCATTGTTTCTGAAGAATCTGAAGCACGTTTTGCTGTTAGTGAAACCGTGCCTCTTGGAACAGCAATTGGAAGAACCAATCAAGTTGCGGGTGACATCATTGTTGACTTTGACATACCGTCAAATTCTCGAATTGGGGTGATTCGTATCAATCTACGAACACTGCAAACGGATGACGCTGATCGAGATCGTTCTATCCGGTGCTGTGTCTTGCTTTCAGCTCAAGACGCTTATGAATTCTCTGATTTTAGTCCGACCTCAATCAGTGGATTGCCCGATCAAATACAAGTTGGTGAGACAGTCACATTTCAAGTTAATGGCAATCTGACGTTGCGTGGCACTACCCGTGCTGTGACGTTCAATGTATCGCTCACCGTCGTGAGTTCGAGTGAACTGCAAGGACTCGGACGTGCTGTCGTCAATAGGAGCGACTTCGGGATTTTGAACGATGCCGAAAATATGTTTGACTATCACGGGGTTGCTGAAGCCGTTAACCTAGAGTTTGAGTTTGTCGCACGAGCAGTTCAGCAATAATAAATTTTCGTTTTAACTTAAAGGGGCGACATTTAGTGAAGCAACATCTTCGCTACGCGATATTAGTTCTCATCACGGTTATGCTGGCAACTGCTCTAACAGTTTGCAGTTCATCAAGTACATCCATTTCTGAAATGGCAGATGACCGAGCAGTTACGACTACATCAACTGGCACGTATCAAATCCTGACCATTGATGAATTTGCTAACATCGTTGCTGAGGAGTCTGACGAGTATACGATTGTCAATGTGCATATCCCCTATGAAGGCGAAGTAGCGGAAACTGATATGAGCATTGCCTACAACAATATTGCAGTCCTGAGCAGCGCTCTGCCTGACAAAAATGCACCGATCATCCTTTACTGTCGCAGCGGACGGATGAGTGAGGAAGCGAGTCGCGCGTTGATCGAACTCGGCTATACCAACCTTTATGATATACCGGGAGGCATGAATGCGTGGCAGAACAGCGGGCGAGAACTATTGAACGCCGAGACGATAGAATGAAAATTGCTTGGTTAGGGCTGATCGGGCTTTTCAGTTTCGTGTTGGTTAGCTGCAGCAGCCAGTCTGGGTCAGTTAGTGTAAGCGGTATCTCGTTCGATACCGAGCAAATCGCTCAGGGGCAGCAGCTCTACGCACAATATTGTGCATCCTGTCACGGGGCGAATGGTGAGGGGCAGTTTCCTAACGCGCCGCTTTTGCCAGATCAAACAGGACGATTCGGCGCACCGCCACACAACGGGAATGGTCATACATCGCATCATTCAGACGAATGGCTGATCCGATATGTGCGCGAAGGCGGTGTAAGTTTACGTAATCCTGAACTTTATTACCCGATGCCAGCCTTTGGCGATCAATTACCTGATGAGCAAATTTCTTTGATTCTTGCCTATATCAAAACGATTTGGAATGAACGATAGATTGTCACTTAGCAACGGCAGCGGATCACATATAGTATCACCACAGCATGAATGCCATGACGGGAGCGAGAACATGATGAGATTGCGTTGGATCGGATTACTTGGATTGTTTGGTTTGGTATTGGTCGGTTGTGGCAGTCAGCCAGCCGAGATTATCGTGAGTGGGGTCACTTATGACACCGAACAGATCGCACAGGGGCAGCAAATCTATGCTCAGTCCTGCGCTTCCTGCCATGGGCCGAACGGTGAGGGACAGTTTCCTGATGCGCCCAATCAGCCCGATGCTACCGGACGACTTGGCGCTCCACCTCACAATGGCAATGGTCATACTTGGCATCACGGAGATGAAATGCTCATTCGCTATACCCGTGAAGGGGGCATCAGTCTGACCGACCCTGTGAATTTCTATCCTATGCCTGCTTTCGGAGATCAACTCTCTGAAGATGAAATTTTGGCAGTATTGGCTTATATCAAGACGATGTGGAACGATGAACAACGTACTCGCCAACAGCAGGCTACCGAGGCTGAAGCTGGAGGGTAGCATGACATCCATCTTCGGTATGTCATAAACAGGCTAAATGACGCATATCAATCTTTGGTGGCGGCGCTATCATCCAGAATAACCAACGAACAGTTATGAAAGGATGAGAAGGTCAAATGAATACTTCTCCAGAAAAACCGGATAAAGAGGTTGCTGAGACACAAACCCACCAACACCACGATCATACTCCCCATACCGATCACACAGCGCTGGCAGGACATCAACATCATGCACATGAGTCAGCCATTGAACAGACTGCCGATCACGCCGCGCACAGCCGGGATTACCGTGCCAATGAACTGCTAGAACCGGAAACAAGACAAGATGACCATCATACGATGCACGAGGGGCACGGCGCACATGACGCGCATAGCGGACATGGGGTAATGCATGAGGGTCATATCACGATAATGCGGAATCGCTTTTTCGTTAGTCTGCCGCTGACCATTATCGTGGTGTTGTACTCGCCAATGGTGCAGCAATGGCTCGGTTTCACCATGCCCACATTCCCAGGCAGCCAATTCATTGCTCCAATCTTGGGATCGGTGATCTTTTTCTACGGTGGTTTGCCATTTCTTAGTATGGCACGTCAGGAACTCGCACAGCGCCAGCCAGGTATGATGACGTTGATCTCAGTAGCCATTACGACAGCTTATGTCTACAGCATGGGCGTGTTTTTCTTCCCGCCGCAAGACGCGATGGGTATGTCGATGGACTTCTTCTGGGAGCTGGCGACCCTCATTACCGTCATGCTGCTCGGTCACTGGATTGAACTTCGCAGTGTTGGGCAGGCACAGGGGGCGCTCCGTGAACTGGCAAAACTGCTACCCGATACTGCCGAACGAATTCTATCGTCAGGTGAGACCGAAACTATTGAGGTCAGTGAACTACGAGCTGGTGATCGTGTCCTTATTCGTCCAGGCACAAGCATTCCGGCGGATGGCGCTGTTATCGAGGGAGAAAGCAGCGTCAATGAGTCGATGATTACAGGAGAAAGTCGTCCTGTAGATAAGCAATCGGGGGATACAGTAATCGGCGGATCAGTGAATGGTTCTGGGTCTTTGCGAGTTGAGATTCAACAAGTGGGCGAAAAAACCGCACTCGCCGGAATCATGCGATTAGTCGAAGAAGCGCAAAAGAGCCAATCACGCGCCCAAACGCTGGCGCAGCGTGCAGCTTTCTACCTCACGATTATCGCTATTGGGGCGGGCATTCTCACAATGATCGGCTGGCTCGTCTTTACCGGAAGCCTCCCTGATGCAGTGAGAAATACTGTCACCGTATTGGTAATTGCCTGCCCTCACGCACTTGGTTTAGCCGTGCCGCTAGTCGTCTCTATTTCAACAACACTCTCAGCACGCAATGGACTGCTCGTCCGGCAACGTTTGGCATTGGAAAGCGCAAAAGACCTGAACTACATCATCTTCGATAAGACTGGCACATTGACCAAAGGTGAACAGGGTGTCGTTGACTTTGCCGCAAATGGTTTGAGCCGTGAAGAAGCCTTAAGCGTGGCTGCTGGACTTGAGGGAGACAGTGAACACATCATCGCAGAGGCTATTCGTCAATATGTACAATCACAAAACGTTCGCCCAGCCCCGGTAAGTAACTTTGAGAGCCTTGCCGGGCGCGGTGTAAAAGCACTCATAAATGGTACGACGTATTACATCGGTGGACCGCGTTTGCTTGAACAACAGGGTTTACGTGTTCCAGTAGCACTCGAATCCGCCAGACAAAAAACCGAGAGTTCTGGTCAGTCGGTCATCTATTTAGCGAACGAGACCGAGATTGTCGCGCTTTTTGCCATTGCCGATGTGATCCGGGAGGAAAGCCGCCAAGCAGTACAACAGCTTCATGATCTGGGGCTAAAGGTCGCAATGCTCACCGGTGACAGTGAAGCAGTAGCACGATCAGTGGCTCAGGAACTCAACATTGATACCTATTTCGCCCAGGTACTTCCCGAACATAAAGCCAGTAAAGTGCAGGAACTTCAACGCGGCGGTAACAAGGTAGCGATGGTCGGTGATGGAGTGAACGACGCTCCAGCACTCGTCACCGCCGATGTAGGCATTGCCATCGGCGCTGGCACGGATGTTGCCATTGAGAGCGCGGGAATTATTCTGGTGCGCTCAAACCCTCTGGACATTGTGAAAATCATTCGCCTAAGCCGAGCCACTTATCGAAAAATGATCCAGAATCTGCTGTGGGCAACAGGTTATAACGTGGTAGCCATTCCTTTGGCTATGGGCCTCCTCGCGCCAGTCGGTATCCTGCTTGACCCAGCCATAGGAGCGGTTTTTATGTCGGTCAGCACGGTGGTTGTATCGATCAATGCCCAGCTTTTGCGAGGTTTGGATTTAGCGAAAGCATAGCTGAGTTCAATAGGGCGAAACCTCACGGTTTCGCCCTACTTAATTTTCTTGGAGCGAGAATGCGTTTACCTATTCTTTTGTTTGTCATTTTTGTTGCCTCGTTCAGCACCGCATGTTCCACGAACCCAACCCCGGCTCCGCTGCCGATACAACCAACCGATTCACCCGAACGTGCAACCGCGATTGCTACCGACCCGATACTTCAAACAGGTGAGCAGACCTATCTGAGGTATTGCGCCCATTGTCATGGGTATGGTGGCGAAGGACAACCACCTGCAAGCGCACAAAACACAATCAACTTGGGCATGAATACGGTTCCACCGCATAATGCAACGGGACACACTTGGCAGCATCCCAATCAACTTCTCATTGAGGTTATTCAAACTGGAATTCAAAATCCGCTAGATCACTTTCCAATGCCAGCTTTTGAGGGCAGATTGAGCGATGAAGAGATCGCCGCAGTGATCGAATATATTAAACTGTGGTGGACGGATGAGCAGCGTCAACATCAACGCGCTGTAACAGAACGCCGTGCAGAGATTGAAGCGGAATTTGGGATCATCGAAGAGGGCTGACACGCCAAATGGCGTATTGTATAGAGTTATGAGTCTGGCTACGATTTTCAATACGTTGGCAAGGGCAATAGTAATGCAAAAAGCTTTCACTATTGATGGTATATCCTCATGAGTTCTCAAAAGAATGCTTCACTACAATCCGAAGGATCAGTAATGAACAGGTCATTGCGCCGTTCAACTATTGGTATTGTTACTATTCTGGTCGGGATTGCTGCACTTGTGGCAGTCTATCTAGTCAGATCGAATTCCGTTCAAAACCCAACATTGGCACAACCTGTACAATTCCCACATATTCATGGGCTGGGTTTTTCAGCAGATGGAAATAGTCTTTATGTTCCTGCCCATATTGGTCTGATTGTTTATAACAACAATCAATGGACTATCCCCGACATTCCAAAGCACGATTATATGGGTTACGCTGTAGTCGATGACGGTTTTTACAGCAGTGGACATCCTGATTTGCGGACGGATTTACCCACTAGACTTGGTTTGGTGAAAAGTGAGGATGATGGACGCACTTTAACCACACTCGCTTTCTCTGGCGAAAGTGATCTACATAATATGGCAGCAGGTTACAACAGTCACGCTGTCTATATCATCAACCCTGAGCCGAATTCTCAACTAAATGAAGGGATGTACTATACGCTCGACGATGGTCAAACTTGGAGCGAAAGTCGTGCTGAAGGACTCACCAGCAGCCCTATCCAGATAGCCGTACATTCTACGGAAACCTCTGAAGTCGCAGTTGCTACCGAGCAAGGGGTATATCTTTCATCAGATTACGGTAACACGTTTATGCTCATATTCGGCAGCGAACCAGTAACCGCGATTACGTTTGATCCAGACGGAAGTAGACTCCTATTCGGATACCAGCGTTTATACTCACAGAGTTTAACGGATGATCTGGTCAGTACCCTCACGCTGCCTACTCTCTCAGAAAATGATGTCATTCTCTATATTGCGGTAAATCCTGTTTCCGAACAACTCGCGGTTGCGACAGCAAATCTGGATATTTTTCTTTCACAGGATAATGGGCAATCGTGGACACAAATTGCACAGCGCGGAGTTGGTGTAAATTGAAACCAGTTTCGATTGCCTTTCATCAACATGCGAATCCTGTCCATATTTGCGGAATATTATTGAGCATCGTTTTGCTCGTATCAGGTTGTGGGTCATCCAACTTGCCCACTATTGTGCTGCCCCTTTCTGAGGATAAGCCTACTTTTATTTACTTTTTCACGGACGGCTGACCGCCTTGAGCGCAAATGATGCCCATCGTGAATGGGCTTGAAGCAGAGTTTGACGCTGAAGTAGTGTTTCTCTATATGAATGCAGCGGATGATGGAGAAGGACAGCAAGCTTTTGAATCATTGAGCTTGCCGGGACATCCAAGTTATGTGATTTTTGTACCTGCTGGCGAAGAACTATACCGTTCGTTCGGTATCGTGAGTGAAGACCGATTGCGAGGAGCAATAGAAGGCGCATTGAGCAATCCAATAAATACGGATATTCCATAGTTTAGGAGATGGATATGTGCATGTTTTGTGCAGCAATTCCTATGTCGGTTTCCATTGGTGCAGCAGTTATCGGCAAAGAGAAGGAAAAGCGGCTTGAGGCACAGTTACACAGCGAAACGCTGCCTCAACATCTTTTTCCAATTGGTAAAGTAACATTCGTTGTGATTGGCAGCTTGATAGTCTGTTCGGCAGTTTATCACCTTGTCGTCATGCCGCACACTGGGGCGGTCATCTAAATACATAACGAGGTGGCATAACTATACCGGTGTAAACCACCTCGTTAGCTGCGTTGTTGAGAGATTCTTGCTCACTGAAGATCAGAGACCTACCAATTATGTCTGATATGAAATTATTGGCTTACTTGTCGAACAGCTAGGGTTGTGAAATCCTGTGTCAATCCCAGTGCAGCATCCGTTTTTGAAATGGAGCGGTTGCCGTCGGATTCAATCCCAGTAAGTGCGCGGATGGCATCAATCGTTTCTGGGACAACGATTGCCTGATTGTATACCTGGTAGTTGTAAAAGACTTCATTGCCATTGACAGTGAGACCATCCGACCACAATCCTACTTCCCACATATCACCACGAGGACGTTCCAAATCAGACATCATCTCAATCGTGCTGTTCAGGGCGACAATACCATCCTCTGCCTTCAAAAAGGCAATGCGCGGCGCGGCGTGGAAAGCTTGCAAAACTTCCTCTTTGCTCGCAGCCCGAGTCAACTCAACATTCCAAGAGTGCAAATGACAATTGGTGTGCGCTGCAACCATCGCAATCGTTACAACATCCAAATCTGGAATGACTGTCTGTGCATCCGGGCCTTGATGCGAAGGAATATCCTTTTCAGGAACGACCGTGTTCATGACACCGCTGTGGTCTGATTCCCAAGGGTCTGTCGCACGTCGAACGAGTACACCACGCGCTTTTTTGAGCAGACCGGCATTTTTTAATGCCCCTAATGTGCGGACAATACTTGTAGTGTTGCAAGACACTACGCGGGTGGTTTCACGGCCCAACGCAGAAGCGTAGTTAGCTTGCGCCACAAAAGAATGTCCTGTCAGACTATGTTTTTCACCGCCCTGAAAGACGGACTTCACGCCAGCAGCACGATATTTTTCTAAATTGGCAGACGCAACCTTCTTCGGTGTAGCATCAGCAACAATGTCTACCTGAGACAACAAATCATCTAGATTTCCTACAATAGGAATCCCCGCTGCTTGCATTATGTCATTCGCATTGGGCGTGGAGGCAAAAACGGAATATTGCTTGGCAACCGCCATCTTTATCCGCCAATCACTTACAACATCCGAAACGCCGACTAATTCCATATCGTCCTGGGCTGCAACCGCGTCGGCAATACGTTTCCCAATTACCCCATACCCATTAACCGCTATTCGAACCTTTCCGTTTGGCATCATATGCTCCTAACTCTTCAACCGTCTTTTAATAGCCGTTAATTCTAACCATAGCTCGTGTTGTTTTCAGACACAACCGCCAAACAGCCTGTTCAATTTCCAGCAGCGGTGCGGACTTGTAAAACAAGCCATTTAGCGCATCTCGAAGGTTTTGGTATTTGATATGGTTACGATGTGATCAAAAGTTATGGAGCGGGAGATGCAAGAAACAATATTCAAACAGGTAGAGTTACCAGTCACAGGTATGACCTGTGCTGGTTGTGTCCGTAACGTTGAACGTGCTTTGAAGAAAGTCGGAGGCGTAGAAGAAGCGTCTGTTAATCTAGCGACAGAGCGTGCCAATGTCAGCTTTGATCCAGCTCAGATCAGTGTTAATCACCTCATTCAGCGCGTACAGGATGCTGGGTACGGTGTGGCAACAGGTTCGACAGAGTTGCCAATTACAGGAATGACCTGTGCCAGTTGTGTTCGCAATGTTGAGCGGGCTATTCAGAAACAGCCCGGCATTCTGTCGGTTAGTGTCAATCTGGCGACTGAAAAGGCAACCGTCAGCTACCTGCCAGGTGCAGTGCGTCGAGGCGATCTGGTGAAGGCTGTAGAGGTGGCAGGCTACGGCGTCTTGGATCTCTCGAACGCGGAAGCACCAGAGGATGCAGAGCGGGCAGCGCGTCAGGCGGAGATTGACCGACAGCGACGACTGGTGTTGATTGGTGCTGTCTTTACCATACCATTGTTCATCCTGAGTATGGCGCGTGACCTATACATGACGAGTTTTGCTGGCTCGGACATGAGTGTGCATATTCTGAACGGTGCGATGGCTGGACCGAATCTGGCACTGAACTGGCTGCTGTGGTCGGGATGGCCGTTCGTCTTCGGGCTATTGGCGACTCCGGTTCAGGTCATTGTCGGGCGACAGTACATCGTGGGTGCGTATAAAGCCGCCCGCAACGGTTCAGCTAACATGGATACGCTGATTGCCATGGGATCATTGGCAGCTTATATCTATAGCGTCGTCGTGTTGATTGGAATTATCCTGGGTATCTCAGGCGCTGTTGGTGGTCACGTTTACTTTGAGACAGCGGCAGTCATTCTCACCCTGATTACACTGGGTAAGCTGCTTGAAGCACGCGCCAAAGGGCGTACCAGCGAGGCGATCAAGAAATTGATGGGGCTTGCGCCTAAGACGGCGACCTTACTGCGTGACGAGCAGGAAATTGAAGTGCCGGTGGATGAGCTGATGATTGGCGATATCCTGCTGGTACGTCCTGGAGAGCGTGTTCCGGTGGATGGCGTGGTAATTGAGGGACGCTCATCCGTCGATGAGTCCATGCTGACGGGTGAAAGTCTGCCTGTTAACAAAGAAATCGGCAGCGAAGTCATCGGTGCGACGGTCAATAAACAGGGGCGGCTCATCGTCGAGGCGCAAAAAGTAGGTTCACAAACTGCGCTGGCCCAGATTGTCCGTCTTGTCGAACAGGCGCAAGGGTCGAAAGCACCGATTCAGCGCATCGCCGATACAGTATCCGGTGTGTTTGTTCCGGTTGTACTGGGGTTGGCAACACTCACGTTTCTCGGTTGGCTGTTGATCGGGCAAGTTGGCTTTGTCCCGGCAATGGTTCACACCGTTGCAGTGCTAGTGATCGCCTGCCCGTGCGCGCTCGGCTTGGCAACACCTACCGCCATTATGGTGGGTACAGGACGCGCTGCGGAACTGGGTATCCTGTTCAAAAACAGCGAAGCACTAGAAAATGCCAAACGCATCCAAGTTGTCGCGCTTGATAAGACCGGCACAATTACCCGCGGCGAACCTGCTGTGACAGATTTAATCCCACTCAATGGCTTTGAAGTCACAGAACTCCTGCGGTTAACGGCTGTTGCCGAACGCGGTAGCGAACATCCCCTCGGACAGGCGGTCGTCAAAGCGGCACAGGAACACGGAATGGTATTGACACAACCACAGTCTTTTGAAGCCGAGTCAGGACGGGGCATTCGCGCAGTAGTTGATGGCAAAACAATTCTTGTGGGCAGCCCGCGCTTTATCCGGGAACAGGGTCTTGAACTGGGGGCAACCACTGGACAGGTTGAAACGCTTCAAGAGCAGGCACGCACGGTCGTACTAACGGTTGTGGATGGTACCCTTGCTGGACTGATCGGCATCGCCGATACCGTGAAAGCTGGCTCGCGTGAGGCGATTGCTGCACTGCGCTCGCTCGGGTTAGAAGTCGTGATGGTGACAGGCGATAACGAGCGCACCGCACGGACGATTGCCCGCGAAGTCGGTATCGAGAGGGTATTGGCTGAAGTGCTGCCAGAACAAAAGGTGGCGGCAGTGAAGCAGTTGCAGTCGGAAGGTAAACACACAGCAATGGTCGGGGATGGCATCAACGACGCACCCGCACTGGCACAGGCGGATGTCGGTATTGCTATCGGCACAGGAACCGATATTGCGATGGAAGCCTCCGATGTAACGCTGGTCAGCGGCGATTTGCGCGGTGTGGCGCGTGCAGTTACTTTGAGCCGAGCCACGATGCGGACGATCTACCAGAACCTGTTCTGGGCTTTCATCTATAACATCATCCTCATCCCGGTGGCGATGGCGGGTGCGCTTGTGCCGATGCTGGCTGCTGCGGCTATGGCGTTTTCTTCCATCTTCGTTGTCAGCAACAGTCTCCGCCTCCGGGGCTATAAGGTGGAAAACGTACCAGAGAAAACTCAAGCGCAGTTAAGTGTTGAACCGGTGACTATATAAACCGTGATTGCAGGCTGAGTTGTTTCTAAGAACTGTTCAGTATTGTGAGGTGTTTGCTTGGGGCGTAAGCAAACACCCATTTGATGCGAGGTGAAACGGAGCTTTAAGCCAGGTGCGCGGCACTGACCTGGGATAGAAAAACAGCGTCGCCTATACCTAAGCCTTTGAATCTGCGGACTGGCGTATCAGACGTTGCTCTTGCCGCTTACGCCACCCATATGGGGTTAGTCCGCTCGGTTTGTAAACATTGAGCACCTGGATCACAAGCAGCACCAATGCGCCGCCAACGGAGTGAACCAACGTGTTTGGTAGTGCGCGAAGCGCATTAGCGGAGGTTGTTGGATCTGCAGCTATAGTTGCCATACGGCTGATGAGTTGCGTTTCCGACTGCAAGACAAGGATGGCAAGGATGGTTAAGGCAAATGAAATCAGAACCCAATAGTGCTGGAACAGACCCCATTTAGTACCTAGTGACATAACAAGCCCGGTCAGCAAGGAGATGAGGGCCATTGGAACGATGACGAAGCCAGTAATCCACCCCATTGCCATCCAAGCGGCACGCAACGTCTGAATATCTTGGTTGGTCGCAACAGTTACATCGAGCGCTAGATAGGCAGTGACCGCGCCAATCCAGCCAACAGAGGAAGTGATATGGATGGTTAGAGCGAATTTGCGAAGCCCAGGTGTCATAATCATGGCTGTTGTGTGCTGTGTTCGATGGGCGGTGTGTGGATACCGGGGTTATTAGACTCCACCGCTTGTTCGGTGGATGGTGTGTGGCGACCGGGTCCGTGTTCACCACCAAGGCCGGTGATGAGTACAAGAGCAATCAGCAGGACTAACACGAAGGCAATGATCCCAAACACCTTAACCCAGCGTGGTGTACTATAGGACAAGCCGCGGTCTGCCTCATCGTGAGTTTGCAACATGAGTGTTTCTCCTAGGATAATTTGAGACATTTCATGCCAGACTACACCGTTTCATAGATGAACTTCAATTATCAAAGCGTGGGATTTGTTAGTTTTTGAACAATATAAGGGAATTGTTCAAAACTGCCTAAGATTTTGTGCTTAGAAGGTGAATACGATAGCTCACCTAAGGAGGCTTCTTGACGAAAACAGACCGACGTGTACAGCGCACACGCGAATTGCTCCAAAAATCACTGATCAACCTGATCGGCGAACGTGGCTATGATGCGATTACGATACAAGATATTGTAGATCGTGCTAACGTCGCGCGTACCACATTCTATATCCACTACGGCAGCAAAGACGATTTATTCCTAAGCTGCCACGAAGCAATTGTTAGCGAATTCCAATCAGGTACGCTCTATCCCCACCCTCTCACCCGAGAAGAATTACTATCACCGGAAACGCCACGAGGAATAATCTGGGCTTACCAGCATCTTGAGGACGCGCGTTCACGGTTGTATCCCATCTTTCACGGTAAGAATGGGCCTCTAATCATGCGACGCATCCGTGACTGGAGCGCGCAGGAAATCGAAGCTAACCTGCGCGTTGCCTTTAACGAATCCGATAGCATCATCCCATTCGACCTGTTAGCGACCTATCTGGCGGGGGCGCAAATCGCATTGATACAATGGTGGCTGGAAAAGCGCCAACCACATACAGCCGAAACCTTAGCGTATACGTTTCATCGCTTGCAGCGGGCAGCAATCCGCGATGCATTCAGGCTTAGGGATAGTGAATAAGTATCTTCTGGAAGTCAAACTAGCCTCGAATCGTTCCTATTTCGTCTTCACCTATGAACTCGCTGAATGACTTTTCCTAAGACTCCCGCTTAACATCACTGGCCTGATTTGGCAAATTTACCGCATAAAAAGAAAACCCGTCTCTTTATCGGAGACGAGATTTCTTTATTTAAGTCTGCTTATGCGTTTGTAATTCTAGGCTCTGCCGATATTTTATTCATCGGCTGGGACAGGCGGGTACTCAATTCCGATGAGTGCTTGCTCAATCAAGTCCCACGACGCAGGTGTATTCCATTCCACTGTGACAAGCTGTGCGGGCTTGTTGATATCAACATTGATCACACCGGTAAGCTGCTCGATCTCACCTTTGACCGTGCTGACACAGCCATTGCAGGTCATGTTTGGCACTTTGAAGGTTTTGGTTTCCATGCAGAAAACTCCTGTTTGATTGACAGTAAGTACATTCAGAATAGAGCTTACCATGCCTTGAAGGGTCGGATATGCGCCATTTGGCGGTGTTTCAAATTCAAAATTGCTGTGATACTGGAAACTAGGAGAAAATAATGATACTTGAATCGGTTATCACATGCCCGCAATGCGGGTTTTCCAAAAACGAAACAATGCCTACCGATCAGTGTCAATTCCTCTATCGCTGCTCGAACTGTGATACAGTTTTGCGACCCAAATCCGGGGATTGCTGTGTATTTTGCTCTTATGGAAGTGTCCAGTGTCCTCCCATGCAAGTTGAAGAAATGGATGAACCCTCATGATTCGAGTATTACTTGCAGAAGATCATAAAATTGTCCGACAAGGCACCCGTATGTATCTGGAGAGCATGGGGGTTGAGATTGTCGGCGAAGCGACAACCGGTGTAGAAGCGGTTAAGCTGGCCCGTGAATTAAGCCCGGATGTAGTCGTTATGGATATCCACATGCCTGAACTCACCGGTGTAGAAGCAACTCGCCGCATCCGTCATGAGAACGAAGATGTGCGTGTGCTGGTACTCACCGCCTATGATGACCCTGCCTACGTTCACGCTTTACTTGATGCAGGTGCTGACGGCTTCGTCTTGAAGACCGCCGAATTTTCGGAATTATTTCGGGCACTCCAAGATATTGCCGTAGGTCGAACAGCATTTAGTGCCGACGTGATGGCAAAAGCAGCTCAGTATGAGCAGAATACTTCCGCACTGATTGAGGGAATGACAGATCGTGAAATCGAAATTCTCAGCTATGCAGCACGCGGATTGACGAATAAGCAAATCGCCAAAGACCTCTTCATTTCTGATCGAACGGTGCAGGGACACCTCCAAAACATCTATCAAAAACTGCATGTGGCGACGCGCACTGAGGCGGTTACTGCTGCTGTAACTCGTGGACTGATTGTCCTAAGTGAGGGAGGGCAAAGTTGAACGATTGGCTTCACGTTGTAATCACCATTTTAGCACTCTTGCTCGTAACGAATATCTGGCTCATATATCGGGTACTAAATCCTTTACAGCGCCTAGCCTCACAGACCACTGATGTTGCTAAAGGTAATCTTGTGGCGTTTAATCAACCCTGTGGGGGCATCCCGGAAATTGGCATTTTGAGGCGCACAATGGCAAGTATGGCGGGGCACGTCCGCCGGACACATGAGGATGAAACAGCCTATCGCTATGCACTGACCGACGGACAGGAAACCGAGCGTGCCCGAATTGCTCATGAACTGCACGATGATACCGTGCAGTCGTTGGTCGCAATTGCTCAAAGTATTGACCTCGCCTCGAATTGGATTGAGACAGACCCAGCACGCGCGGCGGGTATGCTTAAAATAGCGCGGACACAAGCAGTTGAAACGGTCGAGGGATTGCGCCGCCTGATTGCCGATCTCCGTCCTCCAGCTCTGGAAGAACTCGGACTCATACCTGCACTTCAAATACTCGCTGAAAATGAGGTTGATACCGATGTGAGTGTCAAAGTGCTAGGCAATGAGCGCCGACTGGACGAGGAGTGGGAGCTTACGCTCTTTCGTGCGGCGCAGGAAGCGGTTCGTAATGCCCAACGGCATGGTCATGCCAAGACCATCACGATAGCTGCTGACTATCAGCCTGAAGAAGTCCGTCTCAGAGTGACCGATGACGGGGTTGGTTTTCAAGTGCCTGATTGTGTCGATTGCATGGCGAAAGAAGGTCACTTTGGGTTAGTTGGTATTCATGAGCGTGTTCAGCACCTAAAAGGTACTGTGCGGATTTCCAGTAGACCAAACCAAGGTGCTGAAATGATTGTCACACTTCCTTTGTCTGCCTTAGGTCAACCGAGTGAAACTGTTCGTGATCCCGTTTGCGGCGCGATTATTCGACCCCAGCAAGCCTATGGCAGTGTACAATACAAAGACCAACGCTATTATTTTTGCTGTCCCGTCTGTCAAGGTGCGTTTCAAAGCGACCCCGAAATGTATTTAACACTCATTGATCACGAGCGCAGCTAATTTATCATCACTTCAGTTGAGATTGGACTTACCAACCCCGTCAGCCTTGATTATGTATCCTAGGTTACAAGTCTTTCCATCATCGTCCCCAAAATTTTTCTCTGTAGAACCGCACCACCTGTGGAATACAATTCCCCCAGCAATAGACTAACATGGCGATCAGCAGCGACGCTGCAACAACAACAGCCGCCTTGACTCCAAAGAGAGGGATGATAAGGAGACCAATAAAGGGGAGAGCGCACAGCCAAACGACTAAGATTAGCCCCATTATATCAAATCCAGGTAACATGTTTCGCTTCGAGATTTTCATTACAATATCCTCCATAACTGCTCAATTTCTATTTAAAGTGTAGTTCTGATTTTAGGCTAGGAGAACCGTAATTCTACCTACATAGGTATCAGCTATTTGGCTTATGAGGGAAGGCAGGGGCAAAACGTACTACGGTTGCGTGCCAAATGAACTACGTGAACTCGACACATTACCTGAGATACAGCAGCGTTTAGAGTCTGCCAATTCTATATAGTTACGGCTGTTATCATGCTTATATAATATTGTTTGATTAACGTTGATACCGCCTGACTCAAAACCGTAGACTGCCGCCGACAGATACAATTTCCAAGTGCGATAGACTTCCTCGCTGGTTAAACGCATGGCTTCTGGATGGTGATTTTCTAAGCGTTGGATCCAGTGACGCAGGGTGAGTGCATAGTGTTCTCGCCAGTTTTCGAGGTGACGGACTTCAAAACCCGTTCGTTCGGCGGTTAGGTTCACTTCACTGACGGGAACTAGCTCCCCGTCGGGAAAGATATAGCGATTAAAAAATGAGCCTGCGCCGAGAATATAGCGACAGACAAAGTGTGCCCACACAGAGCTATTCGTGTTGTCAGGATGAAGGGAAATCCCGTGATTAAGAAATAACCCACCCGGTTTGAGAAGATTGTAAATGTGTCCGAAATATTCCGGCAAATGGCTTTTCCCGACATGCTCAAACATGCCGATACTGACAACTTTGTCAAATGGTTCACCTCTTAAGTCGCGGTAATCCATCAGTTTTACGGCGCTATGAGTTAGCCCTGCGGCGGCGATACGCTGGTTAGCGAGGATGTGCTGTTCTTTGCTCAACGTCACCCCCATGCTCTGCACGCCATATTTTTGCGCGGCGTAAACGACCAGTCCACCCCATCCACAACCGATATCGAGCAATCTTTCCCCTGGTTTCAATTGCAGCTTGCGACAGATGATGTCGAGTTTTTGCTCCTGTGCTGTATCGAGGTCTTCGGTGCCGCTGACAAAATAGGCGCATGAATACACCATTCGCTTATCAAGCCATAGGGCATAGAAATCATTGCCGACATCGTAGTGATACTGAATGGCAGCGCGATCACGCGCTCTCGAATGTGATGAACCGGACATTCGAGCAGCTTTACGACCTGTGGTTTCAAAATCTGGACGTTCTTTGGGAAGCTCAAACCATAAGAGAAGGAGTCTGAGAAGATTACTGTTTGAGAGTTGAGTTGCCAGCGAATTGAACAATTGAAAGGCCGAAATCAGATCGCCTTCAATCTCCAATTCACCTCGGATGAAAGCCTCCGCCAGTGACAATTCCAGAGGAAGACGCAACATGCGACGCAGCGCCCCCGGTGAACGCAGCACAAGCGTAAAACGCGGATCGTTGGTAAAGGCAAGTCGAGTTCCGTCCCAAAGATCTACATCAAAATGGCATGGATGGGAGAAGAGCTTGTCGAGAAAATCCGAGGCTCTTTGAACATCCTGAGGAATATTTAGAGTGGAAATTGCAGTCTGCGACATTGGATCATCTCCTGTATGATTGTGAACCTGATTCATCTACTTTGCTGTGCCTCAATAAGGCTTAAAGATTATCTTCACAAGATGTCACCGCAAGTCCGCGCTGGCGTATGAAACGTAGAATTATCGGGTTCGATACCACAGGGACACACAGCCGCTCATGTCCCTTTGAGATTTCAAAAGCATACACTTCGACGCAGCGGCTGCTCACGCAGCGAAACGTTTTTACAGCAACCTCATTCATGCACTCCCATCCGCGACTAAGGTATTGCAGAAGCACCTCCGCTGTCGCGTAAGGCTGCGATGCCGGAGACCAATGTCGGTAATCGTCATCATCAATTTCAAGTTCTCTAGCAACAATTTCTCTTTCTAAAACACTTAATGATTTGATTGTCGCCTGAACCACCCCCTCACGTTCACATTTGGGGAGAGCAGAAGAACGCAATGTTTGTGCTTGTTGAGTAGGGCGGATTGTAGTTGTGGACCCTGTCGGTTTTCTCAGTCGTTCAACCGTTACAGCACTTGAAGGACCATAATCGAACATATCCATACTCTCACCTCCATCTAAGCTCATCTGATAACAGACATTGCATATTGATGCCTCCTCTGCGTTAGGCCTCTGTGGTGAGAACATTGCGTAGATGCGGAAAGAACGCCGGAACGCTTTTCATGTATGCGTTGTAGGCATCGCCGAATTCCGCAATGGCTTCTTGCTCCTCACGCCGCGCGAGCCGTATGTACATCACAATCAGAATCGGGAACATCAAAAGCGTGATGAGCGTCGGCCACTGAAGTAAGAACCCCAGCGTAATCAGCACGAAACCCACATACTGCGGATGGCGTAAACGAGCATAAGGTCCATCCGTCGCCAGACGATGCTCACGCTGCGCCTTGTACA
>Ga0268299_1002129_pt1 | contig 26127 bp, 23 predicted proteins | sample NOBtaG_FD_193484 | JGI IMG/M metagenome (GOLD analysis project Ga0268299, IMG submission 193484) | Activated sludge microbial communities from bioreactor in Nijmegen, Gelderland, Netherland - NOB reactor | ecosystem: Engineered > Bioreactor > Aerobic > Activated sludge | place: Netherlands...
GAGGCTTAAAATCAAAGCAATTCCAGAGCCAAAGCTGACGCGGGGACGCAGAAAAATCGAGAGGCCAGCCAGCACCAGCAGAGCAGGCCATGCGCGCGTGATGAGGTCATAAATACCGCCGGGAATGACCTGTACCGCGTGAAGGACAACCGCTAATGCCAGCGCCAGCAAAACGAGTCCCCAGACGAAATTGGTTCGTCGCTGTGTTCGCATCAATTACCCTCGTACCTGGCGCAAGAAAAAAATCACGCTCAAACACAACAACATCACAGGCCAGAACAAGCTGTCGCCAGACGCCGTTCGCAGCCCGCCGCTGAGGGAGGCGATCCAACCGATCAGCGTTGCTGCGGTAAGGATGATCGTCAGAAGGAAAAAGCCAGAGCCGCCGCGCTGCCTGCCAACGGGTGATTCCATTGGAAGCGCGAGCCAGAGTGCCAGATAGAGCAGCGCAAATGCGCCGAATGTGGCAATTGAGAGCACCACAAACGCCCCACGAAACCACCAGGCGTTGATGCGCAGCAGCCCACCTAATCCCCCACACACGCCGCCCAGGACGCGATTTGTAAAGCTTCGATACATGAAACGCTCTCGCGATTCTTGAGAAATAAATCACAGTGTACTATACACTAGATAAATTTGCTTCGCTAGAAACGGGGAGATTAACGCGGTGATCGAACAAAACGGATGACGACGCGGACTCGCCCAAATTCAAGTTCGTCACCATCGCGCAGGCGATAGAGCTTTCCTGGCGTGAGTTGATAGCCGTTGATGCGCGTGCCGTTGGTGCTGTTGAGGTCTTCGATGTGCAGGGTTTCATCCTCGTAAACAATGGCGGCGTGTTTGCGGGAAACCCCATTGCGCAGCCCATCGTAGGGGTTAAGGTCCAACTCTGGCTGGACTTCACCCTCAGCGTCGGCGCGCCCTACCAGCATCCGTTCAGTGACGGGCAGGCCAAGCGTTGTCCGATTTTCGCCGCCAATCTGCACCAGAACGCGCCAGGGCGGAGCAACCTGATCGGAAGGTGGACGTGGCCCTCGATCCAGCATGGGTCTCGCGTCGCGGCGGGGTCGGAGTAAATCGGTATTGCGCTCTTGCGGGTCCGATGACAATAGATGTAATCCTCAATAAAAAACTGCCACGTTTCTAATTGTAGTGTTGCTCACCCACTCAGAATTTGCAATAGCCGCTCTGTACCGTAGAATCAAGTTAATCAAGGAGTGCAGTTATGCGGACGAAGTGGTTATGGGTGTTTTTTATTATTATACTGATTTTCATGACATCTGGCGTAACGTCTGCACATGAAATTTTACAAGGTGACCGCTGCGTCGTCGAAACTGACGAAACGATTGAGGGCGATTTATTCGTGTTATGCCGGACTCTGTTGGTGAACGGCGTCATCAAGGGCAACCTGATCGGCGCGGCCTACACGGCTGAGATTAATGGGCATGTTGAAAATGATATTTATCTGGCGGCGGGCCAGCTCAATGTGCGCGGTATTGTCGGGCAGAATCTGGTTTTTGCAGGGCCAGTTTTGCAGGTGAACCCCGACGCAACTTTTGAAGATAATCGTGGTGATCTCATCAGCCTCAGTTTAAGTACACAAGTTTTCGAGAATGTTACGATTCCCGGCAGTATCACGAGTGTGAGCTATCAACTCCTGATGAACGGGAAAGTCGGAAAGGGCGTTAGTTTTTGGGGATCGGCTTTCAACATCGGCGGTGAAGTCGCTAGCGATGTGAACGCGACAGTTGGCGACCCGCGCACGAACGATGCCTCACAACTTGAAACGCTCCTCGTGCCGTTTCAGTTTGATGTGAAATTAGTGAATCCCGGCCTGGTCATTACCGAAGATGGAAAAGTGGACGGCCAACTGACGTATACGTCTCCACTGGTCGGGCAGATCGATGGGCAGTTGACAAGGGAGCCGATTTTCACGCCCATTATCACCCGCCCGGACTTCGCGCTGAGCGAGGAACAGAATGCGGCATGGTTTGGCAATTATCTGGGGGATGTGCTGCGTGAGTTTGTATCATTAGGGTTGATTGGGATGATCGGCCTGCTGCTCCTGCCACGTTTGATGCAGTCTCCACTCAGAAATTTGCGCTGGCGGCCTTTTACCAGCCTGGGTGTAGGTATTCTGACATTTTTCATGTCATTTGTCGTCATCTTTGTATTGCTCATTTTGCTCCTGCTGGCGGTTTTCATCTTTTTGCTGCTCAGGCTCAGCGATCTGGCGATTGTCGGCGGGATTGCACTCAGCGCGCTGGATATAGGCGGCGCAAGTCTTTTCTATTTTGTCGCCATCTACGTTTCCAGAGTGATTGTCTGTTTGGCGGTAGGTCGGGTGATCGTTTGGGGAATCCGGGGATATGACAACTCGCCGCGTTCGCTTTACACGAGCCTGCTTATCGGTGTCGCTTTGCTGGCGTTTCTGGTCTGGATACCGGTGGTTGGATGGATTTTTAATGGGCTGGCGCTGGCTTTTGGATTGGGCGCAATCTGCCTTACAGTAGCGCAGTTTGATTTGCGCGCCCAGGCTGCTGTGGTAGATCGACCCATTCACCCCACGACTAGTCGCCCCATTCCGCCGCCGCCGATGATTGACGAAAAGAGCAGCGCACCTGGCATGGATAATCTGCCAGATGGCTTTCATTGGTGGAAAGACGATAACTAGGGCGGAAAGCAGATGACTGGAATCTAAAGATCGTCCAGCTCACCTTTGCGCAGCGCAATCTCGAAGGCTCGCCCGATGAGCAGAATTTGCTCAATCCAGATTCCTAATTCATCTTCCCCAACTTGCTTGAGAAGCGGTTCAACCAGGTTTTCGGGTGAGCTGTATAAAACTTCGGTTGCCAGACAGGAGATGGCCTGCATGACTGAATCGCGCGATTCAGGGGGATCGCCATCCATCAGTTGCGTAAACCAGTTTTCGATAATCGGGTGTATTTGTTGGCACGAGGAGCCATTTCCAAGCTGGTTATTGGCTAAATCTTCATAGGCGTTCAACCAGTCTGGCGAATCATTCTGTGGGTGTGGAGATTGATTGCTCACAAGCTGCCCCCCGCATGTCTATTTGAAGATAATTGTGAATATTGTAAACCGAAATAAACCAAATCGCTACCAATCAATTTCTTAATGCTCAGCAAAATTCCAAAGATTCATTCCGCTTTAATGCCACGATTCACGTCGATTGTCCACAAATGGTTTTAGATTTTAGCACAAATGTTCATGATTGGCAATTTGTGCTGCGTCATTTTTGCGTTTGGATTGTATAAGGATTAATGACTCCATTTACATTCACCATCCTCTATAATACAAGTAGATTCTCTGTTATAGTTGATCCACTTGGCCTATTTCAAATGTGACACTCTATGAATCGAAACAAATGGTTAGCCGCGCTGTTCGGCATTCTGATAAGCCTCATTTTCCTATGGATAGCTTTCAGAAACCTTAAACCAGAGGAAGTTTGGTCGAATATCCGCGAGGCAAACCCCGTTTTACTGGTGATTGGCGCGATCTGGTATTTTTCAGCCGTGACGATCATCTCGCTGCGCTGGCGATTTTTGTTGCGCTCGATTAAACCGATTCCGCTGCGCAGCTTGATTCCGCTCGTCTGCATTGGCTATACGGGCAATAATATTTATCCCTTTCGCAGTGGTGAAATTTTGCGGATTGTGCTGTTGCAGCGCGATCATGGCATCCGAATCGCCCAGGCAACGACGACGGTGATTGTCGAGCGCGTCTTTGATGGGTTGGTGATGTTAACATTCATTCTGGTGCCGCTGCTGTTTCTGGATATTCCTTCGCCAGAAGTGCGGACGGTAGCGACCTTCGCCGCGCCGATTTTTTTGACCGCGCTCGTCGTTTTTTTCGTCCTGGCGGCACGTCCCGATCTGCTGCGGGCGCTGCTCCGTGTTGTGAGCCGCATTTTGCCGGAACGTTTGGGGCATTTCTTACACCGTATCGGCGAAGAAATTATCGAAGGGCTGGAAGCGCTGCGCACACCGGGCGATCTGGCTGGGGCTGTGATTAGCTCCTTTCTGAGTTGGGGACTGGAAGCCAGTGTTTACTGGATTGTCTCGCTGGCTTTTAACCTCGGTGTGAGCTATCCGACGATGCTGCTCGTGGTCGGCGTCGTCAATCTGGCAGGTTTGATTCCTGCGTCGCCGGGGCAGTTCGGCGTATTCGAATTTTTCGTCTCGACGGTGTTGATCGGTGTGGCTGTGCCGGAAGCCCAGGCGCAGGCGTTTGCGCTGGTGGTACATATGGTCATCTGGCTGCCCGTAACGCTCGTCGGACTATATTTTCTGGCACGGCAGGGGCTTGGCATCGGCGCGATTGCCGAAGCGCGCGATCTGGAGCAGCAGGTGGTGAGTTAACTGGGCAGCTTGTCAGCGTCTCAGCATTTCAGCTTGTTCGCTTTCGGGTAGTCAAGCGATATTCGAATTTTTATCACTGGGCGCAAGTTTTCATATCTTGCCGCAATCAGTTGGAGTCCTATGAACGTTATGATCTTGAAAGATGTGTCACGAATTCAAAATAATGTGCAATTTCTCCGGCTGAAAGCGGCGTGCTGATGGCTGAAAGCACAAAGCTCAAAATTGGAATCATTGGTGCAGGCGTAGCAGGGATGGCAGCCGCCTGGGATTTAGCCCGCGCGGGGCATGAAGTTCACATTTACGAAGGCGCGGAATCCGTTGGCGGATTGGCGGCGGGCTTTCGCGACGAGTCGTGGGACTGGACGCTCGAAAAATTTTATCATCACTGGTTCGAGTCGGATAAAGACATGCTCAAGCTGATCGACGAGATCGGTCACAGTGATAAAGTGTTTTTTCCACGTCCGAAAACCAGCTATTGGATTGACGACAAAATTTACCGCTCTGAAATGAACGTTTCGGCGCTGTTTCTGCCGCTGTCGCTCATCGCCAAATTTCGGCTTGGGCTGGCGGGTGTTTATCTCAAATTGACGCGCAACTGGCAGGCACTCGAAAAAGAGACGGCGCATAACTGGATGATGCGTTACATGGGCAAGGAAGCCTACGAACGTTTATGGCGTCCGCTGCTCATCGGCAAATTCAGCAATCTCTACCAGGAAGTCAACATGGCCTGGATGTGGGCGCGCATTTACACCCGCAGCCTGCGCCTGGGGACGTTTCAGGGTGGATTTCAGCGCTTTGTCGAAGCCTTAGCCGAAGCCGTTGAGGGAAAGGGCGCGATGATTCACCTCAATACGCCCGTCCACGCCATCGGCACACAAGACGGCAAGCCGACGCTGACGGTCAACGGCGAAATATTGGTTTTTGATCGCGTCATCAGCACTATGTCACCCAAACTGATGCTGCGCCTGACGGCAGGCTTGGCGGATACGCCCTATGGTAAGCAAGTCGCTGATCTAAAAAGCATTGGCGGTTTGTGCGTGGTGCTGGCGCTGAAAGAATCGCTGCTCACCGATGGCACGTACTGGCTGAACCTGCCCGCCACCAGCCCGGATAAAGGGCAGACGCAATTTCCATTTTTAGCGCTGGTCGAGCATACAAATTGGATGGATAAAGCGCATTACAACGGCGACATCCTCATCTACTGCGGCGATTATGTGCCTGTCGATCACGAATATTTTAAGCTGAGCGAGGACGAACTCGCCGAACGCTTTATGGCGGTTTTGCCCAAAATCAACCCGAATTTTTCGCGCGATTGGGTGCGTAAATTTTGGGTGTTCCGCGCGCCCTATGCCCAACCGCTGCCAGGTGTCAACCACAGCCAGAAAATTCCGCCGCTGAAAACGCCGCTGCCGGGTGTCTATTGGGCCAGCATGAGCCAGGTTTACCCCTGGGATCGCGGCACGAATTACGCTGTCGAGTTGGGGCGGCGTGTGGCGCGCGAAGCGATGGAAATTTAGCCCTATAATTCTTATTCTCAGGCAACAACCCATAGCTGTGAGCGCAAATCTTCGCAAAAACGCGGAGATTTTTTACGTTTTATGCTGCTGTGGTGGAAAATCGGCGAGGAACTGTAGGGGAAGCGTAAGGTATTTGAAAGGGCGTAGGGGCTACCCTAGCGAGTGACCTACACACTTCAAACCGTTTAGTATCGTGATATGATAACCTGTAGAGTTATCCATCCAGGGATCGTAGAGGAAATCAATGAAAATCATTGTCGCCGGAACCGGATTTGTCGGTTTAACACACGCCGCCGTATGTTCAGAATATGGTCATGAGGTCTATGCTTATGACATTGACGAGCGGCGTCTTGCGGCCTATCGCTCCGCCGAGCGCGAGCAAATTGAACAGTACGTCAACGAGCCAGGGTTAGCCGCCATCATCGCCGAAAATCTGAACCGTTATCTATTTTTCTGCCATGAGAGCGAGCTGGAAAACATTATCGAAGGCACGGACGCCATTTTTATGTGTACGGCCACGCCGCCGAACGCGAACGGCTCGTCAAACCTCACTTACTATATGAACGCCGCGCATTTTCTATCCAAACTGCTGGCAAAGCGCAAGGATACCCGCCGCGTTGTACTGATTAACAAAAGCACGGTGCCAATTGGGACAGCGCGCCAGTTAGAAAATGTGCTGAAGGAATACAACGTTCCGAACGCGGGTGTCGCCTCCAACCCCGAATTTTTACCGGAAGGCGATGCCGTTGAAAAATCCCGCCGCCCGGATCGTGTCGTCGTCGGCGCGGACACCGAAGAAGATTACCGCATTATCCGCCGCATTTATTCGCAGTTCGTCAACCACGTGCGCATTCGTTATATCGAAACCACGCCGGAAACCGCCGAAGGCATCAAATATGTCGCCAATACGCTGCTGCTGACCTATATTTCGTTCTGGAACGGAGTCGGCGCGCGCATGGGTGAGACATTCGATAACGTGCGTATGGAAGACCTCAAACGCGGGGTGACAGCCGACAACCGCATCAGCACGTGGGGATCGTATGTGTCCAACGGCGCGGGTGGTTCATGTTTCGGCAAGGATATTCAATCGCTGATTTATCAGTTCAAAAGCGCCGGACAGCCCACCGATCTGCTGCAATCGGTCTACAACATCAACGAATTTCAGAAAACCTATCTGGTTGACCGCGCCATCAAAGAGGCAAAAATCAATTTCAATCACAAAACGGTGGCGCTCCTGGGGCTGGCCTTCAAGCAGCGCACCAATGATATGCGCGATGCCTCATCGCTTCAGGTGGTCGAAACGCTGCTGGGGCGCGGCGTGAAAGAGATTCGCGCCTATGACCCGCTGGCAATCCACGAAGCGCGCCGCTTCTTCAACCCCGAACAAAATCACCTGTTCGAAAAAATCACCTATCACGACTCGGTGAAAGAGGCGCTGACGGGCAGCGATATGGTGTTTATCTCGACGGATTGGGAAGAATTTCGCGGCCTTTCCCGCACCATTGAGCAGACGGTGCCGCCGCCGTACTTGGTCATCGATGGTCGCCGCATGATCCCTGACTATAAAGAATTAACCGAACGCGGCTACAGTTATCTGGCGGTTGGCTCGTCCTATCTCGCGCCAGAGTCGTAAATTTCGGCTGATAATTTCGCCTCTGTAGGGACGCAGCGCGCTACGTCCCTACGAATAATTCCTCTACAATTACAATTTCACTTCCGTGCGCACCACGCCTGAACGATCCTGCCGCGCGGTGATCTTGACCATGCCGCCCTTTGGCGCGTGAATCACCCATTCAACCTTCGCGCGATCCGCCGTATTGCCCGATGCCCAGGTTGCCCAGGGTGTCGCCGTGACACCTGTGTAAGCACGGCCTTCAAGCTGGCCGATTTCCTCGCGCAGTTTGCCCGTTTTGAGCGCAGCACCTTCCGGCAGTTCGATTTCCGCGATCACGCCGCGCACGACTTTTTTCTCCAACGCTTTTTTCGAGCCATAGGTCGGCAGCCAGCCTGTATTGTGAACCGCCATCTGCACCAGATACGATCCATCGCCCAGCGCTGTAGATTGGATGTCGAATAATTCGAGGCGCGGCGAAATCAGACATTGCCAGATTAGCCAGTCGGCAAAAGGCGTAATTTCTTTTTCCAGATATTCCGATGGCGGATTCGACCAGGCGTAAAAATCGTCCCAGCCGCCGAGTTCGACTTTGCCAAGCTGTGGATGATCGAACTCGTACCAGTCGATGTAGCCTTTACCGCCGAGTTTTTCGTCACTCCATTTCAGCAATTTGAGATCGTGTTCGAGCGGGTGTTCGCGATACCACTCGATATATTTATATTCCTCAATCCCGGCTTGCTTTTGCGGACTCCAGATTTCAACGGCCCACATATACATGCCGAGATGCTCGTAAATCCAGTCAAAGCCGCCGGAGATAATCTGTTTGGGATGATATTTGAACTCGTGAAACGTCGAGATATTTGGATAGCCCGTGATTTCTGTGCCTTTTGCGCCGACCTTCTGATATGTCCACAGGTCTTCGGCAGGCAAGTCTGAATCGGGTTTATCCATAAAGGGTCGCAGCAGGACACCGCTGAAGGTATGGAAGGTGGTGCCAGCGCTGATATTGTTGTGCTTGGCGACGAAATCGACTACCGCGCGCACTTCTGGCTCGGATGTAGGGTATGGACCTGCGCCGCGCTGCTCATTTTCCTGTCGCCAGCTTGCCGGGAAGTTGCGGTTCAAATCCAGCCCTTCTTTATCCGGTTTCACGGTGATTCGTACACCATCGTAATCCTCAATTGTGCCTTCGGGGAGCAGGCGATAATACGTGCCGCCAAATTCGGCAGGGTCGCGCCGAATCAGCAAACGCGGCTCGTCGGGATGGGCTTTCCACTGACCGTTGGGGTCAAGGATACGCATTTGCAGCATTCGCCCGTCGCCGTCGATGTCCTCATTGTTCAGCCCGCCGAGAGGTTCTTCGTTGTAGGGATAAGGCCGGGTGCTGGAGCGAATAAATTTCGGCTTATCCGCCAGCGCCCATTCCGCGCCGTCCGGGTTAATGCGCGGGCAGATGTAAAACGCGCGGGTATCCAGCACGCGGGTGATGTCGGCATTTTTGCCATATTCGGCTGTCAGTTTGTTCAGCAGATACAGGCAGGCGCTTGAGGGCGACACTTCGGAAGCGTGAATGTTGCCGTCCACCCAAAACGCGGGCTTTTCTTCGGCTGGGCCAGTGGCGCTGTTGGTGACGGTCACGATCCAGATGTCGCGGCCTTCATAGCTCTTGCCCATGCTCTGCACCGTGACCAATTTCGGAAATTCGGCGGCGTAGGCTTGCAGCAGGCGGGTGAGGTCGTCGTAGCGATAGTAGCGGTCAAAATGAATTTCGGGCATGAAACATTCCTCAATTTTGGCGGATTTGATTATCTATAATACTCAGGCCAAGGATTCCATAGCAAATAATTAGATACTACAGATCTAACTGTTTCAGCGGGGATGGTTAGTTCCACAAAAAAGCATAACTGCAATAAAAATAACATTCTCAACTTAAATTGATCTAATTCGATTAAATCTTTTATGGGTGTATCTCTTGGGGTTTCCTCAGATCCAAAATGAGTTAGATAGTTACGCGTTGATCTCACCTTGTCAACAAATTTTTTATTATTGTCAATCTTTTGACCGATGAGGTCAGCATAATCTTTCAAAACTTCTGTTATCACTAGATTCAATCGTTTTGCGAATGAATATTCATAGCCGTATTTAATTCTTCCCTTTAAGCTATCTTTGTGGCTGCGATCAAGGCTTTTGGTAATAGCATTAACTAATTCCTTGTAAGTAGATGCATATTGCTCTAAAGTCATGTAACCTCCACCGTGAACTCTCCTGTGATAGGCTTCGAGCGCTTGGGCAAGAAATAGGAATTGAGCAGATGTGGACAAAGATGGATTATAAAGGATGGCGAAATACAACTCTTTTATGGGATCTAATGCTTCTATTTTTGCAAACCAGTTTTCTAAACAGGTTTCTAGATGGTCAGCAATATCTAAGTATCTGAATAGCATTTGTTCAGATTGGAGGGATAATTTTTGTGCTGGCGGCATATAATCAACTTGATAAAAGATGTCAACAGTTTTTTCTATGTCACTACAAGTGCCTTTTAAAGCTATAGGATAAACAGGTCTATTTACTGCAAATGCCAGAAAATTTCTGAGATTATAAAGATAATAAGTTAGAAAATCACTGAAGCTAGTTTTAGAAGTCGGCGTAATTTCTATCCAGATATCTTCATCAACCGCGTAGGAAAAGTTCTGTGGTTTAAACCACGTTTCATGTGAAAATTGGAACTTTACTTCGTTCAAGTTAATGTCAATAGATTCGGGTCTAGTATATTCTATTAAGTGTTTTCTTTTGTCGTTTTCATCGATAATTTGCCATTGGATACCTGATATTCGTATCCAGTCTTTGAGATAAGTTAAATTAACATCCATGTTTTTGAATAAAATATTTTTTTCCTCAACAAAGTGATGTCCAACAAAAATGTAGTTTACTTTAATTTTAGATGTAAACGCTGCGTAGTCTGATGCTGGAATAAAACCTGTGGTTCCAATTCCTAAGCATTTATATAGAGTTATAGGTTGAGCAGCTCGGCTAACACCTAAAATCAATGGATAGCTATTTACTTTAAAAAGTGCGGCGGAGTTCTCATCTGATACAGAAAATGTCCCATAAAGATTTAAAGAGATACCTTCTATGGGGTGAAAAATTAGTGTTCCTGGTACAATCTTGTCCGGACTATCTGGTAGCCACCAATTTCCATGATATTCAAATGGTTGCATAGCTCATTCCCAATATTTTCAAATTTAATCTCTAAAGTTCAGTGGATGCTCTATAGCTATAACAGGCAATAGCAAAGGAAACAATTACCATCTCTGACTTTTTTATGAATTCCCCAATCGGTTTCGATGTGCAGCGCAGCGTACTAAATACCGCGTGCTTGCAGCCAAGCAATGATCCGATCAGCGATGGCGCGCCAGTTGATTTCGAGCATCATGTCATGTGCGGTGTAAGGGAAAATTTCGGCCTCGGTATTGTAAGCTTTCGCAGTCGCTTCGACTTCGCGCGTCGTAAAAATTTTGTCTTTACCTGCGCCCAGCACCAGCATCGGCGTCTGGACATACTTCGGACGCGGCAGATAGAGCAGGGTCGCATCAAACACCCCGGCGAAGGATTCCTGTTGAATATGCTTAAAATATTTCGCGACTTTTTCGTCGGACATATCGGTGGAGAAAAAGGCTTCATGGGTCAGCTTGGGTGTTCCGACTAGATGATAGGGATTTGCCGTTATCATGCTCTTGAGCAGCGGCAGGGGGTGTTTTATTCCGGTGCGAATCATCGCTGGCAAATATCCAACGGGCGGAATCGATGCCAGCAGCACCCCCGCCGGAGCGTCGTGATTTTCTAAATATTTTTGCACGACAAAGCCGCCCATCGAATGCCCGATCACGACAGGGGGATTGGCAAAATCACTCGCCACCTGTGCCACATCGGCGACAAAACCGCGAATGCTTGTCCAGCGCAGCCGTTCACGGCCTTCGCTTTTGCCATGCCCACGCAGGCTCAAGGCACGTGCGAGGTAGCCCTTGTCGGCAAAATAGGGCAAAAAATATTCGTCCCAGCACCACGCGCCATGCCATGCGCCATGCACGAACAGCAGCGGTGTCTTGCGTGTGCCTGTTTTGGGTTTGCGGGTAATCACTTCGAGATTCATTGAAAAAATCCTCTGAACATTATTTTATGCAAAATTATTTGCAATAAACCCATACAGACGACCTTAAATTTATACAGACAACCTTCAAAGATTTTAGCGAAAAGCTGATGGCTGACCGCTGAAAGCTGATTGCCTAACAATTCGCCTCCCCAGTGAAGCCAGCCGGACTCCAAACAGGCGGTGTGTTGCCGAGCGTATTTTCGTCAATCAATTTCCAGGTTTTATCGGTTGTATCGACCAACGCAAGGCTGTAAGCGCTGCGCAGCGCCAGCCAGCGACCATCGGCGCTGAAACGGGGGTAATCATCATAACCGATGGCGGGATCGTTCAGATAAACCGTCGCGTCTAGGTCAGCCAGCCCGACCAGGGGAATCTGCCATAAGCGATTGTCGCGTGTATCTTGAAAATCACGCACCGAAGAAATCATCGCGCTGCTGTCCGGCAGCCAGGTGATGTCCAGAATCAGACTCCACTGTTCGCTCAACTGCGTGGGAATCGCGCCGGGGGCGTTGGCGATCATCCAGAACTGCTCATTGTTGGGGCTGGGCGAGTAGACAAAGCCGATCAGCAGGCCGTCCGGCGACCAGCGTGGTTCGCGCACGCTGCCTGTATCAAAATAGGTGAGGCGATATTTATTTTGACCGTCGGCGCTGACAACCCACAAATCCGCTTCACGCAAAAGCGGCTGCTGCGGGACGGATTGCCCTGGCGCGGGGGCGGCAGTCGGGACGGCGGTTGAATAAATATCCGCTCCTGCGACGCGCTCATCGTAGGCGATATAGGCCAGCCATTGACCATCCGGCGACCAATTCGGCTCATGCTCGTCGGCGCTGGCGCTGTAAAACTGTGGGACGCCGCCCCCGGCATCGACCCAGGCGATATGATATTCGCGCTCGACGCTGCCATTCGTGCGTGTCTGGTCGCGAATCATCGTGAAAGCGATGCGCGAACCATCTGGCGACCACTGAGGATTCCAGGCGCTCCAATCTTCGGGCGGCAGTTCGTCATACTGCACCAATTCGCGCACGTCGCTGCCGTCGAGTTTGGCGGAATACAGGCGTGACATCTCCATGCCATCACTCAGGGTAAACAAAATTCGGCAGCCATCCGCCGAAAAATCCCACACGCGATGCCAGCGCGCGCCAAACGACAGCTCACGTTTTGAAGAATCATTGATGTCATAGAGAATAATGCGATCCTGCTGCGCGGTATCGACGGCGATCAACGGCCCAGCCAGAAACGCCTGCGCGGTCAGCCGAGCGCCGCCCAAAAGACCTGTCAAAACAACCACAAACAGCAAAATAACCCAGAATCGTCTTTTTACCAATTTCAGCGCTCTCAAAATTTACCGCTTCAACACGAACAAGATTTACCACGTTAGCACGCTCAAAATTTCTGTCGATGACTATAACACTGTTTTGAGAATCGTGTACAGCAGGGGTTAAAGCGACCTTAACGTCATTTTTTGCGTTCAATAATCCTCCACATATAATCTTCGGGGTGAGAATGGCATTTTTCGCTACTTTATCACGGAGAATCAAGATGTTTCAGAAAAACCGATGGATGATTGCCCTTTTAACGTTGTGTATCACAGCGCTGCTTTCGTTTAGTGTAATGGCGCAGGATGCACCTCTGGAAATTAATTTTTACTATCCAACGGCTGTCGGCGGCCCGCTGACGCAGATTTTTGATGGTTATGCCGTGCAGTTCAATGAAGCTAACCCAGACATTAAAGTGATCCCCACCTACGCGGGCGGTTATAACGATATTTCCGCCGCCGTTCAGACGGAAATTCAAGGCACTGGCGAAGGCCCAGATGTCGCGGTGATGCTGGCGGCTGATACGCAGACCTTCATCGACAACGGCTATATCGTCCCCGTGCAGCAGTTTATTGACGAGATGGAAGATGGCGAAGCCTATGTGAACGATTTCTTCCCGGCTTTTTTGCTCAACAGCGTGGATGAAGAAGGTATGGTCTGGTCGATTCCCTTCCAGCGCAGCACCCCCGTTCTCTATTACAACAAAGACCTGTTTGCGGAAGTTGGCCTTGACCCTGAAAAAGCGCCTGCTACCGACGCCGAATTGGTCGAATATGGCAAAAAATTGACGCTGGCGGATGGCGAACGCTGGGGCTTGTTGATCCCCTCCGATGGCTTCCCCTATTGGCTGTTCCAGGGTTTCGCCATCGCCAATGGTCAGAATGTGGTCGGCGACAGCCCAGCCGAAGTCTTTTTCAATGAGCCACCTGTTGTTTCTGCGCTCGAATTTTTCGCCTCGCTGCCCGATGAAGGCATCATGCCCGACGGTATTATCATCTGGGGTGATACGCCCACCGCGTTCACCAGCGGCAAAGCAGCCATGATCTATCACACCACCGGCAGCCTGACCAATATTCTGAACAACGCGACCTTTGAGGTCGGTGTCGGCTTCCTGCCTGCGGGCGAGGTAGGTTACGGCGCGCCGACGGGCGGTGGCAACCTGTTTGTTTTCAGCACCAGCACACCGGAAGAGCAGGCCGCAGCGTGGCGCTGGATCGAATTTTTATCGTCGCCGGAAATTCAATCGGATTGGGGTGCAGCTACAGGCTATGTCGCTTCCCGCCAGAGCGCCTGGGAACTCGACCCGCTGATGGCGCTGGTTGCCGAAAAACCGCAGTACGGCGTGGCGCGCGAACAGCTTGAGTATGCCAGCAAAGAATTGGCGACCCACCAGGGCTTGGACGTGCGCAACATCCTCGGCACCGCCATCAGCCGTGTGATTACGGGCGAGATGGAGCCGCAGGAATCGCTTGACCAGGCGCAGGCTGAAGCCGAGGCAATTTTGTCACAGTATCGTTAGGTCAATTTCCAAAATAAAATCGTCGTTTGTAGGGGCATGATAATGGTTTTGAACAAAATAAATCGGCAACAATATCCGTAGGGGCTTGATGCATCAAGCCCCTACAAGCGACATCACGCGATTACCGAATTAAAAAGTTCAATTGCATTATCATGCCCCTACGAAGTTTCCGAGGTCACGCATGGACGCGCCAGCACAGGTCGCCGCCACCCAGGTTACAACGCTCCCCCAAATTAGGCCGCGCAGATCGCTGCTGGCGCTGCTGTTTCCCTATTTTCTGGTTGCGCCGACGCTGATTTTAATCTTCGTGTTCACCATCTGGCCGACCACGCAGACGGTTGTCGGCAGCCTGTATAAACCGCCGCTGACGGTGCGCCAGCAGGAGCAGTTTGTAGGCCTGCAAAATTACGTTGATTTATTTGATTCCACCCGCACCACGCGCCCGGACATCAGCGCCGTTTTCACGAAAATTCTGATTAACACGCTCATTTTTACGGTTTCGACGGTGCTGGTGAGTGTCCCGCTGGCGTTTGTTTTCGCGCTTTTGCTCAACCGTCGCTTACGATACCTCGGCATCTGGCGCTTCAGCCTGTTTTATCCCGCGCTGCTGCCGTTGATCGGCGCGGCAAGCATCTGGTCATTTATTTATGCCGATAATATTGGGCTGGCAAATACGGTTCTGCGCTCGTTTGGCCTTTCGACGGTGCAATGGCTGAATATCCAGAGCATGTCTTTGCTTTCGGTCATCATCGTCATCATCTGGAAGCAAACAGGCTATTACATGATTTTTTATCTGGCTGGTTTGCAAAGCATCCCGCGCGACATTTACGAAGCGGCTGACCTCGACGGCGCGAATATCTGGCAGCAAACGCGCTTTATCACGCTGCCGCTGCTCCGGCGCACGACGCTGTTTATCATGGTCGTTGCTTTTACCGCTGGCTTTCAAATGGTAGAGCAGTTGGAGGCGCTCGGCCTGGGTGGGCCAAATGATAGCAGTAATCTGCTGCTCTACTACGTGTTTCAAAAATTTTCTGACCCGCGCAACTGGGGTTATGTGAACGCTATCACCGTGATTCTGCTGCTGATTTTGATGCTGTTTACGGTGACGAATTTCTACTTTTTCGAGTGGAGGCGCATCAAGGATGAGTCGTAAGTTCAGCCTCGCCGATGCGGTTATTGTCATTCTGGCGCTGATCTGGCTAATCCCACTGGTGTTCACGCTGCTGATGAGTATCCGCCCGGAAAATGAGCCGATCACCAACGGCAACATCTTTTTTGGTAGTATGCTCACGCTCAACAATTACGCCCAGACGTGGATGGTCGCGCCCTGGCCCAAGCATTACATCAACAGCTTGATTTTTGTATTCGGGACGCTGGCAGTGCAGGTGGTCACGATTACCATGTCTGGCTATGCTTTCGCGCGCATGAAATTTGCCGGACGCAATCTGCTTTTATTTTTGATTTTGCTGCAATTGATGATTCCGACAGGCGTTTTGATCGTCCAGAATTTCGCGACGATTCGCCGCCTGGGGCTGTTTGACACGCACGTCGCGCTGATGATTCCGTACTGGGGGTCGGCTTTTGGGACGCTGCTGATGCGGCAGGCTTTCCGCGAAGTGCCGTTTGAATTGGAGGAAGCAGCGCGGATCGATGGCGCGAACTGGCTTCAGGTCATGCGAAGCGTCTATATTCCATTATCGATTCCGACGTATGTGGCGTTCGCGCTGGTGTCGATCAGCAGCCATTGGAACGAATTTTTGTGGCCTTTTATTGTCACGCGCTCCGACGATGTGCGCCCGCTGACGGTTGGCTTGAGCAAGCTGCTCAAAACCACCGAAGTTGGGGCGCTCTATGGACAGTTGATGGCTGGGACGATTCTGGTCATCGCGCCGCTGGTGATCCTGTTTATGCTGTTCCAGCGGCGCTTTATCGAAAGTTTTGCCAGCAGCGGCCTCAAATAAATTTGCTGGCGGTGAGACGAACACCCGGCACGGCTTTAACTTTTTGCACCAGATCAGCTTCGCTTGTCCCCTGTGGCAGCCGCCCGCTCAAAATGACCACGCCATATTCCACGTTGGCGAACACGCCCATCGGAATGAGTTGACCGACTTCAAGTCTGATTTTCTCGTCATCGTAAAGCTGCGAATCGTCAACTTTTACAACGCCTTTGACTGTTGGCAGCGTGTCAACGAGATATTGCCGGGTGATCGGCGTTTTTAGATGACCAACGGGCTTGACCGTCCCATTTTCAACACTGATTTTGACATGATGGCGGTCATTCACCATCGGCGGATAGTGAATGATGATGCTCTCGATGTCTTCATGAATATCCAGATCGGAACGCGGGGTTGCAACAGGTGCGTCAGCCATGAACTCCTCCAAACCTCTTTAGAAATTTTCCACATTGTGACCGATTCGAGTTGATAATGCTAGGTGAGAATATCAACCTGGAATCAATGAACCTTTCTGATTTATAATGAACTCCTAAACGCCATATTAGAGTTTAAAACCTATGCCGATTCATAAAAATATCCGGCTGTTGTTCTGGTTTAACTTTTTACAGGATTTCCGGCTCTATGGGCCGATCATCATTCTCTATTTTACGCACGTAACTGGCTCTTTCGCGTTGGGCATGAGTGTGTTTTCGATCACCATGCTGGCAAGCGCAATTTTTGAAGTCCCGACAGGTGTTTTTTCTGACAAAATCGGACGAAAGAAAACGGTTGTTTGCGGTTCAGTCGCCAGTGTGATGTCGGTCATGCTCTATGCCGTTGGCGGCAGCTATGGGATTCTGGTCACAGGTGCAATTTTTGAAGGATTGGCGCGCTCGTTTTTTAGCGGTAACAATGATGCGCTGCTCCATGATACCCTGGCGGAGAGTGGGCAGCAGGCGGAATTTCAGGAATATCTCGGCAAAACGGCTTCGATGTATCAGGTTGCGCTGGCGATTGCGGCTGTCGCAGGCGGCTTCATCGCGGCGATTTCTTATCCGCTGGTGATGTGGCTTTCGGTCATCCCTCAGGTCATCGGCCTGATCGTCAGCCTGCAATTTGTCGAGCCAAAAATTCACACCCCTGCTTCTGGAAATGTTTATCACCACCTGCGCGCCTCATTCAACAATATGATCCGCAATCGACGGCTGCGGGCGCTCAATGCGGCTTCAATTTTGAGTTTTGGTATGGGGGAATCGGTTTATCAGTTTCGCGCGGCCTTTATTGCCATGCTCTGGCCTCTATGGGCGATTGGCATCGCAAGGACGCTCGGCAATGTGGGCGCCGCGATCAGCTTTTACCTGAGCGGCAAACTGATTAAGCGCTTTGGCGAATTTCGGCTGCTCATCGTCGGCATCAGCTACAGCGAGATCGTCAATATTTTTTCGCTGCTGGTGCCAACCGTTTTTTCGCCGATCCTGATGGGCAGCACGTCGCTGTTTTTTGGCGTGAACAATGTCGCTGTCGGCGGCCTGATGCAGCGTGAATTTACGCAGGAACAGCGCGCGACGATGGGATCGCTCAGTTCATTCGCGGGCAGTATCATGTTTACCATCTGTTCGCTGCTGCTGGGCTTTCTGGCGGATCGCCTCGGCGTAATTCCGGCCTCGCTCATCGCCGAACTGGTATTGGTGACGACGATCTGGCTGTACTGGCGCGCTTTCGGCATTGAATCGCCATCAACAGCCTATGAACATCAAAAAAATGCCGAATTGACGTAGGGGTGACTCGCCGATTCGCCCTTTTGAAAATTTTTAAAGGACAACCTCAATGGCTGATTTTATCCCTGGACGCGAACTTGCCCGTCTATTTTTTGAAGAATCGGTGAAGCCCGTTCTCGACGCCGAATTTCCGGATTTGCGCTACGACGCCGGACTGATCGATACGGGTTCGGAAGTGCTAGGCTTTGATACGCCCATCTCCAGCGATCATCATTGGGGGCCGCGCGTCAGCCTGTTCGTGACCGAAGCCGATAAAGCCCAGTATGAAAGCGCGATTGTCGAAACGCTTCGCCACAGGCTGCCCTATCGTTTTCGCGGCTATGCGACCAGTTTTGAGCCGATTCCCGACGAGCCGCACATTCTGCGTTTCGCGGAAATCGACAGCGGGCCAGTGAATCATCGCGTCGGCGTCGTGACGCTCAACGAAATGCTCACAGGGTATCTGAATTGGGATTGGCATCGCGATATCCAGGTCGAAACAGCCGATTGGCTGACGTTTCCGCAGCAAAAATTGCGAACGCTGACGCAGGGGCCAATTTTTCATGATGCCCTGGGCGACGTGGCGGCGCTGCGCGATCAGCTTGGTTATTACCCGCGCGACGTATGGTTTTATCTCCTGGCGGCGGGGTGGGGACGGATTTCGCAGGAAGAAGCCTTTTTAGGGCGCTGCGGCGACGTGGGCGACGAGCTTGGATCGCGGGTCATCGCGGCGCGGCTAATTCGTGACCTGATGATGCTTGGCTTTTTGATGGAGCGGCAGTATGCGCCGTACCCCAAGTGGTTTGGCACAGGTTTTGCGCGGCTGACCTGCGCGGGACGCCTGACGCCGATTTTTCATCAGGTGCTTTCAGCGGAAACCTGGCAGGAGCGTGAAACTTATCTCTGTGAAGCCTACGCGATTGTCGCCGAGATGCACAACGGCCTGGGAATCACCGAGCGGCTGCCGACGGAAGTTTCGCTTTACCATGAGCGTCCGTATCGCGTGATTCATGGGGATCGTTTTTCCGAAGCGATCCGCAAGCAGATTCAGGACGAAAATATCAAGCATATCGCCGAGACGGTGGCGATTGGCTCAATCGACTTGTTCAGCGACAGCACGGATTTGCGCGAAAATTCATCGCTGCGGCAAAAATTAAAAGCGCTGTATTAGAGCTATTCAATGACTTAGATATTCATGTTGTCTGAAACTAATAAATAAATTATCATGAACTGATATTACCCACTTCTTCTCTGGAGAATATATGGATCGGTTTTTCCGCACTTATGATTATGAACTCCAGCGTTTAAGTGAACTACAACAGGCTCATGACCGGGAACATCAAGCTCTTAAAGAAAAAGAAGAACGACTTATTGAATTAAATGCTCAAAATAGAGCATTACAGACAGAGATTAAACATTTAAAAAGAAATTCTTTGATTTCTTGGGGATTATCGGTATTGGCGCTTGTTTTAACAGGGGTTGGTATCAATTTCTTGAGCAGCGCAGCAGCTTCGGAAGGCGATGTCACCCTTTTAACGGCGGCAGGCCTTATTCTGATTATTGCTGGTATAATCGTTGAAGGCTTCGCATTTGTTACGCGCGGTTAGGAGAAGAAAAGATGTCAAACGCAGACGTTGCACAGAAATCCGACCCAAAATCTAATGCGCAAGATAGTACAATCGCACATCTTGAACTTTCTCTATTCTTGGCACATCAAACAGGAAACCGTCTTGCAGCAGCGGCAGCATTAGGCAAATTGGGTAACACTTATGCCGATTTGGGTGAGTTTGACCTTGCACTAAATTACTATGAACAAGCGCTCTCTATTGCCCATGAAATCAATGATAAAAGAGGCGAAGCCGCCAGCCTAGGCAACTTGGCGAATATTTTCACTCGCCTGGGCGAAGTTGATAAAGCATTAGACTATTATAACCAAGCGCAATCATTATTTGCTGCCATTGATGATAAACGTGCTGAAGCCGCCAGCCTCAATAATATTGGTAATGCTTATGCAGCACTAAAAAACTACGAGCGAGCTATCGATTACTATCAACAAGCACTGACATCTGAACGTGGACTGGGCAACCTTCGCCCGGAAGGCGAAGCACTGGCAAATCTAGGGCTTGTGTACGCTGACATCTCTAAATTTGACAAAGCCATTGAATATCTTCGACAAGCACGAAACATCTTTGTTGAGCTTAGAGATAGTTCCACCACTCAGAATATAGAACGCGCGATAGAAGATTTAGAGAAAAAATCTAAATAACCCACGCGCTACCGTTCGAGCTTCAGGCCGCGCATCATCCATTCCGCCGTGCCGCCGAGCAGGTTGTAGACGGCGGGGTGTCCGGCTTCCGCCAAAAACTGCGCGGCATAGACGCTGCGGACGCCGTGTTCGCAGACGACGACCACCGGCAAATCTGGAATATCATCTAGGCGATCTTCAAGTTCGCCCAATGGAATATTGACCGCGCCGGGGATACGTTTCTGGGCATATTCCCAGGTTTCGCGCACGTCCAGCAAAAAATGCTCGATCTGGTTTTCGCGATGCTGTTGGTAGCTGGGAATATCGAGGTCGGTGTAGCTGTTGGGATTATTCATAGATCACTTTGAAATTTTGACTCAATAATCGCGAACGCAGCGGAAGCCATACCACTCACTGCTGGCCTGAATCGGGTCATCGCGGCCTGTCGTGCGCGCGTCGGCGCTGATCCAGTTCCACGAGCCGCCGCGCAGCGTTCGTAAACTGGTGGTATCCGACGGATTTTCGCGCCCATCGGAGATGCTGTAAGGATAATCCCAGTAAAGGCTGCTCGTCCATTCCCAGACATTGCCGCTCATGTCCAGAGCGCCGACCCAGGATGCCCCCAACGGATAGGAACCGACGTTCGCCGCAAGCGATTGATTATCATTAAATGTACTGTCGTGCCAATCGAACTGGCAGCTTGCATCGCAGTAATTAAAGCGGCTGCCATCAAATTGATTGCCCCAGGGGTAAGCCAATCCGTCCGGCCCGCGCGCGGCATATTCCCATTCGGCTTCGGTGGGCAGCCGTGCGCCGATTCCCTGGCAATACGCTTGCGCGTCGCTCCAGGTGATATTGGTGCGCGGCAAATCATTATCGCCAGCACCCGTCGCACGGTTGGTCACCTCGGTGCGGTCAATCCAGAATGGTTTTTCAAAGCAGGTAAGCTGCTGAGGATATTCGTCGCTCACCAGTGTGCGGCAGGATTCCGCGCCGATGACCGCTGAACACTGCTGAATAGCTGCTGAACGATTGGCGTCGTCACTCCCCATAATGAAACATCCCGCCGGGACAAGCATCATTTCGCCGCTGCCGAAGCTCTGCGACACCGGACTCCACTGGCTGTTGCTCATCACCGGGTTACCGGGAAACCCTACTGGAATCGGCGTATCGGTAGGGGGGATGGTCGCTGCTGAGGTTGGAGTCGGCGGGATCAGCGTATCAGTAGAAGTTGGCTCCGTTGTCGGAGTATTTAAAGCAGCTTGAGCCGTCTGTGATGCTGCAAGTGCATTAAATTCCACACGAATCGTTCCGGTGGCGATAGCAACGGCTTGTGCAATAGATGTCGCCATCTGATCGGAATCGGATTGATTTTTCGCTGCCAGCAAAACGACGACGAGAATGCCCAAAATGAGCACCCCCACAATCCCCGCTCCCAAAATCAATCCGCGCCGCTGGGGTGGCTGGCTGATTGGCACAAGCGTTGGCTGCTCCGGCGGGACGTGGGAAATCGGTGGGCGATCCAGCACGTTTGGCGCGTTTTCCAGTTTAATGCCTTTACGCTGAAATTCCGCGAAAAGCTGGTTGAGCGCTGTCGGATATTTTTGCTTAAAAAAATCGATGTACTGGATGCGGCTGAGTTGGAAATGAATTTTCGAGGGCTTGAGCAGCACTGGAATGACGGGCTTATTGTTGTCGAGATAATACTGCCACTCGTCCTCAACGTTGCGCGAGGCCATCGACTCCGGTGAGATGATGACGATCATCAACTGCGCCGTGTCCAGCCCTTCCTGAATAGCACTGCTCCACTTCATGCCTGCCGGAATATCTTCCAGGTCAATCCAGACATCGATGCCTGTTTCGCGGAGTGATGTCGCCAGCCGAAGCGCAAATTCCTGATCCTGGCGGCTGTAACTGATGAAAATTCGCGGCATTGCCAATCCCATGAAAATAACGATTCGTATTTATTTTAGTCGTTTTTAAATTTGAGGGCGAATGAGGGTGGTTCTACAGACCCGTAGGGGCGCAGCGCGCTGCGCCCCTACAGAAAATGCTATATCTGTGGGAGGGCCGCCAGCGCCGCTTCGATCTGCTCCTGGGGATATTCGTAATCGACGAGCTGACCGGAGAGGTAAGCGTCGTAGGCTGCCATATCGAAATGACCATGCCCGCACAGGTTGAACAGAATCACGCGCTTTTCGCCCGCTTCTTTGGCAGCCAGCGCTTCGCGAATCGTGGCGGCGATGGCGTGAGAAGGCTCTGGTGCGGGGACAATGCCCTCGGCGCGCAAAAATTGCAGCGCTGCACCAAAGGTTTCAAGCTGCGGGACAGCCTGTGCCTCGATGATGCCCTGGTCGTAAAGTTCGCAGACGATGCTCGCCATGCCGTGATAGCGCAGCCCCCCCGCGTGCAGCGGCGCGGGGATAAAATCGCGCCCCAGGGTGTGCATCTTCACCAGCGGCGTCATCCCCACTGTGTCGCCAAAATCATAGGCATATGTTCCGCGCGTCAGGCTGGGGCAGGCGGCAGGCTCGACGGCGATAATGCGCGTCGATTTGCCCTCGGTCAGCTTTTTGTGAACAAAGGGCAGCGCCACGCCCGCAAAATTGCTGCCACCACCCGCGCAGCCGATGACCACATCGGGATATTCCCCGGCGATCTCTAACTGTTTGAGGGCTTCCTGACCAATGACCGTCTGGTGCGTCAGCACGTGATTCAAAACGGAGCCAAGTGCATATTTCAGCCTGCCGCCGCTGGTCGCCGCGACTTCGACGGCTTCGCTGATGGCGATACCGAGTGATCCGGTGCTGTTGGGGTCTTTCGCCAGGATGCTGCGTCCGGCGTTGGTCGTGTCGCTGGGGCTGGCGGTCACTTTCGCACCGAAAGTCTGGATGATCGCGCGGCGGTAGGGCTTCTGCTGGTAGCTGATCTTGACCATGTAGACGATACATTCCATGCCGAAGAAATTACAGGCTTGCGAGAGCGCCGTTCCCCATTGCCCCGCGCCTGTTTCGGTACTCAAGCCCTGTACGCCTTCCATTTTGTTGTAAAACGCCTGCGCCACAGCCGTATTCAATTTATGGCTGCCGCTGGGCGAAACGCCTTCATATTTGTAGTAAATATGTGCCGGGGTATCGAGCGCTTTTTCCAGGCGATAGGCGCGCATCAGTGGGGTGGGTCGCCAGAGTTTGTAAATTTCGCGCACTTCGTCGGGGATTTCGATATAACGATCCTGGCTCACTTCCTGCATGATGAGCGCCATCGGGAACAGCGGCGCGAGGTCATCCGGGCCAACAGGCTGATGTGTCCCCGGATGCAGCACAGGTGGCAGCGGGCGCGGCAAATCAGCCTGGATGTTATACCAGGAGTGCGGAATCTCAGACTGCGGCAGGTCAAAACGGGTTATTTGTTCAGACATCGAAAAGCTCCTTTGCGAAAAAATATTGTTAGCGATGAGTGTAACGAGTACCCATGTCTCGTAGCAAGATTAGAATTTCGTGATAAGATGCTTAGCAAGCGGTTGAGTTCTCCAGCATGAGGGAGTGCCGCGAAATCAAAAAATTATATTGGAGTAAAGAGGATCAATATGCTGAAACGAATTGGGGTCGTTTTAAGTCTGCTTGTTTTTCTTCTTGGCACATTTGCCATTGCCTCCGCTGCGCCAGCCGATCAGGTCATTTTGGGTGACGAAACCCCGGCGGGCATTCCCACGCACATCATTGTTTTTAAATCAGCCGGGGGCTTAGTTTCTGCGCAGGCTGTCGAAAGTGCAGCCAACTCGCTGGCGCTGGCATATGGTCTGACCACGACCAATGTCTACAGCAGCGCTTTTAAGGGCATGGCGGCGGTTGTTCCACCGGCCCGTTTAGCTGCGCTGCGCCGTGACCCGCGTGTCGCCTCGATTGAGCCGAATCAAGTGTGGAGCATCGCGGCGCAGACCGTTCCCACTGGGATTGGTCGCATTTTCGCCACCAGCAATCCGAATCTGACGATTAACGGCGTGGATGACCGCCGGATCGACGTGGATGTCGCGGTCATCGATACAGGCGTAGATTTCGATCATCCTGATTTGAATGTTTACCGACGTGTGGACTGCACCAGTTGGAATCCATTCCAGCGGCGCTGCACCAGCGGCGGCGATGATGGCAATGGGCATGGCACACACGTCGCGGGAACGATTGCGGCGCTGGACAATAGCATTGGCGTTGTCGGCGTTGCTCCTGGCGCGCGAATCTGGGCAGTCAAAGTTTTGAGCAACAGCGGCAGCGGCTATACCAACTGGATTCTGGCGGGAATTGATTATGTGACGGCGAACGCCGCCAGTATCGAGGTTGCCAATATGAGCTTGGGCTGCGAATGCACCAGTTCGGCGCAGACGAATGCTATCACGAGTTCGATTGCGGCGGGCGTGGTCTACGCGGTGGCGGCGGGCAACAGCGATAAAAATGCCTCGACATTTAACCCCGCCAATCATCCGGACGTGATTACCGTCTCGGCGCTGTCCGATTTTAATGGCCTGCCCGGTGGCGGTGCAGCATCGACCTGCCGCGTTGACCAGGATGACACGCTGGCGGATTTCAGCAATTGGGGCAGTTTGGTGGAAATTGCCGCGCCTGGGGTCTGCATTTACTCGACCTGGTTTGGCGGCGGCTACAATACCATCAGCGGGACGAGCATGGCCTCACCCCACGCAGCCGGGGCAGCCGCACTCCTGGCAAGCGTCAATAATCCCAATAATCGCGCTGCGGTTCTGGCGATCCGCTCCACAATTATGACCAACGGCAACCTCAACTGGACGGACGATTCCGGCGACGGCGTGAAAGAACGATTGCTCGATGTGAGTAACACCACCGTCTTTAATCCAAATACAGTGGCAAGCCCGTAGCAAAATAAATTCTTCTGTAGGGGTGCAATATATTGCGCCCCTACGACATCTCCCGATCCATCTTCGTTCATTTTCACCAAACCCTTAACGCCACCTTGACAACTTTTCGGTAAAATGAAGCGCATATTGCTTACGTTATCGAAAAGGAACGATTATGCTGCTGGCAGGTGACATTGGCGGAACAAAAACCAACCTCGCGATTTACTCACCCGACCAGGGGCCGCGCATCCCGTTGGTGGAGGCAACTTTTCCCAGTGACGAATATCCCAGTTTGCAAGCCATCGCGCAGGAATTTTTATCGCGCACCCATTATGAAGTGAAATGGGCGAGTTTTGGCGTGGCAGGGCCAGTCGTCGATGGTCATGTCAAGACGACGAATCTGCCCTGGGAAATGGACGAAACGGAACTACGGCAGGGGCTAAAATTAGAAAAAGTTTTTTTGTTGAATGACCTTGAATCCGTTGGGAACGCCATACCGCGTCTGGAAGCTGAAGATATTTATACCCTGAATCAAGGGGATCGCGTCGAAACGGGGGCGATTGCGGTCATCGCGCCGGGGACAGGGCTGGGCGAAGGCTTTTTGACGTGGGATGGAAAGCACTACCGAGCCTATCCCTCCGAGGGTGGACATACGGATTTTGGCCCCTCCAACGAAACCGAAATCGAACTGCTGCGTTATCTGATGAAGCGCTACGAGCATGTCAGCTATGAGTGGGTCTGTTCCGGCATGGGCATCCCGAATATTTACGATTTTTTCAAAGCCAGCGGTCATGCTGTCGAACCCGATTGGCTGCGCGAAAAACTGGC
>Ga0268299_1002130_pt1 | contig 26106 bp, 28 predicted proteins | sample NOBtaG_FD_193484 | JGI IMG/M metagenome (GOLD analysis project Ga0268299, IMG submission 193484) | Activated sludge microbial communities from bioreactor in Nijmegen, Gelderland, Netherland - NOB reactor | ecosystem: Engineered > Bioreactor > Aerobic > Activated sludge | place: Netherlands...
CCCTCATGGAGCACCTGGGCCGGGCCGAGCTGGAGCACAACGCCCGCAACAACCGCATGCGGGCCATCTGACCCACGGGAGGTCCGGTCGGCCGGGCACACTGGCGCGATGACGTCGCAGCACGAGGATCTGGCCCTGGCCTTCGAGCTGGCCGACGCGGCCGATGCCGTGTCGACCGCCCACTTCCGCTCCGAGGAGCTGCGCACGGTCACCAAGGACGACGGCACGCCGGTGTCGGAGGTCGACCTGGCGGTGGAGCAGGCCATGCTGGCCCTGGTGCAGCGCCACCGGCCGGCCGACGCCGCCATCGGCGAGGAGGTGGGCCCGCAGCCCGCACCGGCGCCACCGGCCGGCGGATCGGAGACCGGTGGATGGGGGGCGCCCCGGCGGTGGATCTTCGACGGCATCGACGGCACCCACAACTACGCCGCCGGGCGTACCGGTTGGGGGACGATCATCGCCCTCCAGGACGGCGACGGGGTGGCCCTGGCCATGATCACCGCCCCCCGGTTCGGGCAGCGGTGGTGGGCCACCCGGGGCGGCGGGGCGTGGACCGCCCCCTACCAGCCCGACGGGACGGTCGACCGGGGCGCCGCCTCCCGCCTGGCCTGCTCGGCCACCGAACGGCTGGACGACGCCTCGGTGATCGTGATCCCGTTCCAGGGCTTCCTGCTGGGATGGCGCAACGCCGTGGCCATGCGGTTCACGCCGCCGGCCGAGCCCCGCAGCCACTGCTTCGCCCTCGACGCCGCCATGGTGGCCGAGGGCCGGCTCGACGCGGCGATCATGACCTTCGGCTCGGTGTGGGACCACGCCGGCCCCAGCCTGCTCGTCACCGAGGCCGGCGGGGTGTTCCGCGACGCCTGGGGCGGCACCCGGCTCGACTCCACCACCGCCGTGCACACCAACCCCGCCCTCGTCGACCAGGTGCTCGCCGTGTTGGCCGAGCTGCGGCCTCCCATCCCTGACGAGCCGCTGCTGGCCCGCAAGGTGAGCACCCCGATCGGTACCGCCGAGGAGCAGGAGGCCGACCCGTGGCGCCGGTTCGGGCTGCGGCCAATGCCGTCGATGTCGGCCCGGGTCCACGTCACCACCGCCGCCCCCGCCATCCTGGAGATCGTCGACGAGCGGGCGGCCGAGTTGGCCCGCCCCTTCCTCGGCGTCACCACCGACGGCACCGTCCGCCCCCGGTTCGGCGGCGGGCGGCCCGGGCCGGGGTCGGGGCCGGGCACAGCGGCGGTGGCCGAGGCGGCCCAGGCCTTCCTGGCCGCTCTGACCCCCGAGCAGCGGTCCCGGGCCACGTTCGCCTTCGACGCCGACGAGTGGCGCATGTGGATCAACGTCCACATGAACCACTTCCGCCACGGCCTGATGCTGGAGGACCTGGGCCCCGCCCAGCGCGAGGCGGCGCTCGACATCGTGCGGGCCTCGCTGTCGGGCCGGGGCTTCCACCAGGCCCGGTCGATCATGCGGCTCAACGAGCTGCTGGCCGAGATCACGGGCGACCACGAGGCGTTCGGTGAGTGGCCCTACTTCGTGTCGATCTTCGGCGACCCGTCCGGGCCTGCTCCCTGGGGTTGGCAGATCGACGGCCACCACCTGTGCGTGAACGCGGTGGCGGTCGACGGCCACCTGGTCACCACCCCCACCTTCATGGGGGCCGAGCCCCGGCGGGTGAACCTGGGCCCGCTGGCCGGCATCTCGCTGTTCGATCCCGAGGAATCGCTGGGGCTCGACCTGATCCGCTCGCTCGACCAGGCCCAGCGGGACCGAGCCGTCGTGTACCCGTCGATCCATCCCGACCACATCCCGGCCCTGCTGCAGAACGCCTTCGACGGCCGGATGGTGGCCGGCGCCTTCCACGACAACCTGGTCGCCCCCTATCAGGGGGTGGCCGGGGCCGACCTCAGCGACGCCCAGCGCAAGCTGCTGGTGTCGCTGGCCGCCACCTATGTGGGCTGGACGGCCGACGCCCACGCCGCCGGGCGGCTGGCCGAGGTGGAGGCCCACCTCGACGAGACCTGGTTCAGCTGGTACGGCGGCACCGACGACACCTCGCCGTTCTACTACCGGGTCCACAGCCCGGTGCTGCTGGTGGAGTTCGACCACCACCCCGGCGTGGCCCTCGACAACGAGGAGCCGTCACGCCACCACGTCCACACCGTGGTCCGCACCCCCAACGGCGGCGACTACGGCACCGACCTGCTCGGCCCCGACCTGCTCGGCCCCGATCTCCTGGCCGACCACCACGCCCGCTTCGACCACCGCCAGGGCCGCCACACCCCCCGAAATTAGGAGGAATAGCCGCACTGAGTGCGGCTCACGCTCCTAATTTCGGGGGAGGTTGGGGCGGGGCCAGAGATCGAGGACGCGACCGATGACCGACAAGGCCAGGGCGTGGCGGATCTCGCCGCTGCGGGCGGCGGCGATGACCTGCTCGTCGGTCATCAGCTCGACCGTCAGGTGCTCGCCGGTGCCGGGCGAGGGCGGGGCCACCAGCTCGACGCCCACCCCCAGCCAGTGGTGGCACAGGTTGGTGTGAAAGGCGGGGTTGGGCTCCACCGAACCCAGGTAGGTCCAGGTGCCGCCACCGTAGCCGGTCTCCTCCAGCAGCTCCCGCCGCGCGGCGGTGAGGGAATCCTCGCCCTCGTCGACCATGCCGCCCGGGGTCTCCAGCGTGGTGTAGCGGCTGCCGTAGCGGAACTGGCGCACCATCACGTGGCGCCCCTCGGCGGTGACGGCCACGCAGTTCACCCAGTCGACCGACTCCAGCACGATGCGCTCGAACACCCGGCCCGACGACGGATGCTTGAGCTGGTCGTACCGGGCCTGGAACAGGATCAGGTCGTGGGCGTAGCGGGAGCCGAGGTGCTCCCAGTCCATGTGGCGCCATGCCCCCGAGTCGGGTTCACCCGGTTCCGGGTGCTCGTAGGCCGGCCCGTCGGTCACGCGGGATCCCCGGGCTGGGCCGGAGGCGAGCCCGGGATCGGCATCGTCACCCGCTCGCCCCCCACGCCGGTGTAGCGGGACAGGGGGCGGGCGAAGCGCTCGGCGAACCAGCGGTCGTCGCGGGCGTGGGCGTGGAAGTGCTCGGGCACCTGCCGCATGGTGGTGTCGAACCGCCACTTGCCGGCGCCGAACCGCTCGTCCGCCGCCTCGCCCAGGGCCGCCAGCAACCGCTCCCGGGGTTCGGGGCCGCAGTCGGGCCCGTGGTCCCACCACACCACCATGGGCACCGAACATACTTCGCAGTCGGCCACCCAGCCATCTTCGGTGACGGCGTACCAGTGGGTGAAGCGGTCGGCCCGGCACAGCTCGCAGCCGGGATCGGTGGGCGGGAACGGCCGCTCAGCGACCATCGAGGGCGGCCCGCAACTCGCCGACGAAGCTGATGGCGGCGTCGACCGAGCCGGTCTCCAGCAGCCGGCGCACGATGGCCGAGCCGACCACCACGCCGTCGGCCACCTGGCACACCTCGGCCGCCTGCTCCGGAGTCGACACGCCGACGCCGATGATCACCGGCTTGTCGGTGATGTCCTTGAGCCGCCGGGCCATCTCCACCGCGCTGGCTGCCAGCTCGTCGCGCTCGCCGGTGATGCCCACCAGGCCCACGCCGTAGATGAAGCCCCGGGCCCGCTCGGCGATCCGGACCAGCCGCTCGGCGGGGGCGGTGGGGGCAGCCAGGAGCACGGTCTCGATGCCGGCGGCGTCGGCCGCCTCGGCCCACGGGCCCAGCTCCTCCAGCGGCAGGTCGGGCAGGATGCAGCCCGAGATGCCGGCCTGGACGAGAGCGCTGGCGAAGCGCTCGTGGCCCATGCGGAAGCAGATGTTGTAGTACGTCATGGCCACCGTCGGGATGCCGGCGTCCATCTTGGCCACCTCGTCCAGCAGGGCCTGGGGGTTGGCTCCGGCCTCCAGAGCCAGGGTGGAGGCCTCCTGGATGGTGGGGCCGTCCATCACCGGGTCGCTGAACGGGAGCCCGATCTCCATGCCGTCGGCACCGGCCAGGGCGAACCCCTCGATCAGGCGGGGCCACTCTCCCACCGGATACCCGGCGGTGAGGTACGGGAGCAGCAGCTTGCGGCCCTCGGCCCGTTTGGCCCGCAGGTGCGCTTCGAGGCCGGCCATCAGAAGCTCACCGTCTTGAGCGCCTCGGGGTCGCCGTCCTGGATCGCCTGGACCTGGGCCACGTCCTTGTCGCCCCGGCCCGACAGGTTCAACAGCACGGTGCGCCCGGCCAGCTCCTCCCGGGCCCGCACGATCCAGGCCAACCCGTGGGCCGGCTCCAGAGCGGGGATGATGCCCTCGGTGCGGGCCAGCAGCTCGAAGGCGTCGAGCACCTCCCGGTCGGTCACCGCCTCGTAGCGGGCCCGGCCGATGTCGGCCAGGTGGGCGTGCTCGGGGCCGATGCCGGGGTAGTCGAGGCCGGCCGACACCGACTGGGCCTCCAGCACCTGGCCGTACTCGTCCTGCATGAGGTAGCTCAGCGACCCGTGGACCACACCGGGGATGCCCTTGCCCACGGCGGCGCCGCCGGCCGGCTCCACCCCCACCAGCTCGGCCGCGGTGTCGGCGAAGCCGGAGAAGATGCCGATGGCGTTGGAGCCGCCGCCAACGCAGGCCACCACCACGTCGGGATCGGATCCGTCGAGGAGGGCCCGGCACTGCTCCCGGGCCTCGTCGCCGATGACCCGGTGGAACTCGCGCACCATCCACGGGTAGGGGTGGGGGCCCATCACCGAGCCGAGGCAGTAGTGGGTGTTGGCCACGGTGGCCACCCAGTCCCGCATTGCCTCGTTGACGGCGTCTTTCAGTGTGCGGCTGCCCGACAGGGCGGGGCGGACCTCGGCCCCCAGCAGGCGCATGCGGTAGACGTTGAGGGCCTGGCGGGCCACGTCGACCTCGCCCATGTAGACCACGCACTCCAACCCGAAGTAGGCCGCCGCGGTGGCCGTGGCCACCCCGTGCTGGCCGGCTCCGGTCTCGGCCACCACCCGGGTCTTGCCCATGCGGCGGGCCAGCAGGGTCTGGCCCAGCACGTTGTTGATCTTGTGGCTGCCGGTGTGGTTCAGGTCTTCCCGCTTGAGCAGGAGGCGCAGGCCCAGCTGCTTGGACAGGTTCCGGCACTCGGTGAGAGCCGAGGGGCGCCCGGCGTAGCCGGTGAGCAGCTCCCGGTACTCGCCGCGGAAGCCATCGTCGGCCCACGCCTCCCGGAAGGCCGCCTCCAGCTCGGCACAGGCCGGCACCAGCGTCTCGGGCACGAACCGCCCGCCGAACCGGCCGAAACGGCCGGTGGCGTCGGGTTCGCCCATGACGGCAACCCTGCGGGTTGCTTGGGCCGACGGGTCGCGGGCCTCAGCTATCGCCATGGTGCATCCTCGTCGTCGTTATCGGTTGGTCGGTCGGCGGCGGGGCTGGCAGCGGAGGGGGCGACGGCGGGGCGAAGCGTGTCGTCGCCGTCGTCCGGGGCGGCCTCGCGCACCGCGGCCAGGAACTGGCGGAGCTTCACCGGGTCCTTCCGGCCGGGTGACGCCTCGGTGCCGGAGGCGGCATCGACCCCCCACGGGCGCACGGCGGCGATGGCCTCGGCCACGTTGCCGGCGTGGAGACCGCCGGCCAGGATGAAGCGCCGCTTGGGCCACGCCCCTTCCAGCTCCGACCAGTCGAACGTGCGGCCGCTGCCCGGGGTGGGCGAGTCGATCATCGGCCACACCGGGCCGAACTCCTCCACCCGGTGCAGGGTGGGGTCCGAGGCGGCGAACACCTTGATCACGATCGGCACCCGCTCGGCCACCCACTGCACGTCCTCGGGCGACTCGTTACCGTGGAGCTGGACCGCCCGGAGCCCGATCGAGTTGGCCAGCTCGGCCACCCGCTCCCGCCGCTCGTTGCGGAACACCCCGACCGACACGATCTCGGCCGGCAGGCGCCGGGCGATGTCCCGGGCCTCGCCCTGGGTTATGCGCCGCGACGACTCGGCGAAGATCATGCCGACGGCGTCGGCCCCGAGCCCGGCGGCGAGCAGGGCATCGTCCACCGTCGTGATGCCACAGATCTTCACGAACATCGCACTAGACGGTACCGGACCCGACCCGCCGTTGAGTTGATGTTTCGCCGCCTCCGCGGATGCCGGCGGCTCAGCGGATGGCCCGCAGGCCGGCCACCGCCGCCGTGGGGTCGCCCGAGGTCATCAGGGCCTCGCCCACCAGCACGGCGTGGTACCCGGCGTCGTACAACACCCGGGCGTCGTCGGGCCCCCGTACGCCCGATTCGGCCACCCGCACCACGTCGTCGGGCAGGACGCCGGCCAGGCGCACCGCCCGCTCCTGGTCCACCTCGAAGGTGACGAGGTCGCGCTGGTTGACCCCGATGAGGGTGGCCCCCACCGACAGGGCACGGTCCACCTCGGCCTCGTCGTGCGTCTCCACCAGCACGTCGAGGCCCAGCTCGACGGCCAGATCGTGGAAATCGGCCAGCTCCAGATCGTCGAGCGCGGCCACGATCAGCAGCACGGCGTCGGCCCCCATGAGCCGGGCGTCGCACACGTCGTGGGCGGAGACGGTGAAGTCCTTGCGCAGGGCGGGCAGCGGCACCGCGGCCCGGGCCGCCGCCAGGTCCTCGGGGGAGCCGCCGAAGAACTCGGGGTCGGTGAGGACCGACAGGCAGGTGGCACCGCCGGCGGCGTAGGCGGCGGCCCACGGCCCGGGATCGACCCCGGGGTTCAGGTCGCCCTTCGACGGCGACCGCCGCTTGATCTCGCTGATGACAGCGAGGCCGTCGGCGGCGGCCAGGGCCTGGCGGAACCCCCGGGCCGGCCCGGCCCGGCGCGCCTCATCGGCCAGCTGGTCGAGACTGCGCTTGTCGGACCGGGCCTGGTCGCGATGGGCGGCCAGGATCTTGTCGAGATAGGTGACCACTCCCCCGGCCGGCTCAGACGCTCAGGCCCTTGGCCGCCAGCGGGGTGAGGAAGCTCACCTCGGGCCGGCCGGCCAGCATCGAGCCCAGCGCCTTCATGGCCGGCTTCATCTGCTCGCCCCGGCCATGGACGTCGATCGCCTCCTGGCCGGCGTACAGCTCGTAGAACCAGATCACGTTGGGGTCCTTCTGGTCCTCGTGGGCGCTGTAGACCTCGAGGCCGGCCTCTTCCTCGGCAGCGGCGATGAGCGAGGCCAGGCTGGCCTTCAGCTCGTCGGCCTTTCCTTCGGCGGCGGTGAGCTTGGCGATGAGCGCGATCTTCGACATGGCGCAGAACCTAGCTGCTCGTGGTTCCGATTGCCGCACGGATCCGGTGTCCGACGCCGTGACCGGCGAGGACCAGGGGCTCGGCAAGCCGGGCGGGGCTCAGAACGGCAGCTCGACGGCCTCGGCCGCCACCCGGCGCCCGGAGGTGTCGACCACCTCCACCGCCGCCGGGACCTCCAGCGCCCGCCGGCAGTAGGCCAGGGCCAGCGGGCCTCCGCCCTCCTCGCTGGCCGGGGTGTAGCTCGTCACCCGGCCCACCTCGGCCCCGTCGGCCTCCACCACCTCGCCCCCGATGAGATCGAAAGGGTGGGCCAGGCGCAGGCCCCGCAGGTGGGTGGGGGTGGACGCCCCCCGGGAGTCGATGCGGGCCACCAGCTCCTGGCCCACGTAACAGCCCTTGGTGAAGCTCACCGACTCCTCCACGATGCCGGCGGCGGCCGGGATGGTGGACTCGTCGAGCTCGCGGCCCATGGCCGGCAGCCCCCACCGGATCCGCCACGCCTCCAGCGCCTCGGACGGTCCCACCGGCACCGCACCAGCTGCCGCCGGCCCGGCGCCGACCAGGTCGAAGCCTGCACCCGCTCCCCGGGCGTGCTCGGCCGGCAGGGCCAGCACGACGGCGTCGTCGCCAGGGTCGATGCCGAGGGCGGATGGCCCCCCGGCGGCGTCGGGCCCCCGCACCGCCAGGACCGGCCGCCGCTCGTGGAGGGTCAGCTCCACCTTGACCCGGATCTTGAACCGGTTGAGGCGCTCGGCCACGGCCGCCCCGAAGCCGGCGTCGACGTCGAGCCAGAACCGCTCGGGCTCCAGCCGGGTGACCCGCAGCCAGGCGTCGACCTTTCCCTGGGGCTGGAGCAGCAGGGCCGGCACCGAAGCGCCCACGGCCAGCTTCTCGATCTCCTGGCTGAGCTGGCCCTGCAGGAACGAGGCGGCGTCGGGGCCGGCCGCCTCCACCACGTCGCGCTCGGTGGCCACGGCAGCCACGGCGTGGGTGAAGGCGTGGAGGGTGGCGTCGAGATCCAACATGATCCCGACGCTACCCGGCCCGTTCACTCCCCCGTGAACCGCGCGTCGCGACGCTCCATGCGGGCCCGCACGCCCTCCTTGGCATCGGCGCTCTTGATGGCGGCCCGGACCATCTGCTCGGTGTCGGCGTGGTAGATGCCGTCGCGGAACGTCATCTCCCGGTTGATCGTGGCCTTCATGGCCTTGAGGCTGAGGGGGGCGTTGCGGACCAGCCGGTCGATCACCTTGTCGGCCTCGGCCTGGAGGTCGGCGGCGGGGACGCACCGGGCGATCAGCCCCAGGTCGGCCATCCGGCGGGCCGGGATGGGGTCGCCCAGCAGGAGGATCTCCCGGGTGGCCACCGGCCCGCCCACCTCGAGCAGCTTCTTGGTCAGGAACCATGACGGCGCCAGCCCCACCTGGGCCAGCGACATCCCGAAGCGGGCCTCCTCCGAGGCCACCACCAGGTCGCAGTGCAGCGCCAGCTCGTTCCCCCCGGCGATCGCCGCCCCCTGCACCACGGCCACCACCGGCAGGGGCCAGGTCTCCACCCGGTGGAACAGCTTCTCCACGTCCTGGTCCCGGCCCAGGCTGCCCCGCAGGTCCAGCCCCGAGCAGAACACCCGACCCTCGGCCCGGATCACGGCCACCCGCTCGTCGGGCCCCGGGCCGGGGTTGGGGTTGAACGCCACCTCCAGCGCCCGGAGCATGTCGGCGTCCATGGCGTTGCTCTTCTCGGGCCGGTTGAGGGTGACGGTGCGGACGGCGCCGTCGATCCGGACGGAGACGGTGCCGGAGCCGGTGGGGGTCTGGTCGGTCATGGTGTGCTCTTATGCCACCGGGCCCCCGCGGCGCAAGTCTGCACCTCTGCCCCACCTCCGGTGGCAGCCGTGGATGCCGGTGATACAACGAACGGCAGCGATGCTCTTCCCGACCGTGACGTTCGCCGTGTTCTTCGTCACCGTCTACGCCGTCCACACTGCGCTCCACGCCAGGGACAGGGCGTGGAAGGTCGCCATGGTCGTCGCGTCGTACGTGTTCTACGGCTGGTGGGACTGGCGCTTCTGCGGCCTGCTGGCCGGCTCCACGGTGGTCAACTGGGCCTACGCCCGGTTGCTGACGGCCATCACCGCCCGCCGGGCCCGCCGAGCCCTGGTGGCCACAGCCGTCGCCGCCGACCTGGGCCTGCTCGGCGTGTTCAAGTACTACGGCTTCTTCGCCGAGGCCCTGAGCCGGATGCTGGGGGCGAGCCAGACCCTTCCCGGGCTCGATCTCGTGCTTCCGGTCGGCATCTCGTTCTTCACGTTCCAGGCCATCAGCTACGTGGTCGACACCTACCGGGGCGAGGTGGACGACCGTTCCCTGCTCGACTTCACCCTCTACCTGTCGTTCTTCCCCCACCTGGTGGCGGGCCCCATCGTGCGGGCGTCGGAGTTCCTGCCCCAGCTCGTCGGGCGCCGGGACCGGACCGACATCGACGTGGTGGGCGCGGCGTGGTGGATCGGCCGGGGCCTGTTCAAGAAGGTGGTGGTGGCCACCTACCTGGGCCAGTCGGTGGTGGATCCCGTCTTCGCCGCCCCCGCCGCCGCCACCCGGCTCGAGCTGCTGGTCGCCCTGTACGGCTACGCCCTGCAGATCTACGCCGACTTCAGCGGCTACACCGACATCGCCATAGGCCTGGCCAAGCTGCTCGGCATCCAGTTCCCCGTCAACTTCGACCGCCCCTACGGGGCCCTGTCGATCCAGGACTTCTGGCGTCGCTGGCACATGACGCTGTCGCGCTGGCTGCGCGACTACCTGTACGTGTCGCTGGGCGGCAACCGCCGGGGCCGGCTGGCCACCTACCGCAACCTGCTGCTCACGATGGTGCTGGGCGGGCTGTGGCACGGCGCGGCCTGGACGTTCGTGGTGTGGGGCACGGTGCACGGGCTGGCCCTGGCGGTGGAGCGGCTGCTCGCCGGGAGCCCCGTGGTGGGCGCGGCGTGGGCCCGGGGCCGGGCCGCGGTGGGGCGACGAACCGGGGCGGCGGCACCGGCCTGGCTGGGGCCCACCGCCCGCTGGGTGGTCACCTTCCACATCGTGTGTCTGGCCTGGGTGCCGTTCCGGGCCCAGAGCCTGGGCGAGACCGGCGACTTCCTCAAGGGCCTGGTGCTGGGCCCTGGCGGCGCCACGGCGGCGGCGGGATCGGTGAGCCTGGTCGCCGTCGGCCTGATCGCGGCCGCCCTGGCCGTACAGCTCGTTCCGGCCCGCCAGCTCAGCCACGCCTATCAACGCTGGTTCCACCGCCCCCTGAGCCGCCTCGATCCGGCGCTGCAGAGCGCGCTCATGGGGCTGTGGTTGTCGCTCGTCGTCGCCCTCGGCCCCCAGGGCGTGGCCCCGTTCATCTACTTCCGCTTCTGACCCATGTCGTACCGATTCCGCAACCGGCAACCCCATCCCGCCTCGCGGCCGGGACCCCAGCCTGTGGCCGTCCTCCCACCTCCGCCGGCCCCGGACACACCCCCGGCCCGGGGCCGCCCCGGGCCCCGCACCGTGTTGTGCCAGCTCCTGATCTGCTTCACCGTGGCCGTCGGGCTGTCGAGCAGCCACCTGGAAGCCACCGCCGCGTCCCAGCCGTTCGGTACCGGACGGTCAATGGCCCTGGCCGTGGCTCAGCCCCTGCACCGCCTGGCCGAGGCCGGCGGCCTCGACCGCCCCGACCGGGCCCTGGCCCAGCTCCTGGGCCGGGAACCGGACGGGCCCGGGCCCTCGCCCGCCGGCCCGATCGAGGGGGCGTCGCCAGCGGCCGCCGACAGCGCCCCCTCCGCAAGCCAGCCGGGCCCGGAGCCTGGGCTCCACGGGCCACCCCGACCGGCCTCGCCCGATCCGGCAGGACCTGCCATCGGGAACGGCGGCGCCCCGATCGCTCCGGCGGGCGGCAACGACAGCGGCCCGGTGCCGGAGCTGTCGATGGCGACGACGGCGTCGGTCCCGAGCCCGCCGGTCGCCCCGGCCCCCGGTCTGGGCCCCGACGTGGTCGACCTCGTACCGGAGGTCGACCCCCTCGCCGGGACCGGCCCGGCCCGGCCGGTCACCCCCGGGGCCAAGCTGCGCATCTGGGCCGGGGGCGACTCCCTGGGCGAGTACGTGGGCAACCAGCTCCTCGCCCCCCTGTCGAACCGGGACCTGACGACGGTCGAGCTCGACTTCCACATCGGCACCGGCCTCACCCGCCCCGACACCTACGACTGGCAGGCCCGGATCGACGAGATCATGGCCCGGCCCGAACGGCCCGAGGCCCTCGTGTTCATGGTCGGCGGCAACGACAACCAGCCGATGCGGGCCGGCGGCCAGAACCTGGCCGTGGGGTCCGAGCCGTGGCTGGCCGAGTACCGGGCCCGGGCGGTCGACCTCATGGACTCCACCCGCCCGCCCGACGGCGCAGTCGGCGCCACCCACCTGTGGTGGATCGGCCTGCCCCCGATGCGCGACGGCGAGCGCGACGGCCTGGCCCGCTCGATCGACGCCATCATCGCCGAGGAGGCGGCGGGCCGGCCGTGGGTCACCTTCGTGGATCTCATGCCCCGCTTCAGCGGGCCCGAAGGGGGCTTCGCCGGCACCGTGGCCGGCCCCGACGGCAAGGCCAAGGTGGCCCGAGCCCCCGACGGCATCCACATCACCTACGCCGGCTCCACTTGGATCGCCGAAGACCTGTGGGCCGAGATCGCGGCCCGCTGGGGGTTCTGAGACCTCGGGGGTTTACCTGACAGCGGAGGCGCTGCGGGGGCGCATCCGGCGGGCCGGCTCGACGGCCGCCAGCAGGGCCCGCGCCTTGTTCCAGCACTCGAGGTTCTCCAGCTCGGGCACGCTGTCGGCCACCACGCCCGCCCCGGCCTGGACCGACGCCTCCCCGCCGGGCCCGCAGAACATGGTGCGGATCGTGATGGCGGTGTCGAGGTTGCCGGAGAAGTCGAGGTAGCCGACCACTCCGGCGTAGGGGCCCCGCTTCACCGGCTCCAGCTCGTCGATGATCTCCATGGCCCGCACCTTGGGGGCGCCCGACACGGTGCCGGCCGGCATCGTGGCCCGCAGCACGTCGATCACCGACCGATCGGGCACGAGGTCGCCCGACACCTGAGAGGTGAGGTGCATCACGTGGGAGTAGCGCTCGAGCGTCATCAGCTCGTCGAGGTGGAGGGTGCCGTAGCGGACCACCCGGCCGATGTCGTTGCGGGCCAGGTCCACCAGCATCACGTGCTCGGCCCGCTCCTTGGGGTCCTCGGTGAGCTCGGACGCCATCAGCTTGTCGTGCTCGTCGGTCCGGCCCCGGCGCCGGGTGCCGGCGATGGGCCGGGAGATCACCCGGCCGTCGTTGACCTGCACCAGGGGCTCGGGCGAGCAGCCGACCAGGGTCAGCTCCGGGTGGCGGAGGAAGTACATGTAGGGGCTGGGGTTGATCTGGCGCAGCACCCGGTACACGTCGAACGGTTCGGCCTCCAGGGCGAAGTCGAACCGCTTGGACAGCACCACCTGGAAGATGTCGCCGGCCCGGATGTACTCCTTGGCCGCCTCGACCGCCCGCTGGTACATCTCGCCCGACAACGACTCACGCACCTCGGGCAGGTCGAGATCGGCCGGCGGCTCCATCAGCGGCTCGTCGACCGGGCGGGCCCCGTCGGCGGTGAGGGCGTCGAGGCGGCGTATGCCGTCGTCGTAGGCCCGGTCGATCGTGGCCTCGTCGGCGTCGGCCGGCAGCATGGCCGTTGCCACCAGCGTGACCCGCTGGCGCCAGTGGTCGAACACGGCCAGCTCGCCGATCACGTCGAGCACGGCATCGGGGTAGCCGTGGCTGTCGGCCGGCACGTTGGGCAGGCGCTCCACCTCCCGCACCACGTCGTAGCCGAGGTAGCCGACGAGGCCCGCGGTCAGCGGCGGCAGGTCGGGCAGGCGAGGCGACCGGTAGCGGTCCAGCAGGGTCTCGACGGCGGCCAGGATGCCACGGTCGAGCGGGAGGTCGGTGTCGGGTAGCTGGCCCCGCAGCTCCACGTTCCGGCCCCGGCACACAAGGGTGGCCGGGGCCCGCCGCCCGATGAAGCTGAACCGGCTCCACCGCTCGCCGTTCTCCACCGACTCGAGCGCGAAGCCGGGCTCGGTGCCGACGCAGCGCAGGAACGCGGCCACCGGGGTGGTCATGTCGGCCAGCAGCTCCCGGTGGATCGGGACCGCCCGGTACTGGCGGGCCAGCGACCGGAACTCCTCACGGCTGGTCGTCATCGGCGGGACTCCTCCTCGTTGAGGGATTCGGCGGACCGGGGCCCGGGCGGGGACCCGAACGGGCGGAAGAAGCAGGAGCGGGCACCCGTGTGACACGCCCCCCGGCCCTCCTGGTGGACCCGGAACAACAGCACGTCGCCGTCGCAGTCGTACCAGGCGCTGCGGATCCACTGGCGGTCGCCCGAGGTGTCGCCTTTGCGCCACAGCTCCTGGCGGGAGCGGGACCAGAACACGGTCCGGCCCTCGGCCAGGCTCAGCGACAGCGACTCGGCCGACATCCAGGCCATCATCAGCACCTCGCCGCTCTCGTCGTCCTGCACGATGGCGGCCACCAGGCCCTGCTCGTTGTAGGTGACGTCGGCCAGCTGGCCGGCGCTGGGCATGATGGAGACGGGATCGACGGGAGGCGGGGGTTCTTCGCTGGCCACAGGGCGGCCCCGGCTCAGAGGTAGAGGCCGGTGTGGGAGTCGTCGAGGCGCTTGGCCGCCACGGCGTGGATGTCGCGCTCCCGCAGGATGATGTAGTCGCGCCCGCCGACCTCCACCTCGTAGCGGTCTTCCGGGTTGAACAGCACCCGGTCGTCGAGCTCCATCGACCGAACGCTGGGGCCGAGCGCCACCACCTGGGCCCAGGCCAGGCGCTTGCCCACCTGGGCCGTGGCCGGGATCAGGATGCCCCCGGAGCTCTTGCGCTCGCCGTCGGGGCCCTCCAGCTTCACCAGGATGCGGTCGTTCAGCATCTTGATCGGCATCTTCTCGCCGCTGTCCGATGCCCCCTTCGCCGCCGGGGCGCTGGTCGGTTCGGGAGTCGGATCTTCGTCGGCCACGGGAGAAACGGTAGCGTCTCCCCCTATGAGCGACGACATGGGCCAAGGGGCGGTGGCCGTGACCCGGCTGGCGGTGTCGACCGCCGACGGGCTCGACCTGCGGGCCGAGCTGGCGGTGCCCGGTGGGGCGATCCCCCGGGCCGGGGTGGTGGTGTGCCATCCCCACCCCCTGCACGGCGGATCGATGTACAACAACGTGGTGGACGCCCTGTTCGGCGGGCTGCCGCCTCTCGGGGCGGCCGTGCTGCGGTTCAACTTCCGTGGCACCAGCGGCTCCGAAGGCCGCCACGACCACGGCCAGGGGGAGCGCCTCGACGTGGCCGCCGCCCTCGACGAGCTGGCCGGGCGCTGGCCCGGGCTCCCGCTGCTGCTGGCCGGCTACTCGTTCGGGGCCGATGTGTCGCTGGCCGTCGACCATCCGGCGGTGGCCGGCTGGCTGGCCGTGGCCCCGGTGCTGCGGGTCGTCGACCCGGCCGAGATGGTGGCCCTCCGCGATCCCCGCCCGGTGTGGCTGGCCTCGGCCGAGGAGGACCAGTTCCGGCCCTACGCCGACCTGGTGCCGATGGTGGCCGACGCCGTCAACACCACCGTCACCCCCATCCCGCGGGCCGACCACTTCTTCATGGTCGGCCTGGACGAGGTGGTGGCCGTCGGCTCCGAGGCACTCGACGCCATCGCCCCTCGCTGAACCGCCGATTCTGAGGAGCCTCAACCGTACTGAGTACGGCTGAGGCTCCTAATTTCAGGATTCTGGGGGGCGGACGGTGATGCCTGCGGCGGCCATGGCCCGCTTGGCCTCGGCGATGGTGGCCTCGCCGAAGTGGAAGATGCTGGCCGCCAGCACGGCGTCGACCCCGCCTTCGGTCACCCCGTCGGCCAGGTGGGCCAGCGTGCCGACGCCGCCGGAGGCGATCACCGGCAGGTTGACGGCCTCGGACACGGCCCGGTTCAGCTCGTGGTCGAACCCGTCCCGGGTGCCGTCGCGGTCCATCGACGTGAGCAGGATCTCGCCCGCCCCCAGCCGCTCCACGGTGCGGGCCCACTCCACGGCGTCGAGCCCGGTGGCGGCCCGGCCGCCCCGCACGAAGACCTCGAAGCCCGACGGCGGCCCGTCGGGACCGGTGGACCGCCGGGCGTCGATGGCCACCACACAGCACTGGGCCCCGAACACGGCCGAGATCTCGCTCACCAGCTCGGGGCGGGCCACGGCGGCGGAGTTGACCGACACCTTGTCGGCCCCCGCCCGCAGCAGGGCCCGGGCGTCGTCGACCGAGCGGATCCCGCCCCCGATGGTGAACGGGATGAACACCTGCTCGGCCACGGCGGCCGCCATGTGCACGGTGGTGTCGCGGTCTTCGTGGGAGGCGGTGATGTCGAGGAAGACCAGCTCGTCGGCGCCCTCGGCGTCGTAGCGGGCGGCCAGCTCCACCGGATCGCCGGCGTCGCGGATGTCGACGAAGTTCACGCCCTTCACCACCCGGCCCCGGTCGACGTCGAGGCAGGGGATCACCCGCACCGCCTTCATCGCCGGCTCCCGGCGGCTCCGCTGGCGTCGGCGGCCCCGATGGCGGCGGCCAGGCCGAAGGCCCCCTCGTAGAGGGCCCGGCCCACGATCACCCCGGCCAGCCGTCGGCCGGCGGTCACCTCCAGGGCGGCCAGCGAGGCGATGTGATCGAGCGTGCCGACCCCGCCCGATGCCACCACCGCGATGTCGGTGGCGGCGGCCAGGCGGGCCAGGCCGTCGACGTCGGGCCCCTCCAGCGTGCCGTCCCGCCCGATCTCGGTGACCACCAGGGCCTCGACGCCCGAGTCGGCGAACTGGCGGGCCAGCTCGGCCGTGGTGCGCCCGGTGCGCTCGGTCCAGCCGTGGGTGGCCACCTCGTCGCCCCGGGCGTCGAGGCCGACGGCCACCGACCGGCCGGCCCCGGCCAGCTCGGCCACCAGCTCCGGCCGCTCCAGGGCGGCGGTGCCGATCACCACGCGGGTGACACCCGCGTCGTACAGGGCCTCGGCCGCCTCCCGCGTCCGGACCCCGCCTCCCACCTGCACCGGCACGTTCACGGCGGCGCAGATGGCGGCGATCACGGACCGGTTCACCGGCTCCCCGGTGCGGGCCGCGTCGAGGTCGACCACGTGGAGCACGCCGGCCCCCTCGGCCACGAAGGCGGTGGCCTGGGCCACCGGATCGTCGCCGTACACGGTCTCCCGGCCGTAGTCGCCCTGGTAGAGGCGGACGCACTGCCCGCCCCGGAGGTCGATGGCGGGGAACACCCGGAACGGGGCCGGGCTGATGGCGGTCATGGCGTGCCCTCCAGGAGGGAGACGTAGTTCTGCAGGAGCCGCAGGCCGGCCTTGTCGGACTTCTCGGGATGGAACTGGGTGGCCATCACGTTGTCGCGGGCCGAGGCGGCCACCACGGTGGTGCCGTAGTCGGTGGTGGCGATGGCGTGGGCCTGATCGTCGGCCGACAGGCTGTGCACGAAGTAGAGCCAGGCCCCGTCCATGCCCCGCATCAGAGGGTGGACGGCGCCCCCGGGGCCAGTGGCCGTGGCGATCACGTTCCACTGCATCTGGGGCCGCTTCACCGTGTCGGGCAGCCACCGGATCACGCCGGGCAGGATGCCCAGTCCGTCGACCCCCGGGCTCTCCTCGGAGGCTTCGTACAGGAGCTGCATGCCGACACAGATCCCGAGGAAGGGCCGGCCCGAGGCGGCCGCTTTGCGGGCCTCGACGTCGAGGCCGGTATCGGCCAGGGCCTTCATGCAGGCGCCGAAGGCACCCACACCGGGCAGCACCACCCCGTCGGCCGCCGCGATCTCGTCGGGATCGGCCGTGAGGTGGGCGTCGGCCCCCGCCCGCTCCAGGCCGCGCTGGGCCGAGCGCAGGTTGCCGATCCCGTAGTCCAGCACCGCCACCTTCGGCCGCGTCACAGCGATCCTTTGGTGGAGGGGATGCCGGCGCCGTACTCCACCCGCACCGCGTCCCGCAGGCAGCGGGCCACGCCCTTGAACGAGGCCTCGATGATGTGGTGCACGTTGCGGCCGCGCTTGAGCGTGACGTGGAGCGTGATCCCGGCCGCCGTCGCCAGGCTCTGCAGGGCGTGCTCGGCCAGCGATGGATCGAACGGGGGCGTCCCCAGCGGGATGGCCTCGGGCAGCTCCACGTCCCACACGAAGAAGGGCCGGCCCGACAGGTCGAGGGCCACCTCCACCAGGGCCTCGTCGAGCGGGTAGAGGCCCGAGGCGAAGCGCCGCACCCCGGCCTTGTCGCCCCACGCCTCGGCCAGGGCCTGGCCGATCACGATGGCGGTGTCCTCCACCGTGTGGTGGGCGTCGATGTGGATGTCGCCGTCGGCCTTGACCACCAGGTCGAAACCGCCGTGGCGGCCCAACTGGTCGAGCATGTGGTCGTAGAACGGGATGCCGGTGGCGATGCTGGTGACGCCGGTGCCGTCGAGGTCGATCGACACCTCGATCGACGTCTCGGCCGTGGACCGGGTGCGGTGGCTGCGTCGGGGGGCGTTCGCGGTGGTCACGGTGTGTCCTCCTCCAGGAGCTCGGTCATGCCGGCCAGGAACCGGTCGTTGTCGGCGGCGGTGCCCACCGTCACCCGCAGGCACCCGTCGAGCCGGTCCCAGCCCGACACGTCGCGCACCAGGACCGAGCGGTCCACCAGCCCCTGCCACACCTGGCGCCCGGGCCGGGTGGGGCGGAACAGCACGAAGTTGGCACCCGATGGCCACACCTCGCAACCGAGTTCCCGCAGGGTGGCCTCGATCCGGCCCCGCTCCTCCACGATCGAGGAGACCCGCCGCTCCATGTCGTCCACGAAGCCGAGGGCGGCCAGGCCGGCCTTCTGCTTGAGCGTGTCGAGGTGGTAGGGCAGGACCACCTTGTCGAGCTCCGCCACCAGCCACGCCGGGGCCAGCAGGTAGCCGAGGCGGGCGCCGGCCATGGCCCAGGTCTTGGAGAAGGTGCGGGACACCACGAGCGGCCGGTCGTCGTCGAGCAGGGTGGCGGCTGACCAGGGGGCGAACTGTCCGTAGGCCTCGTCGACGAACAGCAGCCCGCCCACCGCCTCCACCATCCCCAGCACGGCCCGGACCGACTCCTCGGTCTCCACCGTGCCGGTGGGGTTGTTGGGCGAGCACAGGAACGTGACAGCCGGGCGCTCGGTGGCGATCACCCGGGCCACGTCGTCGAGGTCGAGCGTGAAGTCGTCGCGCCGCTCCCCCACCACGCTGGCCGCACCCGTGATGCGGGCGATGTGGGCGTGCATGGCATAGGTGGGCTCGAAGGTCGCCACCTTGCGGCCCGGGCCTGCGAAGGCCAGCAGCACGGTCTGGATGACCTCGTTCGAGCCGTTGGCGCAGAACACCTCGTCGCCCGACAGGCCGTGGAGCTTGCCGATGGCGGCCCGCAGGTCGGTGGCCGCCCGGTCGGGGTAGCGGTGCCACTCCACGCCGGCCACCGCCGCCTCGACCGCCCGGTTGAACGCCTCGGGCGGCGGCTCCGGCGCCTCGTTGGTGTTGAGCCGCACCTCGACCGTGAGCTGGGGCGAGTGGTACCCCTCGAGGGTCCTCAGATCGTCACGCACAGTCGGCCTGGTCATGGGAGGGGCTCCCCGGCTGGGTTGTCGGAGGCCAGCAGATCCAGCCGGAGGCGGACGGAGGTGGCGTGGGCGTCGAGGCCCTCGGTGTCGGCCAGGGCGACCACATGGGGGCCGAGGCGCTGGATGCCGGCCGGGTCGAGCGTGACCACGTGGTGGTCCTTGCAGAAGTCGGCCACGGTGAGGGCGCTGGCGAACCGGGCCGAGCCGTAGGTGGGCAGCACATGGCTGGGACCGGCCACGTAATCGCCCACCGAGGCCGGCGACCAGGGACCGCAGAAGATGGCGCCGGCATTGTTCACCCGACCCGCCAGCTCGTCGGCTCCGGCGCACTGGAGCTCCAGGTGCTCCGGGGCGATGGCGTCGACCACGGCCAGGGCGGCCGCCGGATCGTCGACCAGCACGGCGTAGCCGCCTGCGGCCAGGGTGGAGCGCACGTCGGCCGCCCGGGGAGCACGGGCCAGGAGCCGCTCGCCGGCGGCGCACACGGCATCGGCCACCGCCGGGTCCCAGGTGACGAGCCAGGCCAGGCCGTCAGGGCCGTGCTCGGCCTGGACGATCACGTCGATGGCGGCCAGCTCGGGGTTGGCCGAGGCGTCGGCCACCACCACCACCTCGGACGGGCCGGCGAAGGCGGCGGCGATGCCCACCTGACCCGCCACCTCCTGCTTGGCCAGGGCCACGTACACGTTGCCCGGCCCCGCGATCACGTCGACGGGCCGTATCGACTCCGTGCCGTAGGCCATGGCGGCGATGGCCTGCGCCCCGCCAACGGCGTACACCTCGGACACCCCGGCCAGCCGGGCGGCGGCCAGCACGGATGGGGCGATGGCCCCGATGCGGCGATCGGGCGGCACGCACAGCACGATCTCGTTCACACCGGCCACCCGCGCCGGCACCGCGGTCATCAGCACCGTGGACGGGTACTCGGCCCGCCCCCCGGGCACGTACAGGCCGGCCCGGCCCATCGGCTTCTGGTAGGCCCGGATCGTCATCCCCGGGCTCTCGACCACGTGGGGCGGCCGCAGCTGGTGGCGATGGAAGGCCTCGATGCCCTCGATGGCGGCTTCCATGGCGGCCCGAAGCGCCGACGGGATGCCGGCCAGGGCGGCGTCGAGATCGGCCTCGGACACCTGGATCGCCTCCAGGGTCACCCCGTCGAACCGCTCGGTGAACCGGCGCAGGGCGGCATCGCCGTGGCGCCGGACGTCGTCGATCAGCTCCCGCACCACGGCACGGGGCTCGTCGCCGGCGATGGCGGGGCGGGGCAGCCCTTCGGCCACCCCGGTGCCCCGGCCCCGGAGGTCGAGGCGGTTCAACACGGCGTCGCGCTGCTCGGGCGCCGGCATGCACGTCGAGGGCTGTGGTCCACCCCTCGACGCTAGCGTGGGCCGGACCCCCTCGACGCAGGTCAGAGGCGTCGCCCTCCCGGCGCCGACGCCGGACGCTGCGCCCCTGCTCCCGGAGGATCGGACATGGCCCTGGACCTCAGCGCTCTCGCCTCGCTGTCGTCGTCGCTCGACGAGCTGACGCTCCGCATCGGCCAGCTGGCGGCGGCCTGCGACGAGAAGGACGAAGCGGGTCTGGCCCTCAGGGAGCTGGAGCGTCAACTCGAGGCTTCCGCCCGGCGCCTGACCAGCATCCTGCGTCAGGCTGGCCGCTGACCAATTAATAGAAGAGACCATTGGTCGCTTTTTATGAATGTATATAGCGGCTCGAAATTCGTTTATTCAGAAACATTCACTGCCACGCTGGTTGCAGCAGATAGGCACCGGTGGCCCCAGAACAACAGCAGCGAGAGGCACCCCGGAACCAGGTCTTCGCATGCCTCGGCGAGGATCAGCATGTCGATGAAGGGTAGTGTTTTACCTGGTGGATGGCATTGCCGCACCAACCGGCCCGTGCTCTGCTCCACCCGGCCGACCGGAGCAAAAAGAACGCCGGCGCCCCCGAAAGGGGGCGCCGGCGGCGCGACACAGGGCGGCGGATCCCTGTTGTCGCTGCTACCAGGTGGCGGGAACCTGGCTGTCATCAATATAAATCGCCGCACCCAGAAGAGGGTGGATATTCAGAAAAATTCGGGGTCGATGAACACGTTTACCCGACCCCCTTGAGCAAAACGGCGCGCAGCGTCCACCCAGCCTGTGGGCTTGCTATTCTCCCGGCGCCTCAGCGGACCGACGGGCAGAAGTCGGCCAGCACGCAACGCCCGCAGTCCGGGCGACGGGCCACACAGACCCGCCGGCCGTGGAGGATCATCCGCAGGCTGAAGAGGCCCCGTTCGGCTGCCGGGATCATCGAGTTCAGAGCCAGCTCCACCTTCACCGGGTCGGTCTCGGTGGTGAGCTGGAGGAGACCGCTGAGCCGCAGCACATGGGTGTCGACCGGCAGGCCGGGCAGGCCCAGCGCCACGCTGCGAACCACGTTGGCCGTCTTGCGCCCCACGCCGGCGAGGGCAGTGAGGTCGGCCATCGCCCCCGGCACCTCGCCCCCGTGGCGCTCCACCAGTTGGGAGGCGCAGGTGACGATGCTCTTCGCCTTGTTACGGAACAGCCCGAGGCTGGAGATCAGAGGCTCCACCTCTTCGGGGGACGCCGCGGCCAGCGCCCAGGCGTCGGGATAGCGGGCGAACAGCCCGGGGGTGACCTTGTTCACGCCCGCATCCGTGGCCTGGGCCGAGAGGATCGTGGCGATCAGCAACTGGAAGGGGTTGGCGTGGTCGAGCTCGCACCGGGCGTCGGGGTACTCGGCGGCCAGGAGCTGGTGGGCGCGCAGGGCGCGGCCCTTGGGGGTTCGGGGGCGAGCCATCGGTACCTTATATACCTATGGCACCCGGCCCCTCCCACGTCACCATCAGCGTCGCCACCGGGATCACGGCGGCCCTGGGGCGCCAGGGCCGCCTGCTGCTGTCCCGGGCGGTGCCGCCCCACCTCCTCGACGACCGGTTCGACAGCTGGGCCGACGATCCCGTCGACCAGCCGCCCGGCTTCTGCGCCACGCTGGCCTGCGACGCGGAGCCCGCCGCCGGTGCACCCGGCGGGCGCCAGCACGAGCTGGTCGGCTTCCTCGGCGGAGGGGTGAGCCGGGGCCGGCTCCAGCTCGACGGCGTGCTCGACCCCACCGTCGACGATCCCGACCAGGTGGCCGACCGGCTCCTGGCCGCCCTCCAGCCGGCCCTGGCCGGCTCCGCTGCCGACCGCCTCGAGGTGTGGGGCCGCCCGGCCCAACCCTGGCACGAGCGCCTCGCCGAACGCCACGGCCTCACCCCGGTGCGGGCCCTCCACCAGATGCGCTGCCCGTTGCCGGTGCCCGACGCCGACGTGCTCCCCTCCCGGCCCTACCAGCCGGGCGACCTGGACGAGCTGGTGGCGGTGAACAACCGCGCCTTCGTGCACCATCCCGACCAGGGGGCGAAGACGGCCGCCGACCTGGAGGCGGCGATGAGCGAGCCCTGGTTCCAGCCCGACTGCCTGCGCATCCACGAGCGGGACGGCCGCATCGCCGGCTTCTGCTGGACCAAGATCCACGAGCACGAGGTGCCAGAGCGGCGGCTGGGCGAGATCTACGTGATCGGGGTGGACCCCGACTTCCACGGCCGCGGTCTGGGCGCGCCGATGACGATGGCCGGGCTGGCCTGGCTCCACGACCAGGGCCTCACCACCGGCATGCTCTATGTCGAGGCCGACAACGAGCCGGCGGTGCGCACCTACGTGCGGCTGGGTTTCAGCGTGGTTCGCACCGACCGGGCCTGGGGCCGGGCCCTCACCGGGTCGTCGTGAGCCCTCTCCCCTCCCCCTGGACGCCCGACGCCGACGGGTGGCGCGAGCTGTTGGCCGGCGAGCCGGCCTACCGGGCCCGCCAGGTGTGGCAGGGGCTGTACGAGCAGGGCCTGGCCCCCTCCGAGCTGTCGAGCCTCCCCGCCGCCCTCCGCCGGCAGCTCGACGAGGTGGTCCGCCCCTCGCTCCGCCTGGAGCGGGAGCAGCGCGACCCGGCCGACGGCACGGTCAAGTGGCTGTGGGGCACCGAGGACGGGGTGGCGCTGGAGACGGTGCTCATGCCGTACCGGGACCGGGTGACGGTCTGCGTGTCGAGCCAGGCCGGCTGCGCCATGGCCTGCGGGTTCTGCGCCACGGGGCAGGCCGGTTACCAGCGCAACCTGAGCGTGGGCGAGATCCTGGAGCAGGTGGTGGCGGCCCGGGCGGCGGCCGCCCCCCGCCGGTTGTCGAACATCGTGTTCATGGGTATGGGCGAGCCGTTCGCCAACTACGACCGCGTGCTCACCGCCGTTCGCCGGATCGTGGGCGACCTCGGGATCGGAGCCCGCCACGTGACGGTCTCCACCATCGGGTTGGTGCCGGCGATCGACCGCTTCGCCGACGAGGGCCTCCAGGTGGGGCTGGCCGTGTCGCTCCACGCCGCCAACGACGAGCTGCGCTCGGAGCTGGTGCCGCTGAACCGGCGTCATCCGATCGCCGAGGTGGTGGGGGCGGCCCGCCGGTTCCGGGAGCGGACAGGCCGCCGGGTGTCGTTCGAGTGGGCCATGATCGACGGGGTCAACGACCGCCCGGGCGACGCCGACGAGCTGGCGGTGGTGGCGGCCGACGCCCGGGCCCACGTGAACCTGATCCCGCTCAACCCGACGCCGGGCTGGCCCACCACCGGCTCCCCGGCCGGCCGGATCACCGACTTCGCCCGCAGATTGACCGATCGGGGGATCAACGTGACCGTCCGGGCCAACCGGGGCACCGGGATCGACGCCGCCTGCGGGCAGCTCGCCGCCGGCCACCAGCCGGCCACGCCGGTCACCGTGGGCCGTCGGCGTCGCCCCCGGGCGGCCGGGGCACAAGTTGGGGGCCTGCATGCACCGCCGGCGGGCGGCCCCTCCATACTGTGAGTGCTATGACTCGCTGGTTCAACCCGTCCCATCCGCAGACGCTGCAGGCCGCCGTCATCCTCGGGTACCTCTCCGCCGTATTCGGGCTTCTGGGCTTCAGAGACGTGTTCTTCCTGGCTCTGTTCATCGGGCTGGGCGTGGGGGCCTTCGGCTCGGCCAACAACAAGCGGTGGGGCTACTTCCTGCTCGCCATCTGCGCCGTGCTCATCGCCCTGTACTGGGTGCTCATGCTGGTGACCAACCTCGACTCCGGCATCGTGACCATCCTGGTGGTCCTGAACCAGATGGTGTTCCCGGTGGCGCTGGCGGTGGCCGCCGTCCACCCCCATTCCCGGGAGTACCAGAAGGTGTGGTTCGAGTAGCCGGCCGGCGGCGGCCCGGCCGGGTGGGAGCCCTGGCGCTCTCGGCTCTCCTGCTGGTCGGAGCCGGCTGCAGCGACGGCTCTGACGCCAGCAGCGGCACCGTGGCCCCGATCCCCGGGTCGGGGTCGGGCACCACCGCGGTGTCGGCCACCCCGACCACCGTCACCGCCGCCGCGTCCACCTCGCTCTCGCCGCCCCCGGTCGCTCCCCCCGACTGGCAGCCCTGCGGGTCCCTCACCTGCGCCTCCGTGGACGTTCCCCTGGACCACGACGATCCCACCGGCCCCACGATCAGCATCGCCCTCGTACGGCGGGCCGCCACCGGCACCCGGCTGGGATCGGTGTTCGTCAACCCGGGCGGCCCCGGCGCCTCCGGCGTCGACTTCGTGGCCAACGGCTTCCAGCTCGATCCCGAGACGGCCCGCTCCTACGACGTGATCGGGTTCGACCCCCGGGGGGTGGGAGCCAGCACGCCGGTGGCGTGCACCCTCGATCGCTCGGCCGGTCCCCTCCCCGACTGGTCCCCCGACGACGCAGCCGAGGTCGAGGCCATGGACGGGGCGGCCGAGGCGTTCGCCCGCAGTTGCGCCCAGACCGACGCCACCGGCCTGCTGGCCCACCTCCGCACCGACGACGTGGCCCGGGACCTCGACCGGCTACGGGCCGCGGTGGGCGACGAGCAGCTGCACTACATCGGCTTCAGCTTCGGCACCCTGATCGGCTTGGTCTACGCCGAGGCGTTCCCGGAGCGGGTGGGCCACCTGGTGCTCGACGGGGTCGTGGACCCCCAACAGGACCTTCCCGGCCTCCTGACCAGCCAGGCGGTGGCCTTCGAACAGGCCTTCGCCGTGCTCGACGCCGCCTGTGGTATCCGGGTCGCCTGCCCTCCGGGTGGGGTGGCCGCCGCCCACGACGAGCTCATGGCCCGCATCGAGCGGTCGGGTCCGGTCGGTCAGGTCGGGCCCGCCGAGCTCGACTCGGCCGCCCTCATCACGCTGTACGACGAGGGCCTGTGGCCGGTCTACACCATCGCCCTCACCGAGGCGCTGGCCGGCGACTTCGGGTCCATCGAGGACCTCAGCGACACCTTCACCCGAGTGGTGCCGTTCGGGGCCTACGCCGGCGTCGAGTGCACCGACAGCCCCCGCCCGGCCGACCGCGCGGCGTGGTCCGCCTTCGCCGCCGCCACCACCGCCCTGGCCCCCCGTTTCGGCCCGGCTGTGGCCAACGAGCTGCTGACCTGCGCCTGGTGGCCGGTGCCGCCCGGCCCCGCCCGCGGTCCGGTGACGGCGCCGGGGGCCAGGCCCGTCCTGGTGGTCGGCAACACCAACGACCCGGCCACCCCCCTGGCCAATGCCGAGGCGGTGGCCGGCCACCTGGAGTCGGCGTCGCTGGTGGTGGTGGAGCTCGACGGGCACACGGCCTACTCCGCCAGCTCCTGCGTCCGCGGCCTCGTGCGTCGCTACCTGCTGGCCGACGAGCTCCCGCCCGACGGTTCGAGGTGCTGAATGCGCCGTAGGCGCGGCGGCGGGGTGGGGGCCCCGACGCTGATGGGGGAGGCCGACGGAGGAGGCCGCCGGGGGTGCCAACCCCCGAAGGGCAACGCACGCCGTAGGCGCGGCGGCGGGGTGGGGGCCCCGACGCTGATGGGGGAGGCCGACGGAGGAGGCCGCCGGGGGTGCCAACCCCTGAAAGGCAACGCACGCCGTAGGCGCGGCGGCGGGGTGGGGGCCCCGACGCTGATGGGGGAGGCCGACGGAGGAGGCCGCCGGGGGTGCCAACCCCCGAAGGGCACAGCTAGACATCCCACGGGCGGTTGTTGTCATCTCTGAAGAGGCGGGGCGTGTCAATGGGGTCTCGCCCGTAGGGCGAGGCGTTGTCGTGGCGCGGTGAGGTTGGCCGGCTGGTGCTGGCGT
>Ga0268299_1002131_pt1 | contig 26100 bp, 27 predicted proteins | sample NOBtaG_FD_193484 | JGI IMG/M metagenome (GOLD analysis project Ga0268299, IMG submission 193484) | Activated sludge microbial communities from bioreactor in Nijmegen, Gelderland, Netherland - NOB reactor | ecosystem: Engineered > Bioreactor > Aerobic > Activated sludge | place: Netherlands...
CTACGATCCGGAATGTCGCATGTTGACCGGCTTTCTCAACGGGCTGGCGGCTCACCTGGAACCGGGAGGAGAGGGCTGGCTCCTGCTGTCCGACCTGGCCGAACATCTGGAATTGAGAACCAGGGCGAAGTTGCTCGCCATGTTCGATCAAGCCGGGCTCGTCGTCCTCGGCAAAACCGATATCCGGCCGCATCATCCCCGCGCCTCCGATCAGGCCGACCCGCTCCGCGCCGCCCGGGCGGCCGAGATCACGTCGCTCTGGAGGCTGGGGGTGGAGTTGGGAGCATCCAACGGAGCACCTTAAATGTATACCCATCTAACAATGTTGGAGCGATGCGCCTCCGAGAAATTATCTTCAACAGTAGGACGGCCCTTCAAAAGCCTTTAGAATTGATCAAGTTTTTAGCGGGCGTAGACTATACATGAAGAAATGCCTTTGCGCCGCCACAAGGATTACTCCGGTATGCCGTATGATGCTGGAAGGGAAACATGCTCTTAACATGACGACCAAAACTGATCAAACATGCCTTAGCAATCGCTACTATATTTTCGTATCTCCGCCTTTGAAATAAGGAACAACATGTAATCCACAATACCAAGGAGTTGCGATACACGCTCCTTAGTGTAACCCGTTACAAGTCTATGCATAACTTCGTTTCTTACAAGCCCAGAATAGCCTCGAAAGAAAAGATGTGCGGCTTCCTGAATGTCCTTTTCTGGGCTGAACCGAATCAAGTACGGTTCTCGTCCCATTGTTGCACTGAATAGTTCTGCCCCAGAGGCCTTTCCAACAAATCCGGTTAATTCTCTGACCCGATCCTCAAGAACGACGCTCATTTCTCGGATTACCGTATCGAATTGTTCTGACTTTCCAGGATCTTCCAGTGCCGCGAGTATCGTCACGCATCGCGTTCTCAATATCGGATCGACAATTGTAATACTGGGCGACAGCGCGGGCGCAGAACCTAGCAGGCTTGTCGCTGTCTCCACACTCATACCTTTGTCGGCTTCCAGCAACTCAAACAGAACATCGGCGGGTCGGAGGCCATTAAGCTTTCCCATTTCACCTATATTTTGCAGCTGTTCAATCCTAAGATCGAAACTCTTCAAAACGCTTCGTGGCACAAGCTTGCTATTAGCTAGAAATTCGCGACGTCGTTCCTGAACAAGAAACGCTTGATATAGTATCCCCGCTTTGAGATAGCGGAGAGAGCCGAAGGTTACACCGTTAACGGTAATCTCAGCATGTTTTGGCAGGCTAGCAACATCAAGCCGCTCCTTACCCCATTCGACCATTCGAGCAATGCGACCAACTTCTTCTTCGTACGGCGACGAGGTAAGTTCGAGAAACTCGACCACCTTTCGATGTCTTTCGAGTTCGGCTAATAAGGCCTCTAGTCCACGCTGGAACTCTCGATAGGTATCAACATAAAACCAAGGGCTTCCCGCTACAGTGTTGTCAGCAGGTTGGTCGATTTTGTCCCATGGATACAACGGCATAATTACCTACAGTAGTAACTGTTCATACGTGGGCGTTCGGCAGTGCCTCACAGCTTCGAAACACGTAAGCGGCAGCCATTTCCCTCCATAGCTATGGCACGATCGAGAACGGCTGAGACTTCATTTCGCAGCTCGTGAAAGTAATGTCGCTCGCCAAGACATACAAAGCAGCAGGTTACAGGGTCCACCATTTTAAAAATGTGGCCTAAGGCTTCCTCAGTCAATTTTTCGTCGCCTATCCTCGCATCCGGGAAAAAGTAGCCTGCGTCGTTCTTAAGAAGATAGACGTCAAGACGCTCATCAAAATGCTCAAGCGAGTCACGAAGCGTCCTGCTCTTTAGCGGCGATTCGTCGGTCAAACAGAAGGCATCGCGGAGATTTGAGGCTCTAGCCTCACGCAGCTTTCGTACGGCCTTTGTAGTACCTCCCGGGATAGGTGATTGCCAAGAGAAGCGCGATAAGGCTGCCGCGTGGCCCAAAGCCTCGTGAACTGCGCTGACCTGATTCACTTCGTTTTCCCCCTGTGCCCGGCTTCTATCAAACCGTTGAAAGCCTTCAGACGCACGACTAGCAGAGTAGCAGATGGAGCGAATGTAGAACGCCTCGGTCGGAGGATGAATACCCTTGAAGTCCTTCACAAGCAGAGTTGCACGATGATCCAACTCATCTTTCGATAAATCACCCACGAAGATCGCCTTCAATCCACAGCTCGACCGATCTCGATTGCAATCTCGACGACTCTTCTCGAGCAAGTAGGTTCAATAAATTTGGGAGACGAGTCTACCGAAAAATAAAGGCCTTTTCCAGCCGCCTAGAGGCGGCCTGTGTGGGCTCCAACTGTGCGCGAGCAAGGAGACCACACAGGTTGCCTCCAGCCCCTACCGACCGCGCGGATGCATGACGCAAACAAAACTAAGTCCCGTCTGCGCACCCCGGCAAGCCGGAAAATCAACCATATCCTTGTAGGTTAGTTCGCTGATTCCCTTCTCTTGGGAACCATACGCCCTGCGAGCACGAAGGTCATCAAGCCGCCCACCTGGATCAGGCAGCTCTGCCTGTCGCGGCCTTGGTCCGTACCAGGAGCTCCACGTCGCAATCCAGGACGTGTAGCAGGGACAAGAGCTGATCGATGGACTTGCGGTAATTTGTTTGGTCGAGCAAACGATAGAACTGCGTGGCAGATGTTCCCAGACGCCGGATCAGCTCACGTTTTGAGATAGGACTGCCCGCAACTCGTTTCTGCGCCTCAATCGTCAGCTTGTACAGGAGCGCATCCCGTAAATAGTGCGGATCCTGGTTGTACTCCAAGACCTGTTCACTGTGAACCGTTCCTTCTTTGCCGGATGCCAGGACATAGGTAAACCCTTCACGGCCTAATTCCTTATCGATAAAGAGTCGCGCAACCGGATCGGAGACGCTTGGTTGAGGATCGACCTTTGAGTACGGTAACTGAAACGTTTTATTCGACGATTTCACCTGAAACGCTTTCTTGCGATTGTTATGCGTTACTGAATGAATCTTCATAAGCCCCCCTCAATCTCCAATTCCTCGATCAAGGTGCGAATTCGTCGCGTTACTCGCCCTGCCATTGATTTGTGGTTATCCAAGTCCCACTTAAGAATCAATCTCCCATCGCGATATACATGCACGTGTCGAGGGAAATGGTCGCCTTTCCAGGTCACAAAAATATAGCCGCCTCGCCGAATCTTCCCCACCCATGAACGTTACCTTGAGCGGTAACATATGTCAAGACACGCTCACTCACAGACGGCCTGTATGGCTACCTCTCCCTCCCAACAAAATAGGTGCATCACACCAGCAAGAACCAACCAGATGGGGAGCCGGTCGTATCTTTCAGGAACCACGCAGGCCGCGCCGCTCGAGCGGCAGAGATCACATCGCTCTGGCGGCTGGGGATTCGATGAGCGAGGTTCGTCCGGGAAGAATGCCGACAGGCGGCTGAATCAGGGGATGAGACGCACGGGAAAGGGCTTCGCGGGGGGACAGCGGCGGAATGCGCAGGGCTTGCCGGGCGACCACCTTCTCACCTGCAGTTCTTTCAACTGGCACAGTGTTCGAGTGGTGTTCCCCTTGGCCTCATAAATACTCAGGGTAAAGCGCTCGCTCTCATCTCCACTGTCGGTGTCATTCCAACGGTCGAAATACATTTCCCCCTTGAAACTGAACACCCCGTAGAGCTGGTAATTGGTTGTGCCGGCCACCGTTCCCTCCTTGCGAGGGTTCTGAACCACGAGATCGGTCAGGGCACGATCGATGCCACTGAGATCCTCATTGAGCACCACAATGGGAGCAGAATAGGCTTGGCCGATAGATCCGCCATTTCTTAGTTTGCAGAGCGCCGAATGGAGCTTCAGCACCGGTTCAGCCTTCCCGTCGTTGTTGATATCGACGTACGCCCAATAGGCCCAGGGCTCCTCCTTCATACCGATTCTTCGTACCGGATCTGCGTCTCGATCATCATCCGACTTGTATCTGTCATCGGTAAACTCATCACCGGTCGCAAGATACCGCAGCACTCGTTCCATCGCACCGATATGGCCCCCGACATCGAACGGCTTCCACTCAGGAGCTTCCAGTCCAAGTAGATCGCTATAATCCCGCTCACAGGCCGGATGCACCGTCATCCGCTCCAGATTGCGTTTACAGGCTTCACACACGTCCACCTGCTCGCCGATGATCAACTGGTAATCCCCCGCCTGCGCCAAAGGGAACATCGCGGCCCACAGCAGCAACAACAGTAGAAGAGACTTTTTCATTCAACGACTCCGCACGCCCCATCCCTATCCCTGTTCCGAACAGGTGTCGGCGACTTTTCGGGCCATGTTACCGCAGCAGCGGACACTCGCAAAACATTTCCAGCAACGACGCCAGGGCCGGATAGGTTTCCTTCGCGAGAGGTACGCGGTCGTTTTTTTGCTCCACCTCGTCTACCAGGCTTCTTGATGCGGGGCTATCCCCGCATCCCCGCTGATCCCCGCATGAATCGCTGCTCACTCGCATCGACAACGCTTTCGCAACTCTTTGTTTTGACTGCCATTTCCAATCGTCATCCTCGTTACGGTCGCTGGCCTCCGCCTTGCTCTACCCACCGGCCAACGGCGGGCAGCCCGGCAGGAAGGAGGTGAGGATCACCCAGCCGGCCCCGCAACAGAAGGGTCAGTCGATTCATCTATCAGAAACCGACGGGCCGGTAGACCCCGGCCCTATAACACAAGGAGCAGGCAATCATGCAGAAAGCCCCCGTAGCCAGTGTCAGCGCAGGACCAGTTTCTCCCGCCGTCATGGGACCGGAAAAGGACATGAAGGATGTCTATATCATGAGCGGCTTGGTGTTCTTCCTCGCCGTCGTCGTGTCCGCATTCTGGTACTACTCCCAGGCCGACGAGGCAGCCCATAGCAACCCGTCGGCAGAAGCCCTCAATAGTAGCCAGGTCTCGCAAGTCCTGAAAGACTCCACAGACCACGCGCCGGTCTCAGCCTCGATTCCAACGACCCATGTGGACACAGCCCCGTTGGCGATTCGAAGTACCGACATCCTGCACGACGATATTCACTTTGAAATCGGCCGCAAGGGATTGACCGATGACGGCAAGGCCGCCTTGCAGCGCCACGCGGAATTCCTCAAGAGCGAGCGGGATTGGGGCATCCTGCTCCAGGGCTATACCGATCAACAGGGTTCGAGAAGCTTCAACAAGGTCCTGGGCATGAAGCGCGCCGAGACCGTCAAACAACACTTGATCGCGCTGGGTGTGCCGGAGTCGTCGATCCGCACCGTGAGCCTGGGTGAAGAAGGCGCCCTCTGCATCGACAACAGCGACGTCTGCCGCCGCATGAACCGGCGGGTACACGTGGAGATGCGAAGGATCGGCCAGGAACACCTGGTGGTTCCTCCCGTCGCCCCTGAAACGGCGGCCGATCCGTTCTCGAACAACCTCGACCTCTCAATTGAAGCAGGGCAGACCGACGCGAGCAACGAGAGCCTTCCGCTCACAACCTCCCAGCCGGCAGAACTCACCTCCGAGCCGACCGACGGCAACTGACCAGCCGGGGATTGTCCCCGGGAACGACATCAGGTCCTTCCCGGGGACACCCGCCGTCATTCGATCATCCACAACTATGACGAAACGAGGATCCTATGCTGAATGACCGCTTCTGCCCTCTCCGACAGCGCGCAACAACCTTTGCAGCCCGCCTCACGCTCTGTGCGTTCTTTCTGTCATTGGCACTTGGCGCTCCCCTTCCGGCCACCTCCTGCGCCGAACCGGACCAATCCCTCCATACCGGCATCATTCCCACTATGGGCCTCACCGATGTGACGGAAGGCACGTTGATGTTCAGAACCGACCAAGCCGGACGTTATACACCGGCGCCCATCCTCAAGACGGACGTGCACATTGCGGTCACCGGGACGATTGCTCGCGCAACCGTCCGGCAGGAGTTTACCAATCCGAGCAGGAAGAAAGGCGACTGGCTGGAAGGGATCTACGTGTTCCCCCTGCCCGAAACGGCCGCAGTGGATCATCTCCGCATGAAAATCGGGGAGCGGATCATTGAAGGCCGGATCAAGGAACGGGCGGAGGCGAAAAAGGTCTACGACCAGGCTAAGCGGGAAGGGAAACGGACCGGCCTGGTCGAACAGGAACGGCCGAATCTGTTTACCACTTCAGTCGCGAATATCGGACCCGGTGAACATGTGACGATCGAGCTCGAATATCAGGAAACCGTCCGCTACGAGAATGACCGGTTTCAACTCCGCTTCCCCATGGCCGTCGGGCCGCGGTATATCCCAGGCGTCCCGGTGATCGTCGAAGGACAGGATCCTCAGGGATCCGGCACCGGTCCGGGCACCGATCGTGTCCCCGATGCCTCACGGATTACGCCGCCCGTACATCAACCCGAGGACGGCACGATCAACCCCCTAAGCCTCTCGCTCTCGCTCCACCCGGGCTTTCCTCTTGCCCGGGTGGAGTCGCCGTTTCACCCGATCATCAGCCTTCAGGATCAGGACGGCGGATACCAGATCAGTCTCCGGGAAGATGCGGTCCCGGCTGATCGGGATTTCCAACTCATCTGGCATCCGGCGCCGCAAACCGAACCGATGGCCACAGTCTTTACCGAACAGAAAGACGGCACAAGCTATGCCATGCTGATGCTTGTTCCACCGACACAGCATCGTGAGCCAGCGGCGCGAGTTCCGCGGGACATCACCTTCATCATCGATCGATCGGGATCCATGGCCGGCGCGTCCATCGAACAGGCCAAGGGATCATTAACGGCCGCCCTCTCGCGGCTGACCACACAGGATCGCTTCAACATCATTCAATTCAACCACACGGTCCGGTCGTTGTTCCCCATACCGCAGCCCGTGACGACCAAATCAATGCAACAAGCCATCCGGTACACCGAACACCTCGCGGCCGACGGGGGAACGGAAATACTTCCGGCCTTGAGACAGGCCCTCAAGAGCCCGCAGGACAGCGCACGGCTCCAACAGATCATTCTCATCACCGACGGACAGGTCGGCAATGAGGAGGAGCTCTTCGAACTGCTGCACCAGCGCGTGGGCAGCAGACGCCTGTTCACCATCGGGATCGGCTCCACGCCCAACAGTCATCTGATGCGGAAAGCTGCCGAAACAGGCCGCGGCACCTTCACCTACATCGGCAATGTGAATGAGGTAAAGGACAAGCTGGATGGTCTGTTCAGAAAACTTGAGCATCCGGTGCTCAACGACATCACCCTCGATGCAACCGGATGGTCGGGACTCGAACAATTCCCGGCAACCATCACGGATCTCTATGAAGGCGAACCCATCGTGCTGGCACTGAAAGCCGATTCGCTGCCTCCTCAGGCCATGCTGCACGGACGGATCGGAAGCGCAGCCTGGTCACTCCCGATCTCGTTCAACAATGCGACCGCTCACGGAGGGCTCTCGGTTTACTGGGCCAGGCAAAAGATTGCGGCGCTCATGGATGAGACCTACAAGGGCGGCGCTGAAGAGACGATCCGAAAGGCCGTGCTGGACGTCGCCCTTACCCACCACCTGGTCAGCCGATACACCAGTCTGGTCGCTGTCGATATCACTCCTGCCAGACCGACAGACTCCCCGGCTGCTGAGCGCGACCACACGACTAATCCGGCGCGGACGCAGGACCTCACCGCGCTCGCGAACCTCCCGGGAACTGCGACCGACGGACACGCGCACATTGTGATGGGGGCAGCGGCACTTCTGTTGTCCTGCTTGCTGTGGCCATTCCGCCGGGCGGTCGTATGAGTCGATTCAGACCGGGCTCCCGCCTGCTGACGATATTGATAGCGGGACTTCTCGCCATCGGCGGCTGGCAGGTCTGGGAAGGATCGTGGATCTATGCCAAGGCCAGGCTCGCGCAGGTTCTGCTGCAGCGGGCCTGGTCCCGCGCTCTGACGGGCGAGCCGATGCCGAAACCCTGGCCATGGGCCGATACCTGGCCGGTTGCGCGGCTCCGCATGCAACACCCGTCGGTAGATTTGATCGTCCTCGCCGGCGCGTCTGGCCGGACCCTGGCATTCGGTCCCGGCCACGTCACCTCCAGCGCTCTGCCCGGGCAGGAGGGCACGGTGATGTTGACCGGTCACCGGGACACGCATTTTCGCTTTTTGAGAGCAGTACACCCGAACGATCAGCTCGACCTGACGGGAACCGACGGGACCACACTGCACTATCGAATCATCGAACAGCGAGTCATGGATTCACGGCGAGAGCTCATTCCGACAGGTCAAGACACAGAGGATCTGGTGCTGGTGACCTGTTTTCCCTTCGATGCGATCCAAGCCGGCGGGCCGCTACGCTACGTGGTGCGGGCCGAGCGGGTCCTGGATCGCGGCCATTCCTGACTGCCGTGGGAGATGTTCATGAGCACAGTCCTGTTTGCCGTTCTTCGAGGAAGTCGAATGAGAAACGACCCGCTTGGCGAGAGGATCAGACCACGTGGAAGGGACTCATGAATGGGCCTGCTTAGGCAGATCGCGTCTGAGGCTCGTCAGACTCGTGCGGCCGATCTGCCCTGACCGGAGCGGGAGGCCCTGAACGTGCAGCCACCAGCCGTAGACGGCTGACATTCGCAACAGACCAACGGGCGTACCCGCACAGCCCCCACAAGAGGATAGCCCCGATCACATAATGAGAGAGAAACAACGTCGGGATCTGATCGCCGGCCGCTTGATCCGGCCCTGAAAACGTTACCGGAGGCGAGATCAGCAACAGGCACAACGTCATCCCCACCGCCCATCCGCCATGAGTTGCAACCGGCAGGCGGTTCCCCACATACAACGACAACGGCAGCAACAGCAGCAGATAATAGTGCGTCCAGGAAATCGGGCTGATGATCAAGGAGAGACAGAGCACCATCGACAACTCAAGATTCGTCGTCTCTCGAACCTGCACGCCGGGATTACGAAGAAACAGCAGCGCGGACAACCCGACGAACAAGGCCGCACAGGCCTGCCCTGCCACTCCGACATCCCAGGGCACCGGCACAGGCTTCCAATCGTACAACCGGACACCATCCTGCAGCCGCAGCAGCAGCCCCTGCACCGATTGCACATTAAACGCGGCAATTCCCTTGTCGGACAGCGGCAGGATCACCTCCCGATACCAGGCTACATGGCTGGCCCACCCGGCGTACCAGATCGATAGACCCGTCACGGCCAACAGGGTCAGGCCATAGCCGAACACCGCAGCCCAACGCCGCTTGCCGAAGAAATACACCGCAAACAGCAACAGGGGCAGCTTGATGATCGCCGCCAGCGCAAAACAGCTCCCCGCGCTTCGATCCCACGTTTTGTCCAGGCAGACGACACCGGCAATCAACAACAACAGGGCGAAGTGAGTCAGATTGCCCTCTTTGAGGCTGTAGACGAGTGGCCCGTTCATCGCGAACAGCAGGAGCATGGCCCACCTTCTGGACCAGGTTCGATCCGTCAGCGACCAGAGAAGGGCGAGGCTCACGACAAGGCTCACCGTCGAAAGGCCCATCAACAACCACTGTGCATGCCGCAGCGTCAGAAATGAGAAGGGGGTAAAGAAAAAGGCGACAATGGGAATATTCACAAACCCGCACACCGGCGTATCCCAGCAGCGTACGAACAGGTGAGGGAGATCTTCAAGAATCGCGCGGCCGGCCGGGTAATAAGCGACGTTGAAATCGGAAAACAGAACGGAGGGCTCGGAGACTTGCCAGGTCCAAAACACAAGCCCGCCCAGGACAGCGCCCAGGATTGCGAGAAAGGGCGCTCGGGCTGAACCATATCGAAACGTCAGACACCACACCACCACTGCCAGAGCAGCCGCTCCATAAAAGATCGCATACTGATGCATGGAATTAACCGCCTATCTCGCCCGTCCTGTCTCAGCGCCACCGAGGAAGGATTTGTCTACACTGTCGGCCCGAGGCATTGCAGCAACCGGGCCGGTTCCCGATCCAGGCCCCAGCATGTCGCTCACGGAGGAGTCGGTGTAGTCGGGGTCATCTGATTCAAAGTATACACAATGTTCCGTCGGACCCCCTGACGCTCCAACTCACGGCCAGGGCAGAGAGGCGCCCGATCCCGAACCTGCAGCGGCACCTCCCCGTTCCGTACCCGATCCGCGACTCCTCCCTGCTTCAGTCCGCAACCCAAACAACCGATTTCTTACTGTCGGGGCTGTGCCGCATCGCACCCCCGCTCTAACTACCTGAATAGACATGGATTTCGTGAGAGACGGCAATACAGCGCGCGTGCTTCCCTATCCGGAGCCGGAGTTCCCGGACAAGGACTCCGAGGGTTCGCCCTCCCCCGCCCCTGAGCAACCGCATCATCACGCGCGGTTGAAGCGAACGGACTGGGTGATTGCCGCAGGCCTGACCCTCTCGGTCGGCATGGCCTGTCTCTTCATTGCCGATATGATCCCTGCCTTCCTGCTGCAATCGATGGACTTTTGGTTTGAATCAGACACGGTTCGTGAAGTCTCGAACATGACCTCCACCACCGATGACCATTCACGGACCTCCGTCCATCCCCTGTTCTCGATCCTCACGTTCGTCCCCGTCTATCTGGTGAAGCACACGCTCGCGATCCCTCCGCTCAGAGCCGTCTTGTACGTGACCAGCATCCTCGGAGGCATCTGGATGGGGACGTTGTATCTCCTGCTGCGCCTGCTCGGCTGCCGGACGCTCGATGCCTGCGTCTTCACGGCACTCGGGCTCTCCAGTGCCTCGGCCATCTTTTGGCTTCCTGTGCCCAACTCCTATACCTGGGGATCCTGCTCGATCATGGTTGCGCTCGCCCTGCTCTTACTCGCTGAACAGCATCGAGTCGGCGCCCTGCCCTATGTGCTCGCCAGCGCCTTCACCCTCAGCATCACGGTCACGAATTGGACGGCCGGCCTCCTGACGACGTTGGCGCGCTGGCCGTTCAAACAGGCGGTACAACTCTCCATCAATGCCTTCTGCCTGGTGGTGCTCTTGTGGGGCGCGCAAAAGTTCATCTTCCCCTCCGCGGAGTTTTTCATCGGCAGCCGCAAAGAGGCCAACTGGATCAACCATCCCCAGTCCGGACACGCGAGCCACATCGCCTCGTCGTTTGTCTTCCACACCCTTGTCGCTCCGGCGATACGGTTCATCGATGACGATGGGTACATTCAGGTCGGCGACGACTCCGTTCGTCTGGCGCAACGCCTGGCGTTTCAATTTTCCCCTCCCGGGTCGGCGGGCCCGCTCGGGTTGATCGCCGTCTGCCTGTGGTCGGCCTTACTCCTCAACGGACTCTGGCGGCTGGTGACGATGGATCGCCAGGTGCGCTTCCGCCTCGTGCTGGCAACCCTGTTGTTGTTCGAACTGTCGCTGCACATGGTCTACGGGGAAGAAACCTTCACCTACAGTCTGAATTTCACCCCTCTTCTCATCGCCCTCGCCGCGCTGGGGACACTCAGCCCGGGACGCCGGGCGGTGCTCATCCTTGCGGGCCTCCTCGCCCTGTGCGCCGGCATCAACAACTGGCAGCAATTCCGGCAGGCCACGGAGTCCGCGACCCACTTCACACCGCAACGCGACGCGATGACCAGCCTGATGCGGACCGATCCGGACCGCCCCTGGCCCCGATCGGTCGGGCATATCCCGATGGGCGTGCCCGGCGCTCCTGAAGCCGAACATGCCTATCACGAGCCCGGTGGCGACTTCAGTCCGCAGGCCCCGAGTTTCGGTGTTTCGCTCTGGCTCTGCGATGCCGAGGGACGCCCGCTCGTCACCAGCCAGTCGGTGCCGCTCAACGACATTCAGCAGACATTCGAACCGTCCACCCATCCTCATGTTCCCGCCATCGCGACCCGGACGCCCTACTATGACGCCACCTGGACCAGACTGGACGCCACCCATTGGGAGCTGCGGTTCAAGAACCGTACGTCCCACACCCCGGTGATTGTGATTCGCAGCGTCGGGCCCGCCGGAGGACCGGTCACCGATTTGAGCTGGAATGGCGAGCAGATCGAGGTCAATCATCGTTGGACCGTCCGCATCACGCCCGCTCCCGCAAACGTCGCTCTCGGAGACGAGCAGACCGTGAACTGGATGACCTCGGAATCGGCGGACCGGTCCTGGGCCGGAGAATCAGGCTGGGGTTACGCTCGCCTCGTGCTTCCACGGGAGCAATCTGCCGCAGGGAACGAATACCGGCTCATCTTGTCCGACTTGCGGATTCCCATTCAAATGCAGCGTTGGTACAGAAATTCGCCTGAGCGAGTCCGGCTCGATCTTCCTGATCAACGCTTTCAGGCATCCATGAATGCGCAAATCGATCATCTCATGATGAGTCTGATCGGCCGTGAAACCAGACCCGGAGACCCCACATTTTTCTATCGCGCCTGGCAGAGGCAGGGGGCCTACATCGCGACCGCCCTCTCGCGAGCGGGTGATCCTCGCGTCAGCCGCATACTGGCCCAATATCTGGCAACCCACGATTTTGGCGGTGGGTATGGGCCCGAAGCCGATGCGCCCGGGTTGACCATCTGGGCCCTGACCACGTCCGCGAATTACATTGCCGATCATGAGCACGATCAGTGGTTGTGGCCTCATGTGCTCCGCAAGGCCCAACGCATTGAGGCCATGCTGACGGCTCGCGCCCCCATCGAAGAATCTTTTGCCGTACCCTCTCCGTACGACCTCCAACACGGACAGCAAATAACGAAAAGTGTGCTGGCCAAACCGGCACACGACGGACTGATCGTAGGCCGTGTCGGGGACGAGTGGCCCTCGCTGTACGTCAATGCGGTGAGCTATCGCGGCTTGCTTGCCGCGGCCGAATTTGCCGAACGGCTGGGCAAGCACCGGTACGCGACAGGCTGGCGGAACCATGCCCACACGTTACGCAACAATTGGCAACGCCGAAACCGCAATGGCGGCTCCGATGGCAGGGTCTCGACGGTCAGCCTGGGAACAGCATCGTCGACCCCGTCGAGTCGCGACCAATTGGGGCAAGCATTGACGGTTTATCGGCCTTCTTCCGACCACGCACCTATCGCGGCGCAATTGAGCGACGCTCATCGGGCCTTGCGACAGGGGCAACCGGACGCCGTCTGGGCTTCGCTGAACCGACTCTGGACTCAACAGGCATCGCCCGGGCTGTACACGTGGGATATGCCGCGGCCGGCGACCACCGATGTGGCGGATGGCTGGCAATACGTCAGAGGCTGGCGCAATCAGTCCGTCGTGTCTCCCGATTATGAGACGGCGGCGTTGCTCTTGCTGTTGCAGCAAGACATGCTGGCCTATGTGGATGACGGCGCGGCGGAGCCCACCGTGGTGATCGGCGCAGGCGTTCCCCGGGCCTGGATCTCACACTCGATGATGGTCTCGAATCTTGCGCTTCCCGGCGGCTCAATCGATTGGCGATGGGACGGACATGCGATGCGGGTGACCCTGCATGGCTCCTCGCGCAAGATTCAGTTGGGCGCGTCCTTCCCGCACGACACGGACATGTCCGTCACATATGACGACCCAGCCGCTGCTGTCACCGCGCGTGCGTCCTGACCCATCGACATTCACGAAAACGCCCCGGCCGCTACCCGTGCCGCAGAGAGGCCTCTGACCGCTTCGACTCGATCATTTTTGATTCAGTGCCTTCCCATTGCGATCCTGATGATGAACACCGGGATGGAACCGCCCGGCACCGTAGCCGACAGTCATCTGACGCCGATAGCAATTGGAAGAAATCTAATGCTAGCCTACGAAGTGCCCGTTGACGGACAACCACCATATTTCTCCAGAAATGGAAGCGGAAGGAACGGAGGGCGAGATGGGCGAGAGACATCGCAACCGGCGGCAGACGCTTGCCATACTCTCAACCTCCCCGACCGGAATTATTACGAGCTTCAACGAGGCCTCTGAGCGCCTCTTAGGGTATTCCGCGGAAGAGGTCGTGGGGGCGCTTCCCCTCGCAGCATTACATGATCCAAGCGAATTGCAGCAACGTGCTGCCGCATGCACATCCAAACCGGCAACCAGGACGACGGACCTATTTCCAATCATCGTCGCGAACGCCGAACCGGGCCATACGACAGAGCATGATTGGACCTATCTTCACCGCAATGGCCACACCCTTCCGGTTCACCTCTCGATCAGCGCCTTCCCGGACGGATCAGGTCAGATCGCGGGCTATGTCCTGGTGCTTCAAGAAATTCGCAAAGAGATACGGTCGAACGACGTGCTCCAGCATCACGCGAAACTGCTCGACCTCGCCAACGATGCGATTCTAGTCCGCGACTTGGAGCGCGATACGATCGACTATTGGAATGACGGGGCGGTGCGCCTCTATGGGTGGACCAGCAAGGAAGCCGCCGGCGCCTATATCCATGATTTTTTAAAAACCACGTTTCCGCAGCCATTGGCGGACATCAAAAAGACCTTTTTGGCGAAGGGCTATTGGGCCGGGGAACTCCTGCACACGACTCGACACGGCCGGAGGATCACCGTCTCCAGCCGGTGGACGTTGCTCAAAAACTCAGATGGCGCAGCCAGCGCAAGCCTCGAGCTGAATACGGACATTACCGAACAAAAACGGGCGCAAGAGGCGCTAACAGCCGCACATGAAGAATTGGAGCATCGTGTCGCGGAACGCACGGCGGCATTGAGTGACGCCAATAGCCGCTTGCGCATCCTCTCCAGGCGGCTGATGGAAATCCAAGAGTTGGAACGTCGCGCGATCGCCCGGGATTTGCATGATGAGATCGGACAAGCGTTGACGGCCATCAAAATGAACCTGCGTGAGCTTGGCGAGCAGCGCGACGGTTCGACGGCCGCGGCAGACGGCAAACCGCTTTCCGACAGCCTGCAAATCCTCGATCAAGTGCTCCGGCACATACGCAACCTGGCGTTGGACTTGAGGCCCTCCATGCTTGATGAACTGGGCCTCGTCCCTGCGCTGAGATGGTATATCGGTAGACAGGCCGAACGTGCCGGATGGAAGGTTCAGTTTCTGGCCGATGAGGTGATGACGCGCCCCTCTCCGGAAGTGGAAATCTCCTGTTTTCGGCTCACCCAGGAGGCCTTGACGAATGTCGCGCGGCATGCGAAAGCAACAGTCGTGGAAGTTCGTCTTGAAATGGGTCGCCGGCAACTCGACCTTATTATCCGCGATAACGGGATCGGGTTTGACTCGAACCTCATCCGCACGGGCGCTCGTGCGGGGACGAGTGTGGGGCTCTCCGGGATGGAAGAACGGGTGCGACTCGCAGGAGGACACATGGTGATCCAATCAGCCCCGTCGACCGGGACTGCAATTCGCGCGACATTTCCGATAGGTCCTGAGTCGGCCGAGACAGAACATGAATAACATACGGGTACTCCTTGTCGAAGATCACACGCTGGTGCGCGCAGGCTTCCGGGTGTTGCTGGAAAAAATCGAGGGGATCCTCGTGATCGGAGAGGTCAGCGACGGTCGAAGCGCCACGAAGCTCGCAAAGGAGCTCGACCCCGATGTCGTGCTCATGGATATTGCCATGGCGGGCATGAACGGGCTCGAAGCGACCCGCCGCATTCGACAGGAGTCTCCAAGGACCAAGATATTGATGCTCTCTATGTATACAAACGAGGAGTATCTCAAAGAGGCGCTTCGCGCAGGCGCCGCCGGTTATTTGCTCAAAGACGCGGATCGCAATGAACTGGAATTAGCCATTAAAGCCGTATGGCGGGGCGAGACCTACCTGACACCGAGCATGACCAAGTTTGCCGTCGATGCCTATTGTCAACAAGGTGAAGCGCAGACAGGCCCTCTGGCTCGGCTGACCGGTCGCCAGCGTGAAATTCTCCAACTGATCGCAGAAGGATGCTCGACCAAGCAGATCGCACAACGTCTTGATCTGAGTGTGAAAACCGTCGAAACCCACCGCGCGCAGCTCATGGAGCGGCTCGACATCCACGATGTGCCGGGACTGGTCCGGCTCGCCATTCGCACCGGTCTCGTCCAGTCTGACTAGCCCCCACAACGCCGAAGTCCCACCCATCCTCAGGTGTAATTGGATCGATTTCCAGGGTATCCCTGATTCCGCCCGTATGGCCCATTATGGCACCCTACCGGCGGTTAATATTATGGGACCATCAGAGAGAGCAGAGCCGCAATGGACTCGGAATCGATGAAGGCTACACAGACCGAAGCGGAGCTCCTTGAGATGGCGTCCACGACGATACTGGCCGAGGCCAACGATCGCTTACGAGTTCTCTCTCACAGTCTGCAAGAGGCCGGGGAATTTGAACGGGGTACACTTGTCCGAGATTTACACGCTGAGATTAGGCACGCTCTTCCGTTAATCACACTGCGCCTCTACGAACAGGGGAAACAGCCTGAGCGTCCGGATGCTCCGCCGCATGCACAACAGGTTGCCGATAGCTTCCACCTCCTCGAGCGGGCGCTCCGGCAGCTTCGTGCCTTGGCGTCGGATGTGCAGGACCACAACGCATGATCCGCTCGCCTTCAAGAGGCGTTACCGAGGGACACGACTCATGTCTGCGCACAAAACCTTCAGTGAACTGAGCCTGAAGAACCACCAATACAAAAAACTGGCTCTGGCATCTGCCATTCTGTTTCTTGCTGTCGTTGCCATTCTCGTCCTCGAACTGATCGGGGCCAAACACTGATCGCTCCTCACGAGCACGCCTCGACATGGACGGATATTCCCGATGAAATGCAATGGGGCGCACCAGAACGCCAAGAGTCCGTCAGAGCCCCCTCTCTGTGGGCCATCCGTCAGTGAACAAGCACCAGCTTCATCCAATCGACCTGCTACCATCCTCGCCTCCGGCACCGTCGTTCTTGTCCTTGTTACCGTCAGCCTCTGCTTGGGAGAACTGGTGGTACAGGCCGTTCACCTTTTGCGCACTGACTATCCATCCATTGAGCGCATGAAAGATAGGGTAGGCCTGATCACGTCGGATCCGAGCTTCGGCCGGCATGCCACAGAGAACGATGGGGACGTGCTGACGGAAATAACCATCAGCGGGGCGAGGCGCCAGATTCGTCGCCCCCCACAGAGCTTCCACGTGCACGGGAATCTGCAATCGGCAAAGCCGAACCTCTCCGTGATCGGCAATTCCTTCACTCAGGCCACACCAGCCTCTGACATCGATCCCTAGCGGGCCTGCGCATAGTCGGCGGCCGCATTACCTCTCGCCTCGATCTTGTCCTGTCGCACACACAGCACCACTTCCATCACCGGTTCGGCCGGATCTGGCATCGAATGGCTCGGGCCTCCTCGCATCGAGCGGCAGTTTTTCGCTTGGAATCGAAAGGAAGACTTCCCGAGCGGAATCACCATGAGCGCAGAGAGCAGAATCGCTCACCTTGCACGGATGAGAAACACCATGCTGCAGCACAGACCGTGCAGCCACATGACGCGCAACCGCGCCGGAGGGGAAGATGAGACCGATGATGCTGCGCGTGAAGCCCGCGTAAGCAGCAATCAGAATTGTGGCGTGTATCTTGCGTTCTTTGAAATTGGCGACTCACTCAAATATGGGGTTCATCTATCCACGATGTGCGGCAGGGGTGATCCGACATGAAACTGAATGTGCTGATGTTCATGCTTCTACTCGTGCTGCTACCCGAACTGAGCTACGGACGCTGCCGAACGGTGGGTGAAAGTGCCAGTCTCGGTACGGCATACGGCACGTTCCCCCTCTACCCCGCAAAACGCGTGATAGCCAACGGCGAGAAACGTGACAATGTCGCGCTGCAGTGGGTCGGTTACGGGATCGGGCTGCCGCTCTTCGTTGTGGCAATGCCGTTCGCCATGGTGGGGGCAGGAATGGGCGCCGCACTACATGCCTGGACGAAATGTGATCAGCATGAAGATGATTGGCTCGGATTGAAGTAACACGAGTCTTGTGGCGAATCTCGAACTGCAGAATCTGACGCACATCAATGCAGCGCGATACTCATCATTGCGCGCCTCGCTCTTGGCGGGGCGCACACACATCCGGCCTACTTCGAGAACCAGACCGTTAGACTCGCGGTTACACCGGCAGAATTGAGAGGCGAGAGCAGCGGTGGAGTGAACCCCTCCAGTGAGACAGTTTCGCATTAACACACACTTCTCGCTCCCTTCGTGATCCACTTCTCCATCTGCTCATGTTAAGGGAGTAAAAGAGCGTTTCTTGCACCGCAGTTTCAGGCCCATAAGAAGTAGTCCGATTGCAAATATCGCGATAGTTGGTGGCTCTGGCGCTACGCTGAACGTGTTATAGACGCCGCTTGTCAAAACGGTCACTCCAATCGATGGTATCAACCCACCACCTCTCTGCTGCAGTGCAAAATCAACGCCTGCGACATCTAGACCAAACAGGTTTCCTACGGTCTTCCCACCTCCGGCAATACCAGGCCGTGTTGGTTCAAACAATTCGACTCGCGTGTCAGTGAAAAGGTTGTTTACTACGGCTCCGTTAGGGCCATTGCGCACGTTGGTAGTCAGGGATGAACCTGCTCCAACTGATGAGTTGAGGTCGCCGATAAGCCGGACATCTGCCCATTGAGTAATTTGCGTAAATGGGCCTGCTGCGTTAGCAACGTAACTAATACCGGCAGCATTACTCACACCTGGAGGTGTGACAAATGGTCCGAAACGGAGACCAGGCAACGGTGCTTGGGAAGGACCAACTGTACTTGGTGCAGCAGCCACCACTGGTTCCACAGTAATAAGGTTAGGCGGAATCGGTTGGGATGACCCGACTGGAGACCAACGGAAGTCAGAGAAAGTAATACCGCCAATGGAAAGCGTTTGAGGTCCGCCTGGCGCAATGAGGTCAGATAGAAGGATAGTTACTGCGTTAGCGGGAACCACCGACACCCAGAGGCAAATACCGACAACGAAGAAAAAGGCTCGATGATAAAGCATCTGGCCCTCCTTTTTGTCAGGGTGGTACCACTCCATTACCACAAGCAGCACATCTAGGCAACATTCCTTCCAGCAAAGGAACTGTTAGAAATTGGGCGGGGGCCCATCGCGCCGTTCCGCCGGTTCCAGTTAATCGTGCCACGTATGCAACAGCTGCCGATGGACGCCTAACTCCTTCGACCGCTCAAGATGTTGCTCACACTGCTTCAAGCGTGCGACCGCGTACTGCCGAAAGGCTTTTGGAAACTTGCCCACTGGCCTCCCTCCTGGTGCAAGTGTGCCGATGTGCACTGTCTCAATCTAGGGGTGCAGTCCAGACCATTTGCGCCAACGGGGGCAATGTAAGTGTTTGATAAATGGAGCCGGCGAGTGGAATCGAACCACCGACCTGCGGTTTACGAAGCGATCCCGAAGTAATTTCCCCACCTCATTCCACACCACAAAAACACACAGAAGAGCCTGATCCACCATTGGGTTAGGTGGTTCGTGCTTCGTCCTGTGGTGTGGTGCCTAAAACCGTCGAAAATGGTCCCGACGGTTACACTTTTGGTTACACTGCGCGCCTCGCTTTTTGCGGGGCGTGCAGCCTATTGGGGGCGGGTTCGCACGCGAATTCGAGAGCGGTCTACGATGATGAGAGACGTGGTGAGTTCAGCTTCGGTGACCTCACTGAGCAATCGACCCAAAGCCTGCTCGGTTTCTTCGATTGTGGTCGGCCAAACCCGAAGGCGCACGATGCCATGGTGTCGCTGCGCCGGAAAGGAACGGCCATCGGCGAAGTCTTCATCAAAGGTCACAACGACAGCGCTCTGTTGTTGCGCCCAGGCGAAGACCTCTTCATCAGACCTCCCGGACAATCCTACATCGCCGGTGTGGAAGACGGCCCACGTGGGCTTCAACAGCTTCAGCCATGAAACGACGGCTTGGGGAACATTTTGGTCGAGAAGGATGGTCAAGCGGTCAGGCACGCGGAATGACTTTCTCTTCGTCAATCACCTGGCTGGCATACTCAAGCGCGGCAGTGACATCGTTGTTGGTCAATTCGGGGTACGCCTCAATGATCCCAGCCATGGTATAGCCACCGGCCACCATGCCGAGAATGTTTTTCACCATAATGCGAGTGCCCCGAACCGTAGGCTTTCCGCTGCAGATGTTTGGATCGACAACGATACGATCATCCATGATGAGTTCCTCACTGACTAACCGGTTAGTCAGCCTAAGGCTAGGAGGTTCCAGGTGTCCTGTCAAGACAAGCCGCTCGATTCAAACAGCAGTAACCAAAAGGCGGACGCCCGTGCGCGGGGTGGCGCAAGCCACCCGCGCAGGGGAGCCGCGCCAGCGGCCTCTCCTAAACTTGACAGGAGGACATTTCTCGGCGAACACACCTGGCCTCACATCACATTACCTCCCGCAGGAAACGTCTGGTCCATCACGATTCATGATTTCGGAAAACAATGGGTCGAAATGTCTTGGGGAAGGTTAGATCCGATTCAAGGCAAGAGAGGAGAGAAAGGCGCCTCGCGGAATAGAAAGATGAATGAGGCTCGGGCACGAGGCCGGGCCAAAAGCACGATCCGCAAGAAATGCCTGACCATCGGAGCCGACCATCTCGTGACCTTGACCTATCGAGCGAATGTAGAGAATCGGGAGCGTGTCTTACACGATCTGGAACGGTTACGGCGGGCCCTCTCGCGGTCGGGCTGTTCTATGCCTTATGTGGCCGTCCTGGAACGGCAACAGCGTGGGGCGCTGCATCCTCATCTCGCAGTGAGAGGGTTTCAGGATGTTCGGCTCTTGCGACGATGCTGGTACAAGATCGTTGGGAACGGCCAAGGACAAGTGAATGTGAGAGGGCCCCGTCCAGGAAGTTCGCCTGTGAAGCTCGCCCGTTATATATCTAAGTACATCAGCAAGGATTTTGACAACATGCCGCGTGAGTTTGAGGAACACCGATATTTCTGCTCATTAGGCCTCAAGGTCCCGACGGAAAAGCATGAGTTTGTGCTGGATCGAAGAGCAAATGATGTTGAAAGGAAAATGTACAGCCTCATTCGGCAAGAAGCTTTGCGTCGCATCGGCGCCTGCTGCCGTCTTACTGAATGGATGGGTGGATCGGGGACCTATGGATGGATGGCCGGTTTTGAGGATAGCTCAATACGATGCGGTACCGGAAAGCCTGAACCGGTGCCGATTACTCTAAGCTCGTGACTCACTGCGCCGGGGCTTGCCGAAGCGCGGGCGCTCTCTGGGGGTGCGGGGGTGTCGAAGACTCCCCCGCATTTTGAGGTAGCCATCAGCAAGCGGCGGCCGCCTACCTACCCTGTGTGACCTTCAATGCTGGTTGATGTCGTTTACTGGGTTTCAGCGTTTTGGCATCTGAGTCTGGCAATGGTCAACTATTTGACTGGTCCATTCACTTGTAGCACACTCCAAAACCTATCGATCTAGCAGGAGGGTGCGTCAATGGCAGTATGTATCCCTATCATATTGCGGTCACTCGTCACGATTGTTGTTTGCATGGTGTTATTTTCTGGATGCAGCAGCCTCATAATCCATGATGACGATAATGCGGCGGTCGTAGGTACTAAAGTCGCTGTTAGAACAGTAAATTGTGCTTTAACAATCTTCGCTTTTTGCATGAGCGAATGGTGGTTGATGGAGGATGCTAAGGCTTCCTCCATGGTCTGGTACGGTACTGGTGACATCAACGGTGATAATTATACGTGCCAAAAAGAAGCAACTTACGGCTCTTCTGGAGCAACAGGGTATGTGCATATGCCTATAGGCAAGAATGTCGTGTCGATGCCCATGGCTGGTGGCGGAGGACAGCAGATGAATCAACAGCTCTACCATTCTTGCATGAGAGCCCGCGGCTATCAGCTATATGATTCGTATGAGCTGAATAAATGGCGTGAGAAACAAGCTATCTACAATTCTGTTAAACCTTCGCAGTCGGAAGAGGACGCAAATGTGCAGAACAATCGCGGGACGCAGTTCCATAATGGGCAAGGCGTACCGCAGGACTATGTCCAAGCACGGCATTGGTATGAGAAATCTGCTGCTCGTGGTAATGCATTCGCGCAAGTAAACCTGGGGGTGCTATACCAAAACGGACTTGGCGTGCAGCAGGACTTTGTCCAGGCACGGCAGCTGTATGAAAAGTCCGCTGCTCAAGGTAATAGTATTGCTCAAGCCAACCTTGGGGTGCTGTACCATGATGGGCTAGGCGTGCCACGGGACTATGTCCAGGCACGCCAATGGTATGAACACTCTGCCGCCCAGGGGAATGCATTGGCGGAAGCCTGCCTCGGAATCCTCTATCACAATGGCCTGGGGGTGCCACAAAATCTCGTACTGGCACGGCAGTGGTATGAAAGATCCGCTGGCCGAGGGAATAGTACCGCTCAGGCCAACCTCGGAGTGCTGTATCACAATGGCCTGGGAGGGTCGCAGGATCTCGTTCGAGCACATTTTTGGCTAAGTGTTGCAGCGGTGCAGAGCGGCAACAATTCTGCCGCACAAGAACGCGATAAGGTCATGACGGAAATGACGCCCGAGCAGAGGACAGAGGCTCAGCAACTCTTCCAAAAGTGTCAGGCTCAGCAGTTCAAGGACTGCGGAGTACGGACCGACTTGTCAAACTAAGCCGCACTTAATCACTCCCCAACTACTCCTCGCAAAATTGTCAATTCGTGGCTGAAGTAGTGATCACATTCGGGGGTGGGAGGAACTGTTACATGGTTGAATCCTGGAAAGAGATCGCCCTGCAAGCCGTGCTCTCGCTGGGTGGCAGAGAAATTCAGCTAGAGGATATTTATAAAGAAGTAACGCGTCACCCTCGTATGACACCATATTACCGGGAGCCTTGGAAGCCAGGCGGACAGCCTCGCTATCAATGCTGGACAAGGCGGGTGTTAACTGAACTCGTCAGAGAGGGCAAACTTATACGCGTGTCAATGGGCTCGTATTCGGTCCCAACGTGAGATATGACGCTACGTCAAATTCAAACTGACCCACTACCCTGAAGTAGAGGCATACTCTGCATCCAAGTTTCGGGTAGTTATGCAATGAGTAGCAGACAGGTACACCCATGTCACTGGTGCAGTCCATTGAACGAGCAAAAGATCTTGGCATATGGCTTCATGAAAAGACGAATAACAAGAAGCGTACTGGAGGTCTCCGTGAGAGAACCGGCGAGTCCATTCTTCAGCATTCTCTCGACCTCAGTGATGCAATCCTTGTCCTGATAGAGGCCTGTCTTCCCGGGCCGGCTATGACACTGGCTCGTCCGCTTTTCGAGAGCTACGTTCGTGGGTTTTGGTTGTTGAGATTTGCTTCTGACCAAGAGATAGCAAAATTCAACAACGGTGCAGGTCCAAAGTTTGCCCACCTTTTAAAGGCTATTGGTAATGACGTGGAATCTGGTGCCGCGTGGATACACGCCAATGAAAAAGCAAATTGGATAGCATTTAATGACCTGACTCATGGCGGAAGCGAGCACGTAAGACGCAGAAGTACTCAAGAGTTGGTTGAGCCAAATTACCCTGAAGCCGAATTGGAATCCCTGGTACGTTTCGGCATAGAAATTCGCCTCCGCGTTGGTTCAGATTTCCTTTCTCTGATGGGGGATGACATAACTAAGAAGCAACTAACTGAAAAAGCTAATATTATTCGATCTCACTTGGAGTGACCGATCAACCAGAGAGGATATACAAACTCTAATCTGCTAACGCATTCGAGGTTGGTCTGGAACGCCCACACATTTGCCTTTCGCCGGAATACGACGTATCCCAAGTAGTGATCCAAAAAAGCTTTCCAAGCGAGCTCATTTTTCTTAGCACATCCTCAACGACATCCTGTGCATTATGCTTGCAGCGTTTATGCGATAGGGATGCACCATTGCTGTAGCAACCGGTTACCCGCCAGCATCGCACATGGCCTTGACACTTATATAGCGACACGTTATATACTCGCATACATATAACGGAGGGCTATATATGAGTCCAAAACCGAAAAACACTCCCCATCGAGTCCTGTTGTCCTTACCCACCGATCTCTACAACACGATTTCGAGGGTATCTGAGGCTATGGAGAAGCCACGAGCCGAGATCATCCGCGAACTGCTAGCTGAACAACAGCCCATACTTGAGCACATGGCGACGATGTTGGAACAGGCGAAGGCCGGCAAGTTAGATCAGGCCATGAAGGGCTGGCAGAAGATGACTGGGGAGGCATTGAAAGGCCTTGGCGTGCTCATGTCTCCCCCGGATATAAAAAAGGCGAAGCCGAAGGCGTAAGCGGTAACGACTTTCTGAGCAAACAACCATTTCAAGATGGAAGGAGGTGAAGAAAATGTCAGAGCAAGTGCTTAAACGACTGTATTCCGTGAGGGAGGCGGCTCGCTACCTGGGCGTCAGCCCTTGGTCGGTTCGCAATCTTCAGAAATTACGGACCTTGCCCTGTGTACGGCAAGGCCGTCGAGTGTTGTTCGATATTCATGATTTGGAACGGCATATCGAGAACCACAAAACGGAGGTCCATGATGGGTATGATTTATCGCCGCAAGAAACGTGATCCGACCACGGGCAAGCTAGAGGAACAAGGCCCCTACTGGATGAAGTATTACATCGAGGGTCGACCGATTCAGGAAAGTACGAAAGTCTTCGAGAAGGATCAAGCCAAGAAGATCCTTAAGGTCAAAGAGGGGGAAGTCGCTGCTGGACTGTATCGAGGGCCGAGTATGGATCGAATCAGATTCGAAGATCTCGCCGCATTGGTTCAACAGGACTACCAGATCAACAGGCGAAAAACGGTTCGACGGATCACAGAGTATCAGAAACACTTGGAACCGTATTTCCGTAAAGCCAGAGTGTCTTCCATGACCACGGAACGGATCAAAGCCTACATCATTAAACGACAGGAGCAAGGGGCGGCTAACGGAACGATCAACCGGGAAATCGGTTTTCTCAAGCGGATGTTCCGCTTAGGCTACCAACAGACTCCCCAGCTCGTGGCCCGCGTACCCCACATTCCTCAGCTCAAAGAACACAACATACGCTCCGGCTTCTTCGAGCATGAGGATTTCCTCGCCCTGCGCGGTGCCCTCCCCGACTATGCCCAAGTTCCAGCCACGCTAGCTTACTACAGTGGCATGAGAATGGGAGAAGTGTACTCGCTCCAATGGAAACAGATTAGCTGGACAGAAGGGAAACTCTTTCTCAAGGCCCAGGATACCAAAACGAACACCCCACGGGTTCTCTATTTAACCGGAGACCTCTATCGGGTGTTATTGGCCTGGAAGACTCGTTGTGACAAAAAATGGCCCACATGTGAGTGGATATGCCATCGAGGCGGCATTCGCCTCCAGAGCTTCAAACGCTCCTGGTGGGAGGCATGTGAAGCCGTAGGGCTAGGACACAGAGTGACGGATGAGAAGAAGGGACGGCCCGTGTGGGATGGGAAGAGACCTCACGATTTCCGTCGTACAGCGGTGCGAAACATGATCCGAGCCGGAGTGCCGGAAAAGATCGCCATGGCCATCTCTGGCCACAAAACCAGAAGCGTCTTTGATCGGTACAACATCGTGAACGAACGTGACCTCGAACAGGCGGCACGATCACTCACGGCCTACTTCGAAAAGCAGACGGTTACACTTGCGGTTACACTGGCAGAATTGAGGGGTGAGAGCAGCGGTGTCGCAAACCGCCAACAGGTTGAAACGTCGGGGATATTTCTGGAGCCGGCGAGTGGAATCGAACCACCGACCTGCGGTTTACGAAACCGAGAGTCTCCGCATTTTATCGGTCACGCAATACCCGCGCCAGCACTGCGTTTAGCCGCTCTAGCAGCGTCATTTCCGGCCTTTTGACCACTACTGCGGATCCGCTTAGATCCGTTGAGATCCGACCCGTTCACATGCCCTACTGAACATTTACTGAACACTTTTTCAGCTCCGGACTCAGAGCCATGTTGCTCAATATAATGAGCCAACATCTGCTCTCCCACGCGCGTTAAGTCGTCCTTTTTCACGATGTGATACCAGCTCGTATGATCGAAGCGCTACAGCTGGATCTGGTAGCTCGTACTGCGCCCTCCGCCGGTAGCGATGAATATTCCTTTGTCCGCGAGCTCCTGCAGATCGCGCGTAGCGGTCGCCTTCGAAGCACCTGTTATGGACATGTATT
>Ga0268299_1002132_pt1 | contig 26097 bp, 19 predicted proteins | sample NOBtaG_FD_193484 | JGI IMG/M metagenome (GOLD analysis project Ga0268299, IMG submission 193484) | Activated sludge microbial communities from bioreactor in Nijmegen, Gelderland, Netherland - NOB reactor | ecosystem: Engineered > Bioreactor > Aerobic > Activated sludge | place: Netherlands...
ATAAAAATCGGCGGCGGCTTGAAGCAAACCGCGCAGGCCATCTAATTTTTCGGACTGAGCTTTTTGAGCGGGCGTCTCCTGGCGGACTTCGACCCCGGCCTGCTTGCCGAGTTCGCGGATTGCTTCGCCGAACGTCCAGCCGTGCATCTTCATGGCGAAATTGAAGATGTCGCCACCCTCGGCACACGCTCCAAAACAACGCCATGACTGGGTGTCAGCATTAACAACAAAGGATGGCGTTTTCTCAGAATGGAACGGGCAGCAGGCTTTGTAAGTTCGGCCTGCTTTTTTTAGCGGCGCATACTGCTGGATGTAGGACACGATGTCCAGTTTGGCTTTGATATCCTCAGCAACAGACATTGCGACCACGCCCCCTTAAGGAATATAGTGGCATTATACATATGAGCCATGAGACATGCAACACAGGAAGCGGCGAAACCCCTCTTTTCAGGAAAATTTCAGAACAAATATTTTACAAAATGATTTTGGCTGCTGACACCCCTATTTTGTGGGCGTGTATTCATAAAACAAAATCAGGACACTCGTGAGAGCATCCTGACTCCAACTCTGAAAATATCCTGCTTCAGATCGCTAAAATTGACCCTAAGCGACCTAAGCCGATTCCCCGCGCAGCGACTTGGGCAGATTCTTGATCGCTTTGAGAATGGCTTCGCGATTTTCGGCATCCTTCAGAATATGATAGGCACCGGGAGCGACGGAAACGACAACAATGAGGACGATAATCGGCAGCAGATACTTATCGATATTTTCCGGGCCGATGATGCCCGCCAGGAAATAGCCTGCCAGCGTCACACCGACAGCCCAGATCAGGCCGCCAATGAGGTTGAATGTTACGAAACGGCGATATTCCATATTGCCTACCCCAGCGACAATCGGCGCGAAGGTGCGGATCACCGGCATAAACCGCGCGATGACAATCGCTTTGCCGCCATGCTTGTCATAAAATTCCTGCGCCTTGAAGACATTCTTCTTATGAAACAAAATCGAATCTTCGCGCTGGAACAAACGCGGCCCCATCCGTCGCCCAAAAGCATAGCCCACGCTATCGCCGATCACCGCTGCCAAAAAGCAGCCGATGAGCAAAACAGGCAGCGAAAAAACAGGCGCTTTGGCGGGTTCGAGCGGATTCACCGAGGCTAAAAACCCGGCAGTAAACAAAAGACTGTCACCGGGGAGGAAAAAGCCGACAAGCAGCCCGGATTCGGCAAAGATGATCGCGAAAATTCCCAAATACCCCGTGCTGATAATGAAGTTTTCCACAGAGTAATCTCCTTCAATATTACGCTTCAAACTTACAAGTTCCTATTTAAGCATAGGCAACCTTGCGCGTGAATATCACATCAGAAACCGCTCAATTGGCTCAAATCTGCGCGCCCAGTTTGCAGCGCACCAATCGCTTGCAGCAGCGCCAGTCGGTTGTGGCGGAGGGATTCATCTTCGGCGTTGACCAGCACTTCATCAAAAAATTTCGTGACGGCTGGGAGCATCGGCTCGAACGCGCTCAGGAAGGCATCGACGTTACCATTTTCACTCAGTTTAGCACTCGCTTCCTGGTAAGCAGCATAGAGATTCTTTTCTGCGGGTTCAGCCAGCAGTTCTGCTTGAATGGTATAGCGCGTCGTTTCGCTGCGGGTAATGCGCACACACCGCGCAAACCCATCCAGCAGCGGAGTCCAGTCTTCACGCTGCACCCACCGCGTCAGATCACGGATACCCTCCAGCGCACGGTAAGGATTATGGCTTTGTTCGTGCAGAACCGCCGCGATCACGTCACGAGGCCAATCCTGTTCTTCCAGCCATGAGCGCAGACGCCCGCCGATGAAATCTAAAACCTGCGTCCGTGCCTGAGCCGATACCTCCACAGGCTGAACTTCCGCCACCAGATTGATCGCCTTTATCAAATCCAGATTGATCGATTTCGTGATGAGAATCTGCACGATGCCGGATGCCGCACGGCGCAAACCATAGGGGTCAGCCGTTGATTTCGGCGCAAGGCCAACCGCGAATAACCCGACGAGGCTGTCCAGGCGATCAATTAAACCCAGCAGCGTCCCGGCAGGGCTGGCAGGCAGCATATCGTCAGCGCCGCGCGGCAGCCAATGTTCAAAAATCGCGTTGGCAACGTCACGCGGATAACTGCCCAACAGCGCATATTCCCGCCCCATCACCCCTTGCAGAGAGGTCATCTCGACCACCATTTGCGTCGCGAGATCAGCTTTAATGACGTGCGAGGCGCGCTGGGCAATCGTCTCTGAGGTTGCGTCAATATTCAGCAGCTTGCCAACTGGCGCAACCAGGCGGGCGATACGCTCGTTTTTGTCCAGCATCGAGCCAAGTTTTTCCTGAAACGTCAGCGTCGCGAGACGCGGCAAAAAATCTTCGAGTGATTTTTGTGTATCCTGTCTATAGAAGTAGGCGGCATCTGAAAAACGCGCCCGCAGCACGTCTTCGTTGCCGACGCGCACGTTGTCGAGATGCTCGGCGTCGCCATTGCGGACGGTGATGAAGTAGGGCAAAAGCCGCCCCTGTGCATCTTCCAGGGCGAAATAACGCTGGTGCTTGCGCATGACCGTAATCAGCACTTCGCGCGGGAGCGCCAGCGAGTCACGGTCAAATTCGCCACGCAGCGCGGTGGGTGCTTCGATCAGGTTGGTGACTTCAGCCAGCAGCGCCGGATCGTCAGGAATATGCCCGCCGATTTCACTCGCCAGTGCATTAATCTGTTCCAGGATTTGGGCGCGGCGTTGGGCAGGATTGAGAACAATGTGCTGCGAAACCATATGATTGAAATAATCCGCAGAATCGGCAACTTCTTGTTCCGGCGAGCCGTAGGGACGCAGGCCGCGCGTGACATTGCTGCTGGCAACCCCGGCATAAGCAAATGGAATCACATCCTTGCCGAACAGCGCCACGATCCAGCGGATAGGCCGCGAAAAGGCGATGCCGCTGGCATCCCAACGCATCGCTTTACCGAATGCCAGCCCAGCGATTAAGTTTGGCAGCGCTTCGGCCAGAACTTCCGTCGCCGGACGCCCGACTGTGCGCACCAACGCGGTCACATATTGCCCGCCGTCAATGTCAGTCACTTTCAAATCTTCGACACGAATGCCCTTCCCACGCGCGAAACCTTCGGCGGCTTTGGTCGGCTTCCCCGCCGCATCGAAAGCGGCTTTTGCCGTCGGCCCACGTTCGACTTTTTCCATATCGGTCTGGCGCGGCGCAACATTTTTGGCGTGGATGACCAGACGGCGCGGCGTCCCAAAAATTTCAACGCCGTCATGCGACAGGCGCAAATCAGCAAACAATTTTTCGCCTGACACCTTCAACTGTGCGACTGCGCCGTCCAGATCACCCGGCGGCAGTTCTTCGACGCCAAGCTCGAACAGCACATCGGCAGGAGCGGAAGGCGCAATCGAAAATGCGCCTGCTTTTTGCAGCGCCGGGGCAGCCCACAGCGGATTTTGAATCGGGTAGGAGACATCCTCACGCTGGGCAGCGAAAGCCTGGGCGACATTGCGTGTCATTTCGCGCATCCGGCGGAAATAGCTGGCACGTTCGGTCACGCCAATCGCCCCGCGCGCATCCAGCACGTTAAATAGGTGACTGCACTTCAGTACGTAATCATAAGAAGGAATGACCGCACCGGCTGCCAGCGCCCGTTTGCTTTCGTTTTCATAGACATCGTAGGTCTGTCGCAGGCCGTCCACGTCGGCGATCTCGAAATAATATTTACAGTGTTCGATCTCGCTTTGCAGGAACATATCCCGATATTGCAGCCCGGACATCCAATCAATATCCCAGGCGGCGTGTTTGCCTTGCAGCGCCAGGACAATGCGCTCCAAACCGTAGGTGATCTCGACGGACACCGGATTCAATTCCAGGCCGCCCGCCTGCTGGAAGTAGGTAAACTGCGTGATTTCCTGACCATTTAACCAGACTTCCCAACCTAAACCCCACGCGCCGAGCGCCGGACTTTCCCAGTTATCTTCGACAAAGCGAATGTCCTGTTCGCGCGGGTTCAGCCCCAACGCCTCCAGCGATTGCAGATAAATTTCCTGCGGGTTGCCGGGGTCAGGCTTCAGGATGACCTGATATTGAAAATAATATTGCATTCGATTCGGGTTTTCACCATAACGTCCATCATCCGGGCGCACGCTCGGCTCAACATAAGCGACACGCCAGGGTTCCGGCCCCAGCACGCGCAGCAGCGTCGCTGGATTTCCTGTTCCTGCGCCGACCTGAATATTATAGGGATTCCAGAGGACACAGCCGTGATCTGTCCAGAACTGGTGTAATTTCAGGATAACTTGCTGAAAATTGAGTGGTTGCGCCATAGGTTTATTCCTGGTTTTGATGTGTTACGGGTGAATAACCGCGTGTATTGTGACATACTCCCCATTGTTAAATCTAGGGGCATCTGGCTTCAAGCGGCGCTGCTTTCCGAAGAAAGTCTTATTACATCTCGACCCGTATACGCCGATGTCCCGGCGTGTAAAATATTAATCGCCGCATTGTGGTCGCGGTTGAGTTCCAAGTCACAGCAATAGCAGTGAAATGTTCGGTCACGTAGCTCCATATTCTGAACGTAACCACAGGCGGAACATTTGCCTGTTGTACGTTCCCAGCGATCAATAAAGATCACCCTCTTGCCACGCTTCCAAGCCACATATTCCAGAATATTCAAGAACTGCCTGAATCCCAGGTCGCTCACTTTGCGCCCCCACAAGTGCTTCATCGCCTCAATGTTCAAACTCTCAAAGATGAGGAGATCGAACTGGTCGCAGAGATTATGTGCAAACTGAAAGTGAAAATTCCGCCGCTTGTCCGCGATTCGAATGTGGGTACGAGTCAGTAGTCGGGTGGCTTTACACCTATTGTTCGTACCTGACGGCTTCTTGTCTTTTCGACGAGAAAGTAATCGGATACGCCTCAAGGCAATTTTATAGAATAAAGGAGAAGGATACGCTTTGCCCGTGTGATCTGTGAGAAAGGTCTTTAGACCAAAGTCAAATCCTGCTCCATGACGAGTCACGGACTTGATTGGTTCAGACATATTCTCAATCACACTGAAACATATCCAAAAACGCCTTAATGCGTCCCGCTTAACAGTAATTGTCTTAATGAGGCCCTTGATTTCCCGATGCTTCACAAATTTATAAGTATGTGTACTGATCTGGACTTTTCCATAACGCTTTCCGTTGCTGTCTAGCAGTTTCCACCCAACCTGTTTAAGGGTAAACGAGGAGTATTGTTTGACCTTACGGAATTTGGGTGGGCGCTTAGCAAGGCCTCCAAAAAATCGCTGATAGCTCTTATCCAAACGTTCGAGAACATCCTGTATCGCTTGCGAACCTAGTGCTTGCCAGAAAGCAAAATGTGTGACATGTCGTCGTAGATTGGCGATATGTCTTTTCATTTGAGCCAGCGAAATGTATTTCTTTGTGAGGCGGTAGTAACGTTTTTGCAACGCCAAAGCATGATTCCAGATACAGCCCGCAACGTTGATTTGTTGATGCAGATCATCATCGCGCTTGTCACAACGATACAGGCGATACTTGTAGGTTTTGCGGACTTCAATTATGCTTGCCATGCTTTGACTCTATTTATCGGGGAGTTGGTGGGTATTCTCTCCCCAAAACCCCTCATCCATGATAACAAACACTCATTCTACAGGCAACCAATAAGATTTATATCTTAAGCATCCACTCCTAAGGATATCAGGCAAAGAGAAATTTTTACGGCACTTTCAATGAACTCAAGAGTCAAGGTTTGCGAGGGGGGTACGTAAAAACAACTAACAAGGAAGGAGTTCGCGATGTCGCGTACAAGGAAAATCGTTATTGCTGGAATCACCATTGTCGTTATCGGATTTATCGCGGTGCAATTTGTAGGTAACTTCATCCCGCTTTTTGCGCGCACCAACCCGCCCGTCACTTATCAGATCAATTGGGATTCGCCGGAAACCGAACGTTTGATGCGAACGGCTTGTTTTGACTGCCACAGCAACGAAACCGTCTGGCCCTGGTATGCCAATATCGCGCCGGTTTCCTGGCTCGTCGCCAAAGATGTCAATGAAGCGCGCCGCGAGATGAATCTTTCAACCGGACGCGGCGAGATTAAAGCCGAAGAAATGATCGAACAGATTGAGCGCGGGGATATGCCGCTGCCGATTTACCTGATTATGCATCCTGAAGCCAACCTGACCGCTGAGCAGAAGCAGATGCTTATCGCCGGAATCGAAGCCACCTTTGGCGAAGGACGTGGTGAGGGTGAAAACGACGATTAAGTTGTGCGCAACCCCCGCCAACTATTGGGGTTTTTGCATTGTCGAGAATTGACACGCTGAATTTTCTATGGTTTTCTGGTATCGCATGTAACTTTTCAGGTATTGTATCTAATTTTTCTGGTATCTCACGTAACGATAAGCTAAGCAGCGGGTTATTATTGATATATGAAAGCACCCTGGAAACGCATTCCCAAAGCACAAGACCTCTCACAACTGTCCGACTCTGAATTGGTGCAGTTGGCGAAAGACAATCAAGAAGCATTTGGAATCCTGTACGAACGATACATTGGGAAAATCTATAACTATATTTACTATCGCACGGGCAATCATCACGACGCCGAGGATTTAACGGCGTTGGTCTTTTACCGCGCGATGGGACATATCGAAAATTACACCGAACGCGGCGTCCCGTTCCAAGCCTGGTTATACCGAATCGCGCATAATCTGGTTGCAAACTGGCACCGTGACCGGGGTCGCCGAAAAATTATTGCGCTTGAAGAATTTGCTGGGCCAGCGCCGACATCCGAAGTTCCAGATACGCAAACCGAAGATAAAGAAGAACGCGAAATTCTGCTGGAGACCATCCGGCGTCTCCCAGAGGAACGCCAGCAGTTGCTCATACTCAAGTTTATTGAGCGAATGTCGAATGCGGAAATTGGAGACATCATGGGGCGCACCGAGGGCGCGATCAAATCCCTCTATCATCGAACGCTCATTGCCCTGCGCGATGAGCTGAACATGCATGAAATCGGTCATCAAATCTCAAGCCGTATTAACGATACAGAAGGCTAAACGACTTATGCCCAATCCAGACCTGTCCAATATGCAGATCGAGAATCTTCTTTCCGCAGTAACCGACGCTCTGCTGGCAGAAAAAACCAACATTGATGCGATCAGCCGTCAATATCAAATCCCCCGCGACGAAGTGGACAGCTTTGTGCGTGTTATCAATCGGCTGCATCTGGCATTGGTCGGCGTACAGCCTTCGCGTCGTTTTGTGCGCCGTCTCAAGCAGGATTTAGTCGGTGTGCCTAACCGTAATGTTTTTTCGCGTGTCCGTCATCTGCCACCCCGTGTCCAGATTGCAGCCGGGATCGCGCTGGTGGCAGGATTCATGTTTTTGTCACGCCGCCGCATGGTTCACGACATCCAACAGGAAAATCAGGAAGTCATCAGCGCTTAAGTCTGACGAACATCTCCGCATGAGGTTTGTCAGGTTTTTGCATGACTTACCACAGTTCTTCTCCCCCTCCATTTAGAGCGATAATACAGACATCTTCGATAAACAAATTGCTCTAAACGGAGGAGACAAAATGAGCAATAAATGGCAAACCACAGTACAAGATCCGCCTTTGGCCCGCCTTCTATTTTCGGATACTCGTTTCTCGGCTGTCTGGTTGGTTGTTCGCGTTCTGCTCGGCCTATCCTGGTTAGATGCTGGATGGCACAAAATCACCAGCCCTGCATGGATGGAAACAGGTGAAGCATTGAAGGGTTTCTGGACAAACGCAGTTCAAATTCCAGAAGCAGGCCGACCCCCCATTACATTTGACTGGTATCGCAGCTTCCTCCAGGGTTTGCTGGACTCAGGTGCATACACCTGGTTCGCCAAGCTGATCGCTGTCGGCGAAGTTCTGATCGGTGTCGCCCTGATCCTCGGTATGTTCGTCGGGATCGCCGCCTTCCTGGGTGCATTTATGAACTATAACTTCATCATGGCAGGCTCTGCCAGCACCAACGGCGCGATGCTCGTGGCAACAATCTTCCTGATCCTGGCGTGGAAAATCGCTGGATACTACGGTGCGGATTACTTCTTGCTCAAATGGCTAGGCACCCCCTGGGGGCGTGGCAAGAAAGAGGAAGACCTGCCCTCTGTAGGTTCACCACAAAGAAACGCCGTCTGACCTCCATCCGATCTCAAATTCAACAAAAAAATGAGCTGCCTATCCAGGTGGCTCTTTATGTTTTAATTAAGTCTATAAGATAAAAACCATTATTGACAGAGTGAAAAAACTCTAGTAAATTTAAGTAGTAACAAGTTAATAATATAATATTATATAGATAATTAAAATATTATAATTCATTCAATATTCTATATACATATACTTTAAGGGATATATTATGTTAAAGACTGTTTATCGTCTATTTTTCTGGGTGGTTTTATGTAGTTTATTGGTAGTATCATCGCAGATTGGATTTGCCCAGGAAGATACCATCCCCCCCATCGCCCCCATCATCACCGAAACTCCAACCCCGATTGAAATTACTCCCACTATTGAAAACACGCCGACTCTCGAGCCAACTATCGAGATCACAAGCGAAATAACAGCCGAGCCAACGCAAGAAACCACGCTGGAATTTACGCCGGAAGTGACTCAGGAAGCCACCAGCGACTCCGCAACGGCAGCGCCCCCAGAAGCAACACAGGAAATAACGCCGCCACCAGACCCAAATATTTTTCAGGATGATTTTCAGGATAGTGACGCATCAGGTTGGCTTTTGACATCGGGTTGGCAGATCACCAGTGAAGCAGGCAACAATTTCCTCACGTCAACCAGTGCTGATGGGTCAGCCCAAATTGAAGGATACAAGTGGCCTCATTTTCTATTATCCGCCCAAGTGACCGTTGCAGAGGGGCAAACCCTTAGCTTGATCATTCGAGATGGCTTGTCCATTTCGCTGAATGCAACAGGCAGTGTTCGTATTTCGAGAAATGGCACAACACTCGCGCAAGGCAACGGCAACCGTATATCACCCTGGCAGCAGTTTAATGTCCAGGCACTCGGAACATTAATCACCGTTGCCGTCGATAATGTCGTGCAAGTCACCTACACCGATTCGAACGTGTCTATCGAAGGCCCAATTATTTTCAGCGGCATCGGCGCATTCGATGATCTTATTATTCACCGTCTCGACGCGCCCATCATCGAACCTCCGATTACCGAAGTACCTATCACCGTCGTGCCTACACAGGACACACCAACCGACACTGTCCCGTCCTCAACCAACAACACACCTGAGATGGGGCTGTTTTTGCGCGACACATTTGACTCTGGCCTATCAGAAAAATGGTCATTCGGCGCAAATTGGATACTCAATACCATCGAAGGTAGTCAGGCGCTGCAAATAGGCGAAGTTGAAGATAACGCCACCTTGATAAGCAACCCCCTGTTTAATACGGCTGCGCAAATCAGCTTTTGGGGTGAGAAAGCACAGATCAGTGTGCGGTCAAGCGCTGTCGGCAGCTATACGGCTGAACTTTCTGCTGACGGTACGCTGAATTTATATCGCGCAGGTATACTGCTGCAAACCGTCCGCCTGACCTTAGTGAACGGTTGGAATAATCTAAAACTGAGCGCTATCGACACGACGCTGCGTGTGAGCGTCAACGACAGCGAGACAATCGTTTTGAACGATGATGCGCTACTCCCGCCGGGAATGATCACATTTAGCGGCAAAAATACCCTGATTGATAATGTCGAGGTCTGGATACCTGTCGAAAATATTCAGCAGCCTACCATGCCACCTATTACGGCTCTGAGTACGTTTGTCGTCAACAGCACTGCCGATGCGCCCGACAGCGACTACCCTTACATCAACAATATTTCTGATGGGGTATGTGCCAGCACCGCAGGCGGCTGCACAATTCGCGCTGCGATTCAGCAGGCGAATCATTTAGCGGGGTTGGATACGATCCAATTTAGCATTGGCACTGGGCCAGTGACAATCCCGATCACACTTGGCGGGCTGCCAACGATTAACAGTCCGGTCATTATTGATGGCACCACGCAGCCCGGTTACGCAGGCAATCCAATTGTCATGCTGGACGGCAATGCGCTGCCGACTTCCGGTGCGAATATGGGTTTAACCATCCGTGCCGACGGCAGTACCATACGAGGGCTGGTCATCAGCAATTTCGGCTATCATGGGATCATTGTCCTGGCTAGTTCTCTAACGATCCAGGGCAATTACATTGGAACAACACTGGATGGCATGACTGCTGCTCCAAATGAGTCGTATGGTATTTCAATGAATGGCTCAAACAATCTCATCGGTGGCACAACCTCCGCACAGCGCAATGTCATCGCTGGTAACAAGCTCACGGGAATTCGCTTGGCTGCCGGTGATGGCAACACTTTCGTCGGCAACTACATTGGAGTCAACGCCGCTGGTACAGCCGCAATCCAAAACGGCGCTGATGGCCTTTACTTAAATGACGCGACCAATACCATCGTCGGCGGGACGACATCTGGCGCGCGGAATATTATTTCTGGTAATAAAGGGAGCGGCCTATACATCGCATTCGGCTCAAACAACACGGTTCAGGGTAATTACCTGGGTGTTGATGTGACCGGAAATGTCGATCTTGGCAACATGAATGCTGGCCTTTTGAACAATAATTCAATGGAGAATCTGGTTGGTGGAACTGCACCCGGTGCTGGCAATGTCATGTCGGGCAATGGATGGGATGGCGTTTATCTCTCAGGCGATGCCGACATCACCATTCAGGGCAATTTCATCGGCACAAATGCTGCCGGAACGAGCGCAATTCCCAACCGAAACGGCATTGCATTTATATCAAGTGACTTCAGCGTCGTTGGTGGCACAGCATCCGGCGCTGGCAACATCATCTCTGGCAATTACGATCATGGTATTGCGCTGGGTGGTGAAGGTACGATTATTCAAGGGAATTTTATTGGGACAAATCCCGCTGGTGCAGCCCTGGGCAATCAGGAAAATGGTATACAACTTCACAGCGGCAAAAATGCCGTTATTGGCGGAACAGTCGCGGGTGCTGGCAACACTATCGCTTTTAATCTGGGCATTGGAATAAATGATCGCACTCAAGAGGTCTTGATACAGGGTAATTCGATTCACTCCAACACGGGTCTTGGTATCGACATCTCGCCTAGTGCTGTGACGACGAAGAATGTACCCGTCTTGACGGCTGTCCACACAGGTGTCAGCACAGTCGTGACGGGTACATTCAATGGAATGGCGAATACCGCATTTCGCATCGAATTTTTCGCGAATGCCGTTTGCGATCCCTCCAATTATGGTGAAGGTCAGTCTTATCTCGGCTTTACGAATATCACAACCAACGGCTCTGGCGCAGCCACGATCAACGTAACATTGCCCGCCACATCGCTGCCATTCGTCACAGCAACAGCTACCGACCCATCCAATTACACGTCGGAATTTTCGCGCTGCCGCAGCGCCCCTGCTGTTACCGCAAGGCCCATCCTGACTGCTCCGGCGAATAATGCTGTTCTGAATACGGCCACGCCGCTGCTCACCTGGAATGTCACGACGAATGCCGCGCAATATGGCATTCAAATTGCCGAAAATAGCGGCTTTACCACCGCCGTTCAGAATTTCACCATCAGCAATACATCATTTACGCTTCCAACACTCACGAATAGCAAAAAGTGGTGGCGTGTACGCGGGATCAACGGGGTTGGCAACGGCCCCTGGAGCAGCGCGCGCAACTTTACAGTGGATACCGTAGCCCTGACGGTGCAAGCACGATTGACCACCCCCGCAAACAACGCCATATTAAGTTCCCTGCGTCCAACTTTCGTTTGGACAAACGTTAACGGTGCGGCACGGTATCGCTTGCAGGTTGACGATGATCTGGCATTTAACACACCAGAAATCAACCAGCTTGTGAACAACAACACACGTTATATCATCCCAGGCGCGAACCCGCCCTTAGCACAGGGCATTTATCATTGGCGTGTGCTGGCAATTGACCCTGCGGGAAATGAGGGGGCAAATTGGAGCAATGTTTCCACATTCAGCTTGTTCATTGGAACGAATCCGGCAAACAATGCTTTCTCCCCTGATACCACACCCGCTTTCCGCTGGGCAGCCGTCGCTGGCACGACAGGTTATATCATACAAATATCGTCAACACCTAACTTTAGCAGTTTCGTCGCGGGCTATCCTTTAGCCCTCGGAAAAGTAACCTCACACACACCCACGACAGCGCTGACACCAGGAACATACTATTGGCGCGTATTGAAAAATGATGAAACCGCTGTAGACATCATATTCCGCACACTGTTCATTGGCACAGCGCCACGCGCCTCAACCATCACCAGCCCTAGCAATAATTCAACCGTGACGACAGCCACGCCAACCATACAATGGTCGAACGTTCTGCCGCCTACAGGTGTAACAGTAGTCGGCTATCAGTTACACATAGCCACCAACAGCACCTTTACAAGCGGGCTTCAGATTTTTGACATTGTTGGAACGAGCTTCACAACCCCGACCCTAGAGGAAAGGCGCTACTACGTTCGAGTACGCGCGTTGTTCGGCGTAAACTCCCCCGGCGCTTGGAGCCAGGTCGTCAATTTTAGGGTCAATGTACCCTAGTCGTAATGGAAATGTGGTAGGGGTTTAACCGCCCTACCACAAATTCTTTTCGAACCAACCCTTCAATTATGGTTATTGCGTTAAATCTCTACCAATTACTTGACAACCTCCTACGATTGTGTGTATACTTGTCATTCGCACAACCTCTATTTTTCGTCTCGTTTCATGGGACTAGATACAGAATTGCCATCGTTATTTTGCCCTCACGAATATCAATCAGGGAGTGGATCGTACTCCTGCTGAAATTAGCTTCTAAACCCGGCTCGTCTTATCGTAAGTTGAACTGAGGAGCGGTGCATCGTGCAACTAAGAGACAATATCAAGAACTACGCCCGGACTCCTGATGTGCAGGCACTGCCTTCACTGATCGAAGTCCAACTTGAATCATTCCGGTGGTTCTGCGAACAGGGTCTGGCTGAACTGTTCGATGAAATCAGCCCAATCGAGAGTTTTAACGGCAACCTCAAGCTTTATCTGCCTGGAAACAGCCGTGAAGCCAAAGAATTTGGACTGAGTTACTGGTTCGAGGAACCGAAATACAGCGAGGAAATTTGCCTGGAACGCGATATGTCTTTCGCCGCTCCGCTCTACGTGCGTGTAGCGCTGGTCAATCGTGAAGCAGGCGAAGAAGTGGTGATTTCCGACATCTTCATGGGCGACTTCCCATTGATGACGGAAAAAGGTACTTTCATTATTAATGGCACCGAGCGCGTCGTCGTCAGCCAGCTTATCCGCTCCCCTGGCGTTTATTTCGACGCCGACGAAGACCGCACCACGGGTCGTCGCCTCTCGAACGCCAAGCTCATCCCAGATCGTGGCGCGTGGATGGAATTTGAAACGCGCAAAAGCGATTACCTAACGATCAAATTTAACCGCAAGCGCACCGTCCCCGTGACGATTTTGCTGCGTGCGCTGGCAGCGGTCAATGATGGGATGCCCGAAGAACTGTCGCCCATCAAGACGGGCAGCGATGAAGAACTGCTGGCACTCTATGCAAGCATCGACACCGACCCCAACCGCCAGTACATCGCCAGCACCATTAAAATGGAGCCGGCCTGGGAACTGAAAAAAGAGCAAACCCTGGCGCAAGCCGCGCTGCTCGAATTCTACCGCCGGATGCGCCCTGGCGACCCGCCCACGCTGGATAACGCCCGCGAATATCTGGAAAGCCAGCTTTTCGACCAGCGGCGTTATGACCTGGAACGTGTCGGGCGCTATAAGCTGAATCAGCGCTTGCAGCTTGACCGCACCATCCCGCGCACCGTTCGCGTCGTCACCAAAAACGACATCGTGAAGCTGGTCGAGCGCATGATCGCCATCAACAACAACCAGTTGAACCCGGACGACATCGACCACCTGGGCAACCGCCGCGTCAAGACCGTCGGCGAATTGATCCAGAATAAGCTGCGTATCGGCCTGCGCCGGACGGAGCGTGTCGTCAAGGAACGTATGTCGATTCGCGAATCGGACAATCTGACTCCGGTAGCGCTGGTCAACATTCGCCCGGTTGTCGCCGCGATCCGCGAATTTTTCGGCTCGTCCCAGCTTTCGCAGTTCATGGAGCAGACGAATCCGCTGGCGGAACTCACCCACAAGCGTACACTTTCGGCGCTCGGCCCTGGCGGTCTGCGTCGTGAGCGCGCGGGTTTCGATGTGCGTGACGTGCATCACAGCCATTATGGGCGTATCTGCCCGATTGAAACGCCGGAAGGCCCGAACATCGGTCTGATTGGCCGTCTCGCCAGCTATGGTCGGGTCAACGAATATGGCTTTATCGAGACGCCCTATCGTCAAGTCGTGAAATTCCTGCCGCCCACCGACCCCGATATTATCGGACGCACGGTGCGCGACGAAATTGAAAATTCCAAAGGCACGGTTGTTGCCGAAGAAGGCGCGGTCATTGATCGCGAATTGGCAAACAAGCTCGCCAAAGCGGGCATCGAAAAAGTTCCGATTATGCCGTTCGTCACGCCGGAGATTATCTATCTCTCTGCCGATCAGGAAGACAATTTCGTGATCGCCCAGGCGAATGCGCCGCTTGACGAACTCAAGCAGTTTTCCAGCAAGCGTATTTCCGCGCGCTACAACCAGCAATTTTTGGTTGTGCCTGCGCAGCGCATCGACTATATGGATGTTGCGCCGCGCCAGATCGTCGGCATCAGCGCCGCGTTGATCCCCTTCCTGGAACATGACGACGCCAACCGCGCGCTGATGGGTTCGAACATGCAGCGTCAGGCTGTCCCGCTCCTCAAGCCGGATGTGCCGATTGTCAGTACGGGCATGGAAAATCAGGCGGCCTATGACAGCGGTCAGGTTCTCGTTTGCGAAGATGAGGGCGAAGTCACCAGCGTACAAGGTGATCGCATCACCATTCGTACCACAAATAATGAAGAACGTGTCTACCGCCTGCGTAAATACAATCGCTCGAATCAATCGACCTGTATTGACCAGCGCCCGGTGGTTTTCAAAGGCCAGATCGTCCATAAAGGACAGGTCATCGCCGACAGCTCATCCACCGATCACGGCAATCTTGCCCTCGGTCACGATGTGTTAGGCGCATTCCTCTCCTGGGACGGCGGCAACTATGAAGATGCGCTGCTCATCAGCGAACAACTGCTGCGTGACGACAAATTCACCAGCATTCACATCGAGAAGCACGAAATTGAAGCGCGCGATACCAAGCTGGGGCCGGAAGAAATCACCTATGATATTCCGAACGTCGGCGAGGATGCGCTGAAAGACCTGGACGAATTTGGCATCGTCCGTATCGGCGCGGAAGTCGGCCCGAATGATATTCTGGTCGGCAAGATCACGCCGAAGGGTGAAAAAGAACTCAGCCCGGAAGAAAAACTGCTGCGCGCGATTTTCGGCGAAAAAGCCCGCGAAGTGAAAGATTCATCGCTGCGCCTGCCACACGGTGAAAAAGGCAAGGTGGTGGATGTCAAGACCTTCACGCGCGAAGAACATCGCGACCTGCCTGCCGGAGTCGAAAAGATGGTGCGTGTCAGCGTGGCGCAAAAGCGTAAACTGACCGTCGGCGACAAAATGGCAGGACGGCATGGCAACAAAGGCGTTATCTCGAAGATTGTGCCGATTGAGGACATGCCCTACCTGGAAGATGGTCGCGCGGTGGACATCATTCTGAATCCGTTGGGTGTACCAGGCCGTATGAACATCGGTCAGGTGTTGGAAATCCACCTCGGCTGGGCAGCGGAACGCCTCGGCTTCCGCGCGATTACGCCTGTGTTCGACGGCGCGAAAGAAAGTGAAATCCGCGCTGAACTCGGACGCGCGTGGATGATCGATCTGGCATGGAAGGATGTCACGAACCGCGCCTGGGACTGGATTCGCCAGTTCGTCGAGGCCGGACAGTATGATCCCGAAGAACTGGAAGACGATGACGAAATTCGCCGCCTCTATGTTCACGAATGGCTGGGACAGCGTTCCGAATACAACGTCGAAAAACTCATCACCGATCAGGTGTATGCCCGACGTGCAGTTGTGCGTGAATGGCTGCGCGAAAAAGGCTTCTATCCCGATGACATCCTCCTGTTCGAAACAACAGGTCTTGAAACCACCGAACGCCGTCGCCGCGATGAAAATGCGCTCAAACTTTCGCTGCGTATGTGGAGTGAGTGGGCCGACCCGGAAGTCGCCATTCCCGAAGAAGCCGACGAAAAAGAGCTGTTTAGCGTCGCGGATCGCGTGATGCTCAAGACAGGCAAAGCACTGCCCCACTATGGCAAGCAAATGATTTACGATGGTCGCACAGGTGAAGCCTTTGACCGCTCCGTGACCGTCGGCATCATCCACATGCTCAAGCTGGCGCATCTGGTCGAAGATAAGGTTCACGCCCGCTCGACTGGGCCGTACAGCCTCGTGACCCAGCAGCCGTTGGGTGGTAAGGCACAGTTCGGTGGTCAGCGCTTCGGTGAGATGGAAGTGTGGGCGCTGGAAGCCTACGGCGCGGCCTACACGCTGCAAGAAATGCTCACCGTCAAATCTGACGATGTGCAGGGGCGCGTCAAGACCTACGAAGCTATCGTCAAGGGTGAGCCGATTGAAGAACCGGGCATCCCGACCAGCTTCCGCGTGTTGGTGAAAGAACTGCAAAGCCTCGGCCTCGCAGTCGAAGCCATCGGCGAAAGCGGTGAGATTATCCGCTTCGGCAAAGAGGACGAAAAAGCCCGCACACCGAAGATGGCGACTGGCCTCCTGAGCCTGAGCGACAGCGCCGACTAACGGCAGCAACTCCGATTTTCAAAGGGCGACTCGACGAGTCGCCCTTTTTATTTCCCCCCTTGACTCTCAAGTGGCTTGAGACCTTATTCTCATATTCAGAACGTTTTCCCAACATGCGCATGAGGAAAAAAGATGTTCAAAATTGGCGACTTTTCTAAATTTTGCCGGGTTCCTGTATCCGCTTTACGCTACTATGCCGACCTCGGCTTGCTCGAACCTGCCCACATCGATTCGTTCACAGGCTATCGTTACTACACGTTTGACCAGCTTCCACGCCTGAACCGCATTCTGGCGCTCAAAGACCTGGGGCTGGAACTTGAACAGATCGGACAGGTACTAAACGAGGATTTGTCGGCAGAAGAAATTCGCGGGATGCTGCGGCTCAAACACGCCGAAATCCAACAGCGCGTCGAGGATGAGCAGGCGCGGCTGCGGCGGGTGGAGGCGCGCCTCAAACAGATCGAGCAAGAGGGTAAAATGCCTGACCAGGAAATCATTCTCAAGAAAATCGAATCGCAGTACGTTCTCTCGATCCGCGAAATTGTTCCCACCCCCAATGATGTGGGAATGCTCCTCGGCGAAAGTTTTGGAGCGCTGATGCCAGCCGGGATTCAGCCCATCAGCGCGCCATTCACGATTTTCCATGATGACGAATTTAAGCCATCGGCTATGGATGTCGAGATCGCCATCCCAGTGATAAATTCGATCAGAAACCGCCTTCTGATGCAGGGTGGGCAAGAACTGACACCGCAGATGCTCCCCGTTATTGAAAACGCGGCCTGCGTCATCCACAAAGGGGCACACGATTACTGGAATGCAGCTTATGGCACACTCGGCAAATGGGTCGAAGCCAACGGCTATCGGCTTGCAGGTCAGATTCGCGAAGTCTATCTCGCCGCAGCAGAGAGCGATAGCGGGCCGATCACCGAGATTCAATACCCGGTTGAAAAGGCTTAAATTCAAAATTACCCCGCTCTGGCATTTCATTTTATGGCCTTGACTCTCCCCTCGCTGGAGGCCACAAACTGGATTTCGTCGTCCAATAATCAGCAGAAAGGTTCAGCCAATGGCAATCTATCCTCAACAGACGCTATTCGGATTGATGCGTGATGTGCGGAATTTGCTGGTGCGAGTGCTAGAAATCGTCGGTTCAGTGCCGCGCCGGATACGTTCATTAGCAGCCCTTCCAGATACCTCAGCCTTTTCAGCCGACGAATGGGAAGCGATGACCTACGGCGAAACCGAATCCTCCGATTCACAGACCACCAAAGTGCATTTTCTGGTCGCGCCGGGGTGGACAGGCTTCTTCCCGCGCTGATACTCATAGAAACGAGCGAAATTAAAAGGGCGCTTTGTGCGCCCCAAAATTCTAAACTTCGACTGGCTTGTTATAAAGCACTACAGCGGCTTTTAGCTTATCAGCATACTTATAAATGTCGTCAATGGTCTCAAGCGGGAAAACTTCTTCCAGCTTTTGTTCGTTCATAATTCCCAGTTGTTTTTTACTCGTGTTGAAACGTAACCGACAAATTGTTTTGCGATTATTGTCATCAAGCAATATTGCATAGTAGCTTTTCGCATCACGCGGGATAACTCGCTTCACATCTACCACTTCCCGAAGTATGGCCCTTACAATCCGATGCCCTTCAAGTTCATCCTCAGTGGTGACAATACCGTTATCATCTTCGCCAGGTTGTTCTGTCGCCTTCGATAGTTGTTTTTGCTCTGCCAATATGGCTTCCGTTTCTTGTTGAAGGGCGCTTTTAAATCGGTTTTCGATTTGTTCGCTAACGTAAAGCCTGAGCGCTTGTTTTGTAATATCCGTAAACTCACTCATCACGGATTGAGTTAGCCTCCCAGAGTAAACTTTCGCCGCAAAAAATCGCACAAATTCTTCAGTAGGCTCGGAAAATTGTTCTGCAACGATTTGTTTTATTTCGCCTTTGTATCTCAATTCAGATGCCGAGCTAAGAATACGATTTACATCAAACGCGGCTTTGCTAAATTTCTTTAGCTCCTCAATATCTCTATCTTTAACATCATTCATATCAAAAACAAAAAATGGTTTTTGATCCAGCTTATTAGGCTCATCCATATCGGTGTAGAACTGGTAAATTACACCATCCGTCAAAATTCCAAATCGCACTTTGGTGACAGAAAAATAGCGATAGAGTTGGGAAGCATGATTCCTGCTAAGATCGACCCCACAGCATTTGCACTCAAATAGCATGATCGGCTTTCCATCTTTTAAGATCGCATAATCGACTTTCTCGCCCTTTTTTACGCCGACATCTGCTACAAGTTCCGGGGTGACTTCAGTAGGGTCGAATACGTTGTAACCCAGTGCAGCAATAAAGGGCATAATTAAGGCATTCTTAGTTCCTTCTTCAGTCTTAATCAGATCACCCTGCCGAAGCTTTGGAATTCTGGCAGCCAACTCACGAATTTGATCAATGAAATCCATTCTACGCTCCCTTCATAATGATTATGCAATAATGATTATTGTTAATTAGTATTTCTATTATATTTTGAAGTTCAATATAATTCATTGAGAAAATAGATGTCGTGTTTTATAAAAAATCAAATTTGAGGATGCTCCATACCCGGATATAGCTTGTTTTTTGCTATAATTATGGTGCATAAACAGCATGGGAAAGGCAAACATGTCAGCAGGAAATCAGGTCATTAGCACGATTTCAGGCGAAGTCATCGCAACAAACGTGACATTTGAAGACTATCTCGAAAAATACGCGGCGGATTTTTGTGAGCTTGTGGAAGGAAACGTCATCAAAATGTCACCAGTTTCGCTGCGCCACAATCTCGTTATCACTTATCTGCTGACTCTGTTGGGCGCTTATTTTGAAATCAACCCCATTGGCAGAGTGATCTCACAGCCTTTTGTGATGCGCATGAGCGCTGTGAATATTGCAAGAGAGCCTGATTTGTTCGTGGTTTTGGACACCAATCCCGGCAGTTTAACCTCAACTTACTTCGAAGGCCCAGCCGATATTTGCATCGAAGTGGTATCTCCAGAGAGCATTCAGCGTGACCACAGCGACAAATTGAAGGAATATCAAAAAGGCGGGGTCAATGAATATTGGATTATAGATCCCATTCACGAAGAATGTCGATTTTTTCGCTTGAATGCCAGCGGCGTTTATATCGCGCATAAAGAAGATGCAGCGGGTAATTACAGCACTTCTCAATTACCTGGATTGCTGCTGCATACAAGCATACTCTGGCAATCTCAGCTACCCGGCCCCGGCGCAATCTACCAAGCTGTACAAGCCATGCTGAAACCATGAACATCCCTCATCTTCACGACTGGAATATCACGCCGGACGAGGCCATTGCGCTGCAAAAACGGCTGGTCGCGCAGGCCATTTTTGACCGCCCAATCGACATCGATTCCGTAAAATATGTCGCAGGTGTGGACGTAAGCGTCAAGGAAAACACGTCTCATGCCGCCGTCGTCGTCGCCAAGTTTCCTGAATTGACGCCTGTTGAGGTCGTCACCGCGACACAGCCGACGCCATTTCCTTATATCCCAGGTCTGCTCAGTTTCCGCGAAGGGCCAGTATTAGAGGAAGCGTTCTCGAAGCTGCAAATTGAGCCGGACGTGTTTATTTTCGACGGCATGGGGCGCGCCCACCCACGACGAATCGGCATCGCGACGCACATGGGGCTGTGGCTGAACAAGCCGACGATTGGCTGTGGCAAAACGCTGCTGATCGGAAAATATGTCGAACCAGGAAATGAAAAAGGCGCTTTTGCCGATCTCGTCCACAAAAATGAGGTCATCGGCGTGATTTTGCGGACGCGCGAAGGCACAAAACCTGTTTATATCTCGCCGGGTCATCTGGCAAATTTGCCAACATCCGTAGAAATGGTCATGCGCTGTACCCCGAAATATCGCCTGCCCGAACCGATCCGGCTGGCGCACAACGCAGCGGGCGATTTTAAGCCGTCGGAACAGCTCACCCTGCTCTAGCGCCCCAGCAGCCACCAGACATCATGACCCGTAAAGCCACACTCCCGATAAAACGAACCCGGATTTTCAAGCTCTTTAAAATCAAGGTCGCCTGATACGGTGGTGAAATCCGCGCGATTTTTGACACGGCGCAGCAGTTCAAACACCAGACTTTTCGCCAAGTCCTGAAAATCGGGCAGCACTTGAATCCACTCCAGCGCGGCCTCGCGATGCGTCGAATCGATTTCCGCGATGCCCAGCCCCACAGGCTGATTCGTTTTTTCATCGATCACCCACAGCCACAAATCCGACGCGAAAACCGGATGATTCACCCAGCTTTGCAAAATATGCGGCTCTTTTCCGGCGAAGGCAGCCGCGCGCAGCAGTTCCAGCCCGGTATCGACCTGCGCGAAGCGAAAGCCTTGCGGCAACTGCGAGGGCTGAATCGTTTGATGATCGTGGAGCAGACGGAAATAACCGCGCCGTGTATCAAAGCCAACGGCGACATCAGGATCGAGAAAATCCTGGTGCATCAGCGCGATCTGCACCGTTTCCAGCTTGCGGCGCATCAACAGCGATGGCTTGCGCCCTTCCCGACGCCAGAACACAAACAGGCTCGTCTCATTCGACGCTTCGAGCCGGTTAATGCCCTGGGCGTCACTGCCGAAGGCTGTTTGAAAATCGTCGAGCTTATCCAACGTTTTCCACAGTGGATTCGAAAGCACCGTACACGGATTTTCGAGATAAACTTTTACCAGCGCGTCGCGGAAAGAATCACCCGGCATCAACACGATTCCTTTCGTAAATATCAATTTGCCGCACCACCGCGCGCAGAACATCAACCGCCGTCGATTCGCTGTCGCCTGCCGACATAAACGCGATTAGATAGGTGTTCTCCCCCGCTTTGAGCGCGCCCGCGTCATCAATTACACGCCCAACCGCGACATCCGAGGCAGGCAGGACACCATCTTTGCCCATGTAACCCGCCGGATAGACGCGCTCAATCGGCGAACGGTAAACGTCTCCCGCCGAGATCGACAGCAGCGCTTTGGTGGCGCGCACCGCTTCACGAAATTCCGACGACTGCGTAAAAAATTCGCCGCGCGTGATGAAATCGTAGCCCCTGGCGAGGTCAGCGGGCGTAAACACATTATCGATCTGATAATCGATGCCGCGAACGCGCACCACCCGCTGAAACGAGGGCGCAAAACGCGGATCACTGAGTCCAACGGTGGGGCTGCCTTCCCATTTCCAGGTGTGCAGGCCATTTTCGATGCCCACCGTCGTCAGCAAAAAATTGTTGAATTTTTCAATCGCGTTTTCTGGCCCGCTGACACGGCGCGACAGGTTATCCAGCACCACACCCGTCGCGGCGTTATCGCTGTAAACGGCCATGCGATACAGCGGCGTATATTCGGTGGCGTCCCATTCTTCGGGCGGCATGTTGAGAAAATAATACAGCACCACGAACGCCTTAAAACAGCTCGCCACGGGATACAGTTGATCGGCGTTGATCTGGATGCGAAATTCTTCGTCCAGGTGACTGTTGATGCAGCGGAAATCGAGCGCCATACTCAGGCCGCCGAAAACAGTTTCCAAATCGCGCCGGATGCTGGCTGCCAGCGGTGTCTCCGCCGACCAGTCATAAGCGCGCGTCCGGCCTGCCCCCCAAATGCCAAACGCCGCTGCGCCCATATAGCGCAAAAAACGACGCCTGTTCATCAAGACGAGAGCGCTCCAATCAACCCCGGCAGGCCATCAAACACGCCGTCCGGCCTTAATCCGTCGTTCAAATCCGCGCGCGTGGAAATGCCCGTCAGCACCAGCGCCGTTGGCATCCCCAGCGTCGCTGCGCCGCTGATGTCCGTATCCAGGCGATCTCCAATCATCAGCGTTTTGTTGATCGGCGTTCCCAGCATTTTCAAAGCGGCCTCGTACATCGGCGAAAACGGCTTACCGATAATGATGGGTTCACGTCCGGTTGCCGACCGCAGCGCCGCGATCAGGCTGCCCGTTCCAGGGACAGGGCCACCCGGCGCAGGATAGGTCGTATCGGGATTCGTGCCGATAAAATCCGCGCCGCGATGAATCAGATAATGCGCGCGTTTGAGTTTGGCATACGTCAAATCCCAATCCAACCCCGCCACCACCACCCGCGCATCTTCGTCGTCGGTCAGCCGATAACCCGCCTCGCGCACCACATGGCGCAGGCTGTCGCTGCCAAAAACGTGAATCGGTGTGTCGGTGGGATAATGCGCCAATAAATAGCTGGCCGTCGCCGTACCGGACGTGATAATCTGCGCTTCCGGCACATCTTTTACGCCCATCCCGGCGAGTTTAGCGACGTAATCCGTGCGGGTTTTGCTGCTGTTATTGGTCGCCAGCACGTAAGGGATGCCGCGCGCGCGTAAAAGCTCAAAAAATTCGATCAACCCTGGCAGCGGTTCATCTCCCTGCCAGAGAACGCCATCCATATCGGAAACGACGCCGGAAATATGCGAAAAGCTCATAGACGCCCTTTTACTCCAAAGCGACAAAATCATGGCCTTCATGTTACAATCCGGCTCAACAAACGCAAAGGGGAAATTCAAAATGACCTATTCAATTGTGGCTTTTGACCCGGATGAACAGGCATGGGGCGTCGCCGTCGCCAGCAAATTTTTAGCGGTGGGCGCACTGGTGAGTTGGGCGCAGGCGGGCGCGGGCGCGGTGGCGACTCAGGCGTTGTGCAAAGTCAGCTTCGGGCGGGACGGTCTGGCGCTGATGGCGCAGGGCAAAAGCGCACGGGAGACGCTCGATTTCCTCTTAAAAAATGACCCTGGCGCAGCAGGTCGGCAGGTTGGCATGGTCGATTCTCTCGGCGGTGCGGCGGCGCACACGGGCAGCGAATGTATGGATTGGGCAGGGCATCGAATCGGCGAGGGCTTCACCTGTCAGGGCAATATCCTCACAGGTGGCGATACGCTGGACGCAATGGCCGAGGTTTTTACCAGAGCGAAGGGTGAATTGGCGGATCGACTCGTTTCTGCGCTCATGGCAGGCGATACCATCGGCGGGGATCGGCGCGGGAAGCAGGGCGCGGCGGTTGTGGTTGCGCGTCCGAACGGCGGCTATGGCGGCGATACAGACCGCTACCTCGATCTGCGCGTGGACGATGACCCCGAACCTGTGCTGAGATTGCAAACGCTGCTGGCCTCACACCATCTGTTTTTCGGCAGGCCGCGCCCGGAAGATTTGATCCCGATTGACGAATCAATCGCGCGCGAACTGCAAACGCTGCTCGTCGCACAGGGTTACTATACAGGGGCAGTCAGCGGCATCTGGGATGCTCCGACGAAGCACGCTTTCTGGAACATGGTTGGCAGCGAAAATCTTGAAGAACGCTGGAACATCAGCGGCGACACCGACAAAATCGACAGCGTGGCGCTCCGCTATCTACGGGATCGATTCGAATAAGCGCTTTCATGAAATCTGGTAAGTCGGGCGCGCGATTCGCCGTTCTCCTGCTCATTATTCTCATTGGTGTGTGGCTGCGATTTCACGCGCTGGTGCAGGATCGCCGCCTTAGCCCTGACGAAGCGCTGTTCAGCACATTTGCCCGCGCCGCTGCCGTCAACGGCGATTGGATGCTCCCCGGCGCGCTCGATAAAACCCCGCTGGCAATTTACGTCAACGCACTCTCGCAAGTATTCGTCGGCGAAGGCGAATTTTCGGCACGGCTGCCAGGGATATTCGCCAGCATTTTGCTGATTCCGGTGATGGGCGCGCTGGCATATCGGCTTTACGGTAATTACGAAAGGGCGCACGGCTGTTCGCCCCTACACACCATGCTCCTCACTGCCCTCTCACCGTTCGCGATTGCTTTCAGCGCGACGGCTTTCACCGATGGCTTGATGCTGCTGTTGATGACATTAACGCTCTATCTGATGGTCGCCGGACGCTGGGGTTGGAGCGGATTTGCGCTGGGGTTGGCCTTCGCCTGCAAGCAGCAAGCGCTGTTTTATCTGCCGCTGCTGTTGATGGTAGGAATCATATCGATTGATGCACGGGTACGATACATCGTGCCCCTACGGACACGTTCTATACGTTTCATTTTGACATTTGTAATCGTCATTGTTTTGCTGGTAATTTGGGACGGCGCGCGCGGCGAAACCAGCATTTTCGCGCTGGCGGCAGCCAACAACGATCCCTGGCGGCTGATTCGCGCCAACGAAATTTTGCCACGTTTGCTGACCTGGCTCGGCGAGGCACAACTGCTCATCGGCGCGGGGTGGATGACGGCAATTCTAGTTTTAGCCGCGCTGATTACACTGGCGCTTCGTGTCATTCGCCAGCCGCGAGAGCGTACCGTTGCCATTGACCTGATTTTTTTAACCTATATTTTGGGTTACATGCTGCTCCACTGGCTGGTGGCTTTCAACACCTATGACCGCTACCTACTGCCGATCCTCCCGCCGCTGGTTTTGCTGGTGGCGCGCGGATTGGCGGCGGTGGGCATGATGCATCATGCCCCTACAAATCGAATTCGAGGCTTCGCCAATCGCGCGAATTATTTTTTACTCATGCTGGTTTTTGCTGCACTCATCATCCCCGCAATCAACGCCAGCGAAGGGCGCACGACGATCAACGACGAGTATCAGCAATATGAAGGCATCGACGAACTGGCAGCCTATCTCAACAGCAAACCAGTCGCGACAGTGATTTATGATCGCTGGCTGGGCTGGGAATTAGCCTATTATATGGGACAGTGGACAGACAAACGGCGCGTCTATTATCCGATACCGGATGAACTGGTGCGCGGCGCGCTGGCGTTATGCGAAATCGGGCCGCGTTATTTGTCAGCCCCGGCGCAGCAGCCGATCACGCCCTGGCTGGAAGCGCTGCGCGAGGCCGGATTTGGCGTGACACAAGTCTATGAGACACCGGAGTTTGTAGTCTACGAAATTATTCCTTCGGCGGGCGTTTCAGACGTTGAATCATCTTCGCCGGGTCTGTCGGGGTCGTGCGGTGATGAATCTGGGTAGGCGCGCTGCTGGGGATTTCGTGCATGTCATCCTCTTTGACTGCCGGATAACGAGTCTGCCAATCGTCCACAAATGTTTTTAACCATTCCTGCTCAGCGGTCATGATGGCGATGCTGTGTGTATAGAGCGCACGAATATGATGAGGGACGGCTTTATTATCCGCCTGATGACGC
>Ga0268299_1002133_pt1 | contig 26071 bp, 27 predicted proteins | sample NOBtaG_FD_193484 | JGI IMG/M metagenome (GOLD analysis project Ga0268299, IMG submission 193484) | Activated sludge microbial communities from bioreactor in Nijmegen, Gelderland, Netherland - NOB reactor | ecosystem: Engineered > Bioreactor > Aerobic > Activated sludge | place: Netherlands...
CGGAATCATCGGGATAGTCAATGGCCACCACTGGAAGATCTATCAATTGCCAGACTAAGAACGCGGCTTCTTTCGCGTGGCACGTGCAGTGCTCATAAGACGTGATAGGATAGACTATCACGAACTGAAAGTAGGGGCCACAGTGTGAGCCACGCAATAGGAACGACCAATGAGTGAAAAGCTGATGACCCAGACGCAGTGGAACCAATTGTGCGACAACGTGGTTCGTGCCTGTGCCTCTCAACATTCACAACGCGCCTATCGTGCGTCAGCCTCGATGTATCGGGCGTGGGTGGCACGGACGAAGCTGATGCTTTTGTCGAAGGCGACGGTTCTGCGCTACCGTGACTATCTGCTGCTCACCAAGAAGCTCGCTCCGAAATCGATCAATCTCCACCTAACTGTCCTTCGCCGTTTAGCGCAGGAAGGGATTGCCGAACAAGTACTCGAGCCATCGACGGCATTGGCAATTCTCCGTATTCCGAGGGTTCCTAATCGTGGGGTTCGGGCTGGAGTGTGGTTGCCACGTGAACAGGCACAGCGCATCTTGAGTGGGCCGAACGTGCGGACGATCGTGGGCAAACGGGATTATCTCGTATTGATGCTGATCCTGCGGTGTGGGCTTCGGCGGGCGGAAATTGCGCAGTTGGCGGTGACGGTGGTGCGCGAACACGAGGGCCGATGGGTGCTCGCGAATCTGCGAGGCAAAGGGAAACGCCTGCGCACCCTTCCTCTCCCCGGTGTGGTGAAGAATGCCTGGGACCGGTGGGTCGAGGCAGCCGGGATTGAGTCCGGCCGAGTCATTCGAGCCATAAATCGCCACGGGCGCGTCTGGGGCAAGGGAGTGACCGAGGATACGATTTGGCGCATTGTAGGACGGTACGCACAGCTGGCGTTGGGGAAACATGTGGCGCCGCATGACTTGCGCCGTACCTTCGGCCGGCTGTGTTATGCACTGACCAAAGATATGCGGGAGATCCAGCAGCTGTATGGCCACAGTTCCGTGATGACGACTGAGAAGTATCTAGGCGTCGAGTCCCATCTCGTAGATTCTGTGACGGATCGGTTGGGTCTATCGTGATCGCCATCTCAAAAACGACATAATCATGGGTCCTGCCTTTCCAAATCCTTGCCGTGGCAACGTCAACTTTCAGTGAGTCGCATTGATGCGCATAAGGCGGAGGCCTCTCGGTCTGTGCTCCCCGTGTAATTCAGCGTTCTCGATGGCACACCAAAAGTTTGTGAAGAGATGGTCTTAAGAGGCCTACTATTCATTGGCTAATTAGCTGAGGGAATCGATGCATGAAGGAATTGCTAGAAGAGGAGGATATAGATTTTCTGTCCGAAGGTGTTTGAACCTCGACAGGAATCCATTCTTCAGTGAGATCGTCTTGCATTTTCTTTTGAAGAATCAATACAAAGCTACGTTTGTTAGTCTTGACGGATAAACTGAAACTGGGAGGTTTGCCATCTGTTACGTGGTACTCAACCGTTCCGCCTCCATTAACGGCGGTACAAAATACTCGTCCTAGCGTCCTGGTCTCATGTACTTTTGAACCGACGTTCTGGTCTCTTAGGTGAGACGGAAATGTGGCTTTGTTCAGCGTGTTGTCGCAGGCACTATCAAATTGTTGTAGTCGAAGTTTATCGGTGACATTCGCTTCGATTTTCTCTCGCCTTGTCACCATGTTTTGGTACAGTTCAGTGGCGATGGACTGGAGATCCGAGTTAGCGGTGGAGTTCAACTTCTTTCTAGCTAACTGTACATCTGCAATCATTTGTTTAAGCTCATCCAATCCTGCTTGAGTCGCCGGGAGTTCTTCGATTATCCGAAACAAATCATCAAGATAATTCCGGCAAGTATCAATCAGATGTTTTTCCGCAAGCCGAGCCTCTTCTGCAAGGCGTGTTTTTTCAGGAGTTGCTTGAGTGTCCGGTACGTTTTTCACCGAAGGATCCTTAGAGCTTGATTGCTCGCCTACGGAAAACGTAAAACTGGAGTCTAGATAGGATTCCTTCATAGAGGGAGGAAACGGAGGCACGGGCATCGCGCTTTGAACGGCCCGTTGGGCAGCCATATCGTAGTAATCGTTACCCGAAGACCTCTCAATAGTCACCGCCCCAACTCGGCCGTCACGCTCCAAGCGGAATCTTACTGTCACTGTCAAGGCCTTCCCCGAAATATCCACTGGCGGCCCGATCCAGAACTTCGATATTCTTGCACGTACGCGGGCCAGGTAAAGTTGGCGCAAATCCATCTCCGCCTCAGCAGCTGGCGGAATCACTTGCAGAGCGCTACAAGGCTTGGCCTGATCTTGCGCTGAGTTGGTTGACGACGGGATTTCGGAAGCCCACGCGGATTTGGCATGCGACTCGATCAGAATTCCCAATGATAAATAGGTTGCCAGTAAACATGCGACGGCAAGAAATTGCCTCCCGTGCATGTGGCATCTAGTGAAGCCGGTCTTTCCCATCCATACACCCCGCTGCTTTTTCAGCCATACTGCAGGTCTTCATCTTCTGGGCCCGTGGTTCCATTTTCCCGGCAAGCATATCTGCCATCGTCCTTCGCTGCCCCTCATCAAAGCCGGACTTGTAGTCAGTTACTTTGTAATCCTCATAATTGTAAAAGATGCCAAAGTTGAAACCCTCGTAGGTCCGTTCTCCTACTTGAGCATGCACATTTGCGTAGCACTTGTATTCGGAATTATTTTTGCTAACGTCTGATACGCTGCTTACTCGCGTCTTGATCAGCGCAGCCGTCTCGCCTGGCCATCCATTCTTCACCAATTCCTTAATAGCCACTTTGGCCAAATCATTTCTTGCAGCGACATTCCCACAGCTATACCCGTCAAACGTCGGCCCAAGCAGAGAACATCCGAAGATCTGGGTAATAAACATCATGATCGCCACGATTGAAATCACACGGCTGGACATTTATATACCCTCCAGTGCGGCGGAGCTCCGGATTTAACCGCCCCCCATTAAATGTGGCATGTTAGCCTCTTCGCGACCCATTTAGGAAGATTTGGAGTGTAACTTTAGCGTCTTGGGGTGTTCATTTCTGTGCGGCATCACCGGTTAGAGTCGCGACTGAAACCTAGGAAAGGCTGGGGCAAATCGGAGGGTTGCCGGGGAGGCTCACCTTCATTGTTTAGTTCAACGCCGGCGGATACGCTGGCGCCTTCTGGGGGTAAGAGGGGGTGTCGTAATACTCCCGCCCCCATTGTATTTCCAAGCAATCTATCAGTTCCCCCAACTGGTTTCTTTGTCATTCCCCTTGATCTAGGTGTGAGAGGAGGATGTGGATTCGTGGCGCGGGTAAGTGCCCGGGGCACAACATTATCGGAATCGGCTCGGTGTGAGCATCTGAGCGAAGAAGGAAGCAAATATCGCGATAAATTTCACCGGGGCATAGGCCCCGAAAGGGTTTTTCGGCAGAGAAGGATGGGCCGTTGAGGGACTCAATATATTTGTCTTGTAGACAACCTCTGAAAAACCTCAAGATCCGGCCTTCCCCGAGACGTGATAAGTCGGCTTGCAAGCCAAGCGCAAACCCCCGGGCATTGCCCCTATGAGTGTACTGTGGCGCACTCCCTAGTCGTTTTCCAGCCGTTCAAAACGGGTGCCATGTTGTAGCGCGACGCCAGATAGACCTCGTTCTCCCTTGGACGGCAGTGGTCCTTTCCACCGTCAGTGTGACGTGGCCCTGCGGAGAGGGTTCCGTATCCAAAGAGATTCATGGGTGTATCGAAGTCGATTCACGTGACCACCGCTCACGATGTCGCGAGCACGGACAAATATCCTATCTTTTGGACATTTGCATGTTTCCGCACCACCGGCATCACGCTTGCTTTGGAACGAGTATTAGGTGCACAGGCTGTGAGTGTCGGGATCTCGTCAGGGGTACGTGCAGTATTCACTAGCGGGCAGCGGTTTCTCAGAACTCCAATCCCATTCTTGATCTTGGAGGGAATATGCGAATTCGAGCGTGGTTTTTTGCCGCATGTGCGCTGAGCTTCGGGCTCGGCACAGCGCACGCGCAAAACTACTCAACCGGCGCCGTCGATATCTACAACACGTGTAATACCGGACCTGATTTGCCACAAACTATTCCAGAAGCGGCCAATGTCCGGCACTGGTGGGATCTAGCCAAGTTTCCCCAAGTGTCTCGCTGGGAAAATTCAGATGTGTGGAACACCGACTTTACAGATGGTAGTACTGGCGATCTTGAGCCGCAGGGCGGCAGCGATGTTGCCAATATCTATTTCTTCACCGGCCACGGCACCTGTCAAAGTGCGCCACAGGCCACCGACCCAGACTTTCTGGTGACCTGCAGCGGCGGAACACTGGGCTCGACCAACATCGGCACGAAATCACGCTGGGGTAATGCCGGCGGCCATTCGCGCTTTATGTTACTGGATGCCAGTTGTCCGATGGATCTCGTCTCCCTCAGCAACAATTGGTTTCCGCCCTTTCGCGGGCTTCACGTCGCCACTGGCCACTCAGGCAATCGCACGCACGATACACTGGACAGCAGTTCGCGCGGCGATCAATTTGCTGCCCGCACCGTCGGTGTCACAACAACGTTTTTGGGAATCGTGATTTCGACGATCCCCAAACAATCTGTCACTTGGGCATGGATGAATACTGGTCTTATTGACGTGCAAAGCCAAGTGTGCGCGGTCTCCATTGCCAACGACACGACAGCCGCCACCGCCAGCAATCGGCGTGACAATGAATTTATTAGCCCATCATTCGGTGCACCAAGCGGCAATTGGTACGCATGGCGCTGGGTTTGCAGCTAAGCACCAGGAGGAACATATGCGGCGATTCCATTTCATACGCACGTCGTTGCTTGCACCGATCGTGATCGTAGGCCTTACCCTCCACGTTGGTTGTGCTTCGCAAGGGGCCACGGATGATCGCTCGCACAGCAGCGTCACGCCACCTTCCAGTGAAGCCAAAGCACTTGGACCTGAGCATGAACGGTCGCTCCGCGACCTCTCAGAGAAGGTATTCGGGATCAAGTGGTCGGGACGCGTACTTGCTGTTTCGGATCGCGGATTTGAGATCCTGACAGACCAGGTGACAACCCTCAGCTATCGACCAACCGGAAATGCGCTCTTTGTTCAGAATTCAAACGCCAGTCTGTCACAACCATCGTTCGATGGGTCAGAGGGTGACTACATTAAGCGGGGTAACGCCATACTTGCCGGACTTGGCATCGAGGCTTCGGAAATTGCTGAGGCAAAGGTGTTGCAGCATTTTGTCCAAGTAGGGATCGTAGATCCTGATGGCAAGAACTCGCGCATAGAACCCCCGAAGAAGGATCGCCGTACCCTTCTGATTACGCGTGCCGTGAATGGAGTCCCCGTGTTTAATTCGCGATTGATCATGGATCTTGACCCCAGCGGGCAAATTGCCAGCCTTGAGATCACATGGCCGAAAATTGCGCCCCACGTGATGGAAAAGGTGAAACTGTTACAGAAAGTGGCGCGCGCAGACTTCAAAGTACCCGAACAGCAATTTGCCGAACTGGAAGCGGTGGAGGTTGGGATCCTGCATTCCCCAGCCGCCAGCTTCGTCGATGAGCAAGCGGCAGCCATCCGTGTCATTTATCATTCGAAGGATCCAAACATTGGCAAGAAGGCGGTTGCCTATCTTGATGAGACTGGACAGCCAGTGCCGATGCCCAAGACGATGGAAGTCCGTGAACCTCCGAAGTCACCACGAAACCCGAATCGGTAAAGTGAAGTTTCTAGATAGCAATAGTTCAAATACTTAACATAGATTGTCTCTGAGCGGGTGGTGACCGAGGCACTCGCCTATGCAGCCGTTCACGCCAAGCGCTAGGAGACACCTTATTATGAAGCCCGGCAGGTCATGTGTATCTAGGCGTCGAAGCACCATTGCTTGCTGAAATGACAGAGGCACCGTCCTATTCGTCTACCTCGAGCGCAGGTTCATTATAAAGGCGAGCCGACTTCACGCACGCTGTTTTTTCGACAAGGTGGATGGTCGGGGCGATGTGAAAACACGCGGAGGAGCAGCTGATAGGAAGGATATTGGGGATTGTTCAAACTCTAGTTGAGATGGAACTCGAGGCGCAGGAAAAAGAGCATGGAGTATATTGTCCAGGGCCAGCGGTCCTGGGATTACGTACGGAACTACCTGATACTGGCCTAGTTGCCACATCGGACAAGGCCCAATACGCATCCTAGGAGGGCCCCACCCTGAGTCGTCTGGTCTGTTTCGGCCGTCTGGCGCTTTAGCTCTGACAAGGTGAATTCAAGTCGCTGCTGAGGAGTCAGCCGCTCCAACCATTCAATTTTTTCTTTTATCCTGTCCGACTGCTGTTGCTCCTTAAGACTGCGTGCTTCATACTGATCAACTGACTTTTGAGTCTCAGCTAAAGCCTTCTTTTGTTGGGGCGACATACCACAACCGGACAATGCCACAGCCACAAGGCAAATCCACACAAGCTTCATGATGAAGAGCCTCTCGTCGGTTAAGAGATCAAGAAGTTAGTCTGAGAAAAGCTTTTGGAACAGCCCCCCCATGCCTTCAAAAAGTTTCATATTTTGACGCATTTGTGAAGCTTGACGATCTGATTCAGCACTGCGATATACGGCTAGCTGTTGGGGTGTTAAGCTACTGATCCACGCTGAGTGGCTGTTAGCTATCATTGCCTTCTGCAATTGTTGTTGTCTTTGGATTTCATTTATTGCCGTCTGCCTTCTCTGTTGCAGAGTCTCCATTTCTTTCTTGAACGACAGTTCCGCACACCCTGTTAATGCACTCGCTAGCAGGAGAACCATCAGCTTGCTCATAGTTCTAGTCCCCATCATATCTGAGAAATACCAGCGGCAGCCTAAGCCCAGTTTATTGAGAATCCAATGCGCATATAGCCAAGTTTGGGCCGGCCTCATATCTCACAACTACACATAAAGATCAACTGTCTGTGTCGACGCATGCAGGTTATACGAAGATCACTCCTCGTCTGAGACCTATCGGCTGCACCTGCGAATCCGGTGTCGCAAGCACATGGCTCTGCGTTGTGGTCCCGTCCCGGTCCCTGTCGGGTCAACCGAACGCTGGAGCATGGATTTCGTCGATGATACACTGGCCGACGGGCGGCCATGTCAATCTTGACAGTCGTGGATAACTGGTGTCGGCACAGTCCCATACTAGAGGTAGGGTTTCGGATGACGGGAGAGACGGTCGGTCAAGTGCTCGACTGTGTACGGGACACACCTGGTGTGCCCGCTTGATCATGGTGGATGATGGGACGGAATTCCAATCGCGCGCATTGGAGGATTGGGCCTATCGGCGAGGCGTCCAACTGGGCTTCATTCGACCGGGCAAGCCGGTGGAAAATGCCTTCATTGAATCGTTTAATGGGCGCCTGTGGGATGAATGTTTGAACGTGCACCAGTTTACTTAGCTCGCCGAGGCACAACCCATCATCGAAGCCTGGCGTTTGGAGTACAATCAGCGTCAACCTTACAGCTCACGCGGCCACCTGACGCCGAGCGAGTTCGTCGGCCGACTTCAGATAGAATGGATCGTCGAAAAAGTCGTCTGCTCTGGTTAAGAACGGTCTCAGAACGGGGCCAACGGCATGTGCCAGAATGCTTTCCCAATCGCTCTCTCAAATGAGGGGGAACTTACGCCAGCTTCCCTTGGTGTCCGTGCCAAGAGTGGGTTTCAAGTTAGTGTTGATCGATCCTTGGGGGTGTATTTATGCATGGAGCCGGGCATACTGTTCTGACCAAGCAACCTCTTTATTGAATAGAACTGCTTCAGAAATCATCCCATGCCAAATGTTCGGACAAGTGCTAAAGGAAAAAGGGAAACTCAGTCTGATCATGCCACATATTCCTCTTTCTCCGACCTGCAGCTTGTAATGGAACAGTGGCCGCGAGTAACGCGGCTACTCAGTCGTGAACACGAGAGGCTACCGTCCCTCCCCCGGTGGGACCCTCTCAATCAGCACATCGATTTACTGAGTCCTCTTAGCGCTGATCACGATGAAGTCCTGCACACACGTGCATTGGCATACCTACTTGATCCAGTAAGACCCCATGGATTTGATACTCATCTCTTGAGGGGACTTATTCGTCGATTAAGGGGCGTGCCTAATGTTCGCGAGAGACAGCTCAACGGGATACTACGGCTACTAGGTCGCACGGAGAGAGAGCGTGAAATTGTGGTTATTCCCGAGTATCGTCATTTAGTGAAGGGGGCGAAGAAGCAGACATATCCCCGAACAGATATTTGGATAGAAATCCACGCTGGCAGATCGTCGAGACTGATAGTGATCGAGAATAAAATCGAGGCACGAGAATCTGACCTGCAACTTACTTCGTATGAGGCGCTCGCGAAGGAGTGGCGCAAGAAGCACCCAAGCGGAAGACCGCTTCTAATATTTCTTACGCCGGACGGAAAAAAGCCGCGGTCAGGGACTGCGGGAAAGTGGGTCGCACTCCCCTATGCTGAGTTAGCCGGGATGCTCAGAAGAACTTGGTTGGCACACAAAAGTGCGCCGGGTGGCGAATGGTTACGCCTATATCTTGCGAGCATTCTGCATCAAAACTCTCGATCTGCTTTCAGAGGGGCGAGTCAAATTGAATTTCTTAAGTCTTATTTGGGCCACAAACGATGACAAAGAAAATTGTTCGGCCTGCCCTGAGTAAGGAGCTTTCCTTCTATCTCGATCATGCGAACGAAGCGGACGATCTCTATGAGAATAAGGGCATTCTGTCAAAAGTAAAACTCGACCCCAGATTTGAAACCGCTTTCGAGAATGTTTATGAGAAGGCATACAAAGATCTCAGACACCTGATTACGCATTTATCGAATCACGTTTCCGCACGTGTGAAAAGGTATGCTTGCATTGAATGGAAGCATAGAAATGTGGAGAAGGAGTGGGGCTGCTGGGGATACGCACGATCGAAAGAACGGCGGGCGGCTCACCACTGGACGGGAATTTATCTTGATCATAGCAAAGGGCTGGCTCGGATGGTCCTTATCCTTAGTCCATCTGGAGGAAGGGGCGGAAGACGCTTGTTTGTCGATCGATTCAGGCCAATCTGGAGAAAAAAAAGAGAGCGTTTAGTGTTGACCGAAGATCATCCCAAGGACTGGCCAGAATGGGAAAAAACCCCTTGCATCGTTTATTACGTTCATGAACTGCACCCGCGTAGTTCTCTAAACGAAACCTGTTCAGCAACTGAGAAAGTGGTTGAGCAGTTTTTTCGACTCGCAATGCCCATACTGAATAAAATGAACTGACCAGATGGGAGGGATCGGGTCTGTTCCTCAAAAAGAGGCAGCCCCTGCGCCAAGTGAAGATCATTGATGCAAATCGTATTGATCCTGAACGAAACCAATGCCAGCTGTTCTGACCTGCCATGAGTATTGTGCGGACATGAATGAGCGGTGTCGGACGACAACGACGGGGAACCGATGCCCTTAAAGCCTAAGTATGTATTGTATGTTGATGACACTGGCAGTCGCGATCCAGACACCCAACCTCTTCTCACTCGAAAAGACCGGATGGATTGTTTTGGTCTTGGAGGCTTCCTCCTGAAAGAGGAAGATATTCCTGATGTGCGACGCAAACATGCCCAGTTTTGCATGAAATGGGAAATTACCTATCCCCTGCATTCGTCCTCAATTCGAGGTGGGCGCGGAGATTTTGCCTGGCTGAAGAAGCCAGAGACGGCCGGACTCTTTTTTCAATCCCTCGAAGGCTTCTTGCTTTCCTTACCAATACTTGGCGTCGCGTGCGTGATTCACCGACCCGGGTATGTGGCTCGCTATCAAGATCGTTACAAGGAGGCACTATGGTATATGTGCAAGACGGCGTTCTCCATTCTGATCGAGCGCGCGGCGAAATTTGCCGATGAGCAAGATCGATTCCTGGAGGTGGTCTTTGAAGGCGCCGGGAAAAAAGAGGATCACGATCTAAAGCGGTACTTGAGAGAGCTCAAACAGTCCGGCAGTCCCTTTGATCAGACAACGTCGCACTCCTACCAGCCGCTCACTGCGCACGACTTCCGCCGTATTGTGTTAGGCGACGCCCATCAGAAAACCAAACTCGTGCCCATGCTTCAAATCGCAGATTTGATGCTGTACCCGATCGCGAAAGGCGGCTACGATCACACGTACCCACCGTATCAAAAGTTACAACAAGGAGGGAAGCTGATCGACAGTTGTTTTGTGGAGGAGGACCGACCGTTGAGAGGAATTAAATATAGCTGCTTTGAGATAACCCCTGAAAAACCTAAAGGCCCGGATTTCTCCGAGCCTTTATAAGTCGGCTTGCAAGCTGAGCGCAAACCCCCGGGCATTGCCCCTATGGATGTACTATAGCGCACTACCGATTCGTTTTCCAGCCTTTCGAACGACTGCCATAGTGCACGGGACGCCAGAAAAGCCTCGCTCTACCGCTCGCTGTGATGTGACATTAAAGTTGTAGACTTAACCTCTCGCTCCAACGCAGCATTTGGATACGTGGGGAAAGGTGCCTGGTATACAGTACCGTACCTCACCAACAAAACAAGGAGCCAGAATCTTTTTCTTCGGAATTTCGGACGCGCGCCCCCCAAGAATGTTGCTAGGACAGGTAGACTCTTGGTATACCAGGTACTATGGAATCAAGCAGACCATTGATCACATCAGACCTGGCCCCAACCCTGATCGCGGCATTTCTGCAGGAGCGGGCGGCGGCGATTGCCCATACCACGGTCGCGACCTATGCGCGAAAGCTCACCACGTTTCACGAATGGTGGCGTGACCATGAACCCTCTCTCCCCGTCAACGAAACGTTGGCGACACGGTACGCGCGCTGGCTCGCAACGCCCAGCACACGGAGCAAAGCCTCACAAGGCCTGCATCTGTCGGCCGTCCGGCAATGGGCCTGTTTTCTCCTAACCGCCGGCCACCTGTCCATCAATCCCTTTGCGGCTGTGTCAGGGCCGCCGCGGGCGCGGTGGTTGCGGCATCGCCTGCTCACCCGTACGGATCTGCAAGCATTGTTGAAGCAGTTCGCGGTGACCACGCTCGTGGGGCAACGGGACTATCTCCTCGCTGCGTTGATGATTCGCACGGGAGCCCGTGAGTCCGAACTTGCCATGGCCAATATCGGTGATCTCACGGAGTACGGAGAGGAAGGGAGTCTGCTGTTGTTGCACAGCAAAGGCAAAGCCAAACAGGAACCCGTCGTGGTACGACCGGATCTCAGCACCAAGCTTTGGACTTATCTCCGCCAGCGATATCCTGACGGCCGCTTTCCGTCACAAGACCCGCTGTTCACGAATCATCATCCGTCTTCCCGAGGGGAACGCATGACGACACGGGGAATGCGCAAGCAACTAAAGGCTGCATTTACGGAAGCTGGCCTCGCCCAACCCCATGTGACCGCCCTGTCACTCCGGCTGTCTGGTGGAGCCTTGGCCTATCGGAAAGGGGCGAGCCCATCTGAGCTCAAGAAGACCATGCGGCATGAATCCATTCAGACCACCCAGGTCCTCATTGACCAGGTCAACCGCATACGGTTTGGAGCGGAACGCTATCTGGACGATATTCAGTAGACAGCAGGATGGGAATCACCTGGCATCTTTTAAGGCGAGAGCCTTGGGTGCGAACCCCAGCCGACTCATCGTTCAGTACAAAAGATAGAACTTTCAAAACGATCATCTTCTTGTGAACCCTGATAACCAGCCTGTCTTCCAGCACTGAAGACTCAGTAACATGCGAGTGAATCGCCAGCGGTCCACACGCGGACTTGAGGCTTTCTCGTAGAGAGTGCAGGAGGACGCTCATTCAGCGCAGCAGGCTGGATCAGGCAAATGACGGAACGAATCTAGCTAGAATCCATCACAGTGAGCTGACAATGTCCTGCCGCAATTCTCTTCTTATCGCGTAGGCAATTCTCTTACTGATCGACCATGCTGGATGTCGTCGATCACTGCAGTATGGCCATCTATCACTTTGTACTCTCTGTAATAAGCCGCACCGCAGTACAGCTTTCGCTTCGTGCCATCTGGGTCATTCTCACAGGGGCTGTTCGATACTTCGCAAGGAATGTCCCCCCCTACCGTTCCAAACTCATTGGTACATTGAAACTTCGTGCCCATAGGCCCACCTTTAACAAAGAATTCCCATTTGGGTTTGACGGTTTCAGACACGGGCACGCGAGGAATCGATAAGACTCGATCGCCGTGTTTTTTCGTCTTTAATGTAAGTACAATGGCTTTATGGATATTGGTGATATGGCAGTTGAAGTTAATGCTCTTGTGGAAAATCAGGGTGCCTTTCTGGGGCGGATCTACACAGTTCGCCGCATCCGCCGAAAAATGAAAGGCCTCGACTACTGCAAATTCAGGGCTTTCAGTTGGTATGAAGCCGATAGCGACAGAAATCGATTCTTCACTCTCACGTTGAGCTTTAAAGGTTAGTCCGCCTTTGCATAGTTGTAGTGCTGCGTCAGAAATGTAAGACGCTTCAAACTGTTGGTGGTGATCAAGTAGATACTGTTCATCGTGGCCTTGACAGGCATTCTCCATAGTTTGTCGGTTCACGGTGCCGCTGGCTGGTATGCCTTCAACAATCATGCTTAGACCAAGCCTCGAATCCGATTGCGAGGCGGTGCAGTAATGGGTGCTTAGACTGCGGCTTTCCTTAAGGTGGTCGTAGTTATGGATCCTAGTCTTAAGAGCGTTTACTAGATCTGCTTCGCACATCTCCGCATGAGATGGGGCAATGGTGCGGCTTATAGTAGCTCCTGGCAGAAATGTCAATTTATCCCCGCAGGTTTTGATAGAGGTATCAAACCTTCAATATCCATTTTCGGGTTTACACGACATCCAGCAGTTATGATGTGCTCGCTTAGGAATCACTCGATCACCGGAACGATCCGCCTCGCAGCCACTCTCACCGCTCGCCACGTGTACTCATCATTTCGATACTGCAAGAGATAATCGGCTCGGACCGCACCGAGATCCGCTCCCGGCGCGCCGAGTCTGGCTGCCAGTTTTCGCGAGACAAAATCCGTTCCTCTAGGGCAGTTCCCGGCGTCACTGGAATCTGCAGCGGACACCCAGATGCGTGAGAGCGAAGCCTGGATCTGCAACGCTTCCCTCTCTTCTTTCCCCTGGCGTCTCCACGCCGTGATGGCCTCCCGTACTGCCCTGCGCCCATCCCACCCCGCGGCGTGATATGAGCGCTCTCCCTCGACCAACGTGGTGCGGCGTCCGCGCACCCATCCCGGCGTGATGCGGAGTCCGTGAAGATAGGCAATCTCCGCGGAGAGGCCCCACATAATCACACCTGCGACTTTCACTCGGCTGATGGGGTGGGCTAATAGCCATCTGGCACCAACCTCGATGCGTATCGAGGACGCGTGATACAACATGGGCCATCCGTACGAACTAGGACAATGCACCACGCTGCGCCCTTTCAATGATGTCCAATAATGCCTACTCCCCCGTTGAGAGGGCTCAGCCGCGTTATTCTCACTGAGCACCACGGGATGATTGCCGGAGTCTTCAGCCCAGAGGCGGGACACTAATTTGTGCTGCGCGCTGAGTGTCATATGCGTCTCCTCGTCCGATGTGTAATGGGCCAGGCCAGCTGGGCTCGCGCGGAGCTGGATCAGATAGAAGATGTAGTGGGGTGAGGACTAGGGCTGAATGCTGGATTGGCTATCAATCCCCGAAGTGCATATAAAGAGATACGTTGCGGAAAAAGTTTCCGCCGATTCTCAGATCACGGGAACTTCTGTAGAGGTAGGGGGAGCTCAGGCCTGTCGTTTTGACGAGGGCGTGATCAACGATCAATTGTGATGCTGTATGGAGATCGCGCGATGACCCGGGATACAGCCATTGGTATCGTCATTCATTCGCTAGTCACCGGATTGCTGATCCTGGCAGCGATGCAGGGAGCCGCATCATCGAACGGTGAGGTGTGGGTATTGGCTACCTACCTCGGGGCGAGTGTTGGAGCCATCCTCTATCCGGATCTCACAACAAGGGTATCGGTGATGGCCGGCTCTGTCATGGCGGCTTTTCTGTGGGAGTTTGCCTTCAATCATGTCGTTGGGAAATAACAGGACAAATTGCTCACGTAAAGTTCAATGCCTGCGTGAATTCCAGGGACTGGCCCAGTTCCCACGCCTCTCTGTATTGAGCGGATGTCACCGTGCGTTGGGCTTTCTTCAGAATTTGAGTCCGTTCTGCAGAATCAGCCGGGCCAAGCGGCGAGTGAATCTTGCTGCGTATGTGATCGGCCAATGCGTAGAGGATAACGGCATTCTCGAAGTTGTTTTCCGCCACTTTCAATCTCGCGAAGTATTCTAAGCATTCAGCCATGCCGCGTTGATCCCCAATTTGAATGACGAGGGCACCGCTTTTACCCAGTAGGGTATGTGCAACGTCGAACTCTTTCATGCCAACCCTCGCCCTTGATATCGTGCGTAGCGATTCGGCCATGCCTTTTCGATCACCAAGGTCTTCCCTGATTTGATAGCTCCGTTCCCCAAAGTGTAGACCTTTTCGGTAGTATCGCTGAAAGCAGGCGACCTCCCCCAATATATTGAGCGGAAACGCGGCCTCCCGCATATTTCCTTCTGACACAAACCTCTGAAGGCTCTCTTCTAACCGTTCACGTGCATCGTCGAGCTTACCCAGGTGCCGTGCAACCAACCCAGTGTTATACAGGGCCACGGCAATACCCCGTTCATGGCCTCGTACTCGTTCCAGGTCGAGGCTTTCCGAATAGAGGCGAAGCGCTTCTTTATAGTTGCCCTTCATGGACGCCACATTGCCCATGTCGGTCAGCGCAGTGGCTATACTCAGTTGGTCATTCGTCTGTTTGGCGAGATGTAAGCTTTGTCGTGAAGCTGTATCAGCGGTGTCCAGGTCGCACTCTCGATACGCAAGCGTGCTCAAGCCGCTCAACGCCTTCGCTCTGAGTAGTGGAAATGTTTCAGCCTCTGGCATGCGTAACACCATGCGCAATCTGTCAGATGCCTGCCGATAGAACCCCTTGATCTCCATGGCGCGCCAAAGCGCACCCGTTATGCGTAGGGCGAGCTCAGCGTGATGGTGGCTCACCGAGAAGGATATGGCTGAGTAGAAATTATCTGCGTCCGCCCCTAATCGTTGCAGCCATACAGACTGATTTGTCTTGAGCAATTCAGGTGCCGCGTGTTCTGCATGGGCTGCGAACCAGCGGGCATGTTTTTCAGCTAGAGCCTCCGTCTCGCCAGCACGCCGTAGTTCATCAGCCGCAAATTCACGGATAGCATCAAGATAATAGAATCGTCGTTCCCCTGCCACGTCGGTTGCCTGCAGGAGTGACGCACGCAATAATGCCTTGAGAATCTCTACTACATCTTCTTCACAATCGTCCGGCTCGGCGCACACTGAGAGGACCGCACTCTTGGTGCAGCCTCGAAAAATCGATAATCTCCTGTCAGTAATCATGCCAAATTGACCCCTGTCATCATGTGAAATGAACCCCTCTCCATCACCAGGAGAGGAGACCTATGGAGCTAGCAGAAACGGTGATAATCCCAGTACCTTCTTCGCAGGCAACGATGCCAACGGAGGAGGCTGGGATGCTGCGAGAAGACGGCGTGCGAGAAGTGCTGGCGCGACTACAGCGCGGCGAGCCTATCAAAGCCATTGCGCGGGAGCTCGGTGTGGCCCGCAATACCGTGAAGCGGTGGCAACGGCTGGGGGGCTGGCGTCCCCGCCCACCGGGACACCGCCCCTGTCAGATCGATCCTTATCGGCCATTCGTGGAGCGCCGCGGCCCCGAAGTGAATTGGAACGGCCGGGTGCTCCATCGGGAACTGCAGGCGTTGGGATTCGCGGGGACCTATCAACAAGTGCAACGGGCGATTCAGCCGCTCCGGGCCGATCGGGCGTGGGCGACCGTGGCGACGGTGCGGTTTGAGACGAACCCAGGCCAGCAAGCCCAAGTGGATTTTGGCCAAACCCGCCTCTGGATTGGCGAGCGGCTGGAAGTCATCCACATCTTTGTGTTCACCCTCGGGTACTCCCGGCGCCTGTGGGCGTCGGCCTATCCGCATGAACGGCTCAGTGCGCTGCTCGATGGGCATGAACGGGCCTTCCAGCATTTTGGCGGCGTGCCACTGGAATGTCTCTACGATAACCCGCGGACGCTCGTCCTAGGTCGGCGCGAGGGCCGTGTGCTGTGGCATCCGGTCTGGGAAGATTTTGCGCGACGCTATGGCTTCACGCCGCGGGCCTGTCAGCCCTATCGGGCGCAGACGAAGGGCAAAGTCGAAAGCGGCGTCAAATATGTGAAGCGCAATGCCCTGGCCGGCCGCCGCTTCGGCTCGTGGGAGGCCTTGAACGCCTGGCTGCAGGAGTGGGCGGTGACGGTCGCCGATCAGCGCGTCCATGGGACGACCCATGAGCGGCCGATCGACCGGTTCGCTCGGGAGACGCTCACGCCCCTGGGCCAGCGTCCGCCGTATCACTACGAACGGGTGCGCCTGCGGCGCGTGCCGACTGATGCGCTCGTCGCCATCGCGGCCGCGCGCTATTCCGTCCCGGTAGAGTATGTCGGGACGACGGTGCACGTGCAGGAGACCAGTCACCACTATGAGATCTTCCATGGCGGCATGTGCATTGCGCGGCATGCCAAGACCACCCGCCATGCCGTGGTGGTGGATCGGGCGCACTATCGCGGGCTGCTGCGCGCGGGCGAATCCGCCGCGATGCCCCGGCCGCCCCAGTGGGATCCCGGGTATGGCGACCTCGGCGAGGTGATGGTCCGGGATCTGGCCCTCTATGCCGCGGTGGCGGAACCCGGCGGTGCCGCATGAGCACGCCCCAACTCGAGCGACTCCAGGCGCACTGCCAGCGCCTGCGCCTCTATCAAGTCGCCGCAGAACTGCCGAGTTTACTCGAGCAAGCGGCGAAGGCCGAGCGGTCGTATACGGACTTTTTAGAGGAGGTGCTGCGGCGTGAGGTGCAGGCCAAGACGGACAAGCATCTGGCGATGCGGTTGGCGATGGCGCGGTCCCGTTCCAGAAGACGCTGGAGACCTTCGACTTTAAGGTCCAGCCTTCCATTGATGTGAAACTGATCCGCGAACTCGGCACCGGGCGCTATCTGGAGCAGGGTGAGAATGCGTTGTTCCTCGGTCCGCCCGGCGTCGGCAAGACGCATCTCGCCGTGGCCCTGGGCATCACGGCCTGTGAGCAGGGCCACCGCGTCTTGTTTACGACCGCCATGGGCCTCCTCGCGACGCTCGGCAAAGCGCTCTCCGAACACCGGCTGGAGGACCGCCTCAAGGTGCTGGCCCAGCCCCAGCTCTTGATCATTGATGAGATCGGGTATATCCCCATTGATCGGCAGGGCGCCAATCTGTTCTTCCAGCTCATCTCCCGGCGCTATGAGAAGGGCTCGATTCTGCTCACCAGTAATCAGAGCCTCGGCGCCTGGGGCGACGTGTTTGGTGATCCGGTTATCGCCACGGCGATTCTCGACCGGCTCCTCCACCATTCCATCACGATCAATATCAAAGGCGAGAGTTATCGTTTGCGAGAGAAGCGGAAGGCAGGACTCTTCAAGTCCCCTGTCAGTGCCGCAGCCCATTCGGATTCCTAGGCAACCCGATGCACATTCAACCCGGGGAGGGGTCAACTTCACATCAGAATAAAAGGGTCAACTTCGGCTGATGATTGACATCTCCGGAAGATACGCTGAATTTTCTTGCCGTTGGGGTGTCGGCGAATCAAATCACAGCTGATTTCTATAGACTGCCGCAGCGACTTCCCTCGGGTTTCTTCTTCGTTCACATGCTCGTCGTTCCACAGATCTAGGCGATCTTCAAATCGTTCACAGATTTCATCAATGCTCATAACATCTAACTGAGCAGCAGCTAACTCGATCGCGAGGGGGATACCCTCCAACTTTGCACAGAGGTCGGACACAACACGAGCGTTTGCAGTTGTGAGGCAAAACTTGCGGTGCGCTTGGGCCCTGGCCAGGAGAAGTTTGACAGAATCGATAGAGGCCAGCTGTGTAAGACTCTGCCCCACGTCGGAATTGGGCACCTCAAGCGGAGGCATGCGGTAAATGTGTTCCCACTTAATTCCTAGGTCAATCCGTGTGGTCACCACAATACGAAGAGCGGAGCACCCTGACAGTAACTCGTCCACGAACTTGCAACATTGTTCTAATACGGCTTCGCAGTTGTCGAGTACAAGGAGCTGCTTCCCAATTTTCAGGGTGTCTCGAATGAGACTACGGAGGTCGCGCTGGACCTGACCATCAATGTGTAGCGCATGAGCAATGCGTTGTTCTAATGCGATCTCATGAAGAGGAAGGGGCACGTAGGAGACCAGGTCGAAATCAGGCGTCACCGATCGAGCGATTTCCATTGCGATCCGAGTTTTGCCCACCCCAGGAGGACCGGCAATGGTTACTAATCGGTGTGTCTTAATCAGGTGTCGTAGCTCGCTTTGCTCACCCGTGCGTCCAATAAACTCATCTTTGGGCGGTGGGATATTGTGTTGACGTTGAACCGCCGCCATTGGAGCTGCAACAGACTGCGCTTGGACCACATCAGCCGTACTAAGGGTGATCTCGTGCACGTGAACGCCCAATGCCTTGGCTACAACGTATAGGGTATGCGGATAGGCGCGGCATCCCATTTCAAGTCGTTGAATAGTTCGCTTTACGATTGGCGCCTCGATTGAGCCATCTTTCTCTCTTAATTTCGCTACTTCATCGACAAGCTTGTCCTGTGACCATCCCTTCTGTTCCCGTAGTTGTCTGATCTTCTTCCCATCCGCCTGAGGCATATTCAATTCACCAGTTTGAGATTACGCCAAGACGCGCCAAGGTGTGGCCGCGATGTCCTGATTTTTTTGGTACTAATCGTCCTACCGACAAGACACACATCGGGTGATCGAATCGAGCGCGGCGATTGTACATACACACAGACATTCGTTCAATTGGCGGTAAACAGACACGACCCAGAATGGAGAGGAAGGCTCACACTGATGAGAGGCCAGTCTGAGTAGTCAAGCTTGGCCGAAATTATCTTATAGCCCAAGGAGCACTGACGAATGACCCACGAGTGTACGAACTGTCATGGAAGTTGGTTTTCCTAAAGACGAAGTGTTCTGCAATCTAACCGGAGGCACACATGACAAAAAAGATCTTAGCGATATCCCTTCTGTCCGCAGTGTTGACACCAGTCGTTCTAACTTGGGCTGTGGACATGATGACAATACTTGCTTTTACTGGGAGATCGACGGTGATCTCGGGTGGCCTATTTGGCGATGACACGATCGAGTGTTGGTATCGCAGTCTGGATGAGTCCTATACGAGGTCCTTCATCTTCAAGGGAGATTCCTGTCCAACAAGAGTATTTGCTGATGGTATCCCGGTGCACAAACTTCGATAGAAGATCCGCATGAGCAGCAGCGATCTGGACCGGTCGATGAGACCAGGCAGAGGAGAGACTGAATCAACCTGCGTGAGTCTCTTAGGTGAGGAAGTCCAGTGCTCAACCGGCGATCACGGTCAGTCATTTTGGAGGAACTGCCAGCGAACAGGGTGTCAGTGCAGTCTATCAGCGGTTACGAAAACAAGTGACACAGTTAAATCGGGAGGTGACAAATGAAGGGTATCGGCGGCGTGCTGTTAGTTGTCGGCGGCTTTGTATTGTACAACTCCTTTCAGGCAACCCAAACGATTGCATTTAGATTGGCCAATTTGCTCGGCAACGAAGCAGCCATTCAAGGGGTCCAACTTGACATGGGAGTCGGCTTCATCATGGCTCTTATCGGTGGCGGTCTCCTCACCCGAGATTCCTAGATCGCAGAGCTACACTCAAATGACAGCGAAGCGGAGCGTTTCTTGCCGAAACAAGGAAGGCGCGTTCATTGAGGAAGCACCGTCAGAAGTCAGCAATTCTCCTTCGAGCGTGTGTCCTTGAACAGGCAGTTCACGTGAGGACACGATCCCTACGAGGCGTGGAACAAATGTGCCAATATGGTATACGTAGTTCACGCCATACTTACTCGCGTAATGGAATTGAGGGTCAATCACCTTTTGAGGAGGCTAACCGTGAAGCATAGCTGGCTCTTGCTATTACAATTGGTACTGGCAGGCCTGATCAGCGGATGTGCAGCCGGCAATGGCGACAGCACACACGAGATTGGTAGTGGCGAACTAGTTACCAACTTAGCAACGCTGAGGCCGCTGGCCGACCAGGGCAACAGGGACGCTCAATTTAACCTGGGCAAGGCATACCATATCGGTCTAGGCGTCCCAAAGGACTACGAAAAGGCCCTGCTGTGGTACCGCAAGGCCGCCGACCAGGGTGAGGCCAACGCCCAGACCAATCTCGGAATGATGTATGCCAACGGTCAAGGAGTTTCGAGAGATTATCCACAGGCCGCACTCTGGCTCCGCAAGGCTGCTGATCAGAGCAACGCCTTAGCATTGACCGCACTCGGCTTTCTTCACGAAATCGGCAACGGCGTACCACAAGATTATCGGCTGGCCGCCCAGTTGTACCGCAAGGCGGCCGATCTAGGATACGACAATGCCCAAACCAATCTCGGCGTGTTGTATCACAACGGTCGAGGCGTCACGAAGGATTATAGGGAGGCTGCCAACTGGTTTCGTAAAGCTGCTGACCAGGGCGAGGCCAACGCCCAGAGCAATCTCGCGTTCCTCTATGATCTAGGCAATCGTGGTGAACCACAAGACTACGGGAAGGCTGCGTTCTGGTATCGAAAAGCAGCTGACCAAGGTCACCCCAATGCTCAGACAAACCTCGCCTTTCTATATGAGACCGGTCACGGTGTGCCACAAGATTACCGGCAAGCTGAAATGTGGTATCGCCGAGCCGCCAATCAAGGGTACGCCAATGCCCAGGCGAACCTCGCCTCGCTGCACGCTCAGGGCGTAGGCCTACCACAAGACCTTAAGCTGGCTTTCGACTGGGCTCGCAAAGCAGCCGAACAAGGCCATCCCTTCGCTCAAGGACAATTGGGCTACATGTATCACATGGGCCTGGGTGTCACGCAGGACTATCAGAGGGCCATTTATTGGTACCGCAAAGCGGCCGCACAGGGAGATCCCGCATCACAACACAATTTGAAGATGCTCCCTCCCGAGATACTTCGCAAGTACGATACGACCATTGGCATGGAGGAGATCACAAAGACTGTTGTTGCGATTGCGGCGACGGTAGCGGTTGTGTCGATATTCGATTTCATATCTCGGGGGAGCGGAACAGGAACAACTCGATGGAATGACGGGTCAAGATATACTCCGGAACTCGACCTAGTTTGGGACCCCTATGATAGCAGATATAAGACGCGTGACGAGCTGCAGACTGACAAAAGGAATCGAGACTAACTGGTTTCTTCTGAAGATGCTTTGGTGAAGGGACAAACGTCAGTGCGATACAGCAGTGAGGAGTGGCGTTGCCACTGTAGTCCGCCACTAAGATTGAAAATGGCCCCCGCTTCTTTATTATCCATCTGCCTTGGCCAGCCAGTTATTCAATAACTTTTAAGGACGGAGGAAGATGTCAATGTCGAACTGGGCTACTCGTGTAATGACGTTACTGACATTGTCAATGTTGCTCACCGGATGTGCCGGGTTTGTCGTAGACCTAAGAGATGAGGTGCAGAGGCAAAACCGCCTAAAAGCCAAGAGAGCGGAAGAAGCAAGGATAGCGGTCATTGCAGAGCGAGAACAAGGCGCATTCAAGGCACAAGAGCCCCTTAAATCGGGTGAACTCATACCACCGCTTTTTGCTCAGGCGCAACTTCAAGGTGCGTGGAAAGGGAGTGCCTGTGGTAATCAAATGGCGATTCAGATGAATCTCACGACACTGGGACGAGGACCGATGGGAGAAGGCGCGACCTCGGCAATGGCCAACGTGCGAGGCGCATTCACAGCATCGGATCAATCCAAACAGCGAACGGCACGCGTGAGTGAAACGGGCCTGGAAGGAACATTTGATCGCACTACTGGATTTCTCAGTTTGCATGCGACTCCTAAGTCGATTGAGCTGACACCAGAGGAATGGGAAGCGGAACAGGTAATTCGATCGCATGTGGCGAACCAAATATTCGCCATCAATCAACAGTTGAACTCAAATCCGAGTGCGAGCGAACGATACAAACTGATGGACGAAGAAAAGAAGCTGCAAAGCGACGAAACGGAGCGTCTGAAGAAATTCGCGGAACGTGCTGTGGCCAAAACCGCAGCAGCAAAAGCAGAATTAGTTCAGTTCACTGTCGAGATCGCTCGAGACAATGAAGGCAAAGGGTGGAGCGGGACTATCGACGGCCCTAAATTCCAGGACTGCGAGGCCGCGTTAGTGAGCGACCATGGACTCAATACCGAGAAACTTCCTCCCATCACAAGCCAAATGATTTTGAAGAAAGCCAGAAGTCAGGGGGATCTAAATAGTTATTGGTTAAACTTGGCCGCGAGGGATGCCAGAGAGCAAGACTTCTTCTTTCTTGCCCAGTTATATGAACGGCATGGCGTAGGCTCACCAGAGAATTATGTGCGCGCCTTTGATTACTATAAAACGATCAATGATAAGAAAGAGGATGCACGTGTGCAGGCGGCCCTCAGCCGCATGTATGCGAATGGTCTCGGGACACCGACTAATAGACCTGAAGCAGCACGATTGAATGCTTTGGTGACCGAAACACACAAGAAAGCTCTGGCCGTCTGCGAATCGCCCAAGACGATTGCGTTGATTAGCCAGATGGCAGAGCGGGCTCGACGGACGGGCAGATTCGTCGAACTCTTAGCGAGCTGGTGGACGGGTATGAAAATGGACACGTTGACCACTCGGGTAATTAAACGAATGGTCGGCAATGTCATTTCGATGGATCAACCGTTTAGCTGTGAGATATGGGCACGAAGAATAGATCCTCGTATTGATGCCAGCTTAACTCCGGACTTTTACCGTGGGTGGGACCAGTACGGCAATTATTATGAGGAAGACAATAGTGTCGAGAAAGGATTGAAGGACGCTCTGGGCGCAGCCGCCCAGAATCTTGCCCAAGTAATCCCTGTTTCTACTCGGGTAGCAGTTGAACCACAAGGACAGCAGCGCTACCAACTGGTTTGGAATGACGGACTACACAGGGAATCTCAAATGCTGGATTTGAACTAGTTCCCTTCAAATCTCTCCTCAGTATTGCTGTCAGCATGAAGGAGTTAAATTGTGGCTACTGGAATTACGAAGGCGGCGGAGCGCGGTCGAAGTAGCCAATCTCGTTCGGTATATGGGGCTGCGGCCTGGCGCTCACAAAGATATTACGCATCTGAACGACCTTTCCAGTGAAAATTGGTCCAATCTGAATGTTAGGGGTGGACCGACCACGCAGGCCAATTCCTCAGGTCTCGTTTGGTCTACATTCGCGGGGCGGGTCACGTTTGGGCTACATTCGGGGGCGGGTCACGGTACAAGTTATTCACTTTCGGAATGTCGAAAAGTGTCGACGGAAGATGCCATGTCATACAAATCTCTCCATCTAATGATGATCTTACTATTGGTTCTCGGCGGGTGCGCCCCAATGGTTAGTACTCAGCCACTTTCTGACCCAATGACGGAGGAGCCTGATAAATCGTTGTACGGTCACTGGGTATCAGTTACCAATTCAGGAACTCAGTATCACGTATATATAGGTGAAAGCGGTAAAACCGCAGGAGATGTTTCGAAACCTTTCATGGAAGGCCTGCTGTTTTCATGGAAATCTGACGGAAGTACTAAAAAAATAAACCCGATGTATTCTGGGTACCTCACTGTAAGTCGGATTGGTAGCTCCTCGTACATCAATGTTTATGCGACCCCAGACATGGAGGGGAAGAGAATAGAAGCCCACACTAGTAGTGACAATTGGAGATATGAAACATGGTTAAGAAACCCTGACAAACTGGTGGGGATATTCCGGTATGTTGTTCAGGAAAATCGAGTCACTTTTTGGGATGCCTCTAATAGCAAACCGCTTCAACAAAATCTCCTCGAGAGGGCAGAACTCATTGCAGTGTCAGGAAACAAACTTTTCTCAGATATCAAACCACCAGACACACCAGTAACTTTCGATAGCCTTTTTCGGTATCTTCGTAAAAATGGGGGCGAGACACTCTTCGGGAGTCCTACTACCTTCACTAAAGTGCCGTAACTTTCTGGGAGGCTAATACCTGCAATGATTTCGGGTTATACGTGAGAGGCGCACTTTAGCTGGCTGTACTTAACGTCTCTCCTGAAAACGATGGCGATCTAAGCGAGAGTGGGTGCCAGGTGGGAGCTGACAGGAACTTAAAAGGATGCTTATCAGTACCGCGTGATCGCATATTCCGCCCCCTCCTCCAGCCGGTCGATCGCGTGAAAGTACTTTTGGGTCGTACGGATGTCCTTGTGATCCAGCATGGCTTGGACTTTGAAAGGCGATTCAGTCCGAGCAGCCTCCGTCGCGGCCGTATGGCGGAGACTATGCGGGGTCACTCGTCGTTGCCGGTTCCGGCGACTGCCTGAGGGTGCCGCTTCACCAGGTCGCGCGGCTTCCCGCAGCCCGCATCGGATCATGGCTTCGGTAATTCGAAGCTGGATGGCGCGTGTCGTGAGTCGCAACGTTTCATTCGGCGCCAATGTTGCCCCCTCCGCCAGGCCCTCCTTCGACCGCGCTTGCACGAGATGCGCAGTGAGCTTGTCATGGTGTCTGGCAAACAAGGGCTCTCGTGGTGACACCGGCCCGCGTGCCTCTAGATATCGTTGCAGCCGCTCATAGACCTCTGGCATCAAATTCACAAAACTTTCTTTCGTCTGCTGTCCCTTTCCCTGAGTCCGCAAGATCCATTGCGATCGTGCGACCGCCTCACTATGAGCTTCCCTTGCCCCATCCGCTCTCTGGTGGACCTGGATCTCTAGGCACTCGAGATCCCCGCAATCCGCCCGCTGGATCTGGATCGCGCGCAACCCAGTTTTCGCCATGAGGTACGTCATGGCGGCGTCCCGCCGTCCGATCAAGGAGTCATCAAAGCTGCGAATCAATGTCGTGACTTGTGAGGGGCTGAGTGGAAGCCGCTGATAGGTTTTGTTATCGACACGCTCGTCCGGAATCTCCCGGCCAGGATCCCAACTGAGCGGGTATCGGGCGTGAATCCATCGACAGAACGCCCGGACCGCCGCGAGATAGTTGTTGATCGACCGCGCCTGCAATCGTTCTTGTCCCCGATCCCGACTCTCACATAACCAAATCTTATAGGCATGGAGCAGTGTGGGACCGAGTGTCTCGAATGGCCGTTCTTGCCTCCACCAGCGATAGAAGGCCCAAAGGGTGGATTGGTAGATCCGGTGTGTACTCGCCGCTTTGTTTGCCTGACAAAAGAGCAGGTAATGATAGAACGTCGCTTGGAGATGCACGTGATCGCCATCTCGCCCGGGCTGAAGCCTCAGCGGGTTCCTAATCCCCTCCCCGCTCTCACGCTGCAGCCTGGTCATTGTCGACTCACTATCAGACGTCGCGTCGGACTCGTCCACGGTATGGATCTCCTTCTGGTCCGGGATGGTAGCCATCAGAATAAGGCAATCAGACTACTTCGTCAAAGGTTCTCTTTTATGAAGTAGTAGTCCAGCACTTGACATTTGTCCATAAGACGACTATACACATTTTCATATGGACAAATGACGAGCTAACGCAAAACCGCTAATCGCACTTAGACATCAATGGCTTAGATGAATATTCCTGAGCACAATCCTACCCCTGAAGGGACTGAATCTGCCCCTCTTCCAGCTCCCCTTCTTAGCGAGTCCGTCTGGTCACCCCTCGCCTACACCGGCCTTCTCCACTTTCTCTTGGATGGTGGGATGACGGCCCTGTCGGCGCCTACCCAACTCGTTTACTTACAACTTGTCCGAGAAGCATTCGGTCGCCGCCGCAATCCCGTGGCGATGACACTGGATCGTATGCAAGCTCGCACGGGATTGAGTCGCTCCACTATTCACCAGGCGCTCCAACGGCTGGCAC
>Ga0268299_1002134_pt1 | contig 26059 bp, 20 predicted proteins | sample NOBtaG_FD_193484 | JGI IMG/M metagenome (GOLD analysis project Ga0268299, IMG submission 193484) | Activated sludge microbial communities from bioreactor in Nijmegen, Gelderland, Netherland - NOB reactor | ecosystem: Engineered > Bioreactor > Aerobic > Activated sludge | place: Netherlands...
CATCACGGACAATCAGGCGCCGACGCTGACCTGCCCGACTCCGATCATGGTCAACACCGCGCCGGGAGTTTGCACGGCAACGGCGACTTACGCGCCAACGATTATTGACAACTGTCCGGGAGCCACTGCCGTTTGCGTGCCGCCTTCGGGTTCGACTTTCCCGCTAGGCGTGACGACGGTCAGTTGCACCGGAGCGGACGTCAACGGCAACCCGGCCACGCCGTGCAGTTTCACTGTGACGGTTGTGGACAACCAGCCGCCGACCATAGGAGCCTGTCCCTCGCCGATTTCACAGCCCGCGGCAGCCGGTCAATGTTCGGCGACTGTGACTTACGCTGCACCATCGGCGGCAGACAATTGCGGATCGGCGACAGTGGTCTGCGCTCCTGCATCAGGGTCAACCTTCAACGTCGGCGTGACCACCGTCACCTGCACCGCGACCGATGGTTCCAACCTGACTTCATCGTGCAGCTTCACCGTGACCATCACCGACACGCAAAATCCGACAATCACTTGCCCGACCAATCAAACCGTGTCTTCCAACGTGCCGATTGCGGTCAATTACCCGGCGCCGACGGCCAACGACAATTGTCCTGGCGTGACGGTCAATTGCGTTCCGGCCTCCGGTTCGGTCTTCCCTGTCGGAACGACGACGGTCAACTGCACGGCGACCGACGCTTCCAGCAACACAGCGACCTGCAACTTCACGGTCAGCGTAGTTCCCTGCACGATCAACTGCCCAATGAATCAGACGGCGGTGGCGGCGATGGGAACCTGCGCGGCGACGGTCAACTATCCTGCGCCGACCACTACTGGAACCTGCGGAACGGTGACCTGCGTGCCTGCTTCCGGCAGCAGCTTCCCTGTGGGCATCACCACTGTGACCTGCTCGACCACAGCCGGACCGAGTTGCAGTTTCACTGTAACCGTGACCGATACGCAGAATCCGACGCTCACCTGCCCGACACCAATTGTGACAAACACCGCGCCGAACACCTGCGCGGCGACGGTGACTTACACCGTGCCGACGGCTTCTGACAATTGTCCGGGAGCGAGTGTGATGTGTTCGCCGAGCAGCGGTTCCAGCTTCCCAAGAGGCGTGACGACCGTTACCTGCACGGCGACGGACGCTTCCAACAACACAGCGACCTGCAACTTCACGGTGACGGTCAACGACAACCAGAACCCGACAATCGCCTGCCCGAACAACGTCAGCGTGCCTGCGACGGCGGGTCAATGTTCGGCGGTGGCGACTTACACGACGCCTACGCCTGCGGACAACTGCCCCGGAGCGACGGCAAGCTGCACGCCTGCGTCAGGCTCAACCTTCCCGGTCGGAACGACTACGGTGACCTGCACGGCGACGGACGCTTCGAACAACACAGCGACCTGCACGTTCACAGTGACGGTCAACGACACGCAAAATCCTACGCTGACCTGCCCGACGCCGATTGTCACCAACACCGCGCCGAACACCTGCGCCGCGACGGTGACTTACACAGTGCCTACGGCTTCGGACAACTGCCCCGGAGCGACAGTGACCTGTTCGCCAAACAGCGGTTCGAGCTTCCCCAGAGGCGTAACAACCGTGACCTGCACGGCGACCGACGCTTCAAACAACACCGCATCCTGCAACTTCACCGTGACCGTCAACGACAACCAGGCTCCTTCATTAACTTGTCCGGGGAATATCTCAAAGGTTTCGACCGTAGCGATGACAATCAGTTACGCAACTCCTGTCGCAACGGATAACTGCCCAGGTGTCGGCGCTGTGACTTGCAGCCCGGCATCAGGATCGAGTTTCCCGATCGGGACGACGACGGTCACTTGCAGCGTGACCGATGCAGCAAGCAATTCATCCAGTTGCAGCTTCCTTGTCATCATACTGACTCCGCAACAAGCTCTACTGGATTTGATTGCCAAAGTGGAAGCGCTGGTTCCGCCACTCAACAGCAGTCAAGCCAATAGTCTGATTTCCAAAATTCAGAACGCGATCATTGATTTGAACAACGGCGAAGTCCTTGCCGGATGCGTCAAAATCAGGTTGTTCATCAATGAGGTTCAGTCACTAATCCGAAACGGAGTTCTGACTACGGTCCAGGGACAACCGTTGATTGATTGCGCAACTCAGGTTCGAACAGCGCTGAATTGTCCGACGCTTTCGACTGGCACGACCAAGGCGCTGGGCGATTTTGACGGCGACGGCAAAACCGATCTGGCTTTGTGGAACAGCGGCAATGGCGAATGGCAGATCATTCGCAGCGGAACCAATTCCGAATTGTCGTTGATATTGGAAGGCGGCTTTGACCCGTTGAATGACGTGGTTGTTCCCGGCGATTACGACGGCGACGGAAAGACGGATGCCGCAGTGTTCCGCCGCTCTACGGGGCAGTGGCACATCAACCGCAGCAGCGATGGTCAAATGAGCGTTCAAACCTGGGGAACGGGTTATGACGTAGCGGTGCCTGCCGATTACGACGGCGACTCCAAAACCGACCTGGCCGTCTGGCGCGGCAGCGAAGGCCGCTGGCTCATACTGCGCAGTTCAGACAACCAAACGCAGATCATCGAATGGGGATCGAACGATGCCTTTTCGGGTGATACTCCAGTGCCTGCCGATTACGACGGCGACGGCAAGGCCGATGTCGCAGTCTTTCGACGAGCGAACGGCGGTTGGTACATCCAATCCAGCGCGGATGGTTCTACGATATTCCGCAGCTTCGGCGTTGGAACCGATGTTCCTGTGCCCGCCGATTACGATGGCGACGGCAAAACCGATCTGGCCGTCTGGCGCGGATCAGTTGGCATGTGGTTCATCTTCGCCAGTTCCAATCACACGGCTTACAAGGTTGCGTGGGGAGCTTCATCGCACACGGACATTCCGGTTGCGGGCGATTACGATGGCGACGGCAAAGCCGATCTGGCCGTCTGGCGCGGGTCAGAGCTGACATGGTTCATCAAGCTCAGTTCCGATCAGAGCGAAATAACCAAGGCACAAAGCGCGGCGAATGCCGTTCCGGCGTTATCCGCAAGGCGTCAATAATCAAAACAAAACGCGGCAGGCCATTGACTGACCTGCCGCATTTTGTTCGTCAGAATTTGAACGTCGCAATTCTTCAACGGCATAAACCGGGAAGAGTCGCGCCGCTGTTTTATTTGATGTTGATCCGCACGGTATTGGCGACTTTGCCATTGACGGTCAACACCACGTCAACATCGCCTCGTCCGCCCAGGCTGCGCGGAATGCGAACATTGCATTGATCCAACCCGAAAAAGCCCGGCGTTTCTCCGGCGTACAACACTTCGCAATCCGTGCCGCCAATTTGGGCGCTGACTGCCGATAGCCCGGTGTTTCCCTTAATTCCGCTGCCAAACAAAATCAAAAAGACTTGTTCGCCTTCAGGGCCAAGGTCAATCGGGATTGGCACAAACTGATTGGTCGCCATATCGAATTGCGAAAGCAGTTCGGTGCTTTGTTCGCCGTTGGCTTTCAACCGAAAGATGTTGGCCGCCGGAACTCCCTGTCCACTGGAGTTGGCGGTAAACAATCCCGGCGCCACTGAGGCCATCACGGGCGAGCCAATGGAAATTTTGTTGTCGCCACTTGTGACCGTGACTGTTGCGATGCCGTTCACAGTTCCAGGCGGCATCAGGTAATTGACCTGAGTCGGCGCAACGAAAAACAAAGGCGCCAGGCGTTCGGTTCCTGCGCTGTCTCTGACAGAAACTTTCGTTCCCGCCAGCGTCGTCGGCAAAGGCGACGAAGTGGCGATTTCCACAGATGTCGCCAGATTCACGCCAAACGCCGCGACAATGGAATCCGGCGCAAGCTCCGCGCCCAGAAAGCTGGCCGCCGAAACGCTGGCCACAGGGCTGGCAATCGTAAACGTTTGCGCATTGGATGTTCCGCCGCCCGGCGCAGGCGTCACTACAGTCACTGTTGCCGTTCCAGCCGTCGCAATATCCGAAGCCAGAATTTGCGCCGTCAATTGCGTCGTGCTGACAAATGTAGTGGCTCGCCCGCTACCGTTCCAATTGACAGTTGAGTTGTTGGCGAAGTTGGTTCCATTCACCATCAAAGCAAACGCTGTCCCTCCGGCTACGGCAATGTTTGGAATAATCGAAGTCGTTGTCGGCGCAGGTGTCGCCGTAGTGATGGTGAAGGTTGCCGCTGGCGACGAACCTCCGCCGGGCGCGGGATTCTGAACTACGACGCTGGCCGTTCCTGCCGAAGCTACATCAGCCGCGGTGATCGAAACCGTGACCTGAGTGGCGTTGACAAACTGAGTCGTGCGCAGCGAGCCGTTCCACCAGACGGTTGAAGAGTTCACAAAGCCTGTTCCATTAACCGTCAAGGTAAATGCCGAACTTCCTGCGGTCACACTGTTCGGCGATAACGAAGTGATGGCTGGAACTGGATTGTTGATGGTGAATGTTGCCGCTGGCGAAGAACCTCCACCGGGCGCGGGATTCTGAACGACGACGCTGGCCGTTCCCGCCGAAGCGACATCAGCGGCGGTGATCGAAGCCGTCACCTGAGTCGCGTTGACAAACTGAGTCGTGCGCAGCGAGCCGTTCCACCAGACGGTTGAAGAGTTCACAAAGCCTGTTCCATTAACCATCAATGTAAAGGCCGCGCCGCCTGCCGTCGTCGAGTTCGGATTCAAGCTGGTGATCGTCGGAGCCGGGTTATTGATGGCGAAGCTCAAACTGTTGGATGTGCCGCCGCCGGGCGCCGGGCTGACTACATCCACCGACGCCGTTCCGGTATTCACCAGATCGCTGGCGGGGATGGTCGCCGTCAATTGGCCGCTGTTCACGAATTGAGTTGTGCGAATGACGCCGTTCCACCGCACGGTCGAAAGCGCGACAAAGTTCGACCCGTTGACCATCAGCGAAATTCCGTTGCTGCCGACAATCGCCGATGAAGGATTCAAGCTGGTCAGCGTTGGAACCGGGTTAGGCTGTTGCACAACGACTTCGCCCGCAGTGAATGTCGTCGCCAGAGAATTGGCGTTGGCATCTGACACTTCACGCGCTACCGGCAGATCGCCAAACGTAATCAACGTCGGCCCAGCGGGAGCGTTGACGGCGAGATTGAACGTCACGACCACCAACTGTTTGACTCCGGCGGTGAACACCTGCCCAGTTGGCAACGCCATCGCCACGCCGATTCTGCCGCTGGCCGCCTGCAAGGTGTTGACGTTCAGAGTTGCGCCCACGGCTCCGTTTCCAATCGCTGCGGAAGGATTGCTGAAAATCGCCGTCGGAAAATTCAAACTGAATCCAAGCGCGTTTTCATTTCCCTGGGCGACCAGTTCGACTGCGACATTGACGGTTTGCCCTGCAACGCCGTTGGTATTCACTACGCGAATCTGTCGCGCTTGCGCCGCGCCAGCCCAGACCGTAGAAGCCGAATCCCAGTTCAACCCGATTGCCAACAGCGCCGACATCAGCAGCGCCAATTTCAAAAACACTTTTGCCGAAGAAATTTTGTTCGCCATTTTAGTCACACCTCGTTTTGGGAGCGCAGGCGTCTCGCCTGCGTTTCAGGAAATGAGCAAGATGAGGCGCAGGCTGGACGCCTGCGCTCCCAGCTTCAACGCATATACTGTTTTTCGACAGCCATTATTTTGGCGACCCGTTTGCCGTGTCGCGTTTCGCCTTCGGGGGTGGCCAGCCAGGTTTTGACGATTTCGGAGATTTGCTCGGCTGAGAGCATCTTTCCGCCCAGAGTCAGTACGTTGGCGTAATTGTGTTCGCGGCTGTTGCGCGCCGTGGCTGCGTCGTAACACATCGCCGCGCGAACGCCTGTAACCTTGTTTGCGGTCATGCACGAACCAATACCCGCGCCATCAACGATGATACCGAGATCGCAAACTTTGTCGGCGACGGCGCGCGCCACCGCATGCGCGAAATCTGGATAATCCACCGCGTCTTCGGACATAGTGCCGAAATCGCGGTGTTTGTAGCCAAGTTCATCGAGCAGCTTTTTCAATCGCTCTTTGGTTTGAAACCCGCCGTGATCCGCGCCGAGCGCAATCACGCGCTGGCTGCCCGAAACTGACCGTCGCGTTCGGTATCGAAGATCGAGACAACGTTGCTGAATCAAATCTTTCGCCGCGGGAGTAATGATCGCGCCTTCACGAATGAGCAAGGTTGCGCCGGTCGGCGCTCCGCTGACATCGGCTTCCGTAATCACGTCTTTGGACGATTCATCAATCAGTTCGGTTTGTTCAGCGGCGCTGGTCGCGTCTGTCAAACCGCCGATTTGCCGGATCAGCGCTTCGCGCACAAGCTGGCGAACGGTGTCACGTGAATGCTCTGCGCTCATCAATCAGCCTCCGAAATCAGTCTCCGAATTATTCCACGCCTGAACTCGCCGCCTCGCCACGGTGCAGCCACCATTGATGACCGGCCATCAGCAATGCCAGCCAACAACTGGCGAACAACCAGCCGCCGAAAATATCCGTCGCCCAATGCGCGCCGACATACACACGCCCTATGCCGCTCAACGCCAGCAAGGTTACGGATAACGCCGTCACGATTCGCACAATCGTTCCACCGGTTTTTCCGACCAGCCGCGCCAGATAGATCGTCGTTCCGTACACAGCCATCGCGTTTAACGCCGCTCCGCTGGGAAAACTGAGTCCTTTGGCCGCCTGGACAATCGTCACCATATCTTCTGTCGGTCGCGGACGATTGAAGAGCGGTTTCAGTTGGGCTTCGCCGAACAACGCAACGGGCAAACAAGCCGCTACCAGCAACACGGCCCAATCCCATTTCCGCAGCCCCAACGCCACAGCCAACGCCAGAAAAGGCGAATACCGAAGCGCCTCTCCCACCACCACCCAGAATTGGCGAACGGTCTCGCTGGGCGTCAACGCCGATTGAATCGCGCGGCTGAATTCCAGATCGCCTGGCAACGGTCCTGCGCCTTTGGCTTGCAGCCCCAGCAAAATCGCGGCCAGCAAAAACAACGCAGCAGCGACCGGAAACATGCGATATGGTTTCAACATCACTCCTTTTCCGAACAGGTCAATCATTCAAAAACGATTTGATGCCGCGAACCGCCTGGGCAATGCGTTGTTCATTTTCCACCAGCGCAAAGCGAACATATCCTTCGCCGCTTTCGCCAAATCCGTTGCCCGGCGAAACGGCCACTCCGGCGCGCGTGATGAGCTGTTTGGCAAATTCCAGCGAACCGAGCTTGGCGAAATGCTGCGGGATTTTAGCCCAGACAAACATCGTCCCTTTGGGCGATGGCACATTCCAACCGACTGAATTCAACCCTTTTATCAGCACGTCGCGGCGTTTGCGGTAGACTTCGGCGATTTGCGGCACGTATTCATCGCAATCGCGCAGCGCGATGATGCCGGCGATTTGAATCGGCTGGAACATCCCATAATCGAGATAACTTTTCAGCCGGGTCAGCGCGTACACCGCCTGCTGATTGCCTACGCAAAACCCCATGCGCCAACCGGCCATCGAATAGCTTTTCGACATGGAAAACATCTCGACCGCCACATCCTTTGCGCCCTTGACCTGCAAAATGCTCGGCGGTTTATGCCCGTCGAATCCCAGATCGGCATAGGCCAGATCGTGAATCACCAGATACCCGCGTTCGCGCGCGATGGCTACTACTTCTTCAAAAAATGGCAGTTCGACCGTCGCCGTCGTCGGATTGTGCGGAAACGACAACACCAGCAATTTCGGCTGTTCTGAGCGCGGGTATTCCAACCGGCGCAAGGCATCGAGCGTCGCTTCGGGGCCGTCATTGATCGGCAGTTTGATTAACTGACAACCGGCGATGGTCGCCGCGAAGGAATGAATAGGATAGCTGGGATCGGGGACGATGACCTTGTCGCCCGGTTCCACCAGAGCCAGCACCAGATGCGAAAAACCTTCTTTCGCGCCGATGGTGGCGATGGCTTCGGTTTCGGGATCAATATCCACGTTGTAACGGCGCGCGTACCAGCGAGAAATTTCCAGTCGCAGTTTAGGCAACCCCCTGGAAGTGGAATACCGATGATTGCGCGGATTGCGCGTGGCTTCGACCATCTTTTCGACAATCGGTTCCGGCGTAGGCAAATCTGGATTGCCCATGCCCAGATCAATGATGTCTTCGCCGCGATGGCGAGCTTCCATCTTCAATTGGTTGGTGACGGCAAACACATACGGCGGGAGTTTTTCGATCAATGGAAATTTGTAGTCCATACTTCCTGTCAAGTTTTGAAATTAGAGTCGAGTTATTGAAATTGACACTCGGAAAGCCGGTCAATATATTGCGGCTTCCCAAAACGCAATTCATTCATTTCATTCGTGGAGCGAGCCATAGGGCTTGTTCCGCCATAATCCCAAAGGAGATCGGCTCAATGTCTGCAACTGTCTCGGAGTTCAACAATCCGAACCTGGAAGTTCTCATTCCCACCGACCAACTGCAAAAACGAATCCGCGAAATGGGCCAACAGATAGCCAGTGATTACGCTGGTCGTCGCCCGGAACTGATATGCGTGCTGAAAGGCGCCATGATCTTTCTCAGCGACCTGGCTCGAGCGATTGATTTGAACCTGACCTTTGATTACATCGCCGTCTCCAGTTACGGCAAGGAAAAAAGTTCTTCCGGCGAAGTCAAAATCGTCAAAGACCTGGACGAACCGCTGCAAGGTCGGGACATCATTCTGGTCGAAGACATTCTGGATACCGGATTGACGCTCAGCTATCTGGTCAACAGCTTCAAGGCGCGCGGGGCGACTTCCATCAAGATCGCAACCTTACTCAACAAACCGGAGCGGCGCAAGGTAGAAGTCCATGCCGATTACATAGGCTTCGACATTCCCGACAAATTCGTCGTCGGTTACGGGCTGGATTATGCCGAACGCTATCGCAATCTGCCTTACATAGGCGTGGTGAAGGGCTAAAACAGTTGCGGGAGAACTCCCTGACTGCTGGCGGATCGGATAATTGGGAAAATTGCCCCGCATCCCTTCGCTCAAGTATAATCCGCGTCGTTGATGTGGCGTTCGCGCACATCATTCCCAATCCAAAGTTCAAAACAACATGAGGTCTAAGATGAAAGCAAAGTTTGCTCCCGTAATGCGGGGAATGTTTATTTGTGCGTTGGCGCTGAGTTGCCTGTCAGTGGCAGTGATGGCGCAAGACAATAAGAACCAGGGGGCGCAAGTTCCAAATGACGAACGCGCCGCAATTGAAAAATTGGTCAAGGCTCAAGGCCTGGATGCCAAAACCAAAGCGGCGGCGGAATACGCCAAAAAGTTTCCCAAAGGCGTGAAACGCGCCGATGTCGCCGGAACCATAGCCAACGAAATTTACAAACTTCAGGACAACAACCAGAAGATCAAGGCGGCGGAAGAATTTTCGAAGATGTTCAACCAACCCGGCGAAGCGGATTTGGTTCGTCCATCGCTGATCGAAGCCTACTTCGCCACCAACAAATTCGATCAAGGACTGGATGAAAGCATCACGTATCTGGAAAAGAACCCCGAAGATGTGACCATTCACGTGCAAGTCACCTGGGCGGGCGCGACTCAAACACAAAGACAGGCTGCCAGCCCCAAACTGATGAAAGCCGCCGTTGAATCCGCTGCCAAAGGCGCTGAATTGATGGAGTCCGACAAAAAGCCAAGCTGGATGGCTGACGACCGCTGGGCCAATTATAAAAATTCCTGGTTGTGGCGACTGTATTACGCGCGAGCCGTTGTGCTGACCGCCAACGGCCAAAAAGCTGAAGCCAAGGAAAGCGCTGAAAAGGCTGTCGGTTTGGAACAGAACGACATTGGGTTGTTGCTGCTGCTCATCAATCTGTCGAATGACGAATACCAGACCATCGCCCAAAAGTATCAGGCCGAAAAGAAACCGGAGTTGATGGACAAGGCGCTGGAAAAAATGGACGAAGTGATTGATTGGCTGGCGCGAGGCATCGCCGCCTGCGAAGGCAACGCACAATTGAAACAGACGCAGGAACAACTGCTGGACAATCTGAAGCAATACTATTCGTTCCGCCACGAAGGCAAAACAGACGGTCTGCAGGGGCTGATCGAAAAATACAAGAAGAAATAATGCCAACACCCCGTAAGCGCAGATCAGAAATTCTGCGCTTACGGGGTAAATCAATTCGTTATGAGCCAACCAACAGAAACCGAACGCGCCAACGCCATCGCCAATCTGATTCGCGGGATAGGGATTTTATGCCTGGTGGCAATGGCCTTCCGCATTTTGCCTTTCAAGTACGCCATTATTGGCGCTCTCGCCTTCTTCATCGTATCTGTGATTGTTCGGAAAAAGCTGCTTTCCCAAACCTGACAAGACTACTTTTTATAGCCGAAATAACCCCAATCAGAATAAGCGTTCTTTCCGTTTTTAAGCTCAGCCACAACGCGCCATTTGATTGGGACTTCCCCTGGAAATGTCATTGTGTAGCTGGTTTGCGAACCTGGCACACGTCCGGGAGAGCAATCTTCCCTGCTGAAACCGCAAAACAACTCAATTTTGTAATTTAGAGTGTTTGGAACTGCTTCCCACCTTAGAACAGCGGTTTGCCTGACTTTATCTCCTTTGCTGGGGCTGAGAACCTTGAATGATGGCAACTGAGGCCGAGAATTTATCTGTCGGTTTTCAAATGTCGAATTTGATGATTCAACCGTAGGGGTAATCTTTTGGCCATTCGTTGTATAAAACGTGAAAACGATTTGCTTCCTGACATTCGTCCAATTGCCGTTGTAAATTGCCGGGGTGAATTTCAACTCTTTAGCTTCTTTCAAAGCCAAAGCCTCCAAAGCCGTATTGGTCGAACTGACAACCTGAATTTGATCAACCGTCCCATTTTCATAAAGGGTCATTCGCAAGGTGACTGTTCCGCTTAAAGTCGGATGAGGCAGATCCGTTGTGGAATTGATTGTCGCAGGAAAGCCTGCATTTTCATCGGCAATCACTGTTTGCGAATTTGGCGGCGCAGTAGGTGACGTTGCAGTGTTGGAGATTATGACTCCGGGCGGCACGAAGCTGATGTCCCTTAGACTGTTCAGGTCTTCCTCAGCAAGATGATCTCCAACGCAATAAGTCACCTTTTTTTCTTTGGCGTTGATCTCTACAAGCTTTCTTGGTTTGCCTTCCCGGTAGTTGTTTGGATTTGTCTTGTCCCTTATCCAGATGTTCTGCCCGCCTGGATTTGGACAGAGATTCCGTTTCATTTGCGAGAACGCTTCGTACTCAAGCGGCAAGATCAGTCCAAGACTCAATGCAAAAAGTTTCAGCAGGTTCATGTGAATGGCCATCCTTTTCTTGATTTGAGGAAACCTTGTTTTGGTTGTTTGCTTGCGCCAGTTACAGCCAAGCGGCGCTGAGGCGCGCGAATAATAATGGAATCAACGCAAAACACTCAATCCGTTTCCGGCTTCAAGCTCGACAATTTTGAAATCTATTTTTGCAGCCGGGGGACTTTCGCCGATCCGAAAAAATTCGCTGGTTGATACGCTTTTCCGACGGTTCTCGCTTACAGGAATGAAGAGGCACAAACAGTTTCAGCGCGTCTGTTATAGACGCGCCTTTTTCGACAATTTCTTTTCAAACAACAGGCAGGACACTATGAACCACACAAGCCCCATATCACTGTTTCTTTCAGCAATACTGATCGGATTGACTCTGGCTACATCCGTCAACGCCAGAATTTATACTCCACAAGTCACCACTGGCTCTTTGTCGGAAATCCGGTTTCGTCCCTTCGTTTACCTGCGCGTCCGCAGCCACGAAGTATTAACCGATCTCGAACGTCTGATCGTCACTGAACGCTACGGACAATTGGTTTCGGTCGCACAGCAATCTGAAGCTGATTTTTTTGTCGCCTTTGTCAATCAATCGCCTGCGCATGTCGCCGCCGCCCTATCCAGCTTTGTCCCGCTCGCTCCGGAGCAAATCACAAGCGACCACACAGGCCAGATGATTGTTTACACCAAAACCAATCAAGGACAGATTCGTATTGTCTGGAAAGATGAAAAAGGAAGAAACCGTCCGGGACGTGCCATGTTGGAATTTCTGAGTGAGCTGAACGATGACAAACAGGCTCTGGCGCAACTGCCCATTCAGCAACTCAACGCCATGCTCGCAGCCAATGAAAGCGGCGTGGAAACAGTCAACGACTTGAACAAGCCCAAATTTATTTCTCCCCGACGCGCCAAATTCAACGAGGCGGCGCGAATCCATAATGTTTCAGGAACCGTTGTTACAAGCGTCATACTCAACGCGGACGGCGAAGTGAGCGATCTGTATGTCATCAAAGGTCTGCCGCACGGTCTGACGGCAAGTTGCATCGAAGCGCTGAAACAATTGCGGTTCGTTCCGGCCATGCGCGATGGAAAACCAGTCAGCGTGCGCACCCATATCATTTTTACCTTTCAACTTTATTGACCTGCTTTTTTCATCTGATGTTGGGCGACTTATTTTCTGTCTATTCAAGCAACCAGGCTCGGGGCAAACAACAGCGGAAAAAACTGTCCATCCATCTTTTCGCCTTTGGGAATCGGCGGCACGCCAGCCAGCGGAGCTTCATCGGAATTGGACATTACGCCGTCTTGAAAGACGTTGATGACAGTCGCGCGGCGTGGTCGGTCGGTCGTGTTGGCATAAGACCCGTGCATCGTTCGCGCGTGGTGAAACGAGCATTCGCCTTTTTTCAATTCGATGGCGACGGGCTGAAACTGCTCTTTCAAATTGGGCGGCAGAATTTCCTGTACCGAATTCATATCACCGGCCAGCCCGGTGATCGGCAAATCCGGCCACAAATGACTGCCCGGAACGTAATGCACACAGCCGTTTTCCCGCGTCGAATCATCCAAGCCAATCCAGCAGGTCAGATGCCTGAGCGGGATCGTTCGCGTCCAATACGAATAATCCTGATGCCAGGCGACTACGCCGCCGTGATGCGCCGGTTTGCAAAACAACTGGTCGTGCCAGAATCGCACTGCCCCGCCCAGCAACTGCGAAGCCGGAACCACAAACGCCGGATGCCACAAAATGTCGTGAAAGCCAGGCTGTATGCGCCAGGCTCCCAAAGCGTGAAACAAAACCTTCGACGAATCGAGCGATTCGTTCGAATGAAATTCGTAAAACAGTTCGTGGCCTTCGCTGGCCGGATTCATCAAATCGGCCAACTGTTCGCGCAGAGTTTCCACCTGAGCATCTTCCAAAATCCTGATGCCAGCCAGATAACCGTTACGATGAAAAAATTCGACCTGATCGTCGGTCAGTTTGAACCGCTCCCAATCGCCGGCTCTGGTCGGCAGCGAAAACAGATCGCTGATTGGTTGGTGATAAACAGACAAATCGTTTGGCAAAGTTGAATGCTCCTGAAACGTGTTGGCGGTCAGCGTCAAACCTTCCGCGCGACTTTGTTTTTTTCGGTCAGTTTTTGATGCAGTTTTTGAAAAACCAACTGATTGTCCCAGTATTCGACGTGCGCTGCCAGCAAGGTGGTCGCTTCCTGGTCTTCGATGTTTTTGACAGGGCTGATCAATTGCCTGGTCTTGCTGCGAAGCGGCGGATCGTAAAAATCCAGTCTGCCGCTGATGATGTCGTTGTGCGAATAAACGTTGATCCATTCGAATTTTTCCGGGTCGCGGAATTTGGGATCAACGATCAACGGCTGAGCCGCCGCGGCCAGAGCCTCGCGTTCGCGGCTGGTCTTTTCGCGTTGCAGCGAAAACAGGAATGCCGTTTTGTCCAGCGGCGAACCGAAGGTCAACAACAACTTCGTGCGGTTCAACACGTCAAGCCGTTTGTCTTCATCGGCAATTTCGTCCTGATCCAGCAATTGATTCAGCGTGTCGTAGGCGATGACTGAACCAAGCGAATGGCCGACGATGAAAACGCCCTGGTATTCCGGCGTGTCCGGTTCGGCGGGATTGGTCGAACGACAAGCGTAAACGGCTCTGGCGGCGTCGAAAACATAGGCGCGGATTTTGTCGCGCAAGCTGTTGAAGCGATCCAGCGTGTGCGGCGTGATGTACAACGCCACATCGCCGACGTACTGCACCAGCATACGGCGAACCAGCATGCTGACCGCGACCAACAAGCCCAGCGAAACATTTGCGCGAATTTCCAGCATCACGCCGAACCAAAATTGCCCCAACCCCAACCACGAATCATAAACGGCAAGCGCCAGCCTGAAGACGACAAAAATCACCAAAGTCAGCGTCGCAACCGTTCCTAGCAATACGCGGGTCGAGTTTTTATCTATGAACTTCATGGCGCTGGAAAATTTGACGACGGCTCTGACGCCCAACCACGCCAGCCAAAACAGCAACAACGCCAGAAACAGATAACTGACCGTGTCATTCAGCCAGATGTCGGTTCGTTGACCGATGGTTTTGGCCCAAAACGTTTCGCCGACCATTCGCCGTTTGTTGTGGGCGTAAAACAGCAACGGGATGGTCACGCCGCACAACACCGTCGCGCCCAAGGTCAAACCGAAAAATCCCCACGAAAGCAGATTGGCCGCGCGGCTGATGCGAAGCGCATTGCGTCGGCGTTTGATGCGGGCGGTTTTCGTTCGTATTTCTTCGCGACGGGATTCAATCGCCAACTCACGGGCTTTCGCTCCGGTCAGCAAGGCGCAGCCGAACAGAATCGCCAGCAGTATGAAAATGTCGTAGGTCGTCACCAGATCGCGTTTCAACACTCTGATCCACTGCCAGCGCGAATCGCTCAACAAGCCAGAATAATCGGCAATCGAATGAGCGGCGATAAAGATCAAAGCGGAATCCATGACTATCAACGAACCGATGACGGCCAGCGCAATCAACAGAAAAATAGTCAGGCTGGTGCGCGATTGGTATTTGCGATATTCGCCAAACAGCCAGCGGTCAAATCGGTCGCCGAAGTTCCTGACTCCATTCAGCCCGGCGGTGAACAGAAACCGAATCACATCGGTGTGCCTCACGTGACCTTCGGCCAGCGGCGCCCAGTATCCTTCAAAGATGTGAACTTCACGGTCTTGCCCGTCGTCGCCAAGCAGCTTGATCTTCAGCCCGTGCAACACGCTTCCATCGCTTTTGATGGTGACGACCGGCGGTTCGATGGTGATGTCGGCTCGATCTATGCCTTTGGCTTCTTCGACTTCGATCAACCCTTGCGCTATTTGATCCAGTGTTTCGTATTTCACCTGCTGACCCATTCCATGCGCGACAAAAACCGCCAGTTTTTGGGGCTTCGGCGCTTCGCTGACGTGGGTGTCATAATTGATCGGCGCGGCTGAGGGCGGAGCGATCACGGCGGTTTGCCTGTTCTGATGTCGTGCTCCGTCGTTTGGACTATTCATTGTTGACTCCTGTCAAATCCGGCTGCGCGCCGGTTGCTGAAAAGAAATCGTCAAACCGCCGCATTGAATCGGCAGATTGACAAACACCTTGTTGTAAAGGGCAATGACTTCCGCCGCTCGCTGGCTGAGAAACAAAACGTGAACGGCGCGGGAATGATACAGCAGATTCGCTGAAACTATGAAGCGACAAGTTGGCGGGCGATGACCAGACGCTGCACTTCACTTGTGCCTTCGCCGATGGTGCAGAGTTTGGAATCGCGCCAGTATTTTTCCGCCGGGTAATCTTTGGTGTAACCGTATCCGCCGTGAATTTGAATGGCTTCTTCGGCGACCTTGACGGCAATTTCCGAAGCGTACAGTTTGGCCATCGCCGATTCCCTGGTCGTTGGTTGTTTGGTGTCTTTCAACCACGCGGCGCGCAAAGTCAGCAATCGCGCGGCATCAATCTGTGTGGCCATGTCGGCCAGTTTGAACTGAATTCCCTGAAAATCGAAGATCGCCTGGTTGAACTGTTTTCGTTCCAGAGAGTATTTCAGCGCCGATTCAAATGCTCCCTGCGCGATGCCAAGGGCCAGCGCCGCAATCGAAATGCGCCCGCCATCCAGTATCTGCATGGCGTTGACGAAGCCGCGTCCGCGTTCGCCCAACAGATTTTCGTTTGGAATCCAGCAATCCTCAAAAATGATCGAAGCCGTTTCTGAAGCTCGCACACCGAGCTTGTTTTCTTTCTTTCCGGCCAGGAAACCTTTTGTGCCGCGTTCGACAATAAAAGCCGAAATGCCGCGCGAACGCATTTCGCGATTGGTGATGGCCAACACCACGCACACATCCGCCGAAATGCCGTGTGTGATGAAATTCTTCGCGCCGTTGATGATCCAGCCCCCGTCACGACGAACGGCAATCGTTTTCATTCCCGAAGCGTCAGAACCGGAGCCGGGTTCGGTCAATGCCCACGCGCCCAGCTTTTCGCCTTTGGCCAGCGGCGTCACGTATTTCCGTTTTTGTTCGGGAGTGCCGTATTGAAAAAGATGATTGGTGCAAAGCGAATTGTGCGCGGCGACGGACAATCCCACCGAACCGCAAACGCGCGCGATTTCTTCGATCACGGTGGCGTATTCGACATAGCCCATGCCGGCCCCGCCGAACTCTTCGGGAAAGATGACTCCGGTCAACCCCAGTTCGCCCATCTTGGTGAACAGTTCGCGCGGAAAATGCTGCGCTTCATCCCAAACCATGACGTGCGGTCTGATTTCGGCTTCGGCAAATTCCCGAACCATTTTTTTCACTTGCTGCTGCTCTTCGGTCAAATCAAATTGCATAGCCATACTCTTGTTTTCCCTGTCAGGTTTTGAGAATCAATAAAGGCGTTGCGGAACCTCCGCCCGCCGTAACATTCAACAACGCCGATGGCGACAACCTTATGCCTGCGCCTTCGACTTCTTCGCCGCCCCAGGTATACGGATCGAAATCCACATAACGAGGTTCAAACTTCACATCGCCATCGGTCAATGTAGGAAACGTTTCCTGCAAGACTTCAACACGCTCCTGAATGACGAACGAAGCGCCAAGCGCATCATCAATCGCCTGTCGCCATTTTTCTTCGTCACTTTCCCAACCGAGCGTCACACCGCGTCCGCCGTAATCGCCGTTCGGTTTCAACACCAGTTGTTCGCGGTGAGAAAGGGCGAATTCGATCAAATCCACCTTGCGACCGCGATACATGGTGAAGCCTTCGGTCAGCTTTCGAGTCCAGGGAACGTGCCGTCGCAACGAAGCGATTTCTTCCGGCGTGAACAGATGTTCATTCAACGGATCGTCCAGCAGCGCGAACAATCCTTTTTTCATCAACGCCTGAACTCGAAAGGAATTGGCCAGGCAAACCGCTCGCTCTTTTACGGACCGGGTCAGCGGATTGTCCACGCCGCAACGTTCGATCAATTCGCTGACCACCACTCGTTTGTAAACCAGATTGATCTGGAATTCTCCTGCGCGCAGCCAGCCGCCGCGATACTCCAGATCGCGTGGGTCAACGATGACGGTCGGATAACCCTGCGATTCAAAATACTGGCGGCAAATTTGAAATTCGGCGCGCGTGCTGACTTCCTTCCAATCAACGATGGCAATTCGCGGGCGCTCCTGCCAACCCCATTGCCTGTAACAATCCAGCAGGGTTTGCAGAATACGCGGTCGAATGGCGACGCGCCGAACCGGAAAGCGTTTGGCAAATTCGCGGACGAGTTCCATTTCCAAAAACAATTCGCTCAGCGCGTCGCCATACAGCAAACCGCCGGGGGAATCGGCGTTGTATTCGACAAAGCTGAAATCGCCGCGTGAATCCAGAAAAGCGTCCAACCTGCCGCTGGCGTCAGGAGCGGCAAAGCCAGGTTCGATGGCGATCAATTGTTCTTCGGCAGCGCTGAGGTCTAGTTCGGCGCGCAAGGTGTTGTCGGCCATCAAGGCGTTTCCGAGCTTGCGAATCGCCGAAAGCACAAGCTCGGAATCGCGCCTGATGTATTCGTAACGCTCTTCCGCAATCAGCATCGGGCGCAGCACGTTGCAAATCGGGCGCACGCCAAATGTCAGATTGTGCTGAGCCGTTCCGGTCAACAACCGGTCAATGGCATCTTCCAACAATCTGCCGTGCAGCAGCGAGTGATAATGTTTAACGGCGTCAGTAGTCATTGCGTATGGTTGCGGCGATCCTCTTCATCGTTTTCATTGAGAGTTTTTCCCTGCCCGCCGCCACCTCCGGGAAGCTGGCCTTGTTCGGCGTCAATTCTGTATTCGATGGCGCGTTCGGCGCTGCGGCGAAAAATCTGCTGGTCAATCCCCATCATTGCCGCGCCCAACATTCCGCCGTCGCGTTCCAATGATTCTTCGTACTCTTCTTCGGTCATCTCTTCACGGTAACGATTGGCGTTCGCCAGCCAATGCTGCAACGCCAGCAACACGCCGACAATCAACAACAGCACAATGGTCATCGCAACTGCATCGCTCATAAACGCCTCCGAAAATTCAGCATCTTGGCTCAGATCAAAGCCTGCCGTATATTACACCGGCTTCAAAAACCGTTGGGACAATTCAATCGTCCCACGCAATTTTATCTCGTGCAAAGGATATTCCATTGAGCATTCGTAACGCAGTTATTCCCGTTGCCGGTTTAGGCACTCGTCTGCTGCCGGCGACAAAATCCCAACCCAAGGAAATGCTGGCTGTCGGTAAAAAACCTATCGTGCAGTACATCGTCGAAGAACTTCACCGCTGTGGGCTGGAAAGAATTCTGTTCGTCACCGGGCGAGGCAAATCGTCCATCGAAGATCATTTTGACGACGACCCGGATTTGATTCGCACGTTGCGCGAAACCGGCAAGGAAGATTTGCTGGAAGAATTGGAATACGAGCGGCTGGGCGTGCATTTTCTTTACACGCGCCAACGCCAGCAACGCGGGCTTGGCGACGCCGTCTTGTGCGCCGAACACTTCACCGAAAACGAACCCTTCGTCGTCGCGCTTGGCGATTCGATCATAGGCCGTCACAAACCGTCGCCGATTGTCAGCCGTTTGATCGAAGCTTTTGAAACTCACAACGCCGCCTGCGCCATCGCCGTCGAAACCGTTCCGGCGGATCAGGTTTCGATGTACGGCATCGTCAAACCTGCAACCGACGGCGACGTGTTTGAAATCACCGACCTGATCGAAAAACCCAATCCTGACGAAGCGCCCAGCAATCTGGCCATCGCCGGACGTTATGTGTTTGCGCCTGCACTGTTCGATGCCATCAAACGCACGGGTTTTGACCATCGCGGCGAAATCCAACTGACCAACGCCATTCGGTTGATGCTGCAAAAAGGCATGAAAATTGTCGGCGTCAAATTGCCCGCCGACGAAAAGCGTTACGACATCGGCAATTTTGAAAGCTACTTTGAAACCTTCGTCGAATTTGCGCTGACCGACCCGGTTTACGGCGAAAAGCTTCGCCAACACGTCAAAGAACTTTTCAAGAATTGATTTATCCACGAAGAACACGAAGGAACACAAAGAAGTCGCCTGGATGCGCCTCTTGGCAATTACCAAAAATTCTTTTCCTCTTCGTGACTCTTCGTGAACTTCGTGGATGTTTCCCAGGAATTGTCAGGTGAGAATTTTTAAGACCAAAGCATACGCCCGCGCAGGGCTGATCGGGAATCCATCGGATGGGTATTTCGGCAAAACCATCAGCCTGATTGTCAAAAATTTTTCGGCCAACGTCATCATTTACGAATGGCCACATCTGGAAATCATCCCCACCCGCCAGGATCATTGCCGCTTCGACAATCTGGAAGACTTTCTGCACGACACGCGGCTCAACGGGTATTACGGCGGTTTGCGGCTGATTAAAGCTTCGATCAAACGCTTTGCCGAATACTGCCAGCGAGCCAACATCCAGCTTCCAGCCGAAAATTTTTCGCTTCGGTATGAATCAAACATTCCTCGCCAAGTCGGATTGGCTGGCTCCAGCGCGATTGTCACTGCGACGATGCGCGCGCTTTGCCGGTTTTACGAAATCGAAATTCCAAAGGAGATTTTGCCGGGGCTGATTCTTTCAGTCGAAAAAGACGAACTAGGCATCGGAGCCGGATTGCAGGATCGCGTGGCTCAGGTTTACGAAGGGCTGACTTACATGGATTTCGACAGCGAGTTTATGGCTGCCAATGGCCACGGCATTTATGAACCACTGAACATTGATCTTTTGCCGCCCGTGTACATCGCTTACCAAACCGAACTGGCCGAATCGTCGGAAGTCTTCCACAACGACATTCGCAAACGTTACGACAATGGCGAAAAGTTGGTGGTTGATGCCATCACAAAAATTGCCGATCTGGCCCGGCAATCGCGGGAGTGTTTGCTGAAGGGCGATCACGAAGAACTGGCTCGGCTGATGAACCTGAATTTCGACACGCGACGGACGATTTACAATTTGAACCCGAAACACATACGCATGGTCGAACTGGCACGAGAACTGGGCGCTTCGGCCAAATTCGCCGGTTCGGGCGGTTCTATCATCGGCACGTACAAAGACGAAGCCATGTTCGAGCGATTGAAAAAAGCCTTTGAAGCCGAAAGCTGCGCCGTCATCAAACCAATCATTCGATAGTCCGACAAGCCCTGGCTTAATGCGTGTAAGGAGTATGCGGTCGAACAGGAATCCGATCATGCAGACGCGACTGATTTCTCATCACGCAGGCTTTAACGAAAGGCACAGCCAGGCTGGCAAACCAACAATAAAACCCGATTCGCAACCCCACCAGAGACGTTGTATTGACGTTGCTTTCGTCGGCGGGAAGAGGCATCACAAACATCAACAGCGTGTTCAATGCAAACAGCAGGGAAAGACCTGAAAAGACGGCTGCGGCGCTCCATTTGCGAAACGCCAGCAAACACAGCCCAATCAGCCATAACGGATTGGCGTACCACGCAAATTGCCCGGCCAGAAATCCCATCCAGCCCAACACCAGAATTCGCAATCCATACCAGACCGGATCGCTTTTCTGCGACATTTCCAAACACGGCGTTGCGCACGCCAACACAAACAGCAAAAGGCTAATGCCAATAACCGTTTGTTGGCGCGTTGTGGCGAGGAATGAGCTGTTCGTCATCTCAGAGACTGATGTTCGTTAGAAGGTATAGACGAGAAAGCGAGTGAGAAAACAGAACCGCCTGTTTCCCCACTCGTCAAAATCGTTTGAGCAGCGTGAGCTATCTCAAGCCAGCCAAGATTCCTTTGACGTAGCCAGTGGATTCCGCCAAACCCGGAATCGGGTCTTTGCCGTCTTTTTCGTACTCAAAGCCGACCAATCCCTGATATTTGATCTTCAGCAGCGCCGCCAGAATGGTTTTGGTGTTCAGAATTCCGCGCCCCCCTTCGATTGGAGTGTTGCGGTCGCCCAGTGCGTAAATGTCTTTCATGTGAACGTCGTACAAACGATCTTTGCACTTGATGATGGATTCCGCCGGGTCAACTCCGGCGCGCGCTGTGTGTCCGACGTCAATGCACAGACCGATGCGTTTATCGTACTTTTCAGCGATTTTCATGATGTCGTAAGGCGACGGGAAATTTTTGTCTTCAGGGCCGTGGTTGTGAATCGCCAGCTTGATGTCGAATTCCTTGACCAGCGGATCCAGCCGCTGAACCCATTGGTTCAAATCGCTCACCTGACCGCTGGGAGAACACACCATCGTCGGAACTCCCACGTCACGAGCGTATTCAAACGCGCGGCGCATATCGGCTTCGTCGTTTTTCATGCCTACGTTGCCAACGCTAAGCGGGATCAAGCCCGCATCCAGAAACATCTTGGTGCGCGCTTTGCGTTCTTCGGGCGTGTGGCTCAGGTCAACATGGTTTTTGACGTTTTTGATCGAAACGTATTTCAAGCCAACGCGCTTCACACCTTGAATTGCCTGTTCAATCGGCAATTCGCGGACGGTATAAGTGGCCACGCCGATTTTCAATCCTTTCCAGGGGTCGGCGGCGGCAGTTTGTGCGGCTGCGAATTCCGGCAAACCGGCAAACGGCAACGCCGCTGCCGACAATGCGCTCATTTTCAGCCAGTCACGTCGAGAAAAAGTATTCATCGTTTTGTCTCCGGGTTTTAGTTTTGAATCAACTGTCTGTGCGCTGTGAAACCTTCCGAAAGGTCGCGCACAATCTTGTCGTGAAGCGATTTCATCTGTTGGTAAAGACGCGCTCGTTCCGCATAAGGTTTCGTTCGCGTTGTTTCATCCAGAGCAATGTATTTGCGGCATAGCTCTTCAATGCTTACCGGTTGGCCTTGCTGCTTCGAATACGCCCACAAAGCCTGAACCGCAGCGCCGACCGCAGCGCCTTCTTCACTGGCCACGCAAACGACTTCGGCGTTGAACACATCCGCCAGAATCTGACGCCAGACGGCGCTTTTTGCTCCGCCGCCTGTCGCTCGAATTTCCGTAGGGTTAATTCCGAGTTCGCGCAACCGGTTCAAGCCGTAATTCAGCCCCAGCGTCGTGCCTTCCATTGCCGCGCGCGCAAAGTGAGCGACCGAAAATGTCTTGTCGCGCAAACCGAAATACACGCCCGTGCCGTCTGGAACGTTCGGCGTGCGTTCGCCTTCAAAAAATGGAATCAGCATCAATCCGTCATTGCCCGCCGGAACCGAAGCCGCCGCCTTCGACAAATCATCGTGGGATAAATTGAACCGTTCGCGCACCATCTCAGTCGCCACGGTCACGTTCATTGTGCAAACCAGCGGCAGCCATTTGCCTGTGGAATCACAGAACGCCGCGACTTCGCCTTGCGGATCAACGACCGGTTTGTCGGCGCAAGCGTAAATCGTTCCCGAAGTTCCCAAACTGACAGTAACGACTCCAGGTGCGACGTTGCCCGTGCCAATAGCTCCCATCATGTTGTCGCCACCACCGCTGCTGACTATCACGTCCGTGCTCAAGCCGAATTCCGCTGCCAGTTCTTCGCGCAAAGTTCCGGCGATGTCGTCCGAAGCGATCAACTCTGGCAGCATCTTTGCGACCGAAGGATCAATCGCGTCAATCGCCGCTTTCGACCACGCGCGGTTGCGAACGTCCAGCAGAGCGGTTCCCGAAGCGTCTCCGCATTCCATCACTTTGCGACCAGTCAGCCAGAAGTTGATGTAATCGTGCGGCAACAACACCGAACGCAGTCGAGCGAAGTTTTCCGGCTCGTGATTTTTCAGCCACAGAATCTTGGAAGCTGTGAAGCCCGCCGGAACTCCGTTGCCAACTGCCGCGATAGTTTTTTCCAGCCCACCGAGCGCACCAATGATCGCTTCGCATTCCGTACTGGTCGCCGTGTCGCACCAAAGCTTGGCCGGGCGAATGACTTGATCGTTTTCGTCCAACGCCACGAAGCCGTGCTGCTGGCCGGAAACGCCAATGCCTTTGACCGCTGCCCGATCCACGCCAGATGTTTTCAGAACGGTTTTGATGCCGTACCGAATGGCGGCAATCCAATCCGCCGGATGCTGTTCCTTGTGCCCGGCGGGCAGGCCTTCGATCAGTTCATAATGCTGACTGGCACTGGCGACAACTTCGCCGCTGCCCGCGTCCAGCAAGATGGTTTTGGTGCTTTGCGTACCGCTGTCTATGCCGATGAAGTATTCGCTCATCTTCGCAAGAATCTTTCGAGGTTTTGAATTTCGTGATGGATGCCAGATTTGGCTTAACCATTAAACGCAATTGCCGCACGCGAGGCAAGTGAAGGGAGACCAATAAAAAGCAATTTCTTTCTTCCGTTGGTTTTGTACCCGCAGACCCAGAGACTATAATTTGTGTGCCTAATCAGCTATTTAGTCAAACAACGGAGACAGAAAATGATTACGGCGACCAACGATATTACTCGGCTTTTGGTAGCCTGGAGCGATGGCGACCAATCGGCGCTCGAACAGTTGTTGCCATTGGTCAACGATGAGTTGCGCCGATTGGCCGACCATTACCTGCGGCGCGAAAGGCCTGGCCATTCAATGCAAACCTCAGCGCTGGTCAACGAAGCTTATCTGCGGCTGATAGATCAAAAGAACGTACGTTGGCAGAATCGCGCCCACTTTTTCGGCATCGCGGCGCAGTTGATGCGACGAATCTTGATTGACCACGCGCGCAAAGCTCAATACACCAAGCGTGGCGGCGGAGCAATCCGTGTTTCACTGAACGATATGGCTCTTGCAACCGAAACGCGGGCCGTCGAATTACTGGCAGTTGACGAAGCCTTAGAAAAGTTGACAGCCATGGATGCTCGCAAAGGTCGTGTTGTCGAACTGCGCTTTTTTGGCGGGTTGACCGAAGAAGAAACAGCGGAAGTGATGGGCGTTTCTTTGCCGACGGTGCAACGCGAATGGCGCGCGGCCAAAGCCTGGTTACACCGGATTCTGACAACAGGTGAAAGCGATGAGTCCTGAACGCTGGCGACAAATTGACGAAGTCTTTCAGGCAGCGCTGGAACGCGCGCCAGATGAGCGTGCTGCATTCATCAGCGAGGCTTGCGGCGAGGACGATTCATTGCGCAGAGAGGTCGAGGCTTTACTTGTTGCTGATGTAGAAGCCGGAAGCTTAATCAAATCTCCGGCTTATGCCGTCGCGGCTCCGCTGATTATTGGCAGCAATTCGCAATCGCTGAAAGGCCAAACGGTCGGCTCTTACCAGATTATTTCGCTTCTGGGTAAAGGCGGGATGGGCGAGGTTTATTTGGCGTGCGACACACGGCTTGTCCGTGAGGTGGCGATCAAAGTTCTGCCTCGCGAATATTCCACCGATGCCGAACGTTTGCGCCGCTTTGAGCAGGAAGCGCGCGCGACAAGCGCAACCAACCATCCGAACATCCTGACGGTTTACGACATCGGCACACATAACGGCGCTCCATATATTGTCGAAGAATTGCTCAACGGTAAAGATCTGCGAGCGGTTTTGAAACGCGACGCGATCCCATTGCTTCGCGTATTGGATTACGCCCAACAGATCGCCGCAGGACTTGCCGCCGCTCACGCCAAAGGCATTGTCCATCGCGATTTGAAGCCGGAAAATCTGTTCGTCACAAACGATGGTTTCGTCAAGATTCTGGATTTCGGCCTGGCCAAGCTGAAACCGCCGGAGTCCATCCATGATTCCGAAGCGTTGACTCAACGCAAAGCCACAGCCCCCGGCATGGTGATGGGCACGGCGAGTTATATGTCGCCCGAACAGGCTCGCGGGCATGAAGTGGACGCGCGTAGTGACATTTTCAGCCTGGGCGTGGTGTTGTATGAAATGATCGCCGGCCAGCCGCCGTTTACCGGAGACAATGCGCTGGATGTAATCGGCGCGATTCTTAATCAGGAGCCTGCGCCGCTTCGCCACCACTCGCCAGACATACCATCCGAGTTGCAACACGCCGTCAGCAAGACACTACGCAAAGACCGCGAGCGACGTTATCAACATATCAAAGACCTGTTGATTGACCTCAAAGAACTGAAAGAGGAATTGGAGTTTGAGACCAGATTGAAAAGCGCAGTTCTGCCAGATGCACCGCGTGCATCCACCACTGCGCAGAGCGCGCTGGTTGGCGACGATGTGACGCTGGCGCCAGACGTGAAACCCACTACGGCGCGCGAAAACTCCAGCACGAAGATCACCTCTGGCGAGATCAAACCTCGCAGACAGAAAGTGGCGCTGGCTCTTTTGATGTTCACTGTTGTCACGATTGGCGCTGCCTTTGGACTGTACCGCCTGATAGATCATTACCGATCCAGGACTAGAGACTCAGAACCGTTCCAGCAGATGCAAATGACTAAACTTACGGCCAATGGCACGGTCTTTCCATTAGCAATAACCATATCGCCAGACGGTAAGTATGTCGCGTATGTGATAGAGAGTGAACAGAGACAAAGCCTGTGGTTGAGACAAGTGGCGACCAACAGCAACGTGCAAATTGTACTGCCTGGAACAGTCAGATATTCTGAACTCACCTTCTCGCCCGACGGAAATTTTCTTTACTACGTCAATGGTGGCGCGCTCTATCAAATTCCCGCGCTGGGTGGCTCTGAACGAAAGTTAGTAGCGGGTATTCTTCCCAGGATCGGGTCTTTGACGTTGTCCGAATCCTAGTTGAAATTCTGCCAGAGTCGCAGTCCCGGACAGAGGGCAAACAGACTCTGTTTTAGTTGAAATTTTCTGCGCTCACCGCTTCGGTGATTGCTCTTTGAAGATTGGGC
>Ga0268299_1002135_pt1 | contig 26037 bp, 25 predicted proteins | sample NOBtaG_FD_193484 | JGI IMG/M metagenome (GOLD analysis project Ga0268299, IMG submission 193484) | Activated sludge microbial communities from bioreactor in Nijmegen, Gelderland, Netherland - NOB reactor | ecosystem: Engineered > Bioreactor > Aerobic > Activated sludge | place: Netherlands...
GTCTCGCGCGGCAGCTTCTCAGCGGTCGACTCGGGCAGCTTCACGGCCCGGGCGCTCGACAGCACCTCGATGCCGGTGGACGACATCAGGAAGAAGATCAGGATCGTGAAGATGTCGATCAGCGCCACGAGGTTCATGTCGAGCCCGTGCTCGTTGCGCGACTTGCGCTCGGCGCGCTTCTGGATCGGCGTGAGCTTCATCGCGGCCCCTATTTCTTCAAGGCGACACTGATCGGCGCGTCGCCGATCGAGATGTCGGGGAACAGCACCGTCGCCGGCGCGGCGGCCACGGCCGGTGCGTCCTTGGATTTGGGCGCGTGCGGCGGCTTGGCCTCGCGCACCATGTCCATCACCTGCACCAGCATCTCGTAGGGCGTGTCGGGCTGGGCGAGCACGGTGGCCGTGGTCGTCTGCGGGAACTTGCCCTTGATCATCTGCATCAGCGTGGACAGCGCAGCGTAGTCGTGCTGGCCCGCGGCCGGAGACGGGATGCGCTGGATCAGGCCGCCGATGCGGTCACCGACCTCGATCGCGTCGGGGCGGATCACCACCTCGAGCTTGAGATCATCGACCTTGAGCTGCTCGACCGCCGACGATTGCGCCGGCAGCGTCAGCTCCATCACCGACAGGCGCGTGAACACCGCCGTCGACAGCAGGAACGGCACCAGCACGACGATCACGTTGATGAAGGCCGTGACTTCCAGGCTCGCCGACGGCTTGCGAAGGCGACGGTTTCTCATGACAACCCCGTCGTTCAGCGCGTGGTCGCGGCCGAGTCGGCCTTGACACGCTGGACCAGGTTCAGGAAGCTGATCTTGGCGGCCTCGAGGCCGTCGACGATCTCGCTGGTGCGGGCCTGCAGGAAGGCGTGGATCAGCAGGAAGGGGATCGCCACCGACAGCGCGAAGGCGGTGTTGTTCATCGCGATCGAGATCGAGGCCGACAGCAGCTCGGCCTTCTCGGCCGGGTTGACCGCCGCCACCGCGGTGAAGCCCTTGATCAGGCCGATGATGGTGCCCAGCAGGCCCACCAGCGTGATCACGTTGGCGAAGGTCGCGATGTAGTGCGTGCGCTTCTCCAGGCGCGGCACGATCTCCATCATGCCCTCCTCCATCGCCGCGTCGATGTCCTCGCGGCGGCCCGGGCTCTGCATGCGCTCCAGGCCGTGGGCGACGATCTTGCCGATCGCGGCGTCGGACTTGGTGGCGACGCTGTGCACTTCCTTGTAGCGCCCGCCCTGCAGCATCGGCAGGACCTGGGCCCACAGCTTGCGGTTCTGCGAGCGCGCGCGGTTGAGGAAGACGTAGCGCTCGATCGCGATCGCCAGGCCGACGGCCATGATCGCGATGCTGAAGTAGATGGCCACGCCGCTGTCCTGGAAGAACTTGACGGCGAAATCGATGAGGCTCATGGGGGGCTCCTGTGACGGCGGTTCGGTGATATGAGCGAAGGGTTCAGCGCGCGGCCGGGGGCGGCGCCGGGTTCTTGGGGGCTTGTTGCTGGGCGTCGTACTGCATCTGGCGGCGGTAGACGTCGCGGTCGATCGGTGCCAGCGCCTCGTCGAGCACGCTGGCCAGCGGCCGGCCCGACAGGTCGCCCGGCACGGGCTTCTTCCACGGCACGATGTAGAGCACCTTGGGCAGCTCGCGGTTGCCGATGATCTGGGTGCGATCGATGTCGGCCCGGTCCTGCGCGACGGCCGGCGCGGCGAGGCCGGCCAGCACGACGAGCGATGCGGCAGCGGTGATCTTCATGGCTGCTCCTTCTTGCTGACCAGGCGCTGGCCCGGCTTGCGGTTCTTGAGGTCCGCGACCCACTTGCCGACCGTGGCGTCCTTGCCGGCGGTCAGGATCTGGTAGCGCTCGTAGAGCTCCAGCGCGCGCGCGCCGTCGCCCAGGTAGAGGTCGTGCAGGATGCCGAGGTTGAGCTGCGGCGCGGCATAGGCGGCGTCGAGGGCGATGGCCTTCTCGTAGGCCGCGCGCGCCTTCGCGAACTGGCCCTGCTGGCGGTAGGCGATGCCGAGCTGGTTGAAGTACAGCGGCTGCTCGGGGCTCAGCTTCGTCGCCTGCTCGAACTCGGCCACGGCTTGGTCGGGCTTGCCGGCCTGGCGGTAGATGAGGCCCAGGTTGGCATGCGGCCCGCCGAGCTCGGGGTTCGACTTCGTCAGCGCGCGGAAGCCCCGCTCGGCATCGTCGGCGCGGCCGGCGGCGAGCGCGCGGCGCGCGTCGTCGAAGCTGCGCTGCGCCGCGGCCGGAACCGGCGCGGCGACCGGCGCCGCCTGGATGACCGGCGCCGAGGCGGCAGCGGCCGGGGCAGACGCCGCGGGCGCCGGCGTCACCGCCTGCTGGATCGCCTTCAGCGGCTCGCCCAGCGAAGCGCAACCGGCCGCGACCATGCCGACCGCCAGGGCTGCCATCAGGCGCAGCGCGCGTTCAGCGGATCGCATCGACCACTCCCTCGCTACGCTCGACCTTGCCGTAGCGGACCGGCCTGAGTTCGCCCAGCGCCTTGAAGCTCTTCTGCACCCAGCCGTCGTAGATGCCCTCGGCCGCGCGCTTCGCATTGACTTCGTGCAGCTCGATCGCCTTCTCCTCGAAGGGGAAGGCCTGCTCCTCGAGCAGCACGTCGTACTGCTCGCGCTCGATCTTCGACAGCTTCTTCGGCCGCTGCGAGCCGAGCAGCGCCTTGCCGAAGTCGCCGTAGAGCGACGCGGTGTGGAACGTCGACGCGGTGGTGACCTCGGCCACGCCGTAGTCGGCCGCGACGGCGTAGGCCTTCAGCGCCTCCTCGAACTTCGTCTTCTTCAGCTTGAGCTGCTTGGCCAGCGGCTCGACCAGCGCGACCTTGCGGTACTCGGCCACCGCTGGCTCGGCCATCGCCAGCGCCGCGGTCGCGCCCAGCGTGCGGGTGCGGCCGGTGCGGGCGCTGCCGCCGGTCTGGTCGGCCTGGTAGATCTCCTTCATCAGCGCGAACTCGCGCGTCGCGTTGCCGTCGGCCTTGGCCAGGCCCGCGAGGCGATAACGCGCCTCGACGGCCGGCTCGAGCGGCTGCGGATGCTCCTTCACGTAGCGCTCCCAGGCGCGCACCGCGGTGGCGCGCGCGCCGCCCTTGGCGATGGCCTTCTCGTGCAGGCTGGCGGCCTGCCATTGCGCCTCACGCGCGAGGGCTGGTTCGCGGCTCGCGGTCTTGGCGACGGCCAGGCGCTCGAACTCGCCGGCGGCCTGGCTCCAGCGCTCCTGCTCCAGGTAGGCGACGGCCAGCTTGCCGCCGACGTCGGCCTGCAGCGGATGGTTCGGATAGCGTGTGCGGAAGTCTTCCAGCGACTTCGCGGCGCCGTCCCAGTCCTTCAGGCCGATCAGCGAGGCTGCGGCGTCGTACTGCGCGGTCGCGCGCACCGTGGACTGCGGCGCCACCGCGGCGATGCGGTTGAAGTGGCCGACCGCGTCGCGCGCGCGGCCGTCGGCGCGGGCCTGCTCGCCCTGCTTGTAGATGGCGGCGGCCTGGCGCTCGACCAGGTCGTTGCGGGCCGGGTCCTTGTCGGGCGTCAGCGCCAGCACCTCGGCGTAGTTCAGCTCGGCCTCGGGGAAAGCGCCGCGCTCGAAGGCGCTGTGCGCCAGCACCGTCCAGGCGACGCGCCGCTGCGCAGGCGCGGCCTCGGGCTTGAGCGCCAGCACCTGCTGCGCGACGCCGGCGGCGCGCTCGTCGCGCAGCGCGTACAGCTTCTCGGCGGCATTGGTCAGCACGGGGCCGGTGCGCGGGTCGGCCTCGAAGGCCTTCGCGAAGCGCAGCGCGCTCTCGACGCCGGCGCGCTGCAGCTTCGGCAGCTCGGCCGCCGCCGCGGTCTTCTCCTGGTTGGCGTAGCCCAGCAGCGCGCCATAGCCGGCGTCGGCGCTCCTGGCGTGCGCCGGGTAGTCGTAGGCGGTCTTCTCGTACTCGACCGCGGCCTCGGCGTAGCGCTTGTCCTCGTACAGCAGCTCGCCCAGCAGGAAGTGGTTCTGCGCCGTGGCCGGGTCGGTGGGGAAGGACGCGATGTACAGGCGGTACCAGCGCACCGCCTCCTGATAGTCGGCGCTGGCCTTGCTCTTCTGCGCCAGCGCGTGGTGGTGGCGCGCCAGCTCGGTGAGGTGCGTCTTGACCAGCGGCTGCGCCTTCTCCCAGCCCTCGGGGTTGGCCTTGCGGAACTCGCTCTCGACGCCGTAGCGCGAGACGTAGTCCTTCTTGGCCTCGAGCGCCAGCGCCGGGAAGCCGTTGCCCTGGTAGATGTCGATCACGCGCGCTTGCAGCTGCGGCGCCTGCGCATGCAGCGGATGGCGGCGCGAGAACTGCCCGAAGGTGTCGGCCGCGTCCTTGACGCGCTCCTGCTTGAGGTAGAGCTCGCCGAGCTGCTGGTAGACGCGGAACTCGTAGCCCTTGCGCGCGTCGCTGGTGATGTAGGCCGGGATCGACTCCGCGCCCTGCAGGTTGGCGAGGCTGATGCTGGTGACGCGGAAGCTGTCGTCGACCAGCTCGCGCTCGGCGCGGCTCAGGCCGGCCAGGTTCTCCAGTTCACCGTCTTCCTTGAGCGCGTCGGCGTTCAGGTCCAGCACGCCGAAGAAGGAGCGCAGGCCTTCCTCGAGCTTGCCCTGCTTGAACTGCGACCAGCCCTGCATGTACAGCGCCCGCTCGCGGTAGCGATCGCTGGCGTCGGCCGCCAGCACCGTCGTGTAGGCCTGCTCGGCCTTCGCGTAGTCGCGCGTCGTGAACAGCAGCTCGCCGCGGCGGAACTGCGCTTCCTCGATCGTGGCGGTCTTGGGGTACTCGGCGACCAGGCGGTCCAGGGTCTTCAGCGCGGTCTCGAGCTCGCCCGACTGCTCCTGCGCGCGCGCCAGCTGATAGAGCACGCGGTCGTTGCCCGGGTCCTTGGGGTAGAGCTTGAGGTAGTCCTGGTACTGCTTGATCGCGGCGCGGTAGTCGGGCGCGCCGGTCGAGGTGGTGCCGCCCTGGCCGCTGGCGAGCCGGCTGTCGGTGCTGTCCATCTCGAGGTCGCCGAGCCGGCGCAGCGCCTCGGCGCGCTGCGGCGCCTTGGGCGCGATCTCGAGGAACTTGCGGTAGGCGGCGATGGCCTGGGCTTCATCGGCCTGGATGCGGCTGTCGGTCGCGACCTGCACCTCGCGGCCGGCCAGGGCCTTGAGCGTCGGCTCGTTGTCCGGCGTGCCGGTGTCGCGACGGCCCGCGCAGGCGGACAGGCCGCCGGCGGCGATCACCAGCCACAACAGGCTACTGCGGGCTCGCACGGTCGTTCTCCCGCGCCAGCTTGGCGCGATCGTAGAGCTGGGCCAGCGCGAAGCGGGCCTGGGTCGCGTAGACCACGAGTCTTTCCTTCTGGCCCTGCAGCTCGGCCACGGCCAGTTCCTGCACGACGTTCTGCTGCTCGCGCGCCAGCGTCTGCACGCGCGGGATCAGGGCCTGGATGGTCGGCGACAGCGCCTTGATGCGCGCCTCGAAGCGGTCGAAGCGCGCCGGCTCGTCGCGCTGCGCCTGCACCAGCGCGGCCTCGCGCGTGCGGGCTTCGTCGATCTGCCGGTCGGTGTCGCGCAGCGCCTTCTTCGCTTCCCAGACGCGCGCCGGATAGTCCTGCGCCAGTTGCCAGGTCAGCACACCGGCGGCGAGCCGAGCATGCTGGCGCGCGCGGTCGTAGGCCGCGTCGCTGCCCAGCGCCTGCAGCTGCTGCTGCACCTCGGCCAGGCGCGCCCGCTGCTCGGCCTGCTTGGCGTCGGCGAAGGCGACGCCGTCGGCGCGCGACTCGGCCTCGGCCAGCTCGGCGGCCAGCGTGTCGCGCTGCTTCTTCAGCGCGTCGATGTTCAGCGCGCCGGCCTGGCTCAGCACCTTGGGCAGGCGCTCGGCATAGGCCTGGCGGCGGTTGACCAGCATGTCGCCGAAGACGCCCAGCTTGTCCTGCCACTCGCCGAGGTTGCGTTCCAGGTAGCGCAGGTCGCGGAAGTTCTTGAAGGCTTCCTGGAACTCGTGCTGCGCCAGCACCTGGGTCAGGTGGCTGGCGTGCGGCATCTCGGGCAGCTGGTCGATCTTCCAGAACCAGCCCATCTCCTCGCCGGGGTTGTTCTCGATCAGGCCGTCCACCAGCTTGCCGGCGCGGATCGCACGGATCGACTCGTCGAGCTTGCCGCCTTCCTGGTCGAAGGCGGCGATCGCCTCGTTGTAGCCGTCCAGCGCCTGGCCGTAGGCGCCCAGCTCGGCATAGGCATAGGGCAGCGCGATGCGCGCCTCCAGCACCGCGGCATCGCCCGGATCGCGGCCGGCCAGCTCGGCCCAGGGCACGAGCGCGAGCTTCGGCTGTTTCAGCGTTGCGGCGGCCCAGCCGAAGCCGAGCAGCGCCTTGTTGGACTGCAGGCCGTTCAGGCGCACGCGCTCGAGCGCGGTGCGCGCGTCCTCGGCGCGGTTCTCCTGCAGCGCGGTGTATCCCAGCGCGACGTTGGCCTTGTCGCGCAGGCTGCGGATTTCTTCGTTGGGGCCGGGCATGCGGCCCAGCTCGTCCAGCAACGCGGCGCCGCGCGCCGGGTCGCCGCTCTTGACCAGCGCGACGCCGAGGTTGAAGCGCAGGTAGGGCACGGCAGAGCGGGCCGCCTGCTTGCCGTCCTTGGTCGCGGTGACGCCGGCCAGCAGCGCCGCCGCGCCGGCGTAGTCGCCGCGCGCCATCAGCAGGTTGGAGGCCAGCAGCAGGCGGTCGTCCTGCAGATCGCCGGGCAGCGTGCCCTCGATGCGCGCGAGCGCGGCCTCGGCCTCGGCGAGGAAGCCGCGCTGGTAGCGGATCTTCGCCAGGTAGTACCAGGCGCGGTCGCGCACCGCCGGCGCCGCGCCCTTCTCGATCAGCTGCGCGAAGATCTGCCCCGCCTCGCGGTGCAGTCCGTAGGACAGCAGCAGCCCGCCGCGCAGCACCTCGGCCTCGTCGGCGTGACTGGGCATGCGCTCGAAATGCTGCGACACCATCAGGCCGGTGACCGAGCTGAAGTAGTGGTCCTGGAAGAAGTGGAACAGCGTGTCGCCGTAATGCGGATCGCGCACGACGTTCGCCAGCGGCGCCTCCTCCCGGTCGAGCCAGGTCCACGGCGCATACCAGGTCGCCGCCGCCGCAGGCGCGGCAACGCCGATCGCCAGGGCTGCAGCAACAAGGCTCGACGTCACAACGCGCAACGGCCAAACCCAGCAGCCGCCACGCCCGGGCTTCGCCCGGTCGTCAGCGGCGCCCCCCTCGGGGGGGAGCGGCGCAGCCGCAACGGGGGGGAACGTCATCACCAAACCTTGACCTCGAACTCCGGCTGCAGCTTGCCGGTCGAGTCCTTGATCTGCAGCTCGATGTACTTGGGCTCGGTGCCCTTGTCGAACTTGATGGTGGCGCCGCGCTTGTAGTCGCGGCGCTGTTCGCCGTGCGCCGGGCCCTGGCCGGTGAAGAAGGCCACGATCTCGTGCGTGCCGGCGCGCAGGTTGCCCAGGTGCAGGCGCTGCACGCCACCGCGGTGCAGCGCGGCGACCTCGTGCGGCGTGTACAGGTGATTCGCGACGACCTTCTCGTCGAGCTTGATCTGCACCGACTCCAGGTTGAAGAGCTTGCCCACGTCCATCGACACGAACAGCGCCACCTGGGTGTTGGCCGGGAACAGCAACTCTTCCTCGAGCACCAGCAGGTCGCGGTTGAGGCGGATCACGTCGCCCTTGACGTCCTGGATGCGGCCGTCGAGCGCGTTGTTGGCCGACGAGGGCGCGGCGGCCGGGGCGGCAGCGCTCGTGGTGGGCGCGGCAGGCGCCGCCGTCTGCGCGACGACCGGGGCCGCGGCAAGCACCAGCGCGAGCAGCAGCGCCAGCGCCGCAACGGCGCGCGCCAGCAGGGAAGGAAGGGGGAAGGCGAGCGTCATGGCATCGGACCCTAGTAGGTCGCCGACACATAGACCTGCAGCACGTGCGCGTCGAACGAGTACGGCTGGCCGGTGCGGATGTCGGTGAAGTCGCTGAACTTGAAACGCTTGAACTCGTAGGCGCCGGTGACCTTGACGCCGTACTTCGCGGGGACGTTGGGAACGGTATAGGTGGCCTTGGCGCCGATGGCAACGCTGTTGAAGGTGCTGAGCTGCCGGTTGCGTGACACGTAGACGGTGTCGGCCTGGGCGTTGTCGCTGTAGAACAGCGCCTTGTCCTGCGTGTAGTAGCGCAGCAGCACGTCGCCCAGCCAGGCGTCGCCGAAGTAGCGGCTGTAGCCGGCCTCGGCGGTGTGGGCCGCGATGTCCCAGTTGTCCCAGAAGTAGCGGTACTCGCCGCGCAGCGCGTCGCGCGAGCCGAGGTCGCCGATGACGCGGAACTTCACGGCGCGGCTGGAGCGCGTGCGCGGATTGCGCTCGGGCACCGCGGCGCCGAACACGCGCGCGACGCGGTAGGGGCTGCCGAGGTAGCCGTCGTCGGACACCGCCTCGAGGTTGACGCTGGCCAGCCAGCGCGGCGTGAGGATCTGCGTCACGCCGACGCGGTACTGCCAGTGGCGCGCGTAGTCCTGGAAGGTGGCGTCGTTCTTGCGCTCGACCTTGTCGGAGGCGCGGGTGAAGCCCAGGCTCACCGTCGTCATGCCGCCGAAGACCTCCTGCGACACGTCCATGCCGATGGAGTCGGCGGTGTAGTCGGGTTCCTTGCTGTTGTAGAAGGACAGGCTGACCTGCGAGTCGCGGTAGACGTAGTCCGCGCCCAGGCTGTAGGCGGTGCGCTTTTCCTTGAAGGGGCTGGCGGTCGTCACCACGTCGATCGACGCATTGCTGACCATGTCGACGTAGTAGGACGCCGACAGCGAGACCTTGTCCGCCAGGCTCTTGCGCACCAGCAGCGCCGGCCCGGTGGCGCGCACGCCGCCGCCGTCGTAGACGTGGTACATCGCCTCGGCCTTGTCCTCGGGCAGCGTGACGCCGTGGGCGGCGCCGCCGGCCAGCACGCCGCCGATCAGGCCCAGCGGCGCGGCGGCGCGGGCGCGGCGCCCCTTGAGCGCGGCGCAGGCGCGCAGCGTGCGCTCCCAGCGCTCGCTCCAGGCGCGGGGCGCCTCAGTTGCAGCCACAGCCGCCTCCCTGCACGCCGGTGGCGCCGCGCGAGGCCTCGCGCACGTTGTGGATGTGCTCGCGGTGCGTCTCGAGCATGCCGTCGCGCACGAACTGCATGATCGGGTCGGCCAGGCGCTCGCGCTCGTAGGGCTTGACCCAGGGCTGGATCGCGCAGGCGCCGAGTTGCGAGAGCAGCAGCGCCGCCGTCAGCAGTCGCAGAAGAGGGCGCGCGTTCATTGCTTCAGCAGCTCCCGGATCTGCTGGTCGTAGGTGTTCTCGTAGCCTTCCTTGTAGCCACGGTGCAGGTAGCGCACGCGACCGTCGCGGTCGATCAGCACGGTCTGCGGCATCGCGCTCAGGTCGTAGAGCTTGCTGACCTTCTTGTCGCCGTCGGGCAGCACCGGGAACTTGACGCCCAGCTTGGTGGCCAGCGCCGCGGCGCTGCGCGGGTCCTCGTCGACGTTGACGCCCAGCAGCTGGAAGCCCGAGGCGCGGTACTTCTCGTACAGGCGGTTGAGGTGCGGCATCTCCTGGCGGCACGGGCCGCACCAGGTGGCCCAGAAGTTGACCAGCACGACCTGGCCGCGCTGCTCCTGCAGGCGCAGGTTCTGGCCGTCGATCGTGCGCAGCGTGAAGTCGGGCGCCAGCCCGGCCGGCGCCAATGGCAGGGCGTAGACGCTGGCCGTGACGGCCAGCAGCGCGCCGGGCAGCAGGCGCGTCAGCACCCGCCGGCGGGACGAGGGGGTCGAGGTCATGGAGGGCCGCTTTCGTCAGAAGTAGTAGGACAGGCCGCCGGTCAGTTCGAGGTTCTGGGTGTTCTGGCGCTTGCCCAGGATGTCGAGCGAGAAGATGTGGTCGCGCAGGTCCATCTGCAGCGACCAGTGGTCGGTGAGCATCAGCCGCACGCCGAGCCCGAAGTTGTAGGTCTGGCGCCGCTGGTCGGCGAGCTTGGTGCTGCCGATGCCGCCGATCAGGTAGATCGCGGTCGCCTTGGCGCGCGAGCTGCCGATGAAGACCTCGCCCGGCAGCAGGTTGTAGCCGACCGAGAGGTTGTAGTAGGACAGCGTCTCCTCGTCGTCGGTGAAGACGCCGCCCGGCAGGATCTGGCGGAACAGCTCGTCGCTGACCTTGGTCTGCGCGTAGTTGGCCTGGACGAAGAAGTCCTCGGTGACGTGGTAGCCGAGGCGCACGCCGTTGACCCAGCTCGAGCCGAAGTTCTGCGTCGAGTAAGTGCCGGTGAAGAGGCCGATCTCGAAATCCTTGTTCGGGAAGCGCGGCAACTTCACGTCGCGGCGGTCGACCTGCGGCACGATGACCTGTTCGTTCGGCGCGGTCTGCGTGGACTGCGCGCCGGCGGCGGTGGCCAGACCGGCCAGCGAGGCGAGGAGCAGGAGGCGGGCGATGTTCATGGCGTGTTCTTGCGCTCTCAGAAGAAGAAGGACAGCCCGGCGGTGATCGCGCGGTACTCGGTGCTGCGCTGGTCCGCGACGAAGGCGGTGTAGAGCGACCAGTCGGCACGCAGCACGAAGCGCTCGCTGAGGTAGTAGCGCGCGCCGATCGTCACGTTGGACAGGTTCGCGTCGGTCGGCGTGGCGCTGACGAGGCTGAGGTTGGGGATGTTCTTGAACTTGCCGACGCCGATGCCGAAGAACGGCGACAGGCGCCGGTCCGACCACGGCTCGGACAGCAGGTTCAGGTGCCAGAAGTCGGTGCCCGAGAAGGTGCCCTGGACCTGGCCGATCGTGCCCTCGATGCTGAGCGTGTCGGACAGCTTGTAGCTGGTCCAGAACTTGAGCATGGGCTCGCGCTCGAAGCGGCCGATCGCCGCGCCCAGCTGCACGCGCCGGCTCAGGTAGTCGTCGAGCGCGAGGTCACGAAAGCTCTTGCTGCCGCCGGCCTCGGTCAGCGTGGTCTCGAGCTGGCGGCGGTGCACCCAGCCGAGCTTGCCGCCTTCGGTGCGCACCTTGTACCAGTCGGTGAAGCGCAGCTCGATCGTGATCCACTCCTGCCGCGCCGCGACGAAGAACACCGGGTAGCCGCGACCGGGGCCGGTGTGCAGCTCGATGTAGGGGTCGGTGATCTGCACCCGCTCGGTGGCGGGTTCGTCGGCCGCGCGGGCCGGCGTCGACAGCAGGGGGGCCAGGGCGAGGCCCAGCGTCAGCGGCAGGCGCAGCAGAACGCGCAGGAGGGTCCGGGTCTTCACTGGGTGTTGCACGTGCCGGTGTTGGGGTCCGCCGGCGTGAACATGCTGTAGGCCGCGGTGCTGAACTCGTCTGCGCCCTGCGGCACGGGGCGGCTGATCCAGTACTGGAACACGCGCGCGTTCGGATCCTGCATGTCCAGGAAGATCAGCCCCCCGCCGTGGAGCACGCCCTGCACCAGCGGCTTCGTGAGCATACGGCTCTGGGTCGGGCTGCCGATCACCGTGGAGCCCTGGGCCGAGAAGAAGTTGCGGTACATGTCGCTGGCGCGGATCACGTCCGGCGTGTTGGCCGGGTTCGTAACGTCGATCGTGGTCGCGCCCGCGACGACGCGGAAGGCCCCGCCCGTGCCGCTGAGATCGTCGTGGCAACCCGAGGCGGCGCAGGTGTTGGTCGAGATGGCGCCGCCCTGGTTGATCTGCAGCGGCGCGATCAGGATCGGGTAGATGCAGCGCTGGAAGTAGGCGTAGGACAGCCGCTGGCCCGAGCTGCTGCCGGGGTTGTTGATCGTCGACGGGTTGCCCAGCGGGTTGTCGCCGCCACCGCCGCAGCTGGCCAGGCCCCCCAGGCCCAGCAGCGCCGCGCACAGGCCCGCGACGCCGAGGCGCGCGGGCCGGCCGGGGCGGGGGGATCGTTCTTCTCGTCTCACCGTCATGGTCAGCAGCCGCTGGTGATCCAGTTGGCGATCGTCGTGTACGCGGCGCTGCCGGCCGGCAGCACCGGGCTCGTCTGGCCGGCCGCGCCGCTGGGGTGCGGCACGGTCGACGGGCGGCTCAGCAGGTAGTTCGACGGCGCGTTGCAGGTGTCCGAGATCATCGTCAGCGTGACGTTGAAGTCGCCTTCGGGATCGCCGGTCAGGATGTAGCGGTTGCGCGCGAACGACGGCGCCGGCGTCGCGGCCCCGGCGTTGCCGCCGGGCTGGTGGCAGGCCACGCAGCTGCTGCGCAGGATGGGCAGCACCTGCGCGGTGAACGTGGCCTGGCTGAGCGCCGCCACCGGGCGCACCGCGGCACTGCCGGTCAGGTCGTTGTAGTACTGGCCGCCGAGGTCCATCCACTCCGTCATCAGGCGCTTCTCGGCCGCGTTGAGCATGCTCGCGTGGTCGGGCGCGCCGGACGGCGGGTTGGGATGCGCCGTGCGTGCCGCGGCGCTGGCCTTCAGGCTCTCGCCGAACATGATCTCGCCGAGGCGGCTCATGCGCGCCAGGCCGCCGCCGTTGCCGGCACTGGTCTCGACCAGCGCGGCACCGCGCTGCACCACCGGCACGCCGTCCTCGATGCGCGTGATCGGCTGGCCGGTCGCGGCGTCGATCAGCGGATCGCCGAGCAGCAGTTCCTCGTACGAGGTCAGGCGGCCGGTGCCCGCGGTCGTGGCCCGCAGGTCCAGCACGGCGGGATCGCTGTGGCAGGTGGTGCAGGTGTTGGCGCCGCGCGCCTTGGTCCACAGCGGCGCGATGTGGTCGGGGTAGTTGATGATGCCGTTGGCCGGCACCGGCGTCGTCAGGTCGTCGGCCGGGTTGGCGTTGCCGGTGTAGCGCACCAGGATCGAGGCGCGCGCCGTCACGCCGGCGCGGCTGGTGTCGGCCCAGACGTCGCTGAACACCATGTCGGGACCGAGCGTGAGCTTCGACGGGTCGAGGCGCGTGCGCAGCGCAGCCATCGTCTCGCCCGACAGGTGCGCGTTGCGCATCGAAGGCAGCAGCGCCTGCGGCAGCGTGTTCACCGTGGCCAGCGTGTTCAGCGCGGCGCCGCGGCGCGGGCTGTGGCAGCCGTCGCAGGTGCGGCGCTCGCCGGGGCGGACCTGGATCCAGTTCAGGTGGGTCTGCAGGCCGCGGCCCTTGGCGTCGATCACCGACAGCGCCAGCGGCACGTCGGCCGGCACCTGCAGCTTGAACGACCCGTCCGGCTCGATCGGTGCATAGCCCAGGATCTGCTGCGGCTCGAAATCGGTCTCGCCGATGGCCTCGCGCATGCCGGTCATGCCGGCCTGCGGGGCGACCGCGCGCGTGGCGCGGATGAAGCGCGCCGGGGCGCAGCCGTAGGCGAGGTCGGCCGGGTCCTTGATGCGCAGGATGTCGGCCACGCTCGAGCGCGTGTCCTTCGGGTCGGTCGGCGCGGTCATCGCGATGCCGACCGGGCAGCCGCTCGGCAGGTCGGCCGGCGCGAGCACGGCCTCGGACATGCGACCCAGGCCGTCGGTGTCGTAGACGCTGCGCACCTCGATCGTGGCCAGGCCCTGCTGGGCCAGGCCGGCGTCGAGCTCGGGTGCCGGCGGCGTGTTGGGCTCCGAGCGCGCCTGCAGCGCGACCGGGTCGGTGTACATGAAGCCGGCCGGCGGCGCGGCGACCACCAGGAAGGTCTGCACCGCCGGGTTGAACATGTAGATCGTGTACGGCGGCGGCACGTTGTCCTGCAGCGGGTCGGCGGCCACGTCGGTCATCAGGCGCTGGCGGTTGGACAGGCGCGTCACTTCCTCGTCGGTCAGCGTCGCGCAGGGCACGACCTGGCCGTTGCGCGTCACCTCGCAGGGCCGGTAGGCGACCAGCACGCGGTTCGTGCCGTCCCACAGCGGGTAGGGCGTGGTGATGCGGCCGAAGCGCGACAGGCCGCGGCCGTCGTTCAGCGCCTGCGCCGTGATCGCCACCTGGCCGCCCTGGCTGGCGATGCCGGCCTCGGCCGGCGTGTTCTGCTCGGAGTAGCGGCCGGCGTCGATCAGCATCAGCGAGCCGCCCTCGTCGGTGCCCGACAGCGACATCAGGTCCGACATCACGTAGCCGGCATAGGGCCCGTTGGGGTCCATCTCGCGCGGATGCAGGAAGCTGTTGCCGGGGCTGTGCGCGCCGTAGCGCACGAACATGTTGGTGCCGTCGGGCTTGACGGTGAAGATCGCGAAGCGGTTGCGGTCGCCGACGTGCTCCCAGCGCGAGAACATGATGTCGCCGTTGCGCTGCACCACCGGGTTGCGGTCGTGGCTCTGGTTGACCGAGATCTGGCGGATGTCGCCGCCGTCGGCGTCCATCGTGTGCAGGTTCATCACCCGCTCGCGCTCGTACTCGTCGAGCGCGTAGTAGGTGCGGCCGAGCGCCTGGCTGCGCGTCGTCGTCTGCCGGTTGGACGTGAACACGAAGCCGCGGCCGCCCGGCAGGTAGGCCGGGTCGACGTCGTCGTGCTCGGTCGAGCTGGTGATGCGGCGGAAGCTCCCGCCGGTCAGCCCGCCGCTCGTCATGTCGTATTCCCAGATGTTCCAGCGCCCGGTGCAGGCCGGCTGGCCGCCGATCTGCGCCGTGCTGGTCGTCGGGCAGCGCATCGCGAAGACGATCTTGCGGCCGTCGTAGGAGACCTCGGGGTCCGAGGCGTCGCCGGCGCCCTGCGTGAACTGCGCGGTGATGTTGTGTTCGGGCGCGCTGGGCGAGGACTTCTCGCGGATCATCAGGTCACCGCCCGGTGCGCTGGGCGCCCCGTTGGTGGGGTTCATCTCGATCGTGTTGACGCGCTTCACATAGGCGATGGGCACGTCGCCCTGGACCGTGACCGTGCCCTCCGAATCGCTGCCGCTTCCGCAGGCAGCGAGGACGGCCCCGAGCACGACCGCGCTCACGCTGATGGCTCCGATCTTCTGTGGCAGCTTCATCTTTGCCTCCTTGATGAATCCCTCTGTCCGTCGCTGAATCTCATTGCCGCGGCGACACGGCACCGGCGAGCAGGCCCGCCGAGTAATGCAGGGCCCCTGCCGCGTCGACGACGACCGCGTCGACCCCCGGCAGCGACTCGACCAGTTGCAGTCCCTTGTCCACACCCAGTACGAAGACGCTCTTGGACAGCGCCTCGCTGGTCAGGCCGTCGTCGGCCAGGATGGTCACGCTGTGCACGCTGCTCGGCGAGCGGCCCGTCTTCGGGTCGATCACGTGATGGAAGCGCACGCCGCCCTGCTCGAAGTAGCGCTCGTAGTCGCCCGAGGTCGAGACGGCGCAGTCCTCGAGCGGCAGCACCGCGACGACCTCGTCGGGCCGGCGCGGGTCGCGGATCGCGACGCTCCAGGGCCGCCCGCGCCGGTCGCCGAGGAGGCGGCTGTCGCCGCCGGCCGTGACGATCGCGTGGCGGATGCCGTGGCCGCGCAGGATCGCGGCGGCGCTCTCGACCGCGTGGCCCTTGGCGAAGCCGCCGAGGTCGATGCGCATGCCGTCGCGCGCAAAGCGCAGCGTGCGCGCCTTCGGATCCAGTTCGAGGCCGCGCCAGCCGATCGCGGCGCGGCCGCGCGCCAGCGCCGCGGCGTCGGGGCGGACGCCCCGGCGGTAGTCGTAGAGCTGGCCGACGCTGGCGTGGGTGATGTCGAAGGCCCCGCCTGAAAGTTCAGAGAACTCGATCGCGCAGGCCAGCAGCTGGCACATCTCCTCGCTCAGCGGCACGGCCTGCGCCGCGGCGTCGCGGTTGATGCGCGACAGCTCCGAGTCCGGCTTGTGCGGGCTCATCGCGCGGTCGATGCGGTGCATCTCGGCCATCACCGCGTCGATCGCGGCCTCGCCGGCGGCGCGGTCGTCGGCCCACAGTTCGACGCGGATCGCGGTGCCCATGATGGCCTCGTCGCGGCTCGCCCAGGCGCCGGCCGCACGGACGCGGCCCAGGCCACGGGCCAGGCTGGCGGCTTGAAAGCCGGGGTGGGTCATGCCGAACAACATGTCGCTGCCGAGGCCTGTGGCGGCCCCGTCCTCCCGCTCGATCGATGAATGGTCCGATGCGTCGTCGGGCCGGGGAACGAGACGGAGGTCACGCAACGCAGCTCGACGCGACGGCATCTTCTCGCGGAGTTGCGGCGAGAAGGCGTCAATAGTTAGCAGCGCGTATAGACCTTACAAGCGGTCGCACAAGAAACCGGAACCTGTGGTGCCGGCCCATGTGCAACTGCGTCAGATGTGTGCAGACGCAACGAGAGCGACATCCCGTCGCCCTCGGAGCCAAGAAACGTCGGGCACCGGCCGCGGCCGGCCCCGGCTCAACGCGAGCGCCGTGCGGCGTCCGCGGGACAGGTGCTCAGGCCGAGCAGCCGGTAGGCCGGACAGAAGCCGAGCGCGCCGCTCAGCAGCGGCAGCAGGCCGACCCAGCCCCAGACGCCGATCGTGCCGGCCAGCGTCAGCGCCAGCAGCACGACACCGACCGCGACACGCAGCAGGCGGTCGAGCGATCCCACATTGGCTTTCATCGTTTGTCTCCTCGTTGGTCAAGGCGGCACGGGCCGTCGATGCCAGCAGCTTAGGCGGCCCACCGCGCCGAGCGCTTGATGCAGCGCAAGCCGCGCGCGCGTCGTCGGCGCACACTGGCGGCGTTGCCACGGCCGGAGTCCACGATGTCCCAGCACCTCCACGTCGACCCGGCCCCGGCGGACGCGGGTCCCGCGGCGCCGGTGGCGGAGGTCCGCTGAAGCGGCCGGCCGCGCGGGTGGCCCGGGCGGCCCGCGCCGCCCTGTTGCTGGCTGCGGCGCTGGGCGCGGGCTGCGTCGCGCCGCCGCTCGCCCCGGTCGTGATCGTCGCCGGCCCCGGGGCGGGCTTCTCGGCGGCGATCGAGCGCAGCCTGCCGTACACCGTCGGCGTCTACCGCAGCGGCGACGAGGCCGCGCCGGCCTCGCGCAACAGCGCCGACGCCGAGTTGCTGACCGACGTCAGCCTGGGCGCCGGCATCGTGATCGACGCCAGCGGCCTGATCGCCACCGCCGCGCATGTCGTGAGCGGCACCGACCCGGTGGTGGTGCGCCTGCCCGACGAGCGCGTGCTGCCGGCGACGCGCCTGGGCGTCGATGCGGACACCGACCTCGCGCTGCTGAAGGTCGATGCGCGCTGGGACGCGCCGCCGCCGCTCGGCCACTCGATGAGCCTGCGGCCCGGCGACTGGGTGATCGCGATCGGCGAGCCCTATGGCCTGGAGCGCTCGGTGATGGCCGGCATCGTCGGCGGCGCGAACCGCCATTTCGCCGACGACGACGCGGTGCTCTTCATCCAGACCAGCATCACCGTGAACCCCGGCAACTCGGGCGGGCCGCTGGTCGACGCCCGCGGTGCGATCGTCGGCATGAACCTGCGCGCCGTCGTCAGCCCGCTGGGCATGGCCGGCCTCGGCCTGGCCCTGCCGATCGAGCTGGTGCAGCAGATCGCGGCCGAACTGCAGAACGGTGCGGCCGCCCGGCGTCCGCGCCTGGGCGCGCTGTTCGAGGACGTGCTGCCGCCGGAGGCGCTGGCCGCGGGGCTGGCGCGCAGCAGCGGCGCGATGGTGCGGCTGGTGCGGCCCGAGGGCGCCGCGATGCGCGTCGGCCTGCGCGTCGGCGACATCGTCGTCGGCATGAACGGCCGACCGGTCGGCGGCGGCGCGGAACTGGCCCGCCTGCTGCTCGAATGGCACGCCGCCGAGCCGCTGCGCCTGACCGTGTTCCGCGACGGCGGCTACCGCGAGCTGCGGTCGCCCTGATCGCGCCGCGCGCCCGGCGTGCACTGGGGCCGTCAGGCCCGCAGGCTCTCACCGACCCGCATCACCTGCCGCAGCCTGTGAAACAGTGCTTCGAACTCGGCGTCCGGCGAGTGCTCGGCGAGGGCGTCACCGTGGCTGCCGAAAGCGCGATCGAGAACGATCCAGTCGGCCGCCTGGAAACAGCGCTCGGCCAGCGGCAGCACCTCGGTCTCCTCGGCCTGCATGTGCGCGAGGTAGAACGTCGTGTGGCGCTCGAGCGCCAGCTCGAAGGCCGCGCGGCGCGATTCGCCGAGCAGTTCCCAGGCGTTCAGCAGATGCTCGAGATCGCGCAGGCGGCGTTCGCCCTGGCCGTGCTCCTGGTGCAGGCGGTCGAGCAGCGCACCGGCCTCGGGGGCCACGGTGCGCAGCCGTGGGAACAGCATCGCCGACTCCCTGACGTGGTGGCGCCGCTCGGGAAACTCGCTGATGTAGAAGAGCATCGCGCGCAGCGCGCCGAAGTCGGGCACGTGCCGATGATGCCGGGCCTCCCGCATCATCCGCGTCATGCAGCGCAGCACCGCGCGCAAGGCCTCGTGCTCGCGGCGGATGATGGACGGCGTCGCCGGCGCTTGCATGGGCGGTGCGTCGTTCAGTCCGGCGTCGCACGATCGCCGCGTTCCAGCGCGGCCTGGCAGTCGATGCAGCGCGTCGCTGCCGGCTGCGCCACCAGCCGCGCTGCGCCGATCGGCGCGCCGCAGTCCTCGCAGTCGCCGTAGCGGCCCTCGTCCAGCCGCTGCAGCGCTGCGGCGACGGCGCGCAGCTCGGCCAGGTCGCGCTGCTCCTCGGCAGCGGCCAGCGTGTCGTCGACACGGCGGCCGGCCAGGTCCTTGCGGTCCTGCACCTCGTCGTCGATGCGCTGCGAGCGGCTCAGCGTCGCGCCCAGCGCGCGGTCCAGTTCGTCGCGCAGCACGCGCTCGCGCTCGTGCAGCGCCTCGCGCAAGGCGACCAGCGGCAGCGTCGGCATCGATCCCATGGCTTGGCTCTCCGGGCGGCAGGCGATGGCTGCGCTCGGTCGCATTGTTCGGTCGCCTCGCGCGGGGCGGCTTGACCGGCGTCAAGGCGACGGCCGATCCCCGGGCCTAGGCTGCGCCATCACCCACCGCCACGGATGCTGACCATGACCGCTCTCCGTTCGATCGTCGTGCACGTCGATGGATCGCCGCGCAGCGCGGCGCGCCTGACGCTCGCGCGCAAGCTGGCCGCCGCCCACGGCGCGGTGCTCGAGGCCGTGCTGGCTGCCGCACCCAGCCTGGCCGAGCTGCCGATGGCCTACAGCGCCGGCAGCGAGGCCGCCACGGTGATGCTGGAGCTCGACGCCGACCGGCGGCGCCGTGCGCGGCTCCACTTCGCGCGCGAGGCCGAACGCCCCGGCCCGCCGATGCACTGGCTCGAACTCGACCAGGAGCTGACCCAGCACGGCTTCGTGCAGCGCGCCCTCTACGCCGACCTGCTGGTGCTGGGCCAGCACGACGCCACCGACCCGCTGGCCTGGGGTGTCGCCAGCGACTTCGTGCCCTCGGTGCTGGCCGACAGCGGTCGGCCCGCGCTGGTGCTGCCGTACGCCGGGCACTTCGCCGAGGTCGGCCGCAACGTGCTGATCGCCTGGAAGCCCTCGCGCGAGACCATGCACGCGGTGAGCGCCGCCCTGTCGCTGCTGCGCGAGGCACGCCAGGTCCACGTCGCCTGCAACGCCCCGGCGGGCGAGGCCGGGCGCGTCGCGCTGGGCCCGCTCGAGGCCTACCTGCAGCGCCACGGCGTGACGGCCAGCGTCGCGGTTCACGGCGTCGCCGTCGAGCAGGTCGGCGAGAGCCTGCTGTCGACCGCGGCCGACGTCGAGGCCGACCTGATGGTGATGGGCTGCTATGGCCACAGCCGCACGCGCGAATGGCTGCTCGGCGGCGCGACGCGCAGCGTGCTGCAGGCCATGACGCTGCCGGTGCTTATGGCGCACTGAGGGCGCTGGCGGCCGCCTTCTAGCGGGCCGCGGCGATGACGCCGCCGCCGAGACAGACCTCGCCGTCGTAAAGCACCGCCGACTGGCCCGGCGTCACGGCCCATTGCGGCGCACTGCCGAAATCCAGCGCGAAGCGCCCGTTGGCGTGCGGCGCCAGCATGCAGGGCGCATCCTCCTGGCGGTAGCGCGTCTTGGCCGCCAGCGCACCGGCGGCCGGCGGCGTGCCGGCGACCCAGCTGGCGTCGTCGGCCTCGAGCCCGGCCGACTGCAGCCAGGCGTGGTCGTGGCCCTGCACGACGTAGAGCGTGTTGGCTGCCATGTCCTTGCGCGCGACGAACCAGGGCTCGTGCTCGGCCCCGCCCTTCGCGGCCCCGCGCTCCTTGACGCCGCCGATGCCGATGCCCTTGCGCTGGCCCAGCGTGTAGAAGGACAGGCCCACGTGCTCGCCCAGCACGCGGCCGCGATCGTCCCGGATCGGCCCCGGCCGCTTGGCAAGGTAGCGGCTCAGGAACTCGCGGAACGGCCGCTCGCCGATGAAGCAGATCCCGGTCGAGTCCTTCTTGGCGGCGACCGGCAGCTTGATCTCGGCGGCGATCTGGCGCACCCGCGTCTTCGGCAACTCGCCGACCGGGAACAGCGTGCGCGCCAGCTGGGCCTGGTTCAGGCGGTGCAGGAAATAGCTCTGGTCCTTGGCCGGGTCGAGCCCCTTCAACAACTCGTGCCGGCCCCCGCGCTCGCGGACTCGGGCGTAGTGGCCCGTCGCGATGCGCTCGGCGCCCAGCCGCATCGCGTGATCGAGGAAGGCCTTGAACTTGATCTCGGCGTTGCACAGCACGTCGGGGTTGGGCGTGCGGCCGGCCTGGTACTCGCGCAGGAACTCGGCGAAGACGCGGTCCTTGTACTCGGCGGCGAAGTTGACGTGCTCGATCTCGATGCCGATCAGGTCGGCGACGCTGGCGGCGTCGAGGAAGTCCTGGCGCGAAGTGCAGTGCTCGTCATCGTCGTCGTCCTCCCAGTTCTTCATGAACAGGCCGACGACCTCGTGCCCCTGTTGCTTGAGCAGCCAGGCGCTGACCGCGGAGTCCACCCCGCCGCTCAGCCCCACCACCACGCGCTGCCTGCCTGCTGCCATGCGTGGATTCTAGGAAGCGCCTCCTTCCGGCCGCCGGCGTGGGGACTCAGGAGCGCTCGACCGGGTCGTAGAGGCCCGGGTCCACGAAGACGGCGTCCAGCGGGAGCCGCACGCCGGCCAGGAAGTCATCGACGTTGCGCTGCAGCGCCGGGCTGCGGTGGCGGTCGCGCGCCGCGCGGACCTCGTCCGCGGTCATCCATACCGTGCGCAGGATGCCGTCGTCGAGCCGCAGCGAGGGATCGCGCGGACCGACCGTGCCGACGTAGGCGAAGCGCAGGTAGGTCACGTCCTCGGCCGCGCGGCCGGGCCGCGCGCTACGCACGAAGCGCGACATGTAGACGCCCAGCAGCGCGGTCGGCGTGAAGACGCAGGCGGTCTCCTCCAGCACCTCGCGCACCACCGCCTCCTGCAGCGACTCGCCCGGGTCCAGGTGGCCGGCCGGCTGGTTGAGGCGGATGCCTTCGGGCGTCTCCTCCTCGACGAGCAGGAAGCGGCCGTCCTGCTCGATCACCGCGGCCACGGTCACGCTGGGTCTCCAACGGGTGCTGCTCATCGGCGCCATCGTATAGGGGCGACCCGGGGGCGGTCCGGCGTCCGGGCCGGGGTAAGCTTGCGCGCCATTCGGGTGACCGGGAGGTCGGGTGGCCAAGAGCCGGGCAGCGACCGGGGTGCGCCCGCCGTGACCAGGCTCCACGAGAAGATGCAAGAGGAGATCGGCTCATGGCTTTGCTGATTGGAGTGCCCAGGGAAACGGCTGCGGGCGAGAAGCGCGTCGCCACCGTGCCGGCCGTCGTCGAGAAGCTCGTCAAGCTGGGCTTCCGCGTGGCGGTCGAGCGTGGCGCCGGCGACGCGGCGAACTTCGACGACGACAGCTACCGGGCCGCCGGCGCCGAGCTCGCGGCCAGCGCGGCCGAGCTCTGGGCGATGTCGGACATCGTCTTCAAGGTGCGGGCCCCGAGCGCCGACGAAGTCGGGCTGATGCGCGAAGGCGGCCTGCTGATCGGCTTCATCTGGCCGGCGCAGAACCCCGAGCTGATGCAGCAGCTGGCCGCCCGCAAGGCCACCGTGCTGGCGATCGATGCGCTGCCGCGCCAGCTGTCGCGCGCGCAGAAGATGGACGCGCTGACCTCGATGGCCGGCGTCAGCGGCTACCGCGCGGTGATCGAGGCGGCCAATGCCTTCGGCCGCTTCTTCAACGGCCAGATCACCGCGGCCGGCAAGATCCCGCCGGCCAAGGTGTTCGTCGCCGGCGCCGGCGTGGCGGGCCTCGCGGCCATCGGCACCGCGGCCAACCTGGGCGCCATCGTGCGCGCCAACGACACACGGGCCGAGGTGGCCGACCAGGTGGTGTCGCTGGGTGGCGAGTTCGTCAAGGTCGACTACGAGGAAGAAGGCTCGGGCGGCGGCGGCTATGCCAAGGTGATGAGCGAGGGCTTCATGCAAGCCCAGCGCGCCATGTACGCCCAGCAGGCCGCGGACGCCGACATCATCATCACCACCGCGCTGATCCCCGGCAAGCCGGCGCCCAAGCTCATCACCGCCGAGATGGTGCGGAGCATGAAGCCCGGCAGCGTGATCGTCGACATGGCCGGCGAGCAGGGCGGCAACTGCGAACTGACCGTACCCGGCGAGGCGGTGGTGCGCCACGGCGTGACCATCGTCGGCTACACCGACCTGGTCAGCCGGCTGGCCAAGCAGTCGTCGACGCTGTACTCGACCAACCTGCTGCGCGTGACCGAGGAGCTGTGCAAGAACCAGGAAGGACGCAAGGACGGCACGATCAACGTCGACTTCGAGGACGACGCGATCCGCGGCCTGACGGTCATCAAGGACGGCGAGATCACCTGGCCCGCGCCACCGCCCAAGCTGCCGGCCGTGGCGGCCAAGCCCAAGGCCGCCGTGGCCGCACCGGCTGCCAAGGGCCACGGCCACGGCGCCGGCGAGCCGATGTCGGCCAAGTCGCTGGCGATCGTGTTCGGCGTGGGCGCGCTGCTGTTCGCGCTGGTGGGCCTGTACGCGCCCGCCTCCTTCCTGGCGCACTTCACCGTGTTCGTGCTGGCCTGCTTCGTCGGCTACATGGTGGTGTGGAACGTGACGCCCTCGCTGCACACGCCGCTGATGAGCGTGACCAACGCGATCTCCTCGATCATCGCCATCGGCGCGCTGGTGCAGGTGGCGCCGCCGCTCGACGCCGCCGGAGGGGCCGACCGGCCGAATGCGCTGATCCTGGGCCTGGCCGTCGTCGCGCTGGTGCTGACGGCCGTCAACATGTTCGGCGGCTTCGCGGTCACGCGGCGCATGCTGGCGATGTTCCGCAAGTGAAGAAGAGCAAGAACAAGGAGCGGACATGAGTGCCAGCCTCGCCACCGTCGCCTACATCGGCGCCACCATCCTCTTCATCCTGAGCCTGGGCGGGCTCTCCAACCCCGAGACCGCGCGCCGCGGCAACCTGTTCGGGATGATCGGCATGACCCTCGCGGTGCTGGCCACCGTGCTGGGGCCGCGCGTCACGGCGGCGGGCATCCCGTGGATCGTCGGCGCGCTGCTCGTCGGCGGCAGCGTCGGACTGGTCGCGGCCAGGAAGGTGCAGATGACGCAGATGCCCGAGCTGGTGGCGCTGATGCACAGCCTGGTGGGCCTGGCGGCCTGCCTGGTGGGTTTCGCCAGCTACGTCGACACCTCGGTGCAGTTCACCGGCGCCGAGAAGGCCATCCACGAGATGGAGATCTACGTCGGCATCCTGATCGGCGCCGTCACCTTCTCGGGCTCGATCATCGCCTTCGGCAAGCTATCGGGCCGCATCGGCGGCAAGCCGCTGCTGCTGCCGGCACGGCACTGGCTCAACCTGGCCGGCCTGCTGATCGTCATCTGGTTCGGCCGCGCCTTCCTGCAGGCGCACGACGTCCAGTCCGGCATGACGCCGCTGATCGTGATGACGGTGATCGCGCTGCTGTTCGGCATCCACATGGTGATGGCCATCGGCGGCGCCGACATGCCGGTGGTGGTGTCGATGCTCAACAGCTATTCGGGCTGGGCTGCGGCGGCCACCGGCTTCATGCTGAGCAACGACCTGCTGATCGTGGTGGGCGCGCTGGTCGGCAGTTCGGGCGCGATCCTGTCCTACATCATGTGCCGCGCGATGAACCGCAACTTCATCAGCGTGATCGCGGGCGGCTTCGGCGGCGGCGCGCCCGCGCCGGCCGCGGGGGGCGGTGCGGCGCAGCCGGCCGGCGAGGTGACGCCGGTCAGCGCGGTCGAGACCGCCGAGATGCTGCGCGAGTCCAGGAGCGTGATCATCGTGCCCGGCTACGGCATGGCGGTGGCCCAGGCCCAGCACACGGTGTACGAGATCACCAAGCTGCTGCGCGAGAAGGGCGTGACGGTGCGCTTCGGCATCCACCCGGTGGCCGGACGCATGCCCGGCCACATGAACGTGCTGCTGGCCGAGGCCAAGGTGCCCTACGACATCGTCCTGGAGATGGACGAGATCAACGCCGATTTCCCCGACACCGACGTGACGATGGTCATCGGCGCCAACGACATCGTGAATCCAGCCGCCCAGGAAGACCCGACCAGCCCGATCGCGGGCATGCCGGTGCTGGAAGTCTGGAAGGCCAGGACCTCGATCGTGATGAAGCGCAGCATGGCCTCCGGCTACGCCGGGGTCGACAACCCGCTCTTCTACAAGGATAACAACCGCATGCTCTTCGGCGATGCCAAGAAGATGCTGGACGAGGTGCTGACGGCGCTGCGGGGCTGAGCCACGGCTGCAGCGTGAGGTGGCAGGATTTCAGTACGCACCAGCGATAGCCGATGCTGTGAAATTTAGACCTAAAAATCTTTAACAAGACGTAGAATTCGAGCGCTTGTTAAAGAGATTGGCATTGGATCACCCTTACCGCGCCGGTCGGTTCGTCCAGCAGTCCACGGGCTACAAAGCTTTCGTTCCGGCACCGCTGCCGCCCGATCCGCCGGTCGAGTACAGCGGCTCGCTGCAGACCCTGCTGTCGGAGGCGGACCGCAACATCGGCCGCCTCGATGCGCTGGCGTCGATGCTGCCCAACCCGGACCTGTTCGTCGCCATGTACGTACGGCACGAAGCGGTCCTGTCATCGCAGATCGAAGGCACGCAGAGCACCCTTGAAGACGTGCTTGCCTACGAGGCCGACGCCGTGCGCGGCGACACGCCCAAGGACGTGGCAGAGGTCGTCAACCACGTGCGAGCCATGAATCACGGGCTGGCGCGTCTGCCTGAGCTGCCGCTGTCGCTGCGCCTGCTGCGCGAAGTTCACGCCGAACTCATGACCGGCGTGCGCGGTGGCGACAAGTCGCCTGGCGAATTCCGCACCTCGCAGAACTGGATCGGCGGACGAGGCAGCACCCTGCGCGACGCCAGCTTCATTCCGCCGCCGCCTCACGAGCTGATGGCCTCGCTCGGTCAGCTCGAGACCTTCCTGCACGACGCGCGCGGCAGCGTGCCCCTGCTCATCCGTTGCGGGCTGGCGCACGCGCAGTTCGAGACCATCCACCCCTTCCTCGACGGCAACGGCCGAGTCGGTCGGCTGCTCGTCACGCTGATGCTGTGCGAGGAGGGTGCCCTGTCGCGCCCCTTGCTCTATCTGTCGCTGTACCTCAAGGCCCACCGCGCCGAGTACTACGACCGGCTCACCGCCATCCGCCTCCAAGGCCATTGGGAGCAGTGGTTGATGTTCTTCCTGCGTGGCGTGGCCGTCACCGCACTGGCCGCCACCCGCACTGCACATGAAATCGTGGCGCTGCGCGACGCGCACCGCGGCGGCGTGGCCAGGAACGCCAAGGCCCTGGCGCTGCTCGACCACTTGCTGCGCCAACCCACGGTGTCGGTCAACCGCGTGGCCCAGCTCATGTCCTGCACCTTCCCCACGGCGTCGAAGCTGGTGCGCGACTTCGAGTCGCGCGGCTGGCTCAAGGAGCTCACGGGCTACGGCCGCAACCGCGTGTGGCGCTACCAACCCTATGTCGATCTGTTCCACCGGGAAGCGCTCGACGCCCTGGTCAGCACTCCTTCCGCAGCGGCGGATCAGGTGTAAGCGTTCCGCGAACCCATCTTTCATCTCACCGTTGAAGCTGCGAACCTCGGGTCTTCGCAATCAACGAACGAGACGAGGTGGACATGGATCGACAGCAGATGGAACGGTGCCTGGAGCAAGTGG
>Ga0268299_1002136_pt1 | contig 26037 bp, 20 predicted proteins | sample NOBtaG_FD_193484 | JGI IMG/M metagenome (GOLD analysis project Ga0268299, IMG submission 193484) | Activated sludge microbial communities from bioreactor in Nijmegen, Gelderland, Netherland - NOB reactor | ecosystem: Engineered > Bioreactor > Aerobic > Activated sludge | place: Netherlands...
AGGTGTCGGCGCGGGTGGTGGCGGCCTGCCGGAAGGCCACGAAGAAGCCTCTCATCACCAAGCTGTCACCCAACCAGACCGACATCCGGGAGAACGCCCGGCGGTGCATCGAGGCGGGCACGGATGCCTTTGCCGTCATCAATACCCTGATGGGCATGGCTGTGGACGTGGAGAAACGGCGGCCGGTGCTGGCGAACGTGCAGGGCGGGTTATCCGGCCCCGCCATCAAGCCCATCGCACTGCTGAAGACCTGGCAGGTCTTTCAGGAAGCGGCACCCCACCGGGTGCCGATCATCGGCCAGGGCGGTATCACGACCGCCGGCGACGCGCTCGAATTTCTCATCGCCGGCGCCTCGGCGGTAGGCGTTGGCACCGCGCTGTTCTACGACCCCCTGGTCTGCCAGAAGATCAATTCCGGCATCGCCGACTACCTTCGCCGGCACGGGTTTGCGAACGTCGGTGACCTGGTGGGAACGCTCGCCGCCGGCAATGCGCAGGCGGCGCCCAAGGCCGGCTCCGCCGCCGGCACAGCCGGTTGACTGTCAAATTAACTGTCGATATTGTGGTTTTTAGTGGCAATACGCGTTTGTTCATATAGAACAAGCAGATAGTGCTCGACAGCCTATTCGAGCCCGTGCTCCCGGATCTTCCTCGCGAGCGTGTTTCGCCCCCACCCCAGCAGCCTGGCGGCGTCCTGCCGGTGCCCCCGGGCGTGGGCCAGCGCCGCACTGATCAGCGTCCGTTCGAACTCCGGCAGCGCGGTGTCGAGCAGGGGCTTGCCCGGGGCGTCCTGCAGGGCGCCCTCGGCCCAGTGGGACAGGCGCAGGGACCAGTCGGCCGACCCGGCCCGGCTCCCTGCCCGGCCACCGAGTTCGTCCGGAATGTCCTCCGGGCGGATCTCGGCTCCGGGCGCCGTGACGGTGAGGCGCCGGCAGGCATTGACGAGCTGGCGCACGTTGCCCGGCCAGTCGAAGCTGACGAGCAGGTTGAGCGCCTCGGGTGCAATCCGCTTGGGTGGCGTCCCGAGTTCGCGGGCAGCGTCCCGCAGGTAGAACTCCAGGAGCAGGGGGATATCGTCGCGCCGCTCCCGGAGGGGCGGGGTGACGATGTGGATCACGTTCAGCCGGTGGAACAGATCCTCGCGGAAACGGCCTGACTGGACGGCCCCGGTCAGTTCCTGGTTGGTGGCGGCGATGACCCGGACGTCCACCCGGATCGGCACCTGGCCTCCGACACGGTAGAACTCGCCTTCGGCCAGCACACGCAGCAGCCGGGTCTGGAGCGCCGGCGACATGTCGCCAATCTCGTCGAGGAACAGGGTGCCCCCGTTGGCCTGTTCGAAGCGGCCGATACGGCGGCTGTCGGCCCCCGTGAAGGCGCCCCGCTCGTGGCCGAACAGCTCGGATTCCAGCAGCTCGGAGGCGATGGCGGTCGTGTTCAGCGCGATGAACGGTTGCTGGGCGCGGGGGCTGTGTTCGTGGAGGGCCCGGGCCACCAGTTCCTTGCCGGTGCCGGACTCGCCTGTTATCAGCACGGTCATGCTCGAGCGCGACAGGCGGCCGATCGTGCGAAATACCTCCTGCATGGCGGGCGCACGGCCGATCATCGCCGGCACGGGCCGGTCCGGCTCGACCTGCCCACCGGCGAGACGGGGGCCGAAGCGGGCGGCCCGGCGCACCAGCGCAACCGCATCGTCCACGTCGAACGGCTTCGGCAGGTACTCGAAGGCACCGCCCTGGTAGGCGGCGACCGCGCTGTCCAGGTCGGCGTGGGCCGTAATGACGATCACAGGGAATGAATAGCCGTCCTTGACGATCCTGCGCAGGGCTTCCATGCCATCCGTGCCGGGCATGCGGACATCGGAGATCAGCACATCGGGCTGTTCGGCTCGCAACGCATCGAAGAGGTTGTCGGCGGATTCGAAGGTCCGCGTGTCCATGCCCTCGTTGTTGAGAGCCCGATCCAGGACCCAGCGCACGGAGGCATCGTCATCCACGACCCAGACCGAGAGCGGCCTGCCGTTCATGACCCCTCCGGCGCTGGCGCAACCGCGGGCAGGCGCACCGTGAAGACGGTCTTGCCCGGCCGTGACTGGTATTCGATCAGCCCGCCATGGCGGCTGACCAGGTCCTGGGATATCGGCAGGCCGAGGCCAGTGCCATCGGGCCGGCCGGTGACCAGCGGGTAGAAGATGGACTCGGCGAGGTCGGCAGGCACCCCGGGGCCGTTGTCCTCGACCTCGATCGACAGCACGAGCCGGTGGCGGACCGCGCCGATGGGGAAGTTGGTCAGCGCCCGGGTGCGGAAGATCACGTGGCCGTCCCGGGGGATGGCCTGGACAGCGTTGCGGGCAATGTTGAGCAGCGACTGGATGAGCTGGTCAGGGTCGGCCGACAATAGGGGCAGGCTGGGATCGTAGTCGCGAATCAGCTGGACGGCTTCCCGGTGCTCGCTCTCGATGAGCCCGACCACCCGCTCGAGAACCTCGTGGACGTTGACGGCCTGGCGTTGGGGCCTGCGCACTGGCCCCAGCAGGCTGTCCGTGAGGGAGGTCAGCCGGTCGGCTTCGCCGATGATGATCCGGGTGAACTCGCGGAGCTCCGGCGTCGGCAGTTCCCGCTCCAGCAGCTGGGCGGCGCCACGCAGACCGCCCAGCGGGTTCCGGATCTCGTGGGCCAGCTGGCGGATCATGCGCCGGCTGGCATCCCGCTGGCTGATCAGCGCGTGTTCCCGGTCGATCTGCCGCCACTGGGTTGCATCCGACAGCTCGACGATGACGCGCCTGCCCGGACCTCGCAGCGGTGACACATGACAGGCGACCTCGATGGGGTTCTCGCTCTTGTGGGCGGCGCTGATGCTGACCAGCTGGCCGAAGATCTCGCCCTCGGTCGCGGCCCGCCGGAGCAGGTCCTCGACGCTGCGCAAGCCCGGCAGGAGGGATTGCAGGGTGCGGCCGAGACTGTGCCGCGCACTGACCCCGAGCAGATCCTCGGCGCCGGCGTTTAGGTAGACGAGCACACCGTCCGGATCGACGATCAGGACCGCGGTGGCGAGGCTGCCGAGAATCTCGGCCGGCAGTGCCGGCGGAACTAGGGGCGCGCGGCTGGCGCGGGTGTCGGGGCCGGATTGGGAAGCGCCGTCTGGCGCACGAAGAAGCTCGTCGTCGGACTGGCGACCAGGGTCCTGCCCCCCGCGTCCACCACTTCCACCTGCAGGGAGTGTTCGCCGCGGAAAACCTCCGTGAACCGTGTCCGCGTGCTCCCCGGCTCCGCCGTCGCCGTCCGGCCATCCAGGCTGAACCGCAGGGCGTGGCCCGGCTGCAGGGCTGGCTGCACTGCCGCCACGACGTCCAGTTGGCCCTCTATATTCCAAAGTGTCTGTTCCTGCGTCGGGCTCGTGATCGTCAGGGACTGGTAGCGGGCGAACGGAGCCGGCGTCTCTTCCTCCTGGCCGGTTCCTCCCGAGGCGCCAGCGCTGCCAGCCGGCGAACCAGTGGCTGGCGGACTGACATTGATGGTGATGCGCTGGGCGCCCGGTTGAGGCCGGTCCGAGAAGTGGGTTTGCCCATCGGCCCCGGTCCAGCGATAGACCTCGGCCGCGTCCAGCAACGTCGCAGGGACCAGGGCAAGGAGGATGAAAAGTAGCGGCATTCCTGAAGCATACGCCCCCGGCCCCGGGGCAACCAGCGCCCGGCACGCACTTCTGCGTGCCGGGCGCCGTCGTCCGTCGTTATGTCGTCAGAGGCTGTAATACAGCTCGAACTCGAGCGGGTGCGTGGCCATGCGAATCCGCGTGACTTCGGCCATCTTCAGCGAGATGTAGGCATCGATCAGGTCGTCGCTGAACACGTTGCCGGCCTTGAGGAAGTCCCGGTCCTTGTCGAGAGCCTCCAGGGCCTGCTCCAGCGAGAAGCAGACCTTCGGGATCTTCGCGTCCTCCTCGGGCTCCAGATCGTAGAGATCCTTGTCCATGGCTTCGCCCGGATTGATCTTGTTCTGGATGCCGTCGAGGCCGGCCATCATCATGGCCCCAAATGCGAAGTACGGGTTCGCGGTGCTGTCCGGGAAGCGCACCTCGATGCGCCGGCCCTTCGGGTTGGCAATGAACGGAATGCGGATCGACGCCGACCGGTTGCGGGCCGAGTAAGCCAGCATCACGGGCGCCTCGAAGCCTGGCACCAGACGCTTGTAGCTGTTGGTGCTGGGGTTGGTCATGGCGTTGATGGCCTTGGCGTGCTTCATGATGCCGCCGATGTAGTACATGGCGAGCTGGGACAAGCCGCCGTACAGATCACCGGTGAACAGGTTCTTGCCGCCCTTGGACAGGGACTGGTGCACGTGCATGCCGCTGCCGTTGTCACCCACCAGGGGCTTCGGCATGAAGGTGGCGGTCTTGCCATAAGCGTGCGCGACGTTCTGCACCACGTACTTCAGGATCTGGACCTGGTCGCCCTTCTCGGTGAGGCTGCCGAACTTCACGCCGATCTCGCACTGTCCAGCGGTCGCCACCTCGTGGTGGTGAACTTCGACGCCGAGGCCCATTTCCTCCAGCGTCAGGCACATCTGCGAACGGATGTCCTGCAGGGCATCCACCGGCGGCACCGGAAAGTAGCCGCCCTTGATGCCGGGACGGTGGCCCGTGTTGCCGTTCTCGTATTCCTTGCGGGAATTCCAGGCGCCTTCCTCGGAGTCGATCTTGTAGAAGGAGCCGTGCATGTCGGCGCCGTAGCGCACGTCGTCGAAGACGAAGAACTCGTTTTCCGGACCGAAGAAGGCCTGGTCGGCGATACCGGTGGACTTCAGGTAGGCCTCGGCGCGCTTGGCAGTCATGCGCGGGCAGCGGGTGTAGCCCTGCATGGTCGAGGGCTCGTAGACATCGCACCGGATGGTGGCGGTGGTGTCTTCCATGAAGGGATCGATGACGATGGTGGACGCGTCGGGCATCAGCACCATGTCGGATTCCTGGATGCCCTTCCAGCCGGCGATCGAGGAACCGTCGAACATCTTGCCGTCTTCGAAGAAACTGGCATCGACGGTGTGGGCAGGGATGGTCAGATGCTGCTCTTTCCCGCGGGTGTCGGTGAAGCGCAGATCGACGAACTTGGCCTCTTTGTCCTTGAGGAGGCTCAGGGCATTCGCAGGCGTGGTCATGTCGGCTCCTTACGGTATGAGTCGGTTGGTCGAAATCGGGGGCTGCCGGAATGTTGTTCTTCGGGCGGGCGTCCGCGGCAGCGCCCTATCCTATTGCAACAGCCGTGCCAAAAGCGAGCGCCAGTCAACCTATTGATTTAATGGAAAAAGCACAAATAGCCCTGCATCTGGATGCACTAATGTGGGGCGATCGTTCATGGTAACGCCCTAAGATGGTGCACTTCGGGCAGTCCATTGCTCCCCAGCCCCTGCGGCTTACGTCAGCGGCTATCGAGGCTATACTGCCGCGCCCTCCCGCCCTCGGACCCGCCGCTTGAGCCAGTCGAAACGCCCACGGACGTTTCAGGACCTGATCCTGGCGTTGCAGCGCTACTGGGCCGACCAGGGCTGCGTGATCCTTCAGCCCTACGACATGCCCATGGGCGCCGGCACGTTCCACGCGGCGACCTTCCTTCGCGCCATCGGCCCGGAGCCGTGGAGTGCGGCCTACGTGCAGCCCAGCCGACGGCCCACCGACGGCCGTTACGGAGAAAATCCGAACCGGCTCCAGCACTACTACCAGTTCCAGGTGGTGATCAAGCCATCGCCCCTGGATATCCAGCAGCTGTACCTGGATTCCCTGCGGTCGCTCGACATCGATCCGCTGGTCCACGACATCCGCTTCGTGGAGGACAACTGGGAATCCCCCACCCTCGGCGCCTGGGGGCTCGGCTGGGAGGTGTGGCTGAACGGCATGGAGGTCACGCAGTTCACCTATTTCCAGCAGGTCGGCGGGCTGGACTGTCGGCCGGTGACCGGCGAGATCACCTACGGGCTGGAGCGAATCGCCATGTATCTGCAGGGCGTGGCGAGTGTCTACGATCTCACCTGGACCGACGGTCCCCTGGGTCGCGTCACGTACGGCGACGTGTTCCACCAGAACGAGGTCGAGATGTCCCGCTACAACTTCGAGGCTGCCGATACGGCCGTGCTGATGCCCCGTTTCGACGCCGCGGAACGGGCTTGCCGCAGTCTCATCGAGGCGGGCCTGACGCTCCCTGCCTACGAGCAGGTGCTCGAGGCGTCCCACACCTTCAACCTGCTCGACGCCCGGCGCGCGATCTCCGTCAGCGAGCGACAGCGCTACATCCTCCGGGTGCGCGAGATGGCCCGTTCCGTGGCCCAGGCCTATTTCGACAGCCGTGCCGCCTTAGGCTTCCCGATGCTGGCCACCGCGCCGGCGAGCCCGGTGTAAGGCATGGCCGGCACCGCGGATTTCCTCGTCGAGATCGGCACGGAGGAGCTGCCGCCCAAGGCGCTGGCCGACCTGGAGCGCGCCTTTGCGGGCCAGCTCGGGGACGGGCTCCGCGGGGCCAGCCTGGGCTTCTCCGCGCTGCGTTCCTACGCGACGCCCCGCCGCCTGGCCGTGCTGGTGAAGGACCTGCAGCTGGAGCAACCGGAGCAGGTCATCGAGAAGCGCGGACCGCCGGTTGCCGTGGCCTATGGCGCCGACGGCGCGCCGACCCGGGCCGCCATCGCCTTTGCCGAGGGCTGCGGCATACCGGTGGAGGCTGTCGGGCGCGTCGAGACCCCGAAGGGCGCCTGGCTGTTCCACAGCGCCCGGTCCGCTGGCCGCCCGGCCTCCCAGCTGCTGACCGGCATCGTTACCGCCGCCCTCGCCGCACTGCCGATTCCCCGGCGGATGCGCTGGGGCAGCGGCGACGCTGAATTCGTCCGGCCTGCCCACTGGATCGTCATGCTGCTCGGCGATGCCGTCCTGCAAGCCCCGGTGCTGGGGCTCGTGCCGGGTCGCAAGACCCGCGGCCACCGGTTCCACGCCCCCGGCGAACTGACCATCGGCAAGCCGGCGGACTACGCCGCCCTGCTCCTGGAGCACGGCAAGGTCATCCCGGACTTCGCGGCGCGCCGCGACCGGCTGCGCCAGCTGGCCGACGCGGCGGCCCGGTCCGCCGGGGGGCACGCGGTGTACAGCGACGAGCTGCTCGACGAAGTCGCGGGACTCGTGGAGTGGCCGGTTGCCATCACCGGCGGGTTCGCGCCGGAGTTCCTGCGCCTGCCGGAGGAAGTGCTTATCGCCACGCTCCAGGGCCACCAGCGCTACTTTCCGATTCGTGATGCGGCGGGAAAACTGATGCCCCGCTTCATCACCACGGCCAACCTGGAAAGCCGCGATCCCGACCAGATCCGGCAGGGGAATGAGCGGGTCGTCCTGCCCCGATTGTCCGACGCCGCCTTCTTCTGGGACCAGGACCGAAAGACCCCTCTCGGGGCGCGGGTGGAACGCCTTGCCTCCGTGGTTTTCCAGCAGGGGCTCGGCAGCCTCCTCGACCGCTCCCGGCGCGTCGCCGTGCTGGCGGGCGAGATCTCCCGGGCCCTGGGCGACGACCCCGCCGTCGTGGAACGCGCAGCGCTGCTGGCCAAGACGGACCTCCTCACCCAGATGGTGGGCGAGTTCCCCGAGCTTCAGGGCCGCATGGGTTTCCGGTACGCCACCGCGGACGGGGAGCCGGCCGCAGTGGCGAGCGCCATCGAGGAGCAGTACCTTCCCCGCCACGCGGGAGATCGACTGCCCGCCTCGCCGGCGGGGCGCTCGCTCGCGATTGCCGACCGCGCCGACGCCCTTGCAGGGGTATTCGCCCTGGGCAAGCGCCCGAGCGGCAACAAGGACCCCTTCGGCCTGCGACGCGCCGCGCTCGGGCTGCTGCGCATCCTGGTGGAGGACGGTGTGGACCTGGATCTGCCGGCACTGATCAGGCACGCGATCGCCCTTCAGCCGGCCACGGTCCAGGATCCGGCGGCCCTGGCCGGCGAGCTCTTCGACTTCATCCTGGAGCGCGGCAGGGCCTGGTACCTGGATGGCCTTGCGCCCGGCCTGCCGGCAGGTTCGGTCACGGCCGAAACCTTCGAGGCAGTCCGCCTGCGCCGCCCTCCGTCGCCCGTCGATTTCCACGCGCGGTTACTGGGTGTCCGGTCTTTCCTGTCCCTGGCGGAGGCCGAAAGCCTCGCGGTGGCAAACAAGCGCATTGCAAACATCCTGCGCACGGCGGGGGCTGGCGGCCTGCAGGTCGACGCGGCCCTGTTCGAGGCAGCCGAGGAGCGGGCCCTGCACGCGGCTATCGAAAACGTCAGCGCGGCCCACCGTCAACACCTGGCGCGCCGCGATTACCGGCAGGCGCTGCAGGACCTGGCGGCGCTGAAGGCGCCCGTGGATGCCTTCTTCGAGGCCGTGCTCGTCATGGCCGAAGCGCCCGCGGTGCGGAACAACCGCCTCGCGCAGCTGCGACGGCTTCGGGAGCTGTTCCTGGACGTGGCCGACCTCTCCTGCCTGTCCACGCCGGGCACCTAGGTTCGCCGGGCGGAACCCGGACCGATGCCTGCCCCCGCCAGCACCCGGCTCGTGGTCCTCGACCGGGACGGGGTCATCAACCGTGAGTCCGTTGATTTCATCCGCGGGCCCGACGAATGGCTGCCATTGCCCGGCAGCATCGAGGCCATCGCCGACCTGACCCGGGCCGGATTCACCATCGTCGTGGCGAGCAACCAGTCCGGCGTGGGCCGTGGCCTGTTTACCGCAGAGGCCCTGGCGGCCACGAATCAGCACATGGCGCAGACGGTGGAAGCCGCGGGCGGCCACCTGGCCGGCATCTATGTCTGCCCTCACCGGCCGGAGGACGGGTGCGTGTGTCGGAAGCCACGCCCGGGGCTGCTACTCCAGATCGAGGCAGACTTCGGCATTTCGCTGAAGGACGTACCGGTGGTCGGCGATTCGTACCGGGACCTGGAAGCCGCCTGGAGCGTCGGAGCCCGGGCCGTGCTCGTGCGCACGGGCAACGGGGTGGAGACAGAGCGCCGCCTCCAGACCGGAGACGCGGCCGAGGTTTACTCGGATCTGGCGGCGGCGGCGGAACGCCTGATCCTCGAGGCCGGGCGGCAGTGATCCTCGTACGGTCCGTCATCTTCACCGTCGTGATGGCGGCCAGCGTCCTGCCCTGGAGCATCGTCATCGTCATCGGGCGACTGGCTGGCGGCTACCCGGCCGCCTACGGCCTTGCCCTGCTCTGGATGCACGGTTGCTTCTGGCTGCTGGATCGGCTCTGCCAACTCAATTACCGGGTGGAGGGTACCGAGCACATCCCGGCGCAGACTTCCGTCGTCCTGCTGAAGCACTCCTCCGCCTACGAGACCCTGGTGCAGTTCCTGCTGTTTCCACGCCAGTGCTGGGTCCTCAAGCGGGAGCTGCTCTGGGCGCCCTTTCTCGGCTGGGCTGTCTGGGCCCTCCGGCCCATCGCCATCGACCGGGGCGCGGGCCAGAAGGCGGTCGGCCAGGTTCTCGAGAAGGGCAAGGCCCGGCTCGACGAAGGGCACTGGGTCATGATCTTCCCGGAGGGCACCCGGGTGGCGCCGGGAGAGTTCCGGCGTTACGGGCTGAGCGGCGTGCTGCTGGCCCAGCAGGCGGGCCGGTTGCTCGTCCCCGTGGCCCACGACGCGGGGGATTTCTGGCCGAGAAGAGGCTGGGTGAAGAAGCCGGGCACCGTGACCTTCCGTATCGGCCTGCCCGTCAACCCCGCGGGCCGGGATCCGCGGCAGGTCAATGAGGAGATCCAGGCCTGGGTCGAAGGCCAGATCGAGGAGATGCGGCGCCCCCGCCGCGGTTGATCCGCGCTGCCTAGATGTCGAGGTTCTCGGCGGCCAGGGCGTTGCGCTCGATGAACTCCCGTCGCGGCTCGACCTGGTCGCCCATCAGCGTCGTGAAGATCTCGTCCGCCGCCACGGCATCCTCGATACGCACCTGCATCAAGCGCCGGCTCTCGGGATTGACGGTCGTCTCCCAGAGCTGTTCCGGATTCATCTCGCCCAGGCCCTTGTAGCGCTGGATCGTCTGGCCACGGCGCGCCTCGGCCATCAGCCAGTCCATCGCCTCGCGGAAGCTCAAGACGTCGCGGCGTTGCTCGCCGCGGGCGATGTAGGCGCCTGCGCCGATCAAGCCCTGCAGGCCGTTGGCCAGGTCCGCGATCTTCCGGTACTCGGGCAGCTCGAAGAAGCGCAGCGGCCAGTCCACCCGCTCGTCGACGCCGTGCCGGGCGCGGCGCACGGCAAAGCCCTGCACGCCCTCCTCGTTGGCGTTCAGGTCGACGCGGTAGGCGATGCTGTCGCCGTTGGTTGTCGTCATCAGAGCCTTCTGCAGGCCGGCTGCCCACTCCGTGAGCCAGGCGCGATCACCGAAGCGTGCCGGTGTCACCTCCGGCTGGTAGAGCAACTGCTCGAGGACACGGGTGTCGTAACGGCGCGCAAGCCGCTCGATCATGGCGGACACGATCACGAACTGTTCCGCGAGGGCCCGCAGCGCGTCCCCCTGCAGCGTCGAGCCGTCACCGTTCACGTGCAGGGCGGCATTGTCGAGCGCGGACTTGAGCAGGAGCGTGTTCAGCTCCACGTCGTCCTTCACGTAGGTCTCGACCTTGCCCCGCTTGACCTTGTACAGCGGCGGCTGGGCGATGTAGATGTGGCCGCGCTCCACGAGCTGGGGCATCTGCCGGTAGAAGAACGTCAGGAGGAGTGTGCGGATGTGGGAACCATCCACGTCCGCGTCGGTCATGATGATGATGCGGTGATAGCGCAGCTTGTCCGGATCGAAGTCCTCGCGGCCGATACCGCAGCCAAGCGCGGTGATCAGGGTGCCGACTTCTGCCGAGCCCAGCATCTTGTCGAAACGGGCCTTCTCGACGTTGAGGATCTTGCCCTTGAGCGGCAGCACCGCCTGGGTACGCCGGTCGCGGCCCTGTTTCGCGGAACCACCTGCGGAATCGCCCTCGACGAGGAACAGTTCGGACAGCGCAGGGTCCTTTTCCTGGCAGTCGGCCAGCTTGCCGGGCAGGCCAGCGATGTCCAGCGCGCCCTTGCGGCGGGTCATTTCACGGGCCTTGCGCGCAGCTTCCCGGGCACGGGCCGCGTCGATCAGCTTGGAGGCGATGATCTTGGCTTCAGCAGGGTGCTCGAGCAGGAAGGACTCGAGGAATTCGCCGACCACCGTCTCCACGGCGGCCTTGACCTCGGAGGAGACGAGCTTGTCCTTGGTCTGGGATGAGAACTTCGGATCCGGCAGCTTCACCGAGAGCACAGCGGTCAGGCCTTCACGCGCATCGTCACCGGTGGTGGCGACTTTCTCCTTGCGCGAGGAGAGCTCCTTTTCGATGTAGGTATTCAGCGTGCGCGTGAGCGCCGCGCGGAAGCCGGAGAGATGGGTTCCGCCATCCTTCTGGGGAATGTTGTTCGTGTAGCAGAACATGTTCTCCTGGTACCCGTCATTCCACTGGAGTGCGCACTCGACAATGACTGCGTCGACGGTGCGGGAAAAGTGGATGACGGAACCGTGGATCGGCATCTTGTTGCGGTTGAGATGCTCGACGAAGGCGCGGATGCCCCCCTCGAATTCGAACACGTCCTCCTGGCCGTCCCGCTCGTCCATCAAGTGGATGCGAACGCCCTGGTTCAGGAAGGACAGTTCCCGAAGCCGCTTGGCCAGGATGTCGTAGTGGAACTGGATGTTGGTGAAGATCTCTGCGCTGGGCTTGAAGCGGATCACCGTGCCCCGCTTCTTCGTCTCGCCGGTGACGGCCAGGGGCGCGTCGGGCTCGCCAAGACGGTAACGCTGCTCGTGGGCCTTGCCTTCCCGGTGGATGGTCAGGTCCAGGGTTGCGGACAGGGCATTGACCACGGACACGCCAACGCCGTGGAGGCCGCCGGAGACCTTGTAGGAGCTGCTGTCGAACTTACCGCCCGCGTGGAGGACAGTCATGATCACCTCGGCGGCGGACTTACCCTCCTCCGGGTGGATATCTACGGGGATCCCGCGCCCATCGTCGGTGACCGTGATGCTTTCGTCGGCGTGAATCGTGACCGTGATGTTGGTGCAGAAGCCGGCCAGGGCCTCGTCGATGGAGTTGTCGACGACCTCGAAAACCATGTGATGGAGGCCGGTTCCGTCATCGGTGTCACCGATGTACATGCCGGGCCGCTTGCGAACCGCGTCGAGGCCCTTTAAGACCTTGATATTACTGGAATCGTAGCGCTCTGACTCGACCATGAATAACCCCGGATGCCCAGCCGGAAATTATAGCAAAGCTTGCACCGAGCCATGTTCCACGTGGAACGCCTGGGCGCCGGACGGAAGGGTTACCGCCGCCGGATCCAGGAAAGTGACGAAAGTCTGGGCTGGGGCAGTGGCGACCGCCGCGAGCAGGCGGGTCAGGTGTTCCCGATCCAGGTCGGCACCCGGCTCATCCACCAGCAACACCACGGTCTGCTGTCGGGACTCCGCGACCAGTTCCAGTTGGGCCAGGGTCAAGGCGGCGGCCACCAGCTTTTCCTGGCCCCGGGAGACGGTGTCCTTGGCGCGCCGGTTCCGGACACTGACCCGGAGGTCCGACCGGTGGGGGCCCGTGGTGCTGGTCGCCATCTGCAGATCCCGATCCCGGTTGGCCAGCAGGGAATCCGCCAGGGGCGTGCCGTCGGTCCAGCCGGGAAGGTGAGCCAGTTCGATGTCAGCGGCCAGCAGCCGTTCCCCCACCCGGGCCACCCGGGTCTGGAGCTGCTCCAGACAGCGTCGGCGGCAGGCATCCACCAGGGCACCCTCCGTGACCAGGGTGTCGTCCCAGACCCAGGCGGCGGCCGGATTTCGGGTCCTGAGGGCGGCGTTGCGCTGCTGGAGGGCACGACGGTAGCGCTGCCAGGCCGGTAGAAAGGTAGGTTCCACGTGGAACACGCCCCAGTCCAGGAACTGCCGGCGACCGGCCGGCGCGCCACTGACAAGCTCGTGACTGGACGGGTCCAGAAGCTGGACGGGCAGGGCCCGGGCCAGGTCGGCCCGGGTGCCCGGCGCGCCGTCGACCCGGACGGCCAGGCCGTCGGCCCGGGAGATCTCCAGGCCCACGCGGGTCGCAATCCCTGCGCCCAGGCGGGCGAACAGCGTGGCCCGGTCACCCCCGAAGTGAATGGCGGTCTCCGCCCGGGCGGCCCGAAAGGACGTACCCCGGCCAAGGAAGAACAGGGCCTCCAGAAGGCTGGTCTTGCCCGAGGCGTTGGCCCCGGCGATGAGGTTGAAGCCCGGACCCGGCTGGACCGTGACCGACTCGAAACACCGGAATGACGCGAGCTGGACCTCGGCGATAACCGGGGCCGGAGCGGGCGCCGTCACATCAGAGCCGCATGGGCATCACGACGTAGCGGGCCTGCAGGCTGCCCGGGCCGCTGATCAGGCAGCTGCTGTTGGCGTCGACGAAGCCCATCTCCACTTGCTCGTCGTCCACCGCGGCGAGAGCGTCCAGAAGGTAGTTGACGTTGAAGCCGATCTCCAGCGCCTGGCCGGTGTATTCCACCTCCAGCTCGTCCCGGGCTTCTTCCTGGTCCGGGTTGTTGGCCTGGATCCGTAGGGTCCCGTCGGCCAGCTCCAGACGCACGCCCCGGTACTTCTCGTTGGAGAGGATGGCCGCCCGCTGGAGCGCGTGCCGCAGCACGTCCCGGCCCGCCTTCAGGACATTGCCCTGGGGCTTCGGTATGACCCGCTCATAGTCCGGGAAACGGCCGTCAATGAGCTTTGAAGTGAAGCGAATATCGCCGATCGTGGCGCGAACGTGATTGCTGCTGATTGCCAGGACTACTGCCCCGTCACCGGTCAGGAGGCGCTGCAGCTCCTGCACGCCCTTCCGGGGAATGATCACCTGATGCCCCTCTGCCTTCGCCGCCTTCCCGTTGCCCTTGCTCGTTTCCGTCGCCACCTCACACAGGGCGAGCCGGTGGCCATCCGTAGCCACCGCCCGGACCATCTTCCTCCCGGTCTCCAGCAGGAGCCCGTTCAGGTAGTAGCGGACATCCTGCTGGGCCATCGCAAAATGGGTCTTCTCCAGCAACGTGCGCAGCTCTGCCTGGCCGAGCTGCAGGCTCTGTACCGCTTCGACGTCGTCCACCACGGGGAATTCGGCGGCCGGCAGGGTCCCCAGCACGAAGCGCGAGCGCCCCGACTTGATGACGAGCCGATCCCCGTCCAGCTGTACCTGCACGTTGGCGTCGTCCGGCAGTGCCCGGCAGATGTCGAGCAATTTCCGGCCCGGCACGGTCACTTCGCCACCGCTGTCGGACTTATCCAGCGGCACGCGCGCGACCAGCTCAACCTCCAGGTCGGTGGCAGTCACCGAGAGCTCCTGCCCACGAGCGACGAGCAGCACGTTGGCGAGTATCGGCATCGTCTGCCGGCGTTCCACGACGCCAATGACGGCCTGGATCGGCTTCAGCAGCGTTGAGCGTGACGTCGTGAACTTCATCCCCGGATCATCCTATGCAGCTGGCATTTTTGTAATTACTGTTCTTGGTCAAAGTCTACTTTGTAGTAGTTATTAGGGGCGCTTCCACCTGTTGATGACTGGGATCCGAAGCTGGAAATACAGGCGTTTTCATCTGCTTCAGGCTGTGCGCCACCCGGCGCAGGGACAATGTAGCACCTGTGTGGAACCTGTGTGCCCGCCTGCCCGGCGGTTTTTTCCACAGCATACCCACGGTACGTGCCGGGAGAAGTTCCAGCGCGTCTTCACAGTGCGCGCTCATACACTCACGCGGTCAGGATCCGGATCAGGTTCTGGTAGTCCTCGCGCACGCGCGACTCGGTCTCCCTCAGGAGCTTGACACGGCGGCAGGCGTGCAGGACGGTGGTGTGATCGCGCCCGCCGAACTGGTCGCCGATTTCCGGCAGGCTGTGGTTGGTGAGCTCCTTGGCCAGGCTCATGGCGATCTGCCGGGGCCGGGTGATCGATCGGTTGCGGCGCTTGGACAGCAGGTCGGCTACGCGCACCTTGCTGTATTCGGCCACGATCTTCTGGATGTTCTCGATCGTGACCAACCGGTCCTGCAGCGCGAGGAGGTCCCGCAGGGCGTCCTTGGCGAACTCCAGCGTGATCGGCCGGCCGGTGAAGGTGGAGTTGGCGACCACCCGGTGCAGCGCACCCTCGAGTTCCCGGACGTTCGAGCGGATGCGCTGGGCGATGAAGAAAGCCACTTCCTCCGGCAGTTCCTTGTGGGCCGCCGCGGCCTTGCTCATGAGGATGGCCACGCTGGTTTCGAGCTCCGGCGGGTCGATCGAAACCGTCAGGCCCCAACCGAACCTGGACTTCAGTCTCTCTTCTAACCCATTGACTTCTTTGGGATATCTGTCGCAGGTGAGGATCACCTGCCGCTGCTCCTCGAGCAGGGCGTTGAAGGTGTGAAAGAACTCTTCCTGGGACCGTTCCTTGTTCGCGAAGAACTGGATGTCGTCGATCAGGAGGGCATCCAGCGACCGGTAGGACGCCTTGAACTCATTGATCGTGTTGTGTTGCAGCGCCCGGACCATGTCGCCGACGAACTGCTCGGAATGCACGTAGGCCACCCGCGCGTCCGGCCGGTTGGCCACGATCACGTGCCCCACGCCCTGCATCAGGTGGGTCTTGCCGAGGCCGACGCCCCCGTAGATGAACAGCGGGTTGTAGCCCCGGCCCGGATTGCTCGCGACCTGGAGCGCAGCGGCCCGGGCCATCTGGTTGCTCTTGCCCTCGACGAACTTGTCGAAGGTGTACTCGGGGTTCAGTTTGCCGCCGATGGCTGCAGGGGCGGCCTTGGCCCGGCTGCCCACCGGGACGGCTGTCCGCTGCAGGTTGTTGAGGCTGCCGACCTCCACCTGCACGGACATTCCAGGGCTTTCCCGCAGGAAATCGGTAATCCGGCCGAGGCAGTTGCTGTTGACCCAGTCGACGACGAACCGGTTCGGCGCGAGCAGGCGGATGAGCCGGGGCTCTTCCACGGCCTGCAATGGGCGGATCCAGGTGTTGAACTGCTGTTCGGGCAAGTCGGACCGCAATTGCTGGACGCAGCGGCCCCAGAGAGAAGACTGCACGGATTCACCCCGTGAATCTGAATTATGGTTGTGGAAAGGGGAGGCCGGCAGTCTAACGGGCAGGCATCGACTTATCCACAGGCCCGCGGCCGGAGCAGCGGCTATTGACAGGCGGGAGACGGCTCCTTAACCTTCCGCCCTCCCGGCTATCCCATCCTTTTGTTTTCCGGCGAATTTCTCCATGAAAAGAACCTACCAGCCCAGCAAGCTCAAGCGCGCCCGGAGCCACGGTTTCCGCGCCCGCATGGCCACCCGCGGTGGTCGTCTGGTGCTGAAGCGTCGCCGGGCCAAGGGTCGCGCGCGCCTTACCGTCTGACGGTTCCGCGCAGGTCCGTCCACGCCACCAACCATCGATCAACGGTAGACCGCGATCGCTCCGTCGCCGAGTCTCCCCGCTGACCTTACCCGGCACACGTTTCCGCGGCAGCTGCGCCTGCTGCACAAGGCGGACTTTGATAGGGTGTTCGAGCACGGCCAGCGTTCCGCCGATCGTTACTTCACGATCCTGTACCAGCCGAACACGGCCCATCACCCCCGTCTCGGCTTCGCGATTTCCAAACAGAAGGTCCGGCTGGCTGTGGGCAGGAACCGCCTGCGCCGGTTGATCCGCGAAAGTTTCCGGCACCGGGTGCCGGGACTGCCGGCGGTGGATCTGGTGGTACTGGCCCGGGATGCGGCGACTGCCGCCGCAAACCCGGAGATTGCCGGCAGTCTCGACCAGCACTGGGTCCGCATCGCCACCGGCGCCAAGCAAGCAACAGGAAACAGCCGCACGTGACCATGGACAACCTGCGAATCTTCCTCTGGGTCGGCCTGCTCATGCTGATCTGGCTCACGGTCCAATCCTGGCAGCAGACTTTCGCGCCAAAGCCAGCGGACATTTCCGCGACCAGTGCTGCACCCGCCGCGACCGACAAGCCGCCCGCTCCGGCAGTCGGCGCACCGCCCGCGCTGCCGTCATTGACCGATGCCCCCGCAACCGCGGCGCCCGGCGTGCAGGCCACTGCCGCCGCGCAACCCGCTGCCCCGGCGTTGATCCGCGTGCGCACCGATGTCCTTGACCTGGCCATCGATACCCTTGGAGGCAACATCGTCGGCGCGACGCTGCCCACCTTCCCGGTCCACAAGGACCAGCCGGATGTGCCGGTGGAACTTCTGTCAGCCGATCCGGCGCGCTTCTTCGCCGTGCAGGGTGGCCTGCGGGCGGCGGACGGCCAACCCGAGGCCAATCACCTGGCCAACTTCACTCCTGCCAGCACGGAGTACGCGCTGGAGCCTGGCGCTGCCGAGCTGACGGTCCCCCTCCGCTGGGAAAGCCCGACCGGGGTGGTCGTCAGCAAGACCTACACCTTCCGGCCGGGCGCCTTCCGCATCGACCTTGCCTACACCGTCGACAACAAGAGTGCCGCGCCTTACCAGGCGGCAGAGTACCTGCAGATCCAGCGCCTCTACACGCCGCCGGACCAGAGCATGTTCGACGTGGAGACGTACTCGTTCAACGGCCCGGTGATCTACGACGGCGACAGCTACCAGAAGCTCGACGTGGAGGACCTGGCGACCCAGCCCTTCAGTCAGGCCATCGCCGGCGGCTGGTTCGCCGCCATCCAGCACCACTTCCTGGCGGCGGCGGTGCCGCCCGCCGCCGAGACATGGAACTATGCCGGCAGCTTCGCCGATGGCCGGTTCCTGGTAAGCGCCATCGGCCCGCTCCAGGCGGTGCCACCCGGCGGGTCCGCGACCTTCACGTCCCAGCTGTTCCTCGGGCCCAAGCTGCAGAAGGAGCTGGAAGCCACCGCGCCTGGCCTCGAGCTCACCGTGGACTACGGCCGGCTGACGCTGCTGGCGCAGCCCATGTTCTGGCTGCTCTCCACCGTGTACGGATTCGTCGGCAACTGGGGTGTCGCCATCATCCTGGTGACGCTGCTGATCAAGCTCGTCTTCTACAAGCTCTCCGAGACCAGCGGCCGGTCCATGGCGGGCATGCGCAAGCTGCAACCGCGGATGAAGGCCCTGCAGGAGCGTTACAAGGACGACCGCCAGGCGATGAGCGCGGCGCTGATGGAGCTCTACAAGAAGGAGAAGATCAACCCGGCGGCGGGTTGCCTGCCCATGCTGGTCCAGATCCCGTTCTTCATCGCTTTCTACTGGGTGCTGCTCGAGAGCGTCGAGATGCGCCAGGCGCCGTTCGCCCTCTGGATCACCGACCTGTCCTCCAAGGACCCCTTCTTCGTACTGCCGCTCCTCATGGGCGCAGCAATGTACTTCCAGCAGAAGCTGAACCCGCCACCGCCGGATCCGGTGCAGGCGAAGATCATGCAGTTCATGCCGATCGTCTTCACGGGGTTCTTCGCGTTTTTCCCGGCGGGACTGGTCCTGTACTGGCTCACCAATTCGGTGCTGTCCATGGCCCAGCAGTGGCGCATCAACAAGGTGCTCGGCGCCGACTGAGCCGGCGACCGGGCAGGGTGAGATGAGCAGGGCACCCGCCAGCACCATCGTCGCCCGGGCCACGCCGGCGGGGCGGGGCGGCGTGGGCATCGTCCGCGTCTCCGGGCCGAAGGTCCGCGACATCGCCGTTGCCGTGCTCGGCAGCTGCCCGGAGCCCCGGGTCGCCACGCTCCACGGATTCCGGGACGTCACGGGCCTGGCACTCGACACCGGCCTCGCGCTGTTCTTCCCCGGCCCCCAATCCTTCACCGGCGAGGACGTCCTTGAGCTGCACGCCCACGGCGGCCCGGTGCTCATCGACATGCTGGTGGAGCGCATCGTCGGGCTGGGTGCGCGGCTGGCCGCGCCCGGCGAATTCTCCGAACGGGCCTTCCTGAACGACAAGCTCGACCTGCTCCAGGCGGAGTCGGTGGCGGACCTCATCGACGCGGGGTCCCGCGCCGCAGCCCGGGCTGCCCACCGGTCCCTTGCCGGCGAATTCTCGGCGGCCATCCTGGGGCTCAACGAGCAGGTGACCGCGCTCCGCATGTACGTGGAGGCAGCGATCGATTTCCCGGAGGAGGAGCTCGACTTCCTCCGCACCGACGAGCTCCGCCGGCGCCTGGATGCGGCAGCCGCGGAATTCGACCGTATCGAGGCGACCGCCCGGCAGGGCCGGCTGCTCCGGGATGGCATCCACCTGGTGCTGGCGGGCCGGCCCAACAGTGGCAAGTCGAGCCTTCTGAACCGCCTGGCCGGCTACGAGGCCGCGATCGTCACCGACGTCCCCGGCACCACGCGCGACCTCGTGCGGGAGCAGCTGGAAATCGACGGGCTGCCGGTGCACGTGGTCGACACGGCCGGGCTGCGGGAGACCACCGACGTGGTAGAGCGCGAGGGCGTGCAGCGCACGCGCGGGCAGCTGGCGGTGGCTGACCTGACGCTGCTGGTGGTGGATGCGACCGATCAGGCGCCGCTTGCGGACCTGCTGGCGGAGGTGCCGGCCGGCGTGCCGGTGATCGTCGTGCGGAACAAGATCGACCTCTGCGCCGAGCCACCGGGCGTGGCGGCGGACGCCGATCCCGCCCTGGTCCGGCTGTCGGCCCTCACCGGTGCGGGGCTCGACGACCTCCGCCGGCTGGTGAAGTCACGGGTCGGCTTCGGCGACCCGGGTGAGGGCACGCTGATTGCCCGCCAGCGGCACCTGGACAGCATCCGCCGCGCCCGGGCGCACTTCGACGCCGGGCGGGAGCAGCTGGAGGTGGCCCGGGCGGGGGAACTGCTGGCTGAAGAGCTCAGGGCCGCTCAGCAGGCGCTGGCCGGCGTCACCGGGGAGTTCACGAGTGACGACCTGCTGGGGCGGATCTTCGGGTCGTTCTGCATAGGAAAGTGACCGGCTGCGAGAATTGTCACACCGCAGCCAGCCTCGAAGCGGGTATATTTTCAGGCAAGTTCAATGGTGGTTTGACCACCGAGGCAGGATAGCGTTATGGGCATTGGCGGGCTGCACATCTGGCACCTCCTGATCATCCTGGTGATCTGCGTGGTCATCTTCGGGACGAAGCGTCTCAAGGACATCGGCACCGACGTCGGCGGCGCGATCAAGGGCTTCCGCCAGGCCATGCGCGACGGTGACGACGACCCGCCGCCGCGGCGTGAGCTGCCGAAGCGCACCGACGCCGATTCCTGAGATCATCTGCCGCCGGCGACCGCTTACTCCACCCTCAGCGACGCCATGTCGATGGCGAACCGGTACTTCACGTTGCCCTTGAGCATCCTCTCGTAGGCCTCGTTGACCTTCTGGATCGGGATCACCTCCACGTCGGCGGTGATGTTGTGCGTCCCGCAGAAGTCGAGCATCTCCTGGGTCTCGGCGATGCCCCCGATGTTGGAGCCTGACAGGCTGCGGCGGGCCATGATTAGAGCGAACGAGGCGACGCTCAGGGGCTTTTCCGGGGCGCCGACCAGGGTAAGGTTGCCGTCGCGCGCGAGCAGGTTGAGATAGGCGTTGATGTCGTGGTCGGCGGACACGGCATCGAGGATGAAGTCGAAGCTGCCGGCGTGTTTCTTCATCTCGTCGGCATTCCGGGAAACCACGACTTCGTCTGCGCCGAGGCGGAGCGCGTCATCCCTCTTTCCGGGAGAGGTGGTGAACACGACCACATGTGCGTCGAACGCGCGCCCGAACTTCACGGCCATGTGGCCCAGGCCGCCGAGGCCGACCACGCCCACCTTCTTGCCCTTGCCCACGCCCCAGTGGCGCATGGGCGAGTAGGTCGTGATCCCGGCACAGAGCAGTGGCGCCGCGCCGGCGAGGTCGAGGGTGGCCGGAACGCGCAGGACGAAGTGCTCGTCGACGACGATGCTGTCCGAGTAGCCGCCGTAGGTGACGCCGCCGAGATGCCTGTCCGGCGAGTTGTACGTCAGCACCTGGTTCCGGCAGGCCTGCTCGTTGCCCGTCTGGCAGTGGGGGCAGCTCCGGTCCGAGTCGACCAGGCAACCGACCGCGGCGAGGTCGCCTGGCCTGAACTTCGTCACCGCCGACCCGACGGTCGTGACACGCCCCACGATCTCGTGGCCGGGGACGACCGGGTAGACGGTGGGCATGACCTTGCTCCACTCGTTCCGCGCCAGATGGAGGTCCGAGTGGCAGATGCCGCAGAAGAGTATCTCGATCTGGACGTCACGCTCGCCGGGATCCCGGCGGTTGATCCTGCTCGAGGCCAGTGGGGAAGTGGCGCTGGCGGCGGAATAGGCCCTGGTGTTGTACATGTGTTGAAGCTCTCGTGACCGTCTGGTTCCCTGTACGGATCATATCCACTTTTCGTGCTACGACGACTAGGCTAGCCCCATGGACGTATCCACCGACCGCGCCGCCCGCCTGTTCGTCATCCTGGCGGGGATCTTCGTGGCCAACGCCATCCTCGCCGAGTTCGTCGGTATCAAGATCTTCGCGGTGGAGACGACGCTGGGGCTGCAGCCCTTCAACTGGTCGCTGTTCGGGCAGACGGGCACGCTCAACTTCACGGCCGGCGTGATCCTCTGGCCCGTCGTCTTCGTCATGACCGACGTGATCAACGAGTACTACGGGCGGAACGGGGTGCGGTTCCTGACGTACCTGGCAATTGCTCTGATCTCCTACGCATTCCTGATCGCCTTCGTCGTGATCAGGCTGGCCCCGGCGGACTGGTGGGTCACGTCCTTCCAGCCCCAGGGCGTGGACAACCTGCAGACCGCCTTCGCCGCGATCTACGGGCAGGGGATGTGGGTGATCGTCGGGTCGCTGGTGGCCTTCCTCATCGGCCAGCTGCTCGATGTCTCGATCTTCCACCGGATCCGGCAGGTGACGGGGGAGAGGATGATCTGGTTGCGTGCCACCGGGTCGACGCTGGCCTCCCAGTTCGTGGACAGCTTCGTGGTGCTTTACATCGCCTTCGTCCTGGGGCCCCAGCAGTGGCCGCTGAACCAGTTCCTGGCGATCGGCACGGTCAATTACGCCTACAAGTTCCTGGCCGCGCTGGCGCTCACCCCCGTGATCTACGGGGTGCACTGGGCGATCGACCGGTACCTGGGCGCCGAGCTGGCCGACCGGCAGAAGCAGCGGGCGACGGCGGATCGCGGCTGAAGAGGGAGAAAAGCGAGAGAAAGGAGAGAAAGGTACCGGACACTTAGTTTTGTTAGTTTTTGGGGAGTGGCGCAGCAACGCTGCGCCACTCCCCAAAAACTAACAAAACTAAGTGTCCGGTACCTTTCTACTTCTGGGCGAGGAGATCGGGCATCACGATGGCGTTCGGGCCGCCGTCGGTGGTGGCGCAGTGCACCCGGTTGCGGCCGGCGTGCTTGGCGCCGTAGAGCGCCTCGTCGGCCCGCCCGATCAGGCTGGACACGGTTTCGCCCGGCCGGTACTCCGCGATGCCGATGGACACCGTCACCTGGTGCAGCCCGTCGAAGGGCCGCCGCACCACCGCCTTGCGCACCCGCTCGGCGCACCGGAGTGCGCCCCGCAGCGAGGTCTCGGGCAGCAGCACGATGAACTCCTCCCCACCCACGCGGCCGAAGGCGCTGCGGCCCGAGGCGCTGGCCGCCGTTGCCGGCGTCACGCCCAGGCCGCCGCTGTTCAGCACGTCCATGGTCCGCAGCGCGCCCCGCACCCGGCGCGCGAATGCGGCCAGGATCCGGTCACCGGCCTGGTGGCCGTAGCGGTCGTTCATGTCTTTGAAGTGGTCGATGTCCAGCAGACAGACGCAGAGCGACTCGCCGCTCCGGTCGGCCCGGGCTTTCTCCCGGCCCACCATCTCGAGGATGGACTGCCGGTTGTAGGAGTTGGTCAGGTGGTCCCGCGCGGCGCGGCGGGTGATCCGCTCGATGCCGGCCTGCAGCTCCACGTTCCGCGCCTGCAACTGCTCCCGCGCGGCAGTCAGGGTATGTGCCGCCAGGTACATGGCGCCGAGCAGGACGACGAGCACGAGGCCCGGCAACATCGCGGTCAGCAGCGCACCCGCCGGGGCCACGGCGTCGCCGCCCAGGCCGGCCTGGTGCATGAGCGGGACTGCGGCACTGCCGATGCCGGCGGCGGCCATCAGCCGGCCGAGCACCGGCAGGCTGGTGCCGGGCAACGCCAGCGCGATGGCCGAAAGGTACATGCCCACGCCCAGCACCGCGCCCGCCGGGATGCCGCCAGCGAACCAGATATACAGGGTGGCCCAGGCGATCCCCATCAGGGACTGGGCTGCCGTCAGGACGCCCTCGCCCGGCTGGTCCGTACGCGGCAGGCGGCCCAGGGCGAGGAAGAGGCCGAGCGTCAGGGCGCTGCCGGCGCCGAGCACCAGGCCCCCGCCCGCCGGCAAGGTCACCGCACCGGTTCCGTGGGCCAGTGCGGCGATGAGGGCCCAGACGGCGTAGAGGGCGGCGGCGCGCTTCGCGAGCCCGCTTCCCGGGCGCGGGACCGGCGGCGGAATGCTGGCGTCGGACGACGGGCTGGACGAGGGCACTGGCATGGCGAGGCCTTCTTGTTCTTCTTGTTGCTGGCGGTCGGGTCACGCCCCGTGTCCGGTGGCGGCCTGCCGTCCTTATTGAGCCGGATGCTGGCACACTGGCAGGGGCCAAACCGTGACGGGCTTCCGGGGATTTTTCTTGCCATAACGCGTCACGGCGGCCGGCCTTAGAATGCCGGCCGCCTTGGCCGAATAGCGGTCAACCGGACAAGCAAATGAGCAGCACCAGCACCTTCGACGTGATCGTGGTCGGCGGCGGCCACGCTGGCACCGAGGCGGCAGCCGCCTCGGCCCGCCTCGGCGCCCGCACCCTGCTGCTCACCCAGAACCTCGAAACCATCGGCCAGATGAGCTGCAACCCGGCCATCGGCGGCATCGGCAAGGGTCACCTCGCGAAGGAGATCGACGCGCTCGGGGGCCTCATGGCCGTCGCGGCCGACCGGGCCGGCATCCACTTCCGCACGCTCAATGCCAGCAAGGGCCCGGCCGTGCGGGCAACCCGCGCGCAGGCCGATCGCGCGCTGTACCGGCAGGCCATCCGCGCGCTGCTCGACGGGGAGCCCAACCTGCAGCTCTTCCAGCAGGGCGTCGAGGACCTGATCGTGGAGGGCGGCCGCGTCACCGGCGTCGTCACCCAGTCGGGGCTGCGTTTCCAGGCGCGGGCGGTGGTGCTCACCGTGGGCACCTTCCTGGCCGGGCGCATCCACGTGGGGCTCAGCAACCACTCCGGCGGCCGCGCCGGCGACCCGGCGTCCATCGGCCTCGCCGCGCGCCTCCGGGAACTGCCCTTCGACGTGGGCCGCCTCAAGACCGGCACGCCGCCCCGCATCGACGCGCGCTCCGTGGACTTCAGCGTGATGACCGTCCAGCACGGCGACCAGCCGCGGCCGGTGTTCTCCTTCCTCGGCCGGCGCGCCGACCACCCCCGGCAGGTGCCCTGCCACCTCACGCGCACCACCGCCGGGACCCACGACCTGATCCGCAACGCGCTGGACCGGTCGCCCATGTACACGGGTGTGATCGAGGGCGTCGGCCCCCGCTACTGCCCGTCGGTGGAGGACAAGATCGTCCGCTTCGCCGACAAGGACTCCCACCAGGTCTTCGTGGAGCCCGAGGGCCTCGACTCCACGGAGCTGTATCCCAACGGCATCTCCACGAGCCTGCCCTACGACGTGCAGCAGGCCTTCGTGCGGACGATCCCGGGCTTCGAAAACGCGCACCTCACGCGGCCCGGCTACGCCATCGAGTACGACTTCTTCGACCCGCGGGGCCTCCAGGCAACCCTGGAGACGAAGAGCCTCAGGGGCCTCTGGTTCGCCGGCCAGATCAACGGCACCACGGGTTACGAGGAGGCCGCGGCCCAGGGCCTGGTCGCCGGCATCAACGCCGCCCTGGCCGCGCGGGACGGCGAGCCCTGGTTCCCGCGCCGCGACGAGGCCTACCTGGGCGTGCTGGTCGACGACCTCATCACCCGGGGCACCACCGAGCCCTACCGCATGTTCACCAGCCGCGCCGAGCACCGGCTGCTGCTCCGGGAGGACAACGCCGACCTGCGCCTCACGCCCGTAGGGCGCCGGCTCGGCCTGGTGGATGACCGGCGCTGGCGGGTGTTCAGCGTCCGGCAGGAGGCGATCGCCGCCGAGCGCGAGCGGCTGGGCGCGATCATGCTCAGGCCCGCGGACGTGCCGCTGGACCCGCCGTTGCGCCGGGAGCAGCGCGCGCTGGAGCTGCTGAAGCGCATGGACGTGGACTACGCCAGCCTCACCGCGCTGGACGTGGTGGGCCCGCGCAACCCGCACCCCGACGAGTACCCGGAGCTGGCCAGGCAGATCGACGCCCAGGTGGAAATCGAGGCCCGGTACGCCGGCTACGTGCGCCGCCAGCAGGACGAGATCGAGCGCAGCCGGGGCACCGACGAGCTGCGCCTGCCAGAGGGCCTGGACTACGCCGCCATCCACGGGCTGTCCCACGAGGTCCGCCAGAAACTCGCCCGTCAGCGCCCGGCCACGGTGGGGCAGGCGGCGCGCATCCCCGGTGTCACGCCGGTGGCGGTGTCCCTGCTGCTGGTCCATCTGCAGAAGCGGCGCCGGTTGGCAGGTACCCCCGGGTGATGGCGCCGCGCCTGGCCCGGGCCGCCCTGCTGGTGGCGCTGCTGGCCGCCGGCTGCGGCCGGCCTGGCGAAGAGGCGGCCCTGCCGGTGCCCGCCCGGGTCCAGGTCGGTGGTGCCACCGGCGAGGAACTGGCGGCCGAGCAGATCCTGCGCAAGGGCAACGGCACGGAGGTCGAATCCCTCGATCCCCACCGGGCCGAGGGCACCACCTCCGCCAACGTGCTCCGGGACCTCTTCGAGGGCCTCGTCACGGAGGCCGCGGACGGGGCACTGATCCCCGGCGCGGCGGAGAGCTGGATCGTCAGCGACGACGGCCGCGTGTACACCTTCACGCTCCGGGCCAACGGCCGCTGGAGCAACGGCGACCCCGTCACCGCGGAAGACTTCGTCTTCAGCCTCCGGCGCAGCGCGGACCCCGCCACGCTCTCCGAGTACTCG
>Ga0268299_1002137_pt1 | contig 26035 bp, 17 predicted proteins | sample NOBtaG_FD_193484 | JGI IMG/M metagenome (GOLD analysis project Ga0268299, IMG submission 193484) | Activated sludge microbial communities from bioreactor in Nijmegen, Gelderland, Netherland - NOB reactor | ecosystem: Engineered > Bioreactor > Aerobic > Activated sludge | place: Netherlands...
CCGCTGGTCCATGCGCAGGAGACGAGCGTTGCTGAGGGCGACGCGATGGGTATAGCGGCCGAGGTATTGGAGCACCGACTGCGGACCGACGACCGACCCTTTGGCGAAGACGATCCAGGGGGTGCCCCGGAGGGCGTCGAGCGTGCGGCGCCACACGGCCGGATCGCGCCACGGGATCAGGCGTCCCTCGAACTGGAGCTGCTGCCGCGAGCGGAGTTCCTCCAGTCCGGCGAGGAACTTGCCGGCGAAGAGGGCGGCCACCGCCCGGACGGGGAACAGGTAGTGGGGTTGAGAGGGTCCCTTCCACTGCGCAGGATCCTCGGCGGTGAGACCGCCGCCGGTGACCAGGCAGTGGAGGTGGGGAGGATCCATCAGGTTCTGTCCCCAGGTGTGGAGCAGGGCGGTGAGACCGAGGCGTACACCGAGCCGCTCCTGTCCGAACTGCAGGAGCGTGGCCGAGGCGGCGTCGAACAGCAGGGTGTAGAGGGCCTTGGGGTTTTGCAGGGCCAGGGGTCGCAGGACCGCCGGCAGGGTGAAAACCCAGTGATAGTAGCGGACCGGTAACAACGCCTGTTGCTGACGCTCCAGCCAGGCCTCGCGAGCGCGTGCGGTGCATTCAGGGCAATGGGAGACGCGCAACTGCATGCGGGAGGCGTCAATGTCACGAATCTGGACATGGGTGGCCTCGGAAAGGCGCAGGCCGCAGCCGAAGACCGTCAGGAGGAAGACCCGGGCCAACGGATCGCCCTCCGTGCCCACGGTGATCAGCCGTTCGATCTCCTGACTGCTGAAGACCCGCGGGGGCTGGACCCGGCGCGCGGGGCGCTTGATGCCGGCGAAGTAGGGCTCGATGTCCTGGCCGAGCAGCCCGCCGTAGAACGCCCGGAGCGCGTTGATGGCCAGGTGGATGGAGGAGGCCGAAAGGTTGCGCTCGGTGAGGAGGTGGAGTATCCAAGCCCGAACCTCGGGCTGCCCGAGCTGATCCGGAGAACGCCTGTGAAATTTGGCCAGATCATAAATCCAGGAAGTGTACGCCTGGACCGTTCTCCTGGCCTTCTGCTGCAGGACCAGATGTTCGGTGAACCGCTGGCGCAGCGGCGTGATGCGGCCCGGAGGAGAACCCGCGTGGGTGTGGGAGGAGGTAGAGGAACCAATGCCTGATGAGTTGATCATAGGTCGGCACTCTCAGTGCCAGGCCTCCCCCATCTCCACCCTCGGCGAAGCCCCCCGCGCAGCGGCTTCGTTCAACCATGCGCTGCAGCGAACGTGCGCCCCGCCTTTCCGCCCGGAGTCTTGGGAGATTTCGGACGCGGACGGTGCGCTCCACCGTTTCGCCCGGCGCCCGTCGCTGAGCTTGGGTCGTTAGACCGCTACGCCGCGAGTTTTAACAGACATGAAAGCACATTGGCCATTCCTGCTCTTGGTTGTATCTGCCGCGCTGCTCGTTCTCGTGCGGTCTTCTAGTCACGCCGCGGAGTCCCCACGATCTCCGGTTTCCTACACTTGGCGAGTCGTTGCGCCCGAAGATGTCGGCATAGATTCTGTGCCGCTCGTGGAGATGTTCGATTTCGTGACAGAACATCGGATTCCGGTCCACAGCATCCAATTGGTTCGCCGCGGACATCTCGTGCTGGACGCCTACTTCCACCCCTACGACGGGCGGACGCGGCATGATGTGGCGTCGGTCACCAAGAGCATCACTTCCACACTCATCGGTCTGGCCATTGAACACGGTCACATTCGCGACGTGCAGCAACCCGTGCTCGACTTTTTTCCGGGGCGCACCATTGCTGGACTTGGTTCTCGCAAGCGCCAGCAGACGCTCGAACATCTTCTCACCATGCAATCCGGCTGGGATTGCGGTTTGGAGCCGAATGAGGCGCGGCTGTTCCAGATGCGCGGCCAACCCGATTGGATTCAATTCATGCTCGACCTCCCGATGGTCGCCGAGCCGGGCACGCGCTGGGCTTATTGCAGCGGTAATTGCCATGTGCTGTCCTGCATCCTCAGACAAACTACGGGTACTAACGCCCTCGCCTTCGCCCGCCGCAAACTCTTCGATCCCCTGGCCATTCGCGATGTCGTTTGGACGTCCGACCCGCAAGGCGACCATCACGGCTGGGGTGACCTCCAGATGCACCCACGCGACATGGCGAAGCTCGGGCAGCTTTTCCTCCAGCGCGGACGGTGGGGCGAGCGCCAGGTCATTAGCGGCGACTGGATTCGGCAAGCGACCAGCGCCCAGGTGAAAGAAACCAGCAACCAGGATCACTACGGTTACTACTGGTGGGTAAAAGGCGCCGACTATCCCGGCATGTTTGAAGCGGTGGGTCGCGGCGGCCAGCGCATCAATGTCTGGCCAGCAAAGGAAATGGTGCTGGTTTTCACCGGCGGCGGCTTCGAGCCGGGCGACTTGGCGGGTTACATCGTGAAATCGCTCAAGTCCGACCAACCGCTGCCCGCGAATCCCGAGGCCAACACCCGATTGCGGGACAAACTGGCCACTGCCATCCGGCCACCGGCGCAGCAACCCGTGCCCGAACTGCCCGTAATGTCCGCGCGGATCTCCGGGAAGACCTATGCGCTTTCGGCCAACGAACTCGATCTCGCAACCCTCACCCTTCAATTCGACAAATCCGCCGAGGCCACCCTCCGATTCCGGCGACTCGGACAGGAACTGCGTTGTCCGGTAGGTCTCGATGGCGTCGAACGCTTCTCGACCGACACGTTGGTGGAACTCCCCTTTGCCTGCAAAGGCCGCTGGCTGAATGCCGACACCTTCCTGCTCGAACTCGATCGCGTCGCGGGCATCAGCCTCTATCGCTTCAAACTCACTTTCGCCGACGAGGGCAACTCAGTGACCATCGCCCTCAGCGAGCGGAGTGGTTTGGGTGCCGAAGTCTTTAACGGCAGGACAGAGCCTTAACATTGCCGTGAGATGCTGAACAGATTGACAGAGATCCAGCGGTCTAACCCAGAAGCGGAATAGGTCGGGCGGGAGAGGGATGAGATTGGAATGGGCGTGAGATCGCCCGACTTATTTCGCCGGTTGGACGGAGCCGCGGAAGAGGCCTGGGCGGTATAGGAAAACCACCTCGGGAGAATGGACCGAAGGAGCCAGGACGGAGGAAAACCGGAGGGACACCGGGTGGCCTCCGGGTGGAATAAGGCGCTCAGGAGATAAGATCGGGGGTGGAAGATCTCTTTGAGATGAATTGCAACGGCCAAAAGACGAGTCGTGGCCGAGAGGGTCCGCTGCGTGGGCGAGGGTGGCGTCCACCGACGGGAGGCAGCAAACGATCTAGGGAGTCCTGAGGCCATGGGTCATGAACTGTCCCAGATCGGCGGGGGTTCTTCGGCCTGGAGGCGCACGAGACGGGCGCCGTGCCGGAGCGGGATAATCCGCCTTCGCCAAGGTTACGGCGGGATGAAGGCTCCGGAGGGCTTGCGAGATCCACCCGCCAGAGGATAAAGTGCCAGGTCATTTGTCCCCCCGGAAAACGGTCTCACGCCAAGGGCGCCAAGGCCGCAAAGGGTTGGAACCTCTCTCCGAAAACCAAATCGCTGAAGGGCCGGGGATTGGAGCAGCCTTGAATCATCCCATTGCATCCCCTGCCGGCGTCCGCGGCCATTGCGTGGGAAGGTGAACAGAGTGCCAGGTCATCCATTTGGTGCCGGGCGGAAGTCGTATTTCTCGCGAGAAATGGGGAGGCGCGAGCTCCTTGTCGCCTTGTCGGACGAAGGGCCAATCGTCCGACAGGCCATTTTCACAACCTGCTGTCAAAAAGCTATTTACAGAGACCAGAGGTCGCGGTACGAATAATCGCGGTTCTGTCGGTAAACTACCATGGCAGCACGCGCATGACGCCATCACGATCACCTTGGTTCGAGCGGGCACTCGCGCTTCTCGTTCTCGTGTCGTTCATGCCGACTCTGTTTTGGATCGGGCTGCTCATCGGTGCGACTGGTGGCAGTCCGGTGCTCGTCGCCGATGACTTCGCACGCGACGGAGTGCCGACGCGCACTCATCGCTTTCGCACGACAGGACCGGGCACATCGTTGTTTCGCACCCTCGGCAGGTTTCTGCGCCGATATTCCATGGACGAGTTTCCTGCATTGTGGAGTGTCGCGCGCGGGCACATCAGGTTGCACGAGGTCTTTCCTCACCGGAGGTCTTCGTGAGCACCCAACGGCCTCCGGCAGCGGAATAGGTCGGGCAGGAGAGGTGAGAATTTGGAATGGGCGGCGGATGCCCGACTTATTTCTGTCCGCCTTCGCAAAGGCTTCGGCGAGGTGAATTGGACGGAGCCGCGAAGAAAGCCAGGGCGGTATCACCAGAGTGCCAGGTCATCTGTTGGCTCGCCCCGCCATGCCACAGGGTCTCGAGCGGGCCTCACGCAATGGCCCCGAAGGCCGCAGAGGATGGAATGGGAATGACTCAAGGCCGGCACCCACCCCGCCCCGTCAGCGAATCTGTTTCCGGAGCAAGGTTCCACGCCTTTGCGTCCTTGGCGTGAGACCGGTTTCTCCAGGACTTCCATGGGGATGGCTTGCGGCCAGCGCCAAACTGAGGACCTGGCACTTTGTCGTTGTCAGCTCCACACCAGACTGGCCGCGGCCAGCGCGCCGAGCGTCCATGCCACTCCGCGGACTTCACGGAAGCGTCCGCTGAACAGTTTCATCAACGGCCAGAGCACAAAGCCGAAGGCGATGCCGTGCGCGATGGAAAAGGTCAGCGGGATTCCCGCCACCGTGGCCAGGGCAGGAACGGCCTCGGTGGGGTCGTCCCAGGGGATCTCCCGGACGCCCGCGGCGATCCAGGCGCCCACCAGCAACAAGGCGGGCGCCGTCGCCGGCGGATAGCTGCCCAGGCTGGTCACCAATGGCGCCAGCGGCAGCGCGAGGAGAAACAGCGCGCCCACGACCCAGGCGGCGCGTCCGGTGCGGGCGCCAATCGGCGCGGCCACGGTGCTCTCCATGTAGGCGCCCACCGAACTGGTGCCCAAGAGCGGCGCGGCCACCGACCCCAGGGCGTCCGCCAGCAGGCCGCGACGGAAGCGCGGATCCCCGCCAGCCCGGGCAGGATCCGCGACCGATCCGGTGGCGGAGGTCACCGCCAGCAAGGTGCCGGTGGCGTCGAAGAGAATCATCAGGAAGAGGACGAGACCGCCGCCCCACAGGCGCGGATCGAACAGAGCCCGCCAGTCCAGCCCCAGCAGCAGCGGTGCCGGCGAGGGCGGCAGGGCGGCCACTGCGGTCGGGAGCTGCAGGGATTTCATCGTGGCGCTCGATTGCACTGCGGCGCTTTGCGTGATCGCCTCCGGGAGGTGCGGCATGGCCAGGCGGACCGCAGCGCCCAGCACAAAGGTGATTCCGATTCCGGCGAGCACCGCGGCGCGCTTCCCACGCGCCTGGAGGGCCACGGTCGCCACCAGCCCGGCGAGAGCCACCAGGACATCCGGCGACAGCGGCGCGCGGGTGAAGGCGACCCAGGTTCCGGGATCGGGCACCACCACACCCGCCGCCTTGAGCCCGAGGAAGGCGATGAACAATCCGATGCCGCCGCGGATGGCCTGCACCAGGGACTTCGGGATGCCGCCGGCGAGCACCGAGCGCAAGCCGGTGGCGCTGACCAGGAGCAGGAGCAGGGCGGCCATCAGCGTCGTGGCGAGTGCGGCCCGCCATGGTTGCGGGTATCCGGCGGCCGCGGCGGCGGGAATCAGCGCGGTGACGAAGAAGAAATTCTCGCCCATGTAGGGCGCGGCGGCGATGGGGAGGCGTCCGATCCCGCCCATCAGGAAGCAGGCGACCGCGGCCGCCAGACAGGTGGCGGTGAACGCCGCATCCGCGGGAATGCCGGTGGAAATGCCGAGTGCCGCGCCCGACAGCACCGCCGGCTCCACCACCGCGATGTAGGCCACCGCCAGAAAAATGGCGAGGCCTCCCTGAAGCTCCACCCGGAGATTTGCCGGCGCCGGAGGACTGGGCTCGCCTTGCATGCCTTGCACGGAATGACCCTCCCGCAGTGCGGGAGGATCTGCAATCCGGGGCGCCGACAGGAACTACATCTTCTCGGCGTCCATTGCGTCCATTGCGTGAGCCTCCCGCAAAGGACGCGGAGGCCGCAGAGGAGGGATCGCGGTAGCCAAAGCTCGTTCCTCCTGAAGGGCCGCTCCGTCAGTCGAAGACCTCGACGGGGAGTCCGGTGCGCTGGCGGATCACCTCGGCCATGGCGTCGAGTTCGGCGCGGTCCAGGCGGGTCGCCCAGGCTTCGGGAGTCGGCCGGGCGATAGTATAGGCATGTACTTCGCGGATCCTTCCGCCACCCGCGAGGATCTCGCGCAACCGCTCGCAATAGGCCTCCAACTCGGCGGCCGGCATGGCTTCGCCGCGCATCCGGAAGAACAGGGACTGGATGATCACCGGCCGCACGCGGGCGGTCTCTAGAATGTTGCGCAGGATACGGTCGAAGCGGACGAAGGAGCGGTTGACCGCGCGGTAGTACGGCTCGGTGCCGGCATCGAGCTTGCACCAGTATTCGCCGTGGTGGCGGTCCATCAGCTCGAGACCGAGCCGCACGCTGGCCTTGTCGAGTCCGACGCAATCGGTGATCAGCACCAGTTTGGTGTCGTCGAGTCCGAGCGAGCGCTTCACACCGACGACGGTTTCCACGCACGCATCGAAATTGGGCACCATAGTGGGTTCGCCGTCGCCGCTGAAGGCGATATCGCGGATGTGCCGGGTCAACTCGGGAACCTCGCAAAATTTGGGCTGCTTTGCGAGCGTGCCGTCGCGGGCGTGGTCCACCAGCCAGACCAACTCCTCGCGAAGCTGGTCGAGGTCCACCTGCGTCGCGCGTCCCGGCGTCTTGCGGTCCACTTCGCAATACACACAGTCGAAGTTGCAGCGCTTGTCCGGATTGAGATTGACCCCGATGGACAGTCCGCGGGACCGGCGGGAAATGACCGGATAGACATACACCAGGTCCTGGAAGACCCGGCGGTGATCCTGGACGGCAGCCCAGGAACTCTGGATGGATGGCGGCGCGGCGGCCATGGAGCCACAGTACGGGGCGGCGTCCGGCCGGCAAGAGGCGAGCCGGGAAGGATGAACGTTCGGAGCCCCGCCTTCGGCGGTCACGCGCCAGCCAGCGGAATGGCGTTGAAAATCCGGACACGCATCAGATGCCGACGCTCCACCGGGTGAAGCCTGGACTCCGAGCCGGAGGCAGAAGCGTAATTTACCCTTCCTTTACAATTTGGCCGGCGCGCCCACATCCGGAATTTACAAGGCGGGTTCACATTTCTGTCACTGATTCGCCATCCCGCGGTCACTTGCGTTTGTCGCCTTCTATGAACTTCCTGACGTTCCTCCGTCGTTCCCCGGGCCTCGCCGGGCCCTTGATTCTCGCCAGCGCCTCCCTGATCACGGGCCTCTCGGCGCAGACGCCGCAGGAAGGCGGCGGGCCGCCAGGTCGCGGCTTTGGCGGCCCCGGCATGCAACGGGAGGAGACGAAGTTGGTGAAGGAGTTCGATCGCGACGGCGATGGGCGGCTGAACGCTGCGGAACGTCGGGCGGCGCGAGAACATCTCGCCGCCGCCCAGGAAGACGCGCCCCGCCCGGGCCGATTCGGCCGCCGGGGTGGCGCGGTGACGCCCACGCCGGGCCCGAAGGTGTCGCCAGCGGAGGTCGCGGCCTCCAGTGCGCCGTTCTACGATCCCGGAACACTGCGCACCCTCTTCCTGGATTTCGAGAACGCGGATTGGGAAAAGGAACTCGAGGACTTTCGTGACACCGACGTTCTCGTGCCGGCGCGGTTGACCGTGGATGGAAAGGCCTATGCGGACGTCGGCATCCATTTCCGGGGCATGTCGTCCTATCGGATGATCGGCGCCGGATCCAAGCGATCCCTCAACCTCTCGCTGGACTGGGCGCATCCGGATCAGAACGTGGGCGGCTACCGGACCTTGAATCTGCTCAACAGCCATGAGGATCCCAGCTTCCTCCGCTCGGTGCTGTTCTACGACATCGCCCGGGAATACCTTCCCGCGCCCAAGGCCAACTTCGTGCGGGTGGTGATCAATGGCGAGTCGTGGGGCCTGTACGTCAGCGTCCAGCAGTTCAACAAGGATTTCGTCCAGGAGTGGTACGGCACCCGGAAGGGCGCGCGGTGGAAGGTGCCCGGAAGTCCCGGAGGGCGCGGCAGCCTCGCCTATCTCGGCGACGATCCGGCGGCCTATCGCCGAATCTATGAGATCAAAAGCAAGGATGAGCCCGAATCGTGGAACGGGCTGATCCAGCTGTGCCGGGTTCTCAACGAAACGCCCCCGGACCGGTTGGAGAAAGCTCTGGAGCCCCTCCTCGATGTGGACGGCGCGCTGCGGTTCCTCGCCCTCGACAACGCGCTGATCAACAATGACGGCTACTGGGTCCGCACCAGCGACTACAACCTCTATCGCGACCCCCAAGGGCGGTTTCACGTGCTGCCCCAGGACGCGAACGAGACGTTCGGACGTCCGGGCGGACCCGGGTTTGGCGGACGCGGTCCGCGGCCGTTCGGAGGGGGCCCAGGCGATCCCGGCGGCCCTCCCCCGGGATCCGGGTCCCCGGGCGGGCCGGGAACGCCGCCTGGGCCTGGACCCGGCGCGCCCGGTCCCGGCAATCGGCAGCCGATCCAAGGCGTGGAACTGGATCCGCTGATCGCCGCGCAAGACGCCGCAAAACCGCTGATTTCAAAACTCCTCGCGGTGCCGTCGTTGCGGTCGCGATATCTGGCCTACGTGCGCCAGATCGCCGAGCGGGATTTGGACTGGGCCGTGCTGGGTCCGAAGGCGGAGCGCTATCATCAGTTGATCGCATCCACGGTGGCAGCCGACACCCGCAAACTGGATTCCACGGAGGCCTTCGAGAACAGCCTCCTCAAGGACGAGGGACGCACAATCGGCCTCAAAAACTTCGCCGACCCGCGCCGCGCCTACCTGCTGCGCCAGATCCCCGCCGCTCCCCAGGATGCCACTGCGAAGTGATCGGACCCGAATTCTTCCTTCTGCAACCATGAAATCTTCTTTCGCCGCGATCTGGCTCCTGGCGGGAATCGGAGCCGCCTGGGCCGCCGACAGCGCCCGCGTCGAACTCGATGTCGGCGCCTCCGAGTCCCGAGTGCGCGTCCTCGGATCCGACGACGACGACTGGTGGATCGAATCTTCCGCCGACCTGACGAATTGGACCCGTGCGATGCCTGGGCCATTGCTCTCGGGAGACGAGGCGACGGCTCCGGAGGCGCAACTGCCGTCGCCGGATGTCCCCGCCGCCTTCTATCGTGCCGTCCAAACCGGCGGACTGTACGACGACACTCTGGTCCGGTCCTTCTTCCTGGCCTTCGCGCAATCCAACTGGGCCGCGCTCCTCACCTCCGGACGCACCACCGGTTCCAATGTGCTGTGCCGCCTGGAACTGGACAATGGCGCTTCGCTCACCGGCGTCGGCGCCCGCTACAAGGGCAACAGCTCCTTCCAAATGGGCGGCGTCAAGAAGTCGGTCAACCTCGAGGTGGATTTCACCAATGCTGTCACCGAGTTGTTGGGATATGAAACCATCAACCTCAACAATGCCGCCGGCGACCGGACGATTCTTCGCGAACCCATTTACTTCAACGTCATGCATCGCTACGCCCCGAGCCCCCGGGGATCCGTGGCGAAGTTGTTCATCAACGGCGACTACTGGGGCCTGTATTCCCTGGCGCAGCAGGAGGACGGCGATCTGGTGAAGGAGTGGTTTCCCAGCAACGACGGCGACCGTTGGAGGGCACCCAACGTCGGCGGCGGCCAGGGAGGAGGGGGAGGAGGAGGTGGTGGCTTTTCCAGCGCGGCTTCGGCCCTGAGCTGGCTGGGAACCAATGCCTCAAGATACACCAATAACTACGAGCTCAAGAAAACCGCCGACCCCGACCGGGCATGGCAGCGCCTGCTGCACGCGATTGACGTTCTGAACAATACCGAGGCGGCCGCGCTCCGCGACGCCGTCGAGGACGTCCTGGCCGTGGATTCCTGGCTCTGGTTCCTCGCCGTGGAAAACATCTTTGCGGATGACGACAGCTACTGGAACAAGGGCGCCGACTACGGATTCTATTTCGAGCCCGAGAGCGGGCGGATTCACCCCATCGAACACGACGGTAATGAGGCGTTCATCACGGCCGATGTCTCGCTGTCACCCGTCACCGGGGCGTCCGGTTCCAACCGCCCGCTCCTGGCCAAACTCCTGGCCATTCCCGAACTCCGCCAGCGCTATCTGGCCCACATGCGCACGGTCCTCGCCGAGTCGTTCCATCCGGACGTCCTGACCCCGCTCATCCACCGGCTCAGCGTCCAAAGCGCGGATGCCCTGGCCGCGGACACCCGCAAGGGGTTCACCATGGCCGCCTACACCAATGAATTGCGCGCCCTGAAGAGCTTCGTGACCAACCGCTACAACTTCCTGACACGCCATGCAGAACTCACGCCGTTGCCACCGGTGATTGCCGCGGTGTCCGAACCGGAGCCGCCCGAGGCGGGTGCGCCGGCCACGGTCACCGCCGCCGTCCAGGGACGCGGCGAAGAGGGGATCGCCTCCGTCTGGCTGTGGCACCGCGCCGGCGTCGCGGGGAAGTATGCCCGCGTCCAGATGCTGGACGATGGCACTCATGGGGACGGGAACGCAGGGGACGGCGTGTTCGGCGCTCAGACGGTGCCGCATCTGGCCGGCGAGACGGTCCGCTACTATGTCGAAGCCCGCTCGGCCAATGCGTCCGGTGCCGCCGCATTCCACCCCGCTCAAGCCGAGGCCGGCCCGCTCAGCTATCGCGTCGCCACTCCGGAGGGCGGCGAATCGCCGGTGGTCATCAATGAATTCATGGCGTCCAACACCGACACCATTCGCGACCCGCAGGGCGACCGCGACGACTGGATCGAACTGCGCAACCTCAGCGACGCCCCGGTGGATCTGTCGGGATGGTTCCTGAGTGACAATCCGGAGAACCCGCGCAAATGGGCGTTTCCCTCCGAAACCACCATCGCCGCAGGGGGCTACCTGCTGGTGTGGGCCGACGAAGACGGCACCGACTTCCCCGGTCTGCACGCCAGCTTCAAGCTGTCCGCCGACGGCGAGCAGATCCTGCTCGTGGATTCGGATGCCCGGTTGAACGTCCTGCGGGATTCCGTCACCTATGGTCCGGTCGGTCCCGACGTGGCGCTGGGCCGCACCCAGGCCGCGCCCAACGAATTTCTCCCGGTGCCGCCCACCCCAGGCTCGGCGAACCCGTGAACGAACCGCGAAGGGGCGGCGCTTCCTCAGAGCCGTTGGGTCCTCCATCACCCGGAATGGGAGGGCTGGCGTGTCGTCGGCCCCAAATTGGATCCGGAACCACAGCGTCGAACCCTTCCAGCGGGCCGCTGCGAACCCAGCCCATGCGATCCTTGCGCGGCCTCCGATGCGCCCCCGGGCGTTCCGCCGCACGCGGGGCCCGGACCTGATCAGGAACCGCGACATGCGGTCCCTCCCAGCAGGGCATGAGAAGGCCCGCATGGGCACTTTTCTCCAGGCTCGCGCCCACGCCCGCCCCCTGCTACATCCCGGTCATCACGGTATGAGCAGGGAAGCACAGCGCCGGAGGGCGGGGCACCGGGGATTCACCCTGGTCGAGCTGCTGTCGCTGCTTTCCGCGCTGGCCGTGGGGCTGACCCTGGTGTCGGCCCTGGTGGCCAATGGGCGGGTCCGGCATCAGCGGACCGCTTGTGTGGACAATCTCCGGCAGGTGGCGCGCGCGGTGCATGCCTACACCACGGACCAGGGGAAGCGCCCCCGCTCCTTCAGCCGGGTCATGGCTTCCCTCGACTCCTCGGTCAACCCGGCGAATTTTTTGTGCCCGGCAGATCCCGCTCTGCGCGGTGCAGGCTCGCGGGACCGCGACACCAATGCCTGCTGGGGCAACTATGCCAACGCATCGCAAGAACCATGGATCCAGTCGAACCTCAGCGAACCGGAATCGGGATCGTGGTCTGCGGAGATGATCGAAGTGAAGGAGACGGAGCGGTTCTCCTATCTCCATCCGCTGGCCTGGCAGCGGCCGGCCTGGGTGCGGCTGAACGGCACGGGTCCGGACTTCGGGTTGGCGGCCTGCCAGTTGCACGGAGTGCGGGTGCCGCCGTTGCCCATCTGGATGGGCTTCAAGCCATTCCTCCAGTATGAGGGCGAGACATTTCGAGGGACCGACGAAGGAAGCGTCGTGAGACGCAAAGTATTCCGTCCGGGGGCCACCCCCGAAGGCCCCCCGGGGTCCGACTATCCCTGGGAATTCTACACCGACACGCCGCCTGGACCGCTCCGGTAGCGGCCTGCCCCGTATGACCACTCTTCCCCGACCTGCGCTGCGGCTCCTCGACGATTCGGATCAGGAACCGCTGCGTCCGTCCGCCTGGCGGCGCGCCTGGCGTGTCTGGACCGGATTGATCTGGGGTGAATGGTTTGCGCATTCGCGCCTCATCCTGGGCGTGGCCATGCTCTGGCTCGCCGCCGTGTGGTTTCTCCCCATCGTGGCGCATCCTTCCTGGATTCTGGCGTTGAGCGGATTGTTCGGAGTGGTGGGGGGCCCGGCCTTCGGCGGCAGCGACGTCATGGGCGGATGCGAGGAGTACACCTTTTCGCAACCGGCCACCCGCCGGCAGCGGTTCGATGCGCGTCTGTTCGTGGCCATCGGATGCCTCCTGGTGCTGACCGGACTCAATGTTCTGACCCTTCAGAACAATCTCACCGACCTCGTTCTCAGTTTTTTTGTGTCCACGGGCATCGCCGTGGTCGAGTTGCGGCGTCCGGAGTTCCTGTACGGCGTGGTGCTGGTGCTGCCGCTGGCGGCGCTGGCGGTCGGGTTCTGCGTCGCCGCCGTCGCCACCACCCGGGCGGTGGCCTACACCGCCTGGGTCTGGGGCGCCCTCGGCGCGCTGACCGGGCTTCGGGCGGGGCTGTCGCTGGAGGACTACCTGTGGGAGCGCCTCAACGGCCGGGTCACCATTCCCCTGCTGATGGCCATCGCGGTGATTACTATCGCCATCGCCCGGCGTCTCTATGGAGACAAGGAGGCCGGACGCACCTCCTCGCCGCTCCGCCTGCCTCTCAGCGGATGGGCCGCCCTTGGGGCCGCCGCCCTGGCCGGTCTGGGCGTGGCGCTGCTCCTGACCTGGTTCGTCGCCAACTTCGCGCGCTGGCTGTAGCCGCCTCCTTCCGCTTGTCACCGCCTTCGGATTTGGCTACCAAGGCGGGCTGTGAAAGGTATCGGAGCGCTTGCTTTCTTTTTCTTCTGGACGGTTCTAGGCGCCGCCGGGGTGGTCCTGGCGGTCAAGGGTCATGGGCTGTGGTTGCTGGCGATCAGTTTCCTCGTCTATCTGGGAATGCTCATCCGGTGGGGTTGTCTGGCCGAATCCCACGAGTCCCACGAGTCCCACTAGACCCGACCGCCGGTATCGCCGGACGGAAGTCCGGCGGGCGGGCGGAATATCGTTTCCGCCTGATTTTCGGAGTTCGGACCTGGTTTCCGACGCCGGCCGGCGATCCCGCCGCCTCATGATGAGTCGCAAATCCTCAAAATCCGCCCGCGCCGGAAAGGGTCCGCCCCCGCTCGAGTCGCCCGGGTCGCCAGCGCCACCGCGCTTGAAGCTGGGGCTTCCCAAAGGTTCGCTTCAGGAGGCCACTTTGGAAAAGATGGCCAAGGCGGGATGGAACATCACGGTGTCCAGCCGGAGCTATGAGCCCTACGTGGACGATGCCGAACTGACCCTCCGGCTCATTCGCGCCCAGGAGATCAGCCGCTATGTCGAGCTGGGCTATCTGGACGCGGGCATTACCGGACACGACTGGATCATCGAGAACCACAGCGACGTCCACGAAGTCGGCGAATTTCTCTTCAGCAAGATCTCCCGCCAGGCCACTCGGTGGGTGCTGGCGGTGCCTGAAGAATCCGAGATCCGGTCGGTGCGCGATCTGGAGGGCAAGCGGATCGCCACCGAGGTCACCGGCCTCACCAAACGCTGGCTGCGAAAGCATGGCGTCCGCGCCGAAGTGGAATTCTCCTGGGGCGCTACGGAGGTGAAGGCCCGGGAACTGGTGGATGCCATCGTCGAGGTCACCGAAACCGGCTCGTCGCTCCGTGCCAACAAGCTGCGGATCGTGGAGACCCTCCTGGAGAGCACCCCGCGCCTGATCGCCAACCATGCCGCCTGGAAGGACTCCTGGAAGCGCCGCAAGATCGAGACGCTCGCCCTGCTGCTCCGCGGGGCCATCGAGGCCGAGGCCAAGGTCGGACTCAAGATGAACGTGCGCGAGGCCCATCTGCCAAACTTGTTGCAATCGCTACCCGCCTTGCGTAATCCCACGGTGTCCGGGCTGAGTCAATCTGGCTGGGTGGCCGTCGAAACGATCATCGACGAGGCGGTCGTTCGGGAAATGATTCCGCAGCTCAAGGCCGCCGGAGCGGAGGGCATCATTGAGTATCCGCTCAACAAGGTGGTGTATTGACCACCAGTCACCAGTCACGAGATCACAACGTATGGGTTCACTGAAGAAGCGCCGGAAGGCGAAAATCAACAAGCATAAGCGTCGGAAGAAGCTGCGTCAGAACCGCCACAAGAAGCGCACCTGGCAGAAGTAGCGGCGGCTGCCGTCAACGCCATTTTGGCGCGGCTCTGCTTCCCGGGGTCGCGCTTTTTTATGCATCTGCGGCGATGGGCAACATCGGGATTGGCCGCCGGACTCCTGGCGGCCATGGGAATGACCGGCATCGGATGCCGGACGACCGACGTTGGACCCCAAGGGACGAAGACGGCGGTTGCGCCGGTTCCGGCAGAGGAGTCCGAGGCCGACATGGAGCGGCGCATCCAGGCCCATGCGGCCTTCGCCGCCGGGGTGGTGCATCAGGAGCGCGACGAACCGGAGGCGGCCTTCCAACAGTTTGCGCGCGCCGCCGAGAAGGATCCGGCCAACGAACCGCTGGCCACCGAGGTCGCCGGACACTACCTGCAGCGCAATCGGCTGGACGACGCGATCCGCGTCTTGCGGCGGACGGCGGCCCAGCCCGGCACCTCCGGGGTCACCCGCGCTCTGCTGGCGATGACCCTGCGCCGGGCGGGGCAAACCAATGACGCCATCGCAGTGTACCGGGACGCCATCCGGGCCACCCCGACCCTGCTGGCGGCCCATCAGGAACTGGCGGAACTGTACTTGGCGCTGGGACAGCCTGGGCCGGCGAGAGAGATCGTCGAGGACTCGCTCCGCGCCGACAGCAATTCGCCGGTCCAATGGCTCAATACCGCCGATCTGTTTGCCTGGCTGGCGCAGGCCGATCCCGGATCCCAGGCGGCTGCGGATGCCGGACGCCGCACCGCGCTGGACCGCGCCGCCGCGTTGAAGCCCACCGATCCCGGCCTGCTGCTGCGGCTGGGGCGCGCCCGCATGGAGCTGGGTGACGCCGAAGCGGCCGAGGCGTTGATTCAAGAGGCTGGCCGTCAGCTCCCGAAGGATCCGGCCGTGGCCGCCAGCATGGCCGAACTGCTCATCCGCGAAGGACGACTCAAGGAGGCCCGTGAATCGCTGGAACTGCTCAGCCGGTTCAATCCCACCTCTCACTTTCCGTGGTATTTCCTCGCCATCGTGGACCTGGAGGAAGGACGGGGAACGGAGGCCATCGGCAAGTTTCATCGGGCGATCGCGTTGAATCCCGAGTTTGAACCGGCCTACAGCGATCTGGCGGTCGCCCAGTTGAACCAGAAGGAGATTTCGGAAGCCCTGGAAACGCTGTCCAGGGCGCGCTCCCGGTTTCCCGACTCGCACCGGCTGGTGCTGCTCACCGGGGTGGTCCAGGCCCGCGCGGCAGATCCTGCGGCAGCGCTCGCCTCGTTTGAGGAAGCTGAACGGACGGCCCGGAGGGTCTCCCCGGAATCCCTCGATCACCGGTTCTATTTCCAGGCCGGATCGGCCCTGGAGCGCGGCGGACACGTCCCGGAGGCGGTGCGCTACCTTGAGAAATCCCTGGAACTCAAACCGGATTTTGACGAGGCGCTCAATCATCTCGGCTACATGTGGGCGGAGCGGGGAGAAAATCTGGACCGTGCTCTGGAGATGATTCAGCGCGCCGTGGAGGCGGAGCCCGAGAATCCGGCCTACCTCGACAGTCTGGGCTGGGTGTATTTCAAGCTGGGGAAGCCCGCCGAGGCCCTTCCCTGGATGGAAAAGGCCGCGCGATTCCTGCCGGAACCCGATGCCACCGTGCTCGATCACCTGGGGGACGTGCTCCAGGCGCTGGGCCGGACCCCGGACGCGCGCGACGCGTGGGAAAAGGCCTTGAAAGTGGAATCGTCGGAGGCGGTCCGGAAGAAGCTCGGCCTGCCGCCGGAATGAGGGCCGGGAAAGCTACTTCTGGTTTGGATCCAGCGACTTCGGATCAATGGCAAACGGGGACTTGGGCTGGACGAACGGGATGGGCTGGGTGCGGTAGAAGGTGAGACGATAGGCCACGAAGGCCACCGCCAGGGTGATCAGGGTGATGACGGCCAGGCGCTGGGTCGCCTTGCGGGTTGCGGGCGAGACCCTGGGCTTTAGCAACGGTCCGGAATGCGTCTTCCCCGACAGCAAATCGCGGGTGCGTCCCAGCACCTTGCCGCGGTCGAAGCGCCCGGGTCCGGGAATCTCCAGGTTGAAGAAGCGCGCCTCGCAGCCGTTGCGCGGACAGTAGCCCAGGCGCAAGCGCTCCAACTTGGCGGGCAGCTCCCGCTCCCGCTCGGCCACCGCCAGTTCCCCCAGCTCGGCGCCCGACACCGGAAGCCCGCACCCGACGCATACCGCCCGGACCCCTGCCCCGAAAAGCGCGTGGAGCTCCTGTCCGCCCACCCCCGCCTCGCCCAGCGCCCGAGCCAGCGCCTCATGGACGCGGGGAAGGTCGGTCACCGGCAGACGCAATTCAGTGAGCGACGGCGCCTCGGGGGGCGCTGATTCGGGCGCGGACGACGCGGGTGCGGTGACGGAAGGTTCGGACTCAGCCATGCCAACGACTTGTATCCCGCGCCACCCTACCTGTCAGGCCCCTTGTACCACATCCAGTCCGCAGTCTCCTCATAGGGATGCAACGGATCGGCGGCCAGGGCGCGTGTGAAGTTGTGCTGCCGGGTGTGGCCATCCGCGAACAAAATAGGCGAGACGAAGCGGGCGGGCGCGGTCCGCGGATCCACAAACTCCGCGGGTCCGGCCGCCGCGAAATGCCATTGGTACCACCGCGGACCGGTGTCCGGACATCCGTACAACCGCGCCGCCGGCTCGTACATGACGATGAATCGCGACGGATCCGGGATCCAGCCCTCGGCCTGTCCGGCCAGCGTGGCGGGCAGCACCGGCGAATTGCGCCAGGCCTGGAACCCGCCGCCCGACAGCACCGTGGGCGTGCCGCCGTTGTATTGGTAGCTCATGCCCAGCGTCTTGAAATTCGATGGGCTGAAATCGGGGCCGCATCCGCTGCTGCACGGCAGGATTCGTTGCCCGCGGTCATCCGGGCAGCGGAAGACGTCCGAAGGCTTGATGTAGTGCCAGAGCGGACGCGACCGCGCGTTGGGAAAGCAGGCCGGGTTCAGCGGCTCGCGTCCGCCCAGCGCCTGAAGCGTCGGCCGCGGGATCGGATCCGCCGGCAGTCCCGTGAGCGGATCCATCTGGGTCACCGTCGCCGGGGGAAACCGCTGCTGGTGGTCGTCCACGTACATCTGGATCGCCAGGCCCATCTGCCGCAGGTTGTTGATGCAAAGGATCATCTTGCCCCGCTGCTTGGCTCCGGAAAGGGACGGCAGCATCATGCTCGCCAGGATCCCAATGATGGCGATCACCACCAGCAGTTCGATCAGGGTAAATCCCGCCCGGCAGCCTGCCAGAGCGTGGGAAGGCCCTTTCGCGGAACGTCGCATCCACGGCATGAAAGCAAGTTGGCCGACAGTTTACGCATGTAAAGTGAAAAGCCGGCAAAAGTCCCGCTGTCGTTGACGGGCCGGCTGGCTTTCCCAACCTTGGCGCGGTGACGTATGGAATCGCGAGACGGGTGGCGCTGGGGGCGGGATTGATCCTGATCCTGCTGGGCGGCGGATGCGACCGGTGGAGCGCCGGCGCGAGAAACGAGACGCATGAGGCCAATTACATCGAGGGAACCAATTTCCGGTTCCAGGGGCAGACCAACCGCGCGATCCAAAGCTTTGAGCGCGCCCTGCATGTGAATCCGTCGAACGTGCACGCCCACATGGCGATTGCCGACCTGTTCTACGGCACGGAGGATTTTACGAGCGCCGCCTACCACTACCGCCGCTGCAAGCGACTCCAGGAGGAGCGGGGCATCAAGCCCGACCAGACGCTGCTGGGGCTCATCGAATCCTGCGACCTGCAGCTTGCAGTCCGGTTCAGCGACCGCCTGATGCGCCAGCAGACCGATGCGCAACTGGAGGAATTCCGGCAGAAACTCGCGGAACGCGAGGACACGATCCGGAAACTCCAGCAGGAGATCCGCCGCCTGCAGTCGCTGTCCCAGGGAGCCCCGGCCCCACTCCAGAACGCGGCCCCGGTCGCCATCGAGCGAACCCAGCCGCAGTCGGCCCAGACCCCCTCTGCTACGCCCCGAGTGGCCGATGCGGGAGCCGCCCGGGTTCCGGTCCGGACGCCTCCCGCGACCCCCACCGTCATCCCCGACCCCGACCCGCCCACTCGCACCCCCATTTCCGCTTCCACCCGTACATCGCCAGCGCAGTCGTCCCCGCCGTCGTTGTCGCAGACACGGACGCCGGTGAAACCGGCCAGCCGCACCCGGAGTTACACAGTACGCCGAGGCGACACCCCAGCATCCATCGCCCGCCGCGCGGGCATCTCCATCAAGGCGCTCATGGCGGCCAACCCCCATCTCGTTCCGACCCGCATGCGTCCGGGCCAGATCCTCCAGGTCCCCGCGCCATGATGACCGCCGTCCCGTCCCCGTTTCACGTCATGTTCCTCCGGGGTTTCCCCAAAACCTGACTCCCCATGATTTCCCGCGCCTTCCTTGCAGCGGTGGCCGTGTTCTGGGCGGTCATGAATTTTCTGCTGTGGCGGGCGGAGTTCGGACGCGGACGCGGAACGCTTTCCGACGTGCCGCTGGGCACCGTGCTCGACCGCGTGCTCAACGCCCCCGACCCGTCGGTGCTCGTGGTGCGGCACCGGGGCGAGTCCGTGGGCCTTCTGCGGTGGATTCCCACGGTGACCGAATCGGCGCCCGCCGTAGGCGAAGAAGCGTCCACGCCCGAAGGCATGGTCGAGGCCACGGGATATCAGGTGGACGCCGATCTGAACCTGAACGGCGACACTCCCTCGGAACGATGGCGGATCCTCATCCATCTCGAACTCGACACCAACTACGTCTGGAAGGTGCTGTCGGTGCGGCTGTTTCAGCGTCCGGCCAACTGGGAAATCACGGCCAAGGCGGGCGACGATCGGATCCGGCTGCGGTTCGAGGAGGGACGCAATTCGTGGGAACAATGGTTCTCGGCGCGCGATCTCCGGCAGGCGGGATCTCTCCTGGGACCGTACGCCGCGCTGGTGCCCGAGGGGTTGACTTCGGGCCTGCGTGGCATGGACCCCGAACAATGGCGCAACGCCATCCGGTGGGAAGCCCGCAACGACTGGCTGCAGGTGGGACGCAATCGGGTGCGCGTCTTCCGCGTCGAAGCCACCGTGCTCAACCAATACGAGGCCACCGTGCAGGTCAGCCGCGCCGGCGAGCTGCTGCAGGTGCGCCTGCCGGACCAATTGCATCTGTCCAACGAGGCGTTGCCTTTGATCGGGGGCCACCCGGGAAACGGCGTCCGATGATCGAGATCCGGGAGGTCGTGAAACATTTTGGGGACGTCCGGGCCGTGGACGGCCTCTCGCTGACCGTGCCCAGCGGCGAGTTCTTCTGTGTGCTCGGCCCCAACGCCGCGGGCAAGACCACCACGATCAAGATGGTGGTCGGACTGATCCGCCCCAACTCCGGCAGCGTGCGGGTGGCCGGATTCGACGTGCAAACCCAGCCGCTGGAGGCCCGCGCGCGCCTCAGTTACGTGCCCGATTTTCCATTCCTGTACGACAAACTGACGCCCTGGGAGTTCCTGCGCTTCACCGGGCAGCTCTTCCGCATGGACGACCGGGCCATCCGGGACAGCTCCACCGAACTCATCGAGCGGTTTCACTTGGGCGAATGGCTCAACAAGCCCATTGAAGGCCTGAGCCATGGGACGCGCCAGCGCGTGGCGATCGCCAGCGCCTTGCTGCACCGGCCCGAGGTGTTCGTCATTGACGAGCCGATGGTGGGACTCGATCCGCACCATTCCCGCGTGGTGAAGGACTTGCTCCGCGAGCGGTCCCGCGCCGGCATGACCATCTTCCTGAGCACGCACCAGATTCCAGTCGCCGAGGAAATGGCGGACCGGGTCGGCATCATCCACCGCGGCAAGCTCCTCGCCGTCGGTACCCCGGAGGAAATCCGCCGCCGCGCCGGCGCCGACCTCGCCCTGGAGGAGGCGTTCCTCGCCATCACCGAAGACGAACCGGAGTCCGCCCCGCCCCCGGGCTCCGAATCCTGAGGACCCGGCCATCCCGCCCCCCGCCGATGTCCCCCCTTCGCCTCCTTCTCGATGTCGCCGTGCGGTCCGCCTGGCGACGCCTGCTGGCGCTGCGGGAGCAATCGTGGCTGCTGGTCGCGCTGATCACGACCTTCCTGGCCGGCTACGTGGTCCTCGCGTTCACCCTCTTCTACGGCGGCCTCCGGTTTCTGTCCCGGTTTCCCGGACTGGGAGGCCTGCTCGTCGAGCGGCTGCTGTATCTGCTCTTCGCGTTCCTCTTCGCGCTGCTGCTGCTATCCAATCTGGTCATCGGCTACACCAATCTGTTCCGCAACCGCGAAACCGCCTTCCTCCTCACGCTGCCAGTGCCGACTCGGACGGTGCTCCAGTGGAAGCTGATTGAGTCCACCATCCTCGCTTCCTGGGCGTTCGTGTTTCTCATTGCGCCGCTGCTCGGCGCCTATGGACTGGTCCACCGTGTGGACTGGCACTTTTACCCGGTGGTCCTCGTCATGATCGCGCTCTTCGTCGTGCTCCCGGGCATCGCCGGATGCTGGATGGCCGTCGCGGTGGCACGGCTCCTGGACCGGAAGGGATTCCAGATTCTCCTGGTCTCCCTGCTGCTGGCCCTGGTCGGCGTGGTCTTCTTTCGATTTCGCCCGGAACCGATCACCGACGAACTGCTGGAGACGCGCGTGCTGGCGGTGATTGACCGGCTGTTGGACAACACCCGGTTCGCCCAGTTCCCCTTGCTGCCCAGCTATTGGCTCAGCGCCAGCGTGCAGAACTGGAGCGAAGGCGCGGTGCGCACGGCGCTGTTCTTCGCGCTGGTTCTCCTGAGCTACGTGCTGTTCTTCGGCACGCTGGCGGCGCGGCATCTCGGCGGCGCGTTCTACGAGGCCTCCAGCACCGTGCACAGTCGCGGCAGCATCTTCTCCCGATGGGCGTGGTTCCAGCGCTGGGAGCACCGCCGCCGGGGCGCTCGCCGCCGAAGCGTGTCGCTGCGCCCGCGCGATTGGCTGGATGCCCTGCTGGCCTGGCCCGGCGTGGTGCCGTCCGACGTCCGGGCCCTCGTCGCCAAGGACCTCCGGGTTTTCTGGCGCGACACCACCCAATGGGGACAGACCCTGATGCTCTTCGGACTGCTGTCGGTGTACATCATCAACCTGCGCCATTTCACCCGTCAGCTCGACTCCCCCTTTTGGATCTCCCTGGTGAGCTATCTGAACCTGGGCGCCTGCGCGCTCAACCTGGCCACGCTGACCACGCGGTTCGTGTTTCCGCAGTTCTCCCTCGAGGGCAAGCGGGTCTGGGTGGTCGGGCTGGCGCCCATCGGGCTCGTCCGCGTCGTACGGCTGAAATTCTGGCTCGCTGGCGTGACCACTCTCGTCGTCACCCTGGGCCTCATCCTGCTCTCGTGCTCCATGCTCGGACTCGACCTGGCACATCAAGTGTTCTTTGGCCTCACCATCACCGTCATGACGTTCACGCTGAACGGCATCGCCGTCGGACTCGGCGCGCTCTATCCCAACTTTCGCGAAACCAATCCGGGAAAAATCGTGAGCGGATTCGGAGGCACGTTCTGCCTGGTCCTGAGCTTCCTCTACATCGTGGGCTCGGTGGTTCTTCTGGCCCTGGGCAGCCCGTGGGGATGGCGTCCGGAAGCCATGGACCGTTTCACACCGGCCCGGGCCGCCACCGCCTGGGGCGCCTTTGTGCTCGTGAGCATCCTGGCCGGCTGGCTCCCGCTCCGCCTCGGCCTGCGCAAGGTCGCCGTCACGGAACTCTAAATTCACCCTGTCCGGGAGGCCTGTCGGATATGGCAGCACGGATTGCTCGAATGGCCACTGGAAGAAACGCCTCGACAACAGGTTGCGGCGTGGCCAGCATTATTACAATATCAATATAACAACCGAGCCTTTGTAGGCGGCAGCTTCACACGACTCACTATGGCACGATTCATTGCCGTATTTCCCGTCTCAGACGAAAATTTGAAAGCCTTGCCTGTAGCGGACCTCGACGCTGCGATTGTGTTCTATGTGCGTGTTCTTGGGTTTTTGGTCGTGCAGAGAAGTACCTCAGCTGCGACGTTGAGTCGTGACGATATCAACATCGGCCTGGTCTTCCGAGACGATCATGAGCCAGGACGAGCTGGGTCTTTGGCATTCGAAGTTGACGATCTCGCAGCCATGCACACCGAGATCCAGGCCTCTGGAGGACAGCCCGGCGAATTCGGTGAAGACGAGTGGGCTGGCCGGCGTCACTGCACATTCTTTGTCCGGGAAAGCGGGAATGGCTATTGCTATTGCTTTTTTCACACTTTGGCCAAGGTCTGATGCAGACACTGCCGTCTGACAAAAGCCGAGACACCGAACGTCGCGATGACGCTCTGGTCTCATTCTGGACGCCCGCGGCGCGACGCCGGTGATCTGCAACGTTGGCGACTACGCGCCATGAAGACCCAAGTCGAATTCCGCTCATCCAAGTTCCCGCCCCACGAAGGCGAGGAGGAGCAGATCAATCCAGGACTTTGGGGCAAGAGACTTGCCGAGTATTTGCTTCAGAAGCTTACAGAAAGAGGGCTTGAAACTGAGAGTAGATTGCATCGGATTGGGGCTGGTATGTCCCTGTGCGAAATGGGGGATTTCGGCTCGCTCTGTGTTGCGGCCACCGTCATGGAGATGACGACAGGTTCTTGTGTTTCACTGACCCGAGCACTCCCATCGTGAAGAATTCTTCACAATAAGATTGATGCCACATCACGGCTCACGGAGGCACTCCAGCAAATTCTCGCTTCCGACATGGATATTCCGGAGATAGTATGAACAGAGCCACGATGACGCTACCCTGCCAGAACCAGAGTGCCGCAGCGAAACGCCGCCTCGCCGGGCAGTCGGGCGGTTCCGATAAATCTATCAGCGATTTGTTGCAGATGACCGTGCGGCGCCGACAGCGGTCAGTGAGCTAGGGTCTGGACATCAGTGCACATCGCATGCAACCAAGCCCAAAAGGACGAGTAGTCATCAGGCCGCCAGCCCAGGAGGATTGCCTGGCATTTCTTTCCGCAGTTCGTCGCAGCCGCGATCTGCATGGTTCGTGGGTCACGCCAAAGGCAAGAACCGAAAAGGAATTTAGAAGATATCTGGAGCGCTTTGGCTTCGACCGTCATTACGGATTTTTGGTAATCCATCGCACGTCGAGTGACATTGTCGGGGTTATCAATATCAACGATGTGATTCGCGGGGCTTTTCAAAGCGCCTCCCTCGGTTATTATGCCTTTGCGCCCTATGCGGGCCGTGGGCTGATGCATGAAGGGATGCGGCTGGTGCTTAAGTTCGGCTTTGGGAAGCTCAAGTTGCACCGCTTGGAGGCCAACGTTCAGCCGGACAACCGGGCGTCGATTGCTCTCGTGCAAAAATGCGGATTTGTTCGAGAGGGATTGTCCCGCCGGCTGTTAAAAGTGCGCGGACGATGGAGGGATCATGAGCGATGGGCTCTTCTTTCAGAAGATTTTCGGCGGCAAACTCATCAAATTGCTGGCTGATCAGGAAATGCCAAAGGTCAAGCGGAAGAGGCGAGGTTTTTACTGGAAGAACCGTTTCGACAATGGGTTGCGACGCAGGCAGCGTCACTACGAAATCAATATACCAACAGAGCTCTGTCGGTGAATCACCCTGTTCGGCAATGGAATGACCCGCGCTGGCGACAAGAGCGCAGTCGTCCTCCCACTGTCGCCTCTCCCTGCGACCCTTGTGTCCTCTGCGTGAGCCTCACGCAAAAGGTGCAGAGGGTGAATCCCGATCCAGGACGGGAGGGACCGCAGCAGTCCTTGATCACATCCGCGCCCCGCGTGCAGGGAGAAGCCGCGGGTGATCATGTGCAGTATCCCAGCCCGAATCTCGGGCTGCTCGAGCTAATCCAAAGAGCGATGATGCAACTTGGCCAGATCATAAATCCAGGACGTGTAGGCTTGGAGGCTCCCCTGGGCCTTCTGCGGGAGGAACCAGTGTCTGATGTGGTCAGAGGCCGGCACTTTCACCTCCACCCTCGGCAAAGCCTCCCGTGCAGCAACTTTCTATCCATTGCGCTCTTCTCCTCCGCGGCGCGAGAGGGGTCGCGCCTCGGTGATCCGACCGCGCTTCTCACAGCCGGCCCGACAAGGAGGCCGCATAGCCGGTCATCTCCATAAAGGCGCTGCCAATCTCGCGGCCTTCGGCATCCAGCACGCGGCAGGCACCCTCCCAGTATGCGATGCCCCCCAGACCTCCGGTCAGTTCCTGAGCGGCTTGGATCGGGATCAATTGCAGCGTGAACGGGCGTCCCGTGACGGGATCCTCGACGGTGAGACGGACCCGCGCGGGATACTCCGCTCCGGTTTCCGGACTTCGCCAGCGGCCTTCAGCCTCCCACCGAAACGATGCCGGACCCAAATGGCGCACGGCCCCTTCGCGATCCACCCACGCCAGGGTGGAAAAGGGATCCGTCGCGGCATCGGCCCGGCGCATGCGGTAGGCCATGATTTCCCGGCCGTCGTTCAACTGGATACCCGCCCAATCCCATCCGACCTGACCGGTCCCCAATTGGCTGGAACTGAATTCATGGTCCATCCAAGCCTCGCCCTGCACGCGGCGCGGCCGGCCATCGCGGGTCAACGTTCCCGTGACGGCGAGGCGGGTGAAGGTCAGGTAGTGGCTGGATGCCCACGGCTCGGCTGCCTTGCGGGAAACCCCGTTGGTCCCAAAGACCACCAACGGCTTGGCGGGCGACAGCGACAGCGTCCACGCGACCTCGGCGCGGACTCCCCCGCGAAGCTCCACGGCCCCGGCACCCGGATCCCCTGCCGATCCCACGCCGTGTCGCAGCGACCAGTTGCCGTTGCGAACGTCCAGGAGATTGGTGGATGCCGCTGCGTCCCACCCATCGCGGTTGAGCCGTTCCTGGTGGAGGAAGTGTCCGGAAGCGCCATCGAGAAACGCCATATGGGCCAGATGCAATTGATCGTCGCCGAACGTGGGAGTCGCCGGAGCGGCGGCCTCCGTGCGCCTGGGTGTCGAGCGCCGGAAGAAGGTCGCCTGGAACCCATGACGCAGGCCGTTGGTTTCGTAGAGGTGTCCGGTGACATACCACCACTCCAGCGCGAACTCGGGATGACTGCCGTGATCCCGCGGGAAGGCGAACCGTCTCCCGGCGGCGGGCTGGCTGAAGCCCGGCCGCGGTTCCGCCTCAACAACCAGGACCAACGCCAGTGCCAGAAAGATTCTCCAAGGCCTTTGGATTGAAGGTTTCATGTCCGCGATCCTCCCGGTTCGGATTCCGCCGCCCATCACTCCTCCCGTTCCGCCGGAAGCTGCGCCCCGCGGAGGCCCGTCCCCCAGGCAGTCAACCCCGCGGCGCCCAGCACCAGCATCCCAAGACCG